>JAEEGL010803482.1_pt1 | contig 40090 bp, 38 predicted proteins | sample 9134231 | NCBI WGS metagenome assembly JAEEGL01 (sample SAMN16246548, study PRJNA631951) | gut metagenome | biome: gut microbiome; feature: rumen; material: fiber-attached | host: Bos | place: Iran: Karaj | collected 2018-10
AGCTTCGTGAGATGCTTAATGAGCGCGGTCCCAAGTCAATAAAGATATGCACTGCATTTGACAAGCCGAGCCGAAGAGTTGTCGAGCTGGTACCGGACTATAACTGTTTTACGATACCGGACAGCTTTGTCGTAGGTTACGGCCTCGATTATGACGGTGAGTATCGTCAATTTAAAGATGTAAAGATAGTGAGGATAGATGATGAGCAACAGCCCTGAGAACAACGAATCGAATAAGATGCCGACGAGCAGACCGCCGAAGTTTGGCTCGGCGATCATATTCTATGTAGTCCTGATCGGATTACTTCTTTTATTCTCCACAATGATGTTCGGCAACCGTAACGGCGGTTCCGATCAGACGACTCTTTCAGATGTCGTAGAGATCATCGAGAATAACGACTACCAGGTAAACAAGATCGATGTTAACGGTACTACCGTAACGATCGAGTACAAGGACCTTCAGGGTCTTAACCGTACTACAACACAGAATATCCCTTACGAGTACGTTGATGACCTTATCAACAAGCTCGATGAGTATAAGTCTGAAGGACTTATCGACAACTATAACTACACTGAGCCTGTAGACTGGGGAATGATCCTTAATGCTCTGTCCATTCTCGGAATGGTCATCATCGCGGTCATTATCTTCGTTAACCTTAATAGGCAGACAAAGGGCGAGAACAGCGTATTCTCATTCGGTAATAACAGAGCCAAGCTCACAGGTCCTAATGAGATCAACGTTAAGTTTGCTGATGTTGCAGGTTCTGTAGAGGAGAAGGAAGAGCTTTCCGAGATCGTTGACTTCCTTAAGAATCCGAAGAAGTACAAGGCTCTCGGCGCGAAGATCCCAAAGGGTGTTCTTCTGCACGGACTTCCCGGTACAGGTAAGACTTTGCTTGCAAGAGCAGTAGCGGGAGAAGCCAACTGCCCGTTCTTCTATATCTCAGGTTCTGACTTCGTAGAGATGCTTGTCGGTGTAGGTGCTTCCCGTGTAAGAAGCCTTTTCGCTGATGCCAAGAAGGCGTCTCCGTCCGTTATCTTTATCGATGAGATCGATGCCGTAGGTCGTAAGAGAGGCGCAGGTCTTGGAGGCGGACAGGATGAGCGTGAGCAGACATTGAACCAGATCCTCGTTGAGATGGACGGTTTTGATGTAAATACGAATGTAATCGTTATCGCTGCAACTAACCGTGTCGATGTACTTGACCCGGCTCTTCTGAGACCCGGAAGATTCGACAGAAGGATCATGGTCAATCCTCCTGATGCAGACGAGAGAGAGGCTATCCTCAAGATCCATGCGAAGGGCAAGCCTATCGCTGCTGAAGTTAGTCTTCGTGAGGTTGCTCTTACTACTGTAGGATTTACCGGAGCAGATCTTGAGAACCTTCTTAACGAGGCTGCACTCCTTGCTGCAAGACGTAACAAGAAGGAGATCACTCCTCTTGAGATCAACGATGCTACTTTCCGCGTAATGATGGGTCCTGAGAAGAATTCCAAGAGACTTACAGATAAGGTTAAGCGTCTGACTTCATATCATGAGGCCGGACATGCAATCGTGCTCCGTGCTACTTCAGATATCGAGAAGGTTGACCGCGTTACGATCATCCCTGCAGGTCAGGCAGGCGGATTCACTGCATATAAGCCAGTAGAGGATCTTGATTACTATACAGAGAAGATGCTCCTCGACAACATCAGAATGTCCCTCGGCGGACGTGCTGCAGAAGAGATCTTCCTCGGTGAGATATCCACGGGAGCTGCTTCTGATCTTCAGTCCTGTCACAGAGTTGCTACTGCGATGGTAAAGAGATTCGGTCTGTCGCCTAAGTTCCGTAACATGGTATTCGGCGATGAGAATGAGGAGATCTTTGTAGGTCAGTCATTCGGTCAGGTGCAGAGCTATTCAGATGCGACTGCATATGAGATCGATAAGGAAGTACAGAGGATCATCTCTGAGTGTTATGAGGATACTAAGCGCATCCTTCTTGAGAAGAGAAGCACTGTAGAAGGTCTTGCACAGAGACTTATCGAGGCATTCAAGGTTGACGGACCTGAGTTCGAAGCTATCTACGATGCCGAGGGTGATCTGGAACTTGCCAAGACACTTCTTGAGCAGAAGAAGGCTGAGTATATCAAGGCACAGGAAGAAAGAGCTGCTGCGGCTAAGGCTGCCGAAGCAGAAGCTGTTGCAGCACAGAAGGCTGCAGTATCGGTTGATTCTTCCGAATCTGCTGATGAGACCAAGGCTGAGGATGCAGCCGGTGATTCCGGTTCTGATGAAGGTTTGGACGATTCTGAACTGAATTGAGGTAAATGATGAAAGCTCTTGAAGATAAGATAATCGCAGAAGGTGAAGTGCTGACAGGGGATGTTCTTAAAGTAGGAAGCTTCCTTAACCAGCAGGTAGACACTGACTTCATGAATCTTATCGGCCGTGAAGGTGCTGAGCTTTATAAGGACGCAGGTATCACTAAGGTTCTGACTATCGAGGCTTCGGGCATTGCGGTTGCTTTCGCTGTGGCTTCCAATCTTCATGTTCCCATGGTATATGCCAAGAAGTACGGCGGGTCCAATATATCCTCCGATGTTTATAAGACGTCGGTGTACTCATACACGCATAAGAAGACTTTCGATATCATGGTGAGCAAGAAGTATATAAGACCGGATGATGTCATCCTTCTTGTTGATGATTTCCTTGCTCTTGGCAATGCACTTAACGGATTGATCCATATTGTCGAGCAGTCCGGAGCTACGCTTGCAGGTGCACTTATAGCTATCGAGAAGGGTTATCAGGAAGGCGGAGATCTTCTCAGAGAAGAGGGGATCCGTGTCGAGTCTTTGGCGATAATCGATTCCATGGAAGACGGCAACATCGTATTCAGAGATAACGGACAGTCATGAGAAGATCGTTAAGTATCGCATTAACAGCAGGCGTTCTTTGTTCTGCCCTTATGACAGGATGTTACAGTGAGACGCAGGAATCCCAGATACCTCAGGTTACCGTGCCTGTTGCAGCTCAGGGGGATTTCATCATAGGCGTAATATGCGAAGGCAACAAGAGAGAGCCTGAAGGCTTCGAAGCTTCTCACATTGAGGCGATTAATGCGGCAGCGGAGGATCTCGGTGTGTCCACGGTGCGTATATCAGATGAAGTAACAGGTGATACTTCTGTAAGAAATGCTGTTGATGAACTTGCAGAGTACGGCTGTGACGTAATCTTCGATGTAGACTTCGATCATATGGAGGCATTTGCAGCAGCGGCGGAAGAATATCCTGATATAGCATTCTGCCAGTACGGCGGATATCTTCATAATGATACTAACCTGATCAGTTACGGAGGCCGTATGTATCAGGTTTCCTACTTGTCCGGTATCGCGGAAGGATACAGAACTCTTGCTTCCGGAAGCAACGAGACAGAATATGTTACGTTTGAGGAAGCCGGTCCTTCCCGTATGAATTCCATGATCAATGCTTTTGCTCTCGGAGTTCAGGCAGTAAATCCCAATGCGACTGTAGATGTTCAGATTGTAGAACAGCAGGACGGACCGGTCGTTATCGATAACAGCGAGTTATACACTTATCCCGTTGAGGATCTCAGGTCTTTCTATGAGACTGCTATATCAACATCAATGTATGAGGCTTCACCTTCGGAGTTCGTCTCTAATATGGGCGGTGATTACTACGGAAGTCTGTCTGACGGATATGTCGGCATCTCCGAACTGTCTTCAGTCTGTCCTGCCGAAGTACCTGAGGCAATTGCTCTTGCTTCGGATCTGATACAGTCCGGACAGTGGGATGTATTCTCCGGTACGGCTTTGTCGTTCTCGGGAGATGCGGGAAGTGTATCAGTTGCCTTGAATCCTTCTGATATCGAAGATACAGACGGTAACACAGTAGTAGAGGCAGGGGAGACATCATTGCCTGATACTGTTATCCGTGCATACATGAATTATTACGTCGAGGGTGTTTCCTAAGATGTGACCGGGCTATATCCTTTTCCGTCTTAACTGATGAAGGAGGATGTTATAATGAGTATTGATAATCATCAAAGGATAGATTTACTGAATGGAAGATCAGCTCATCATAGATATGTATTTCGCGAGGGACGAGCAGGCGATCGCCTGTACGCGGGATAAATATGGAAGGCTCTTGAGGAGTATCGCTTACGGTATCTTGAAGAGCCATGAGGATTCCGAAGAATGTGAGAATGACACATATCTTAAGACATGGAACGTTATCCCGCCGACGAGACCTTCGGCACTGCAGGCCTTCCTAGCAAAGATAACAAGAAATCTCTCGCTCGACCGATATGACCAGATGCATGCAGCCAAGAGAGGCGCAGGCGAGGTACCTCTGATGATAGAGGAGCTCGAGGAATGTATAGCAGACCAGGGTGCTGCGGCAACTGATGATGAGACTGATGATGAGGAGCTTAAGAGGATTCTTAATAAGTTCCTGGAGACTCTTCCTGCTGATGCAAGAAAGATATTCATGAGACGTTACTTCTTCGGAGATTCCGTGAATGAGATCGCCGACAGATTCGGTTTTGGCAAGAGCAAGGTCAAGATGAGCCTGTCCAGATCCCGTGACAGCTTGAGTGTTCTTCTCAAGAAAGAAGGTTACTATGGATAAGAAGATTGATGCCAACCGCCTGCTTAGAGCTTTGGGCGATGTGGATGACAAATATATAGATGAATCGATCGGTGCTGAGAACTCAGGACGAAGCAGGGCTGTTACTACGTCGCTTCGTAAGTACTCGGGTATTATCGGCGCGGTTGCTGCAGCTCTGTTACTGCTTGCAGCAGGCAGCGCTTTGTTCGGTATATTTGGCAGTAATCAAAGTCAGACTACAGCCGAGGGTGTCCGCCCCCATAGTGGTGAGGTTAATACAGTTGACGGTGAGATCAGCATGTATATCGACGGACAGGCTGAACAGGCAAGGGAAGCAAACCAGAGTTATAGCGGCGTAGCACCTGCTGCTGAGCCTGAAGCTACAGAAGCTGCGGCAGAGGCTGTAGAAGATGATTTGAGTCTTGGCGGTGACAGCAGTTGCTCTTCCTGTGAATCCATGACGGAAGTATCAGATATAGATGCTCTTTCTGAAATGGCAGGATTTGATATCACTGTACCTGATTCAGTAAGCGGAAGTACATCATGTGAGTATTATTACTGCGAGTCTGCAGTAAATATTGCTGAGATCAGATATCTCGATGAAGACGGTAATGTGATCTGTACTGTAAGGAAGGCCCTGTCTGATCAGAATATCTCAGGATGCACAGAGTGCTTCTCAGTTACACATAAGATAGATGTCGAAGGCCTTGATAATGTCTCGATTTCCGGCAACGGCCAGACGTACGGACTGGCAGTATGGATGCAGGGAGATTATTCATATTCGATCCTTCTTGATGACATGGTTACGGAGCAGGAGATGCTAGATCTCATATCGCAGGTTAATTGATCGCATGGTATAATACGCTTTGTTCGACTAAAGAGAATAAAGAAAGAAGGCGTATTTTATGAAGAAGTTTTTGACTTTTGCTCTTGCAGCAGCAATGCTCGTTATGCCCCTTACAGCTTGTGCTGAGACAGAGGCTGCAGAAAGCACCGGAGCAGCTGCTAACGGAACATTCGTTGTAGGTTTTGATGCAGAGTTCCCTCCGATGGGATTCGTTGCAGATGACGGTTCTTACACAGGATTCGATCTCGACCTCGCAGCTGAAGTAGCAGACAGACTCGGTCTCGAGTTCGTTGCACAGCCTATCGCTTGGGATTCCAAGGACCAGGAGCTTAACTCCGGCAACATCGACTGCATCTGGAACGGCTTTACTATCAGCGGCCGTGAGGATTCATATGCATGGACAGAAGCATATATGGACAACAACCAGGTAGTAGTAGTAAGAGCAGATTCTGATATTGCATCTTTGGCTGATCTTACAGGTGCGGTAGTAGCAGTTCAGAAGGATTCTTCCGGACTTGCAGCACTTGAGGAGAACGCTGATCTTCTCGCTTCATTTGCAGAGCTCGTGCAGGTAGACGATTATCTCAACGCTATGCTCGAGCTTGAGTCCGGCGCTATCGACGCCATCGTTATGGATGAGATCGTTGCACGTTATGAGATCCAGCAGTCCGGCAGAGACTTCGCAGTTCTCGATGAGGCTGTAGCTTCTGAGGAATACGGTGTAGGATTCGCTCTCGGTAACGAGGAGCTCCGTGACCAGGTTCAGGCTGCTCTCGAGGAGATGGCTGCTGACGGTACTCTCGCTCAGATCTCCAACGAGTGGTTCGGCGAAGATATCACGACTATCGGATAATTAATGGCTGAGCTGACGTCTACATTAACTCAGCTTGCAAGCGGATTAAGATTCACATTAGGGATCTTCTTCCTGACATTGCTTTTTTCCATACCCCTCGGGCTGATTGTAGCCCGGGGGCGTATGTCTAAGAACAAGATTGTCGCAGGCATCGTAAGAGTATATATTTCCGTAATGAGAGGAACACCGCTGATGCTTCAGCTGCTTCTCGTTTACTTCGGACCTTATTATATCTTCGGTGTTAAGCTTGCAGACCTTGATGTGGGACCTTTCAAGTACAGGTTCGTCGCGACGATCATTGGATTCTCATTAAACTATGCTGCATACTTCGCAGAGATCTTCAGGGGCGGTATCCAGTCCATGCCTGTAGGTCAGTACGAAGCAGCGCAGATACTCGGCTTTTCGAAGGCGCAGACATTCTTCAGGATCATACTGCCGCAGGTTATCAAGCGTGTGCTGCCGTCCGTAACGAACGAAGTAATCACGCTTGTTAAGGACACGTCTCTTGCGCAGGTGCTCGCTGTAACCGAGATGTTCACCATGGCAAAGAACCTTGCCTCATCGCAGGTGTCCGTAATGCCTTTTATCGTAGCGGGTGTGTTCTACTACGTTATGAACGGCATCATCGAGATCATCATGAACCACGCAGAGAAGTCGATGAGATACTATTCGTAAGGGGACTATATGAACGTACTTGAGATGAAAGATATACATAAATCGTTCGGTTCCCTTGAAGTGCTTAAGGGTATCGATCTTGAGGTTAAGAAGGGTGAGGTCGTAGGCATCATCGGTCCTTCCGGCGGCGGTAAGTCCACGCTTCTGCGTTGCGCCACGACGTTGGAGCAGATTACTTCAGGTAAGATCGTGATCGCGGGCGAGACACTGGTTAAGACTTCCAACAGCGGTCTTACGCAGTACACGGACAAGAAGAAACTCCAGGAGATCAGGAGCAAGTTCGGCCTTGTATTCCAGAACTTCAATCTGTTCCCGCACTTCTCCGTAAGAAGGAATATTACCGAGTCACTTATTCACGTTCACAAGAAGAGCAAGGATGAGGCTAATGCCATATGCGATGCACTTCTTAAGAAGCTCGATATGTCCGACAAGGCTGATGCATATCCTTGTAATCTTTCAGGCGGACAGCAGCAGAGAGTATCGATAGCAAGAGCACTTGCTTTAAGTCCTGAGATACTGTTCTTTGATGAGCCGACATCGGCACTCGATCCTGAGCTTACTTCAGGCGTTCTCAAGGTAATAAGAGAGCTTGCCGAGGAGAAGATGACGATGGTTATCGTAACCCATGAGATGGCTTTCGCCCGTGATGTGGCAGATAAGCTCGTATTCATGGACGGCGGCGTGATCGTGGAGCAGGGAAGCGACATCATCAGCAACCCGAAGCATGAGAGGACGAAGGAGTTCCTCGCAGGCTACGGCTGACGGGCGTTTTATTGACATAAAGCTGTACACGTGATTTAATATTTGGAAAGGCGCTGAAGGGAAAAAAGATGCGCGGCACCTGTTACAGAGAGCCGTCGGTTGGTGCAAGACGGTGCAGGAAGCGTAATGATAAGTCATCCCGGAGCCATAAGACTTAAAGCTAGTTCGAGTAGGTCTTATCGGGTTCTCCCGTTACAGAGAAAGGTGTTGATCGACACCGCTGAGTGAGGTCCATGACCTAAGAAGAGTGGTACCGCGGAAATTAAGTCTTTTCGTCTCTTCTTCGTGCAGGCAATCTGCTGCGAAGAGGAGACTTTTATTTTATGTAAAAGGAGTGAGAACGTCATGAAACTCAAAGGAGCGGAAATCGTAGTAGAGACGCTTATCGAGCAGAACATCAAGACGATCTTCGGTTATCCCGGAGGTACGGTTCTGGACATCTACGATCAGCTTTACAAGAAGAGCGATCGTATTGAGCACGTATTGACTGCGCATGAGCAGGGTGCTGCACACGCTGCAGACGGATACGCAAGATCAACGGGTGACATCGGTGTCGTCCTCGCGACATCAGGCCCGGGTGCGACTAACCTCGTAACAGGTATCGCCACGGCATATCTTGATTCAGTACCTATGCTTGCGATCACGGGTAACGTTCCTAATTCTCTCATCGGAAGAGACAGCTTCCAGGAGATCGACATCACCGGCATCACGCTTCCTATCACGAAGCACAACTTCCTCGTACACGACGTAGAGGATCTCGCCGACACGATCCGTGAGGCTATAAGGATCGCCAAGTCCGGTCGTCCGGGTCCCGTTCTCGTTGACATCCCTAAGGACGTTCTGCAGGCTCCCTGCGAGTTCGCATACAAGGCCCCTGTCGAAAAGACACCGCTCAAGACTGCGGACGACAAGACAGTAAAGGCCGCTGCGGAGCTTATAGCAGAGTCCAACAGGCCGTATATCTACTTCGGAGGCGGTGCTGTAAGAGCAGGTGCAGGCGCACTTATCTCAGAGCTTGCAGACAAGATCGACGCGGTTATCGGATGCTCTATGATGGGCCTTTCCGAGCTTCCTACACAGCTTACAAGATTCCTTGGCATGCAGGGTATGCACGGTCATTATGCATCAAGTAAGGCTATGGCTAAGGCAGACCTTATCATCGGTGTCGGCGTTCGTTTCTCGGATCGTGCCACAGGTGATACCGATAAGTTCTCCAAGGGTGCAAGGAAGATCCAGATCGATGCAGACTTCGCTGAGATCGGCAAGAACGTTGATCTTACCCTCGGCTGCGCATGTGATATCTCTGATTTCTTAAGAAAGCTTATCGATGCAGTTGATTATAAGCGTAATCCTAACTGGATGACCAAGGTCGATAAGTTAAGAGAGCAGGAAGCTGCACAGGAATTCGATGAGTTCCTCCCAAGAGACGCGGTAAGAGCAGCAGCGGCCATCAATGATGACGATACAGATGTAGTTACTGATGTAGGACAGCATCAGATGTGGGTTGCCCAGTACTACGACTTCAAGAAGAAGAGGACCTGGATCTCATCCGGCGGTCTTGGAACAATGGGCTTCGGTATGGGTGCAGCTATCGGTGCTGCTTACGGAAGCAAGAAGAGAACGGTTCTTTTCACAGGTGACGGAAGCTTCGGCATGAACCTCACCGAGCTTGCGACTGCAGTTACATATAATGTTCCGGTTACTATCGTTGTTCTTAACAACGGCGCTCTCGGAATGGTTAGACAGCTGCAGCACCTGTTCTACAACGAGGTATATTCCAATACCACGCTCGACAGGAAAACAGACTTCGTTAAGCTCGCTGAAAGCTTCGGCGCTCAGGGATACAGAGCATCTGATATCGAAGAGTTCAAGGATGCTTTCGCACAGGCTTCCAAGGCTGAGGGTCCTGTACTTATCGATCTTGCAATCGATATCGACGAGATGGTTATGCCTATGATGAAGCCGGGCGGAACATTCGACAGATTAATACTTGCGACAGAGGAGGGGAACAGACATGAGTAAGAATAATTTTGTTATCGCTGTTTATGTCGAGAATAAGTACGGTGTTCTCACCCGTGTCACGAGCATGTTCACCAGAAGAGGATTCAATATCGATACTCTCACGGTGGGCGAGACAGAGTCCCCCGAGTATTCGAGAATTACGATCTCACTTTCTGGCGACAGAACGGACCGTATGCAACTTGTTAGTCAATTGACCAAGTTATATAATGTCAAGAAGGTCGAAGTTTTATCGAACGAAGACGCCATCAAGCGTGAACTTCTGCTTATCAAGGTCAAGAATGATCTTGAGCACCGTTCCGAGATAATGGATGCCGTTAACGTATTCAAGGCGAAGACAGTCGATTACTCGTCTCAGGCCATGTGCTTTGAGGTAACGGGCGATTCCAATAAGATCGACGCCTTTATCGATAACATGAAGCCTTTCGGTATCATCGAGATGTGCCGTACGGGTATTGTGGCGCTTGAGCGCGGCCCGGACAGCATCTTATCCGAGTGATACAGCTAACTTAAGTAAAACCAATTTGGAGGTATTTTTTAAAATGGCACAGGACAGCAGGATTTTTTATGAGAAGGATTGTGACCTTTCAAAGCTCGACGGCAAGACAGTTGCTATCATCGGTTACGGTTCACAGGGACATGCTCACGCACTGAACCTTAAGGATTCAGGTGTAAACGTAGTAGTAGGTCTTTATGAGGGTTCCAAGAGCAAGGCTAAGGCTGAGTCTCAGGGATTGACCGTTCTTTCCGTTGAGGAAGCTACAAAGGCTGCAGATATCATTATGATCCTTATCCCTGATGAGAAGCAGGCAGCAATGTACAAGGAGTCTATCGAGCCTAACCTCACAGCAGGCAAGACTCTCGCATTTGCTCATGGCTTCAATATCCACTTCGGATGTATCACACCCGCATCTGATATCAATGTAATCATGATCGCTCCTAAGGCTCCGGGACACACAGTACGTTCCGAGTACCAGATCGGCAAGGGAACACCCTGCCTCATCGCTGTACAGCAGGATGCTACAGGCGATGCATGGGATCTCGGTCTTGCATATGCTGCAGGTATCGGCGGTGCAAGAGCAGGTGTTCTTGAGACAACATTCAGACAGGAGACAGAGACAGACTTGTTCGGTGAGCAGGCTGTTATCTGCGGCGGCGTTGCAGCTTTGATGCAGTGCGGCTTCGAGACTCTCGTAGAGGCTGGTTACGATCCCCGTAACGCTTACTTCGAGTGCGTACACGAGATGAAGCTCATCGTTGACCTCATTTACCAGAGCGGCTTCGCAGGAATGAGATATTCCATCTCCAATACTGCTGAGTACGGTGACTATGTAACAGGTCCCAAGATCATCACAGAAGATACAAAGAAGGCTATGAAGAAGGTCCTCAAGGATATCCAGGATGGTTCATTCGCTAAGGAGTTCCTCCTCGACATGAGCGATGCAGGTAAGCAGGTTCACTTCAAGGCTATGAGAAAGCTCGCTTCTGAGCACCCTGCTGAGAAGGTAGGCGCTGAGATCAGAAAGCTCTACAGCTGGTCCGACGAGGACAAGCTCATCAACAACTGATACAGTTCGGGCTGATAGATATGTTAAAGGGCCGCACTGTAATATGTGCGGCCCTTTACGCTTAATTAAGGAAGGATATAAACATGATCAAAGACACTTTGGTTGACGGTTTTGCAAATGCACCTCACAGATCCTTGTATCACGCATTGGGTCTGACAAAAGAAGAGATGGAAAGACCTCTGATCGGAATCGTCAGTTCCTATAACGAGATCGTTCCCGGTCACATGAACATCGATAAGATCGTTGAGGCGGTCAAGGCAGGTGTAAGGATGGCAGGAGGAACACCTATCGTATTCCCGGCTATCGCTGTATGTGACGGTATTGCTATGGGTCACATCGGTATGAAGTATTCGCTCGTAACACGTGATCTCATTGCCGATTCTACAGAGTCTATGGTAATGGCCCACGGTTTTGACGGACTTGTTATGATCCCTAACTGTGATAAGAACGTTCCCGGACTTCTTATGGCGGCTGCAAGACTTAATATCCCGACTGTATTCGTAAGCGGCGGTCCGATGCTCGCCGGCAAGGTAGACGGAAAGAAGAGATCGCTCTCTGCGATGTTCGAAGCTACCGGCGCTTATGCAGCAGGCAAGATGGATTCTGAGAAGCTCGAAGAGTTCGTAAATAAGGTTTGCCCTTCATGCGGTTCCTGCTCCGGTATGTATACGGCTAATTCAATGAACTGTCTTACAGAGGTTCTCGGTATGGGACTTCCCGGCAACGGTACTATCCCTGCACCTTATTCTGACAGACTTATCCTTGCCAAGCATGCAGGTATGCAGATAATGGAGTGCGTTAAGAATAATATACGTCCGAGAGATATCCTTACTTCAGAGGCATTCGAGAATGCTATCGCAGCTGATATGGCTATTGGCTGCTCTACTAACTCCATGCTTCATATTCCGGCTATCGCCAATGAGTGCGGTATCAAGATCGACCTTGACCATATCAATGAGATATCTGCAAGAACGCCTAATATCTGCCACTTGGCTCCTGCAGGCCCGACTTATATGGAGGATCTTAATGAAGCTGGCGGCATCTACGCAGTGCTTAAGGAGCTTCTCGATGAAGGTCTTATCTACGGTAACGTAATGACTGTTACAGGAAAGACTTTACGTGAGAATGTTCAGTACAGCAAGGTAATGGATCCTGAGGTCATCAGACCTTTGGACAATCCTTTCATGAAGGAAGGCGGACTTGCCATTCTTAAGGGTAACCTCGCTCCTGACGGATGTGTAGTTAAGAGATCTGCTGTTGCTCCTGAGATGCTCGTTCACGAAGGACCCGCACGCTGCTTCAACAGTGAAGAGGAAGCGATCGAGTTCATTTACTCAGGTAAGGTTCAGGCAGGCGATGTTATCGTCATCAGATATGAAGGTCCTGCAGGTGGCCCCGGAATGAGAGAGATGCTCTCACCGACATCGGCTATCGCAGGTGCAGGTCTTGATAAGGATGTAGCTCTTATCACTGACGGAAGATTCTCCGGTGCTACAAGAGGTGCTTCCATCGGACACGTAAGTCCCGAGGCCATCTCCGGCGGAACTATCGCTTATGTTAAGGACGGAGACATCATCTCCATTAATATTCCTGAGTATAAGATCGAGCTTAAGATCTCCGATGAGGAACTCGAGGAGCGTAAGAAGACAATGCCGCTTCTTGAGAAGCCGGAGCTTACCGGTTATCTCAAACGTTACTCGAAGATGGTTTCATCAGCCGATAAGGGTGCTATAATTAATTATTGAGATTCATACGCCCATGAAGAATAAAGAATACAACGTCATCAGAATTCTTATCCTCACTCTGGTGCTGCTTATCGCAGCGACGGTTGCTTATTTCATGATTATCGGAAAGAGCTCCCAGAAGGTAAGAGTATTCGAATCCGGTTCTGATGAGATCGTATTAACGGTTACTAATCCTGAGGGCAAGATCTGGGAAGACATGTACAGATTCCCGGGATATCCCTGTGGAGCGGAGTATTCATTCGTTGTTGATAATAACGATTCGAAGAAGCTTACCGACTGGACTGTCTGTATCGAGTTTGACGGTCCGTTCGAGATAGATTCGTCATGGAACGGTGATTATACTGCAGACGATAACAAGCTTTACTTCACTCCCGATCAGGAGATGAGTCTTGTTCAGATTGATGATGAGAGTTACTTCGGCGCTGTTCTTTATTCGAGATATCTTCTTAATGTGACGGGATACCATATCGAAGGTAAGATGCCTCTTGATCCCAAGACGATGCCGCTTACTTATATTCTGTTCGCATTGTATCTTGGCTGGTTTATCTATCTTGGTTCTCACATTATGGCTCATACCAAGATCGAGAAACTTCAGAAGCAAAGAGATCATGACTTAGAGATCCTCAATCAGTCCATAAGGACATTTACTTACTTCATAGATGCCAAGGACAGATATACGAGTAACCATTCGGTCCGTGTTGCCATCTATGCCAAGGAGATTGGAAGAAGGATCGGTCTTGAGGAAGAAGAGCTTCAGAATCTGTATTACGGTACACTTCTTCATGACGTAGGTAAGATCGGTATCCCTGATGAGATATTAAGAAATGACAGCGCTCTTAACGAGGCCGAGTATGAGATCATAAAGACTCACCCCATTAAGGGTGTTGAGATGCTCAAGCATTTTACTGCTATTCCCGATATTTCCGATTGTGCTCATTATCATCATGAGAAGTATGACGGTACAGGATATCCTGAAGGCCTTAAGGGTAATAAGATTCCGTTGTTTGCACGTATAGCTACGGTCGCAGATGCCTTCGATGTTATGTCGCTCGACAGAATGTATAAGAAGGCTATGGGTTATGAGGAGATCATAGCGGAATTCAAGAAGAATTCCGGAACCCAGTTCGATCCTGCGCTTGTTCCTATTATTATCGAGATGATGAATGACGGCTTCACTGACAAGGTCCGCGCTGAGTACGGCCCCGGTGCGACTGATTAACCGATCAGATAAAGTAGTTAACTATATCAGGCAGATATGCCGAACCGAACTGTCCGAGTTCGATGACGATATAAGACCAGAACAAAGGTGACTTTAAGCAATTCCCGATGATCTTTCCGACAGAAGGTTCATCGGGAGTTTTATGCGGCTTGAATTTCTTGTTAAAAACAAACAGCAGTACAAGACCTGTAAGAGCTACCGCCCCGAGAAACAATATCCACAGGCAAAGAACGAAGAACAGCAGCTGTACATCACTTGGCATGCTCATGACATCGCTATTATCTTCGATATAAGGCATAAGCTTGATATAAAGGCTGGCCGTTACAACTGATGTGGCCAGGTTTACCGACATGTGCAACAGGATGGGATAAATGATGCGTCCCGTTCTTATGTATACGAATGCGAAGAGCATACCTACGAATGAGGCAAAGAAGAACTGCTGGAAATTACCGTGGAATATTCCGAACATGAATCCTGACAGCAGGATGCTGAAAGTCTCACCGTATCTTATTGTCCGGCTTACAAGAAGCTTTCTGAATATAAGCTCTTCGAATACGGGAGCCATAATGCCTACGACGAGGACTCGGTCGAACAAAGAGGATCTTTGCATGATTTCTGCAAGGTTACTGATCTCGTCGGCAGTGTTATCTTTGAAAGGCTGTGTCAGGATCGTATCTATCGGAAGTCCGATAAGAGTTCCTGCCAGGCACAGTCCTGCCGTGACCGCGATGCAAAGGATGAAGAATGAGAATGGCATGTACTTCTTCTCGAACTTCATGGCAGGCACCTTTCTTAATGTGATGAGAAGGAAAGGGAACCCTGTCATATATATCGTAACTATAGTCAGCAGAAATGACGCACGTGCCGGATCATCCGTGGCAAAGTCACTGAATCCGGGTATGAATGCCAAAAGCAAGATCTCGAGGAGAATGGGAAGTGTGGCAAGTATTACGACAAATCCAGTATACCTGCAGTTTATTGATTCCACTCTCTCCGTCATCGGATCATATATCCTGTTGATCCCGGCGGTGATAAGAGCCAGGACGATAAGCGTGACTGATACGAAGAACGCCGCGACAGCGATAATTCTTATGGGAGTTTTATCCATGTCGGTCTTAAGACCGATCATCATAAGAACATACAATATAGAGAAAACGGCTGATACCGAGAGCGTTACCCACGGCAACACCTTATTCTTCTTATAATCCATCCTCTATCCCTCCGGATTATTGACATACGTTAGTAAAATGCCATACTTATTATACTTATGAGCAGTATTTCTGAAAAGAGAACCTATAACTTCTATGGATGGCAGGAGGCTGATGTCCTTCCAGTTGATCCCGTATACAGCGGGGCGGGTACAGCCCGTGAGTTTTATGATCTTCTTGACGGCATATGGTGCAGGAAGACTTGTGCTCCGAGAATGCAGGATGAGTGGTCTGTAGAGAACAAGACTCTAGGCCAGTGTTCCATAACGGCCTTTCTTGTTCAGGATATCTACGGGGGAGAGGTGTACGGCATCTTAAGGCCTGGCGGGAATTATCATTGCTATAATGTCGTTAACGGCCATGTTTTCGACCTGACCTCCGAGCAGTTTGGTGATGAGGCGGCAAGCCTTAGGTATGAGGATAATCCCGTGCAGTTAAGGCAGGTGCATTTCGCGAAGGAAGAGAAGCGCCTTCGTTACGAGTACCTGAAGGCAAGGGTGCGCGAAGCGCTTAACATAAAGGAGGAGACGTGATGTCAGACGTATTAAGAGAGATATGTTCACTGGCTCTTTTCCGTAACGTAAGGGAGAAAGAACCCTTAAGAAGTCTGTGTGATTTCCTCCTTAAGATGGGCCCCGGATTCTCTATGGAAGAGATGATAGACAGCTACGGTCACTTTGTCTCTGTGTTGTATGAGATGAGGGCTGACGCCGATCTGTCTGCTGCCATCTGGGATACACTTTCCGAGGACATGAATCCGTATCTTCGTCACAGGATAGATGCCATATTAAGACCGGATGAGGTGGTCAAGGCAAGCACTCTTATGAAGCTTACTGCTGAGCGAGAACTCGATCTTCTTACAAGGATAGGAAGCTATACATCATTCGACTTTAAAGATGCGATGGTATATGACGGCTATCTGCCGGATTTCAGATCTTCTAATATCGACTTCAGAAAGCGTTATATGTCGATGATGGATCAGATAGAGACGAAGGGTTACGGAATGTATGCACGCTACAATTTCTTCCGCATAAAGGAAGGCGCTCTTGTTCCGGTAACATCTCCTGACCCGATCAGTGTCGATGAACTGTTCTGCTATGAGAAGCAGCGCGGACGTGTTATCGAGAATACGAAGAGATTCTCTGAAGGGAAGCCGTTCGAGGATATCCTTCTTTACGGCGATGCCGGTACCGGTAAGTCTTCCACAGTAAAGTCGGCGGCCAGGAAGTTTATAGATTCCGGAATCCGTCTTGTTGAAGTTCCCAAGACTGAGCTTCACGGTTTGTCAGAGATAATCGGTATGTTAACCGAAGTGCCTTTGAAGTTCATCATATTCATAGATGATGTTTCATTTGATGCCGATGATGACAGGATAGGTACACTTAAGTCCGTCATCGAGGGTGCAGCATCAGGAGCCCGTAAGAACATCGCCATATATGCGACAAGCAACAGACGTCACATGATCAAAGAGACGTTCTCTGCCCGTGAGAATGAGATACATACATCTGATACTATCGCCGAGCAGATGAGTCTGTCTGAAAGATTCGGCATAAGGATACTGTTCGATAAGCCTAATAAGGATACGTATCTTCAGATAGTAAAGGGTCTTATGGGGCTTAGAGGGATGACGATAGACGATGAAAGGATTGCTATCGAAGCAGAGCAGTTCGCGATAAGAGGCGGCGGCAGGTCAGCAAGGATCGCAAGACAATTTGTAGACTCTTTATAAACGGTTTACCTTTGCCACAGATTTAACTATCTTTATTTAATTTTAGGTAACACATGCCTCTATGGGCAAGTGGTAAGATTGAATCATCAAATAAACGAATTCGAGAGAGGGGTGAGACCGGTGCACGATGAACAACTAGATGCGGGACTTGAGTCTCGCACAACTCTTATCTCCTAAGTATTTGGTTTTATTTCTTTAACTTATAGGCATTTAATGAGATAAGAAGGACTGTGAGTTATTCTATTTAAGAATGGAATTCACAGTCCTTCTTGATGTAATGATAATCGAATTTCTTTATTTAGGAGTTAGGATTGCGGTTATTGGTCTGTTGTTTGTAATTGAAAATTGACATCTTTTAAAAAGTAGGAGTAAAATAATCTTATTATTTTGAGGAGGTGCTGTTTATGCCTGGTCATGGTAAAGCTGTTGCTAGTTTGGTTCTTGGAATTATCGGAGTTGTATTTTGGTGGTTTGGTTATTCATCCATTGTTTCTTTAATTCTTGGTGTTATAGGTTTGTTCTTGGCTTCTTCTTCTCGTAAGGAAGGAAATGCTGAAGGAATAAGAACTGCGGGTTTTGTTTTGTGTTTGATTTCAACTATTGTCGGAGGTATCATTTTTGCAGCTTGTGTAGCTTGTGCAGGTGCAATCGGTGCTTCTAGTGGTTGCGCAGCTCTTTCAGAGATTGCTAATTCTTAATTGCTATATGGGGGGCAATAATGCCCCCCTTTTTTTATGTTTCCTAATATAAGTTTGTTTGGTCGTGTGTTGCCTTCGTACGGAGTCGTTTCCGTCATAGGCTTTATTCTAGGTATCCTTCTTGTAATTATTCTATCGAAGCATTATGGCATAAATGTATATGATTCCGTCGAGATATTTACATTCGGTGGTATTGGTGCAGTTGTAGGGGCAAAAATACTATATATTATAGTCTCTTTTCCTGAAATTGTATCCAACATAGATCTGCTTAAAGAGAATCCGGGATCCTTTTTGTACGCTTACCTTGCAGGAGGGATGGTCTTCTATGGAGGTCTTTTTGGTGTAATTACATTTTCTTTCTATGTAGCCAAATGGTTCAACATTGACATCAGGGATTATTATTCTTCTTTGATTCCCGGTTACGTGCTGTTTGCAGGTTTTGGAAGAATCGGATGTTTTTTGACGGGTTGCTGTTATGGAGCACAAACCGATTCTTCACATGGAATGATGTTTCAGTTGTCACAAATAGCTCCGCATGATGTATATTTGATACCTACTCAACTATATGAAGCTATGTTTGATTTTTTCCTCGTTCTAGTTATAATCGCGTTTAATAAGATTCTCCCCCAGATTAATCTATTGAAAGTGTATTTATATTCCTATGCTGTTTTTCGTTTTGTTATAGAGTTTTATCGTGGCGATGATTATAGGGGGTCATTTCTTCATTTGTCTACATCACAATGGATTAGCGTCTTTGTGGTCATAACGCTGTTGTTTGTAGGGTGTATCAATAAATCAAAGAAGTTAACGAAAGCCGTATAACTGGATTTGTGATTACCGGTGTGTTTGATCTGATATTTAGGCCAAGTAGAAATGACTGGCATTAATGTTGAGGAATCAGTCTTTTTACTTGATACTTTATAGTATGTAGCTCGAGTTAGTCACAGAATACCTAATTCTTGGTATATTTCAATTATCTCTTCCAGATGTGTAAAACTGTAGATGACAAAGAACAGCCACAAGCCCCCGCCAATAATACCAAGGATCAGACCTGCGGTTGCCATACCGGACTTATTGCCCTTGGATTTGGCGATTACTGCACATACGATGGCAGCAATCCAAATGAAAAATGATCCACCGCAAACTATGCTGAGAATACCTGTAACAAGGGCAGCGATAGCAAGTCCCTTACCGGGTTGCTCAGAGGGTGCATCATTGTTCCATGTAGGCTCCGGCTGTTGATAGTACTGAGGTGCCTCGTTGTTTTCCATGTGCTTCATCTCCTTCCAATATAGTAGATGTAATATATCACAGATAATTGATGTTTACCAAGAAAATAAAATACGTAAGAAACCGTATATGAACAGAAGAACGGTAAAGGCAGTTATAAATACTATGTTGATCTTGGGAAGGTCCTTGCCGGATTCGAGCCGGTACAGGATGTATATTATCTCCGCTGCGACCAAAGGCCACGTGAGAAACAGGAATTGATTGTCGTTAAAAGCGCTTCTGAAGTCTAATCTTATAAGATCCACGACCATGTGTGTTATCCCGCATGAGGGGCAGGGAAGTCCCGTAAACATCTTAAATGCACAGGGCAGTCCCCAGCCTGTGAGTATGTAGATAAGATAATATACGAAGCCTATCAGAAGGATGATGATCACATCGCGGATCGTTTTTTTCCATGCATCAGTCATAAGACGATTATAGTATAATCAATGGATAAAAGCATGGAGTGCATATTATGAGATTTTTGGTTGTTTCCGATATTCACGGCGACAGTTACTGGGCACAAAGAGCAGTTGATGCCTTTAAGGCTGAAAGTGCAGACAGACTTGTATTGCTCGGCGATATTCTTTACCACGGTCCGAGAAACGATCTTCCTGCTCATTATGAGCCCAAGAAGGTAATAAGCATACTGAATGAACTTGCAGATAAGATCATCTGCGTAAGAGGCAACTGTGAGGCTGAAGTAGATCAGATGGTCCTTAAGTTTCCCTGCATGGCGGATTATGTCTACCTTGTAAGCGGAGACGTGCCGTTCTTCCTGACTCACGGACATACATACAACAGTGATAATCTTCCTGCGTTCGTAAGCGAGGGTACGGTATTCGTATCAGGACACACTCACATCACGCAGGACTTGGTAATAGACGGTATAAGATTCATGAACCCCGGGTCTCCGTCGATCCCTAAGGAAGGAAGCATCCCTTCCTACATCGTGATCGAAGACGGCAACGCGGTATTAAAGGAGTTTACATAAATGGTCAAGAATGACGAAGGCATTGTTAAGCTTAAGCATCACATCATGGAGGAGGTATGCCGCCTCGCATGGAAGGGAGAACTTACTCCCGAGAATGAAGAGAAGCTTGTCTATGAGATAAGCCCCGGACCTAAGCCCGAGTACCGCTGCTGCGTCTATAAGGAGAGGGAGATCAACCGTCAGAGGATCCGCCTCGCGAAGGGTCTTTGCCCCACGGCAGAACCCGATAAGCAGCACCACAATGTCGTACAGGTCATTAACCCTGCCTGCGACTCCTGTCCTTTGCAGTCCTACGTTGTTACCGACAACTGCAGATTCTGTCTCGGTAAGGCCTGCCTTAACTCTTGTAAGTTCGATGCCATCTCGAAGGGCGAGCTTCACATGCACATCGATCCCCAGAAGTGTAAGGAGTGCGGCAAGTGCGCTTCAGCTTGTCCTTATGAGGCTATCATCCATCAGATAAGACCCTGCAAGCGAGCATGCCCCGTAGGTGCCATCACATACGATGAGTACGGTCTTTGCCTGATAGATGAGACAAAGTGCATTCACTGCGGACACTGCATCCACAGCTGCCCGTTTGGCGCTATCGGCTCCAAGACGTATCTTGTAAACATCATCGAGGATATTCTCGCGGGTAAGGAAGTCATCGCTATGGCTGCCCCTGCGACAGAAGGCCAGTTCGGTGCCGACATCACTATGGGTTCTATAAGAAAGACTTTGATGGACATGGGCTTCGCCGACATGGTCGAGGTAGGACTCGGAGGCGACATGACTGCTGCTTACGAGGCGCTCGAGTGGGAAGAGGCTTTGAAGGAAGGCCGTAAGATGACGACTTCATGCTGCCCGGCATTCAAGTACATGCTCAAGAAACACTTCCCCGATCAGTATAAGGAGAACATGTCTCAGACGGTTTCTCCTATGGTCGCGATAAGCCGCTACCTTAAGCTTACACACCCCGGCTGCGTTACGGTCTTCATCGGCCCCTGCATCGCGAAGAAGTCGGAGGCTAACGACAAGACTATTCCCGGCACTGCGGATTACGCCGTTACTTACGGCGAGCTCCGTGCTCTCATCCGTTCCAAAGACATGGAGATCAAGCCGATAGACGACGGCTACCAGGAAGCTTCCGTCTGGGGCAAGCGTTTTGCTACGAGCGGCGGCGTTGCCAATGCCGTTATGGAGGTTATGCGTGAGCACGGCTGCGATACATCGAACATCACTCTCGAGCGCTGCGCGGGCGGCGACGAATGTCGAAAAGCCCTGCTCCTGCTCAAGGCAGGCAGGATAGAAGCTGACTTCATCGAGGGCATGATCTGTCCCGGAGGCTGCGTGGGAGGACCTTCCAAGCACAAGACTGAGGCGGAGATCACCAAAGCTCGTAATGAGCTTCTCGATAAGGCTGACGGCAGAGGAGTCCTTGATAATCTTAAGAACTATCCGATGGACCAGTTCTCGATGTTCAGGGACGGTCACATGTAATGATCGACAGAGAATACGTACTAAGAGAATTCAAATCTTACGTATCCGATTACGATATCAGTGACGACAAGATAAGGCTGAAGGTGGTTCACACCTATAAGGTTGCGGAGAACTCCGATAGGATTGCCAGAAGCCAGGGATTGTCTGAAGAAGATGTTGATCTTGCATGGCTCATCGGCATGCTTCACGACATAGGAAGGTTCGAACAGCTTAGAAGGTTTCGCACGTTTGTTGATGCTGATTCCATTGATCATGCCCAGTTCGGTGCGGACCTGCTTTTCGAAGAGGGGCTTATGCGAAGATTTGTCGAAGACGTGCAGTATGACGGCACGGTAGAGACCTCGATAAGAGCACACAATCTGTATGTCCTTGATGAAGATGAGGATGACAGAAGGCTCATGTTCTGCAAGATAATCCGCGATGCCGATAAGGTCGATATCTTCCGTGTTAACGATGCTTTCCCGAAGGAAGTTATCTACGATACCACTGTGGAGGAGCTTTCTAAGTCCCCGATAACGAACGAGGTTGTCGCGGCGAGCCTTGAGCATAAGACGGTGCACAGAAGCCTGAAGCGGACTCCGGCCGACAACATAGTGGCACATCTCTCGCTTGTATATGGTATCTATTACCCCGAGAGCATACGGATGCTTAAGGAGCAGGGCTATCTTCAGAAGCTTATGGAGATACGTAACGAGAATGAGGATACCAACAGGAAGCTGGATAGAGTATGCGGTGAGATTAGAAAGTATGTGGATAATGCTTTATAATCGAACGTAATGTTTTTATTAGGAAAGATGATATGAATAATAATCCTTTAATTGAAGAATTGATCTCGAAGATGACAGTCGAGGAGAAGGCAGCTCAGATGCTGCAGGTGCCGGTATCCGTTGTCGGTATGGATGCGGCAAGGGAATGGGCAAGAAAGGGCGTAGGTTCTTTTCTTAATGCTCTGGGTTCAGAGATGGAAGAGCTTCAGACTGTTGCCTGTGAAGAATCAAGACTTAAGATTCCGGTTATCTTCGGTATAGATGCCGTTCACGGTCACTGTCTTAACAGGGAAGCGACGATATTGCCTTCACAGCTTGCGATGGCTTCGAGCTGGAATAAGGACATTGTAAAGAAAGCCGGTGAGGTAACTGCGACAGAAGTTGCTACTGACGGTATTCACTGGAACTTCTCTCCCGTACTCTGTCTTGCAAGAGATCCGAGGTGGGGAAGAACAGATGAGACTTTCGGCGAGGATAAGTATCTTGCAGGAGAGCTCGGCGTGTCGATGATAGAAGGTTATCAGAAGGATGACCTGGGCGAGGATACTTCGGTACTTGCCTGTGCGAAGCATTTCATCGGATACGGTGAAGCTATAGGTGCACGTGACTCATATGATACTGAGATTACTTTCAGAAAGATAAGAGATGAATTCCTCTCTCCCTTCAAGAAGGCAGTCGATGCCGGATGCGCCACATTCATGACAGCATACGGTTCTATAGACGGAACTCCTCTTACGGTAAATAAGAAGGCACTCCGCACCATTCTCCGCGAGGAGATGGGCTTTGACGGATTGACCGTAACTGACTGGGATACAGTCAATGCTCTTATAAGAAGACAGAAGGTATGTAAGGACCATGGTGATGCATCAAGGCTCGCAGCCGAGGCCGGCAACGACATGATCATGGCTACTCTTGAATTCTATGAGGCGATCATTGAAGAGGTTAAGGCGGGAAGGATCGAAGAATCCGTTCTCGATGAAGCGGTAAGGCATATACTTACGGTTAAGTACAGACTTGATGTCTGGAACAAGCCTCTTAAGAAGGGTAAGCCCGGAAGCATCGGATGCAAGGAGCATCATGATGTTGCGCAGGAAGCTGCAAGGCAGAGCGTAGTCCTTCTTAAGAACGGCGGATTCCTGCCTTTGTCAAACAGCAAAAAGATAAGAAAGATAGCGGTTATCGGACCTAATGCAGATGATATCCGCGCACAGTACGGTGACTGGACTTACTTCACTCATCCCGTTCCCGGTATCGAGAAGGAACCTGAGCGCCCTTATGTTACTTTGCTTGAAGGTATCAAGGAGCAGGTTGAAGGAACGGATATCAAAGTTGAGTATTCATACGGCTGCAGTGTTAACCGTATGGAATACTACAAGGGTAACTTCGCAGGTATTCCTGAATTCATGGAGCAGTGCTATAAGGATAATGCACATCGTTATGATCACTTCGAGGAGATGCCTTATGTGAACGAGGCAGCGGGAGTGGCAAGAGGTGCCGATATCATTATCCTGGCTCTCGGCGATAACTATAACCAGCACGGAGAGTACAATGACAGGGCAGACTTAAGACTGTCGGGTATGCAGGAAGCTTTGTTCAGAGTCCTTAGTACTTTGCATATCCCGATCATTACTGTGCTTATCTCATCCAAGCCTCTGGCAGTTCCAGAGGTGGCAGCGAAGTCTGATGCCGTTATCTGTGCGTTTAACGGCGGCATGTACGGCGGAAGGGCTGTAGCAGAAGTAATATTCGGTAAGAATAATCCCTGCGGAAGGCTTCCCATATCATTCCCGTATACGACGGGACAGGTGCCCGTGTACTACAACCAGTTCCCCGGATGGCATGAGGGCCGTTATGTAGACTGCCCTGAGAAGCCGCTTTTCGCTTTTGGTGAGGGTCTGTCTTATACCAGGTATGAGTACTCTGACCTGGCGTTTGACGTGCAGACGAAGACGGTTACGGTTAATGTAACGAACACGGGTGATGTGGCTGGCACGGAAGTAGTGCAGGTCTACGTGGAAGATGTCGTAAGCTCCGTTATGACGGCGGTAAAGAATCTTGCCGGATTTGACCGCGTCGAGCTTGAGCCCGGTGAGAGCAAGACCGTGAAGATCGTGCTCGATGAAGAAGCATTTATGATCACGCGTCCCGATGAGACGCGTGTTGTAGAACCCGGAGAGTTCGTGGTCATGGCAGGTCACAGCTCGAAGGACGAAGATTTATTGAAGGTGTCGGTAACTTTATGATGATCTGTAATACGATTCTAGACGCAGTTGGAAATACGCCTCTTATCAGGCTTAACAGGCTCGTACCTGAAGGATGTGCAGAAGTACTCGTAAAGTTCGAGGGGCTTAATGTCGGAGGTTCTGTAAAGACCAGGACAGCACTTAACATGATCGTTAAGGCGGAGCAGGAGGGTATCCTTACTCCGGATAGTGTTATTGTGGAGCCTACATCCGGTAACCAGGGTATCGGACTTGCTCTTATAGGTGCGGTAAGAGGTTATAAGACGGTTATCATCATGCCTGATTCCGTAAGCGTCGAGCGACGAAAGCTCGTTGAGCATTACGGCGCTAAGGTAGTCCTTACGCATGATGACGGTGACATCGGTCTCGCTATCAAAGAGTGTATCGATATCGCTTATAAGATGAAGGAAGAAGATCCTCACGTGTTCATTCCCCAGCAGTTCGAGAATCCCGCGAACGTCGAAGCGCAGTATACCAATACAGCACGCGAGATACTTGAGGCTGTTGGCAGGCCTGTCGACGGATTCGTATCAGGCATCGGCACCGGCGGTACTATTACAGGCATCGGAAAGGCGCTGAAGGAGGCTAATCCCGATGTCGTTATCTGGGCTGCTGAGCCTGAACATGCAGCTATACTGTCAGGCGGATCCATCGGTACGCATATCCAGATGGGAATCGGTGACGGACTTATCCCTCCGATACTTGATACTTCTATATACAACGATATAGCTATCATTACTGATGAAGAAGCATTGCAGATGAGTAAGGATCTTTCTTCCCAGGAAGGTATCCTGTGTGGTATATCATCAGGAACGAATGTGGCGGGAGCGATCAAGCTTGCCAAGGTGCTTGGAGAAGGGAAGACGGTAGTTACTGTGCTTCCGGATACGGCGGAAAGATATTTCTCAACACCGCTGTTTGAATAAGTATTCTTTTAAAGGGAGGATATAAAAATGAAGATGAAGAAGATCGCTGCTTTGATGCTCGCATGTTGCGTGCTTGCAAGTGTTGCCGGATGTTCCAAGGTTAAGCCCGTAACAGCTGAAGAAGTTGCTGATGCATGTGACGAACTCGGATTCGAAGAATGCGATCCGGACGAGGTAGATATCGACGACGCTGATATGGAAGACGGAATCTACTTTGTCATGGACAGGGATTTCATAGAGGAAGGCTTTGCCAATGCGGGTCCGTATCTTAGAGCGTCGGGAATAGATATGGGAATCGACTTCGATAATATCGAGGAAGTAACCGTATTTGCCAGATGGGATGCCGGTGATTTTGATGATGTTGAAGATCCCGAGGACCTTGCGGATGTAAGATTCGATGCAGTGGCAGGACTTCAGATTACATTGGATGAGTACGATCAGGATGTTCTTTACGATATCTCTGACGGAGTAGATGATCTTCTGCGCAAGATCGACGTTGATATAGAGGACTTGAGTTCATCTGAATATAAGCTTAATAAGGATTCGATGTTCCTAAAGCTTCATGTTGACGGCGAGGCATTTATCGCAGCATTCCTCGAGTCCGAGTTCTATGATGCGTTGATGGATTCTGCTAATGGTAATGATCAGGCAGAAGAATTTGCGGATGTTCTTGAGGAACTGACGGGTGATATCAGTGTGGCCATCTATGTTGCTGACGGAAATATCCTGATAGTAGGCGGGGCATCACTCAACGGTACCGCTGACTATATTGATGAGTTCTGCAGCACGATCGGTGTGGATGATCCTACAGATCTTCCCAGCAGCCAGGTTGTTATCGACGGTCTTATCGAGACAATGGATGATTATGCAGACCTTTTCAGAAGCAGTTACAGTTATGATGATCTGGATGAGGACTTCGAGTATTTCGAGTTCTGATACTCTTTACAACCATATAATTGTCAAGTATATTTATTCTGATTTATCGACAGGAGGATAGATTACTATGAAAATGAAGAAGATTATGGCTGCCGTTCTCGCTGTATCCGTTATGGCTTCAGTTGCAGGATGTGCAAAGGTTAAGAAGATCACTCTCGATGACTTCGTTGCTGCTTGTGAGAAGATGGGCGCTGAAGAAATTGATCCCGATGAGTCAGGTGTTGATTCTGATGATTATGCTGATGGTATCTATACTATTATGGATCATGATTATATCGAGGATCATGCAGACGACTTTACTATGAGTTCTGAACTCAGCATGCTCGGTTCATCCGCTCCGGACGTAGACAGCATCATCGATGCTGATGATATCGATCAGATGGCTTTATTCGTTAAGCTTGACGAGAACACAGATGATGTAAGTGATCCCGAAGATTTTAGCGATCTCGATATTAACGGCGTTGCTGCTGTTCACATCACATTGACAGAAGCAGATATGGCTGAGGAGATCATGGGTAACATAGCAGATCTTCTTGATGATCTGGATATCGATGTAGAAGAGCTCGATTCTAATGAGTACTATGTAGGCAAGAACGAGGGTTACCTCAAGTTCAATATCTCTGCAGAGGACCTCGCAGCTTCTTTCGCAGAGTCTGAGACAGCAGGTTATCTTGAGATGCTCGACGTAGATGTTGAGGAGATCACAGAGGGTATTACAGGATCCATAAGTGTTGCAACATACATCAACGGTGAGAACATGGTAGTTATCATCGGCGGTGCTGTTAACAACGACCCTGAGTACCTTGACGAGTTCTGCGGCAACCTTGGCATTCCCACACCTTCCTCGCTCTCATCCAACACAATGATCGCTGAGGCTATCTGCGATTATGTTGATGATACGATCGGTTCTATGCTCTCATCATTCGCTGCAATGTCTTCTTACGATTTCTGATAGAAGATCATAATTAAAGCTAAGACGGGTGCCCCCGAAGTGATGTTCACTTCAGGGGCATTCCTTTTTATGTCATAAAGGGAATAAATGCTATAATTACTCTGTATGCTTTCTTATGAAGGGGTTTAGTATGTTTGTTGGAAGACTTAAGAAGATAATAGCTACTGTCCTTGCGGCAGCGATAATACCTGCAGCGGTATATGCACCTTCAGTTGTAAGAGCCGATGATACTGTTGATTCTGCGGCGATCATCGCAGACGCTATTGCCGGCGGAGCTCACAGATGTAATGTTAATGCTCCGAGATCAGGCAATGTATTCATACAGCTTATGGGCTCATTCGATGCAACTTCGTCAGATGTCATACTTAATCAGCTTAACAGTTACAGACTCGAAGCATGTCAGAACGGATACCGCGATCCGAGAAACCCGGGACGCGGACTTACAATGGCTGATTATGTTCCGCTTCACTGGTCGAGAGGTCTTGAAGAGATGGCTATGCTTCGTGCAGCAGAAGCCACTTATACGAATCATCATCTTAAGACTACGGGAGAGGACTTCTACAGTTCGAGTTATGATGTAGCTTCTTTCGGTGAGGCACTCGCATGGGGCGGCAATATCGCAGGCGGTCTGGCTCAGTGGTATGCGGAGAAGCCGGCTTATTGTTCCGGTCATACGAGTTCTTCCGAGAACTATGCCCAGATCATCAATCCTTCATATACACACTGTGGTGTTGCAGGATTCAGCAATACTCAGGCTATCGAGTTCACAACACAGGGCGGACTTGATGAGAGCAAGGTAAATGTATCTGCGTATAATTCCCAGCTTGCTGAGGTTCATGCTCTTAATGTAACGGATATAACCATTATCTGTCCCACAGGTTCCGTTCTTGTCGGTTCCACTAACAGGGTAGCAGCTATCGGTTCTATCAGTGTATTGGGATACAACAAGAGATATTCATATTCCGGTATCAGGATCCTTCCTACAACATTCTGGACGAATACGCCGAGTTTCTTTACGATCGATAATGTCGGTAATGCATCGGGACACTGTCCGGGAATGGGAAATGTGTTCTGTAAGATTAACGGAGTGACGTATTCGGCAACTATAAGGGTCGGAGATGGAACCCTCGTGCGTAACTTCGCGACGAGACTTTATTCGGTAGCACTTAACCGTACACCTGATCAGGCAGGACTTGATTACTGGACCAACAGACTTGCTGCCAGACAGATCACAGGTACCCAGGCTGCTTACGGATTCTTCTTCAGTGCCGAGTTCCAGAATGCGAATCTTTCTAACGAGCAGTATATCCAGAGACTCTATCAGACATTCCTCGGAAGAGACCCTGAGCCTGCAGGTTACAACTACTGGCTTACTAGGATGGCTGACGGCGCCACAAGAACAGAAGTCTTCTATGGATTCTCAGGCTCTGCCGAGTTCGCCGGAATCTGTGCTTATGCAGGTATCAATCCGTAAAGGATAAATTCTTATGCCGCTTCTGATCATTCAGGATGACATAACAAGATTAGATTGTGATGCTATCGTTAATGCCGCCAACAATTCGCTTCTTGGCGGAGGCGGCGTCGACGGTGCGATCCATCGTGCTGCAGGACCGAAGCTTCTCGAGGAGTGCAGATCTCTTCACGGATGTGATACGGGCGATGCCAAGATAACACTCGGATATAACCTTAAGGCTAAGCATGTTATCCATACGGTAGGTCCTGTATGGTACGGCGGCAATAACGGGGAGAAGGAGCTTCTTACTTCCTGTTACAGACGAAGCCTCGAGCTTGCGGTCGATAATGACTGTTCTACGATAGCTTTCCCGATGATATCAGCGGGCGTCTACGGCTATCCGTTCGATCTGGCTTTGGACGTAGCAGTAACAACTATAGGATCTTTCATTGATTCTTACGAAGGCGATCTGACAGTATTCCTTGTTATCTTCAGCAAGAGAGACTATAAGCTCGACAGAGATCTTATTATTGACATTAATGAGTTTATCGAAGACAGGCTTCCTAAGATCCAGACTAAACGATTGTTTATGGAGGCGGCACGCTGCTCCTCGATTGACGAGACAGCCTGCATGGAGGATGCTGCCGCGGGTTCCGTGGAGGAATTCGTCAGTTCCCGTATAGATGAGAGTTTTACGCAGATGCTCCTGCGCACTATAGATGAGAAGGGTATGACTGACGTCGAGTGCTACAAGAAAGCTAACGTGGACAGGAAGCTCTTCTCCAAGATAAGGAGCAACCTTCAGTACCACCCTCGTAAAAGGACTGCTCTGGGTTTTGCCGTCGCGCTGGGACTCGACCTTAACGAGACAAAGGAGCTTCTTATGAAGGCAGGGTACGCTTTATCGGATTCCAGTAAAGGTGACCTCGTTGTGCAGTATTTTATCGAGAACGGCATTTACGACATCAATAAGATAAACGAAGTGCTTTTCGCGATGGATCAGGAAATAATAGGAGAGTATTGATTCATGAAGACTTATAAAAGAACGGCAGCATTGTTGCTTTCAGCCGCGCTTATGATGGGCATTACAGGATGCTTGAATCTCGACAGAAGTATGGCTGATCTTGAAGAAGAGACTGAGGAGACCGAGGAGACGGAAGCAACTGAGACTTCGGAAACTACAGTTGAGACTTCTGAAGAGAATGTCGAGGAGACAGTAACTTATTCCGAAGATGTCTCAGACGATCAGACAACCTACGATGCTTTCAGGGAATTCGTGGATTCTTTCGTAGAGGATTACGAAGGCGAATTATTATTCAGTTACGAGAAATACTATTTCGAGGGAAATAACAGATGGCAGCTTCATATATCCTATCCGGATCTGGATATGACAGAGGTCTATGAGTGCGTAGACGGAGTTGTGACATATGTCGGAACTCTTGATTATTACGAGAGTAATTGCTTGCCGTACGACCTCTTTACTGAGCTTCCGTGCTTGTTGGAGATCTATAACAGCGATATCGAGAATGATATCGACAACCCTGTTGACGGCAGATACTTCGGAGGGATCGAAGCTGCAGCGGTTGACGGTTCATATGTTTTGTTGATGGTAGGAGATCCCGTGATCCTTACTGAAGAAGAGTACAATTCTTTGGAGATCGGAGATGTGATCGACTGTCCTGCTTCCTACTCGGGAGAAGAAGCCGATCTGACCGTTACTGATATAACAGAAACCAATGGTTACAGGGATGTTGAGATTGGTGACGGATTCGAGTACTGGTTCATTCAGGGCGCCTATACCGAAGATCCTTCCGATTATATGCTGATGACAAGCAGTGATAATCCTGTATGGTTTACACCCCGCATGATGCTCGTTCCTATTGCGGAAGACTGCGAAGTTACCGATACTTACAGTTTCCTTATGACTGACGGAGATGGTTCGCAGTTTGAAGGCTGGAATACCGACCCTGATGCTAATGCATTAACAAGTTCGGTTTACTGGTACTTTGAGACTCAGGCCCAGTCTAATCCTCCGGAAGAAGTTAACGGCTGGGTATCTACAGGAGGCCTTGTTTATCCTGTTGTTATCGAGAATGGCGAGGTTACAAGCATCAATATCGAGTGGAGATAAGAAGGAGGTCCTTGTCAGGACCTCGCATCTTCCTCAAGCTGTTCGAAGCACGATCTGTCAACTTTGACATTGCATCTCATGGATCCTAATGCACCGCATACCGCATCGTAGAGGTGTTCGGTTCCTTTGGGGCTTGCCTTGTAGTTGACGGCTCGCTCTTCCTTGATACCGATGACGGAACCTGTCTTAACTGCATCGATGTTCGCTGCAAGATACAGGAATTCCCAGCATTTTTCCTTCTCTGCTTTCTTAACCATCTTCTTTACTTTGTCTGAAGTGTACTTATGACTTGCGTTCTCCATGCCGTCCGTGATGATGACGAAGATCGTGTGCTCGGGAACATCTTCTTCACGGATGTACTTATGTATGTTGCTGATGTGCTTGATCGAGCCTCCTAATGCATCGATCAATGCAGTGCAGCCTCCGGGTACATAATCGTTGTCCGTCATGTCGCGGATGTGATCAAGCGGCTCTCTGTCGAATACTACTTCGGTATCGTTGTCGAACATTATGCAGGAGACAAGGCACTCGCCGTCGATCTTCTTTTGCTTGCTGATCATTGAGTTGAAACCGCCTATCGTGTCCTTCTCGAGTCCGTGCATGCTTCCGCTCTTATCAAGGATAAATACCATTTCTGTAAGATTCTTTCTCATTCTAAGTTTCCTCCCTTATGTTTGATGGCTTAAGTATAGAAAACCCGTAAGTCTCCGTGGTCGCCTTGAAGGCGACATTTGAACTTGACGAATTATGTCAAAAGATTATGATTATTCGGGGGTTTTAATATGGATATCAAGAAGAACGAGCTGTTCGAGAACATGAGGCCCGGTAAGGCTCTCGCGATCATGGCTCTGCCTACTATCGCAAGCCAGATGATCGTGCTTATATATAATCTTGCAGATACATGGTTCATCGGAAAGACAGAAGATCCTAATAAGGTCGGAGCTGCGGCACTCGGTCTTTCCGTGTATCTCATAGTTACCGCTCTGGCGAATGTGTTCGGAGTAGGCGGCGGAAGCCTTATGGTGCGCCTCGTAGGAGAAAAGAAGACTGACGATGCCCGTAAGGTCGCATCTTACAGCCTCGCGATGGCTTTCATATCTGCTCTGGTTCTCTCACTTCTCGTGCTTGTCACTATGAATCCTCTCCTGAGGCTTCTCGGTGCTGATGATTATGTAATAGTTTACGCCAGACAATATGTTCTTACGACGACAGTCGTAGGCGGCGTACCTACGGTCCTTTCAATGTGTATGCCCCAGCTTCTCAGAAATGCCGGGTACTCCAAGGAATCCGGTATAGGAGTAGGAATTGGAAGCATCGTCAACATTGCGCTCGATCCTTTATTCATGTTCGTTATCTTCCCCAAAGGATACGAGGTTCTGGGAGCAGGCTTTGCCACTATGCTCTCGAGCTTTATCTCCATGGCTTACTTCATCGTCGTTTTCCGCCGTGTCAGAAATGACACTGTGCTTGTCATTCCTCATAAGTTAGAGATGATAAGCAGCGAGTATATGCGCTCCATGTATTCCGTCGGAATCCCTGCAGCTATCGCGATATTCTTCTTCGACCTTGTTACCATCGTCCTTAACAAGCTCGCCACGGGCTACGGAGTAGATTCTCTCGCAGCGATGGGCATCGTTCTGAAGGTCGAGAGGATCCCGATAAATATCGGTCTCGGTGTCTGTCTCGGTATGGTGCCGCTGATCTCTTATAACTACGGAGCGAGAAACTTCGATCGGATGAGAGCTTTCTTCAAACTCTCGCGCAATTCCATAATCATCTTCTCCTGCGTATGTGCGGCGATCTTCTGGATCTTCGCTGAGCCCATTGTCGCTTCGTTCATGAAGGCAGATGCCACTTTAGCTTATGGAGTAGCATTCCTGCGCGGCAGATGCTTCGCGCTTCCTTTCATGATGGCAGGCTACCTTATAGTCAACTACATGAATGCGGTCAACAGGGGAAAGATATCATTCATACTCGCGTTCATCCGCCACGTGGTGCTTATCATCCCGATGCTACTCATAATGAACACTTTACTTCACTTAAACGGCCTTATCTGGTCGCAGCTTGTCGCTGATGCCATCAACACTGTTGTTGCCGTCGTCATCTTCCTCAAGGTGCAGGCGGAGATCACGCACGAGGTGGTAGAATAGAATCACTTTAGTAAAGAGGTGGATCTTATGGAGAGCAGAGCCCTTGAAGCAAAAGAAAAGTTCGGCAAGATGAGCTGCGCTGCGGCAGTGCTGACGACGTACCTTGACGAAGTCGGCATGAACGAGTACGAGGCCAAGATGATGGCGATGCCGATGGCAGGCGGACGCATGGGAAAGTGCGGTGCCGTGCTTGCTGCAGAGGAAGTGCTCAAGGTACAGGCTCCCGGTAAGCTCGAGCAGCTCGAAAAGCTTTTCGCAGAGAAGAACGGTTCCATAATGTGTAACGAGCTTAAGGGCAGGACAGGAGGCCCCATGCTAAGATCGTGCCCCGGCTGCGTTGAAGACGCGTGTGAGATACTGGAGAAGCTGCTCGGATAATTCTCTAATATCGGTGTTATAATCAAGTCGTTATGGGAATCGTAGAACTGTTGTTGCTTGCAATAGGCATGTCTATGGATGTCTTCGCGGTGTCTATCTGCAAAGGTATCGAGACAAAGAAAGCCACATTTAAACAGGTCATGATCTGCGGCGTGTGGTTCGGTTTCTTCCATTTCCTGATGCCGATGACAGGCTACTTTCTAAGTTCTTTTTTCTCATTCTTCATAGATAAGGTCGCACCGTGGCTCGCTTTTATCCTGCTTGCCATTCTTGGTGCCAATATGATACGTGAATCATTCTCTTCTGAAGAAGAGGAGACGAAGCCCGGCTTCAGCATAAAGACGATGCTTCCTCTTGCTGTCGCGACTTCGATAGATGCTCTTGCGGTAGGTGTTACTCTTAATGCCGTTCCTATTGAAGTGTGGGATACGACTGAGATTATCAATACGGTGTTCGGCTGCCTTACGATTGCGTTTGTCACATTCCTCTTCGCATGTGCAGGCGTTCGTATCGGAAACGCATTCGGTACTAGGTATCAGGCAGGTGCCGAAGCGGCAGGCGGTTTTATTCTCATATTTATCGGATTGAAGGTGCTGCTCGAGCATCTTGGAGTTCTCGAGTTCATGAATAATCCCGACGTTCTGTTCGGTCTTCTGATCCCGTTCGTCGGAACGATCTTAGGCTCTTCTCTTGTCTTTGTCGTGGATAATAAGTTCGGCAAGAGTGTCAAGCTTATCTTTACGGGGATGGCAGGAGGAATCATGATGGCTTGTTCCATGTGGACCTTGCTCTATCCGTCTATCATTAAGGGTAAGGTAATGACGGCAGCCGCAGGGTTCATGATCGGTATCGCGTTCCAGTATATCCTTGATAAGGCTGTCCCTCATACGCACGAATTCTCTTCGGCTGAAGAAGGCCCGGCGAGCAAGCTTAAGTCTTCACATAAGATCATGCTATCTGAGATGATCCATCATGTGCCGGAAGGTATGGCAGTCGGTGTTATGTTCGCAGGATATCTTAACGGATCGGGAGACGTGACGCTTGCAGCTGCAGCTGCTCTTACCGTAGGTATTGCATTGCAGAACATCCCCGAAGGAGCGTTCGTATCGTCACCGCTTCACGCCAGAGGAGAGATCAGGAGTACTTCATTCCTTATGGGTGTACTGTCGGGTATAGTCGAACCGATACTTGGAATAGCAATGATAATACTGCTTATTAAGTTCCCCGGAATCCAGTCATTCGTTATGGCTCTAACGGGCGGAGCGATCACATTCCTCGTCCTCGAGGAGACGATCCCTTCCATGAGCGAGGGTAAGCATTCTGATAAAGGAACGATATCTTTCGCGGTGTTCTTCGCAGTTATGATGCTGCTGACGTTCTACGCGGGATCCTGATATAAAGTGAAGGTGGGTTGAAGGCATGAAAGTAAAGATAGAGGATCTGACCAAGGTTTTCCCCGGAAGGGACAGGAAGAGCATCGGTGTAACGGCTGTTGATGACTTTACTCTTGAGATCCCGGACGGTAAGCTCGTGTGTTTGCTCGGTCCTTCAGGCTGCGGCAAGAGTACTTTGCTTTATATGATAAGCGGACTTGAAAGTCCGACTGAAGGTAAGATCTTCTTCGGAGATAAGGATGTTACCGATATCCCTCCTGAGAAGAGAGGCGTAGGACTTGTATTCCAGAATTATGCTCTGTATCCGCATCTTACGGTTAAGCAGATAATCAAGTTTCCTCTCGAGAATGTTAAGGGGGAGGGAAGGCTCAGCAAGGAAGAGATGGATCAGAGGGCTCTTGAAGTAGCCAAGCTTGTTCAGATAGACGGACTTATGGACAGAAAGCCCGGACAGATGAGCGGAGGACAGCAGCAGCGTGTCGCGATAGCAAGAGCGCTTGCCAAGATGCCTGATGTTCTTCTTATGGATGAGCCTCTGTCGAACCTTGATGCGAGATTAAGACTTCACACCAGAGAAGAGATAAGAAGGATCCAGAAGGAGACAGGTATAACTACCATCTTCGTTACTCATGACCAGGAAGAGGCGATGAGTATATCAGATATGATCGTAGTAATGAAGGATGGCATTCTTAACCAGATCGGTAAGCCACAGGAAGTTTATGACGATCCCATCAATCTGTTCGTAGCATGCTTCCTCGGAACTCCCAAGATCAATGTGTTTAACGGATTCGTCAAAGACGGCGGCCTTTATATCGGTAAAGGTGATAAGAGCTCGAAGGTCCTGGATATCAATGGTGTTGATGACAGGGAAGTCGTTATCGGCATAAGACCTGAAGGATTCGATGTCGATAAGGACGGAGCTCTTACATGTAAGCTTAAGGGCGTTGATGTAATGGGAAGAGACATAAGCGTAGTGTGCAGTCACGATGATGCCGAAGATACCATACGTGCGATCATAAGTGCAGAGAATGAAGTAGACAGAGACGCTGATACAGTTAAGTTTAATATCAAGCCTCATAAGACTTTCATCTTCGATAAAGAGACAGAAGAGAGGATCCGCTTTACATGAGCAAGAAGATGTTAAGCGGTACCAACAGCATAGCGACCAATGTCAGAGGCTGGGTCTATCTTTTGCCTGCTCTGATCTTTCTTGTCGCGTTCATGGTCTATCCTCTTATTGACGTATTCATTTACTCGTTCGAGGAAGGATATAATTCCGCTTCGCAGTCTTCGTTCGGTATAGGACTTTATAACTACCGTTATGTCCTAAGAGATCCGTACTTTCTGAAAGCCGTTAAGAACACTTTCATTCTGGTCCTTCTTACCGTGCCGACTTCGACAGTGCTGTCGCTTCTTATATCACTCGGTCTTAATTCGATCAGGGCTTTGAAGAATCTGTTCCAAACGGTATTCTTTCTTCCTTACGTAACCAACACTTTGGCAGTAGGACTTGTATTCATGATCCTGTTTAAGAAGACCCCGTACTCGGACGGCCTTATCAACATGCTGATCGGCAAGTTCGGCATCAGCCCCGTCGACTTCATTGAAGGTCCTTACTGGGCGAAGATGCTCGTTCTCTCTATATACGTAATCTGGATCGTAATGCCGTTCAAGATTCTGATCCTGACATCTGCACTAGCTTCGGTCCCTGAAGTTTACTACCAGTCCGCAAGGATAGACGGCACTTCTTCTTGGAGGATGTTCTGGAGGATAACTCTTCCAATGATATCTCCCATGATCGTCTATCTTGTTATCACAGGCTTCATCGGAGCGTTCAAGGCTTATTCGGATGCGGTCGCGATCTTCGGCGTCAACCTTAATGCGGCCGGCATGAATACGATCGTAGGTTATGTCTACGACATGCTCTACGGCGACGGAGGAGGATATCCTTCGTATGCTTCGTCTGCTGCCATCATACTCTTCGCCATCGTCCTGACGATAACGGTCATCAACCTTATCGTGAGCCGTAAGGCTACGGATCTTACTTGAGGTCACTGCCATGAGAGTCAAGAAAGCGATAATCTACTTCTTACTTACGGTGTGGGCAGTGATCGTACTGTTCCCGTTCTACTGGATGCTCTTAAGCAGCATCAAGAACTACGCTTCGTATGCAGGCGAGAGGATACCTAAGTTCTTCACGGCGGCGCCAACATTCGAGAATTACAGCACCGCATTCACGGCTGTGCCCCTGGCGAAATACTTCGCGAACACACTCATATTCACGCTCGCGACGACGGCCCTCATGGTGCTTGTCATCATCTTCGCCGCGTATGCGTTCGCACGGATCGATTTCAGGGGAAGAGAACTGCTTTTCGTAGGGTTCCTTGCTCTCATGATGATACCGAACGAGCTTGTTATCATAACGAACTTCGTTACCATCACGGACATGAGCATGCGTAACACATTCCTGGGCCTTATACTTCCGTCAGTAACGTCGGTGTTCTACATATACCTTCTCAAGCAGAACTTCGAGCAGGTGCCGGACGAACTTTACTACGCGGCCAAGGTCGACGGCACGTCCGATCTTAAGTATCTGTTCATGGTCATGGTGCCGATCTGTAAGCCCACGATCATCACCGTTATCATCCTGAAGGTAATCGAGTGCTGGAACTCGTACGTGTGGCCGAGACTCATCACGGACGACCCCAACTACTACCTTGTCAGCAACGGCATCCAGGAGATAAGAGAGAACGGCTTCGGCCGCGACAACATTCCTGCCATGATGGCGGCGGTAGTTGCCGTGTCTGTGCCGCTTGTGATCCTCTTCCTCATCTTCAGAAGGAAGATCATGGAAGGCGTCTCGAGGGAGGGCATAAAGGGATGATCACACTTCGAAAAGCTTTATCCCCGATCCTCGCGGCATCACTTCTCATGTCCTCTATGCTGCTTACCGGCTGTCACGGCAATATCGAGCGTGACGAGTTCGTTGTGCCGGAGCAGTTTGATACCACAAGACAGTTCGAGATCACATTCTGGGCGAAGAATGATACGAACGTTAACCAGACAAGGATCTATAACCAGGCCATCGAGGACTTCGAGACTCTGTATCCTAACATCCACGTCACCATCAGACCTTATACGGACTACAACAAGATCTATAACGACGTAATCACCAATATCGCAACGGATACGACGCCTAATGTCTGCATTACTTATCCGGACCATATCGCGACTTATATCTCGGGTGAGAACACAGTCGTTCCGCTTGATAATCTCTTCGTTGACGAGAGGTACGGATTAGGCGGTTCGGAGGTCAGATTCGAATCTCCGACGGTCGACCAGATCGTCCCTCAGTTTCTCGATGAGTGCATGATCAACGGCGTTCATTACTGTATGCCGTATATGAGATCCACCGAGGCTTTGTACATCAACAAGACTTATGTTGAAGCTCTGGGTTATGAGATACCCGATATCCCGACATGGGACTGGGTGTGGGAGGTAAGCAATGCCGCGACTGCCAGAAACGAAGACGGCACATATGCAGTTAACGGTCAGGAGGTAATGATCCCTTTCATATATAAGTCATCGGACAATATGATGATCACGATGCTAAGGCAGCTCGGGGCAGGTTACTCTGATGATTACGGCAACATCGGTATCTTTAATGACACTACTACATCGATCCTGAGAACGGTCGCGGATGAAGTAGCACAGGGTGCATTCTCGACCTTCAATGTGTCAGGATATCCCGGCAACTTCCTTAATGCAGGTCAGTGCATATTCGGCATCGACTCGACTGCAGGTTCGACATGGATGGGATCGGATGCGCCTCTTATCGATATTCACGAGGAGAATGTCGTTGACTTCGAGATGGTTGTAAGACCCGTTCCGCAGTTTGATCCCGAGAATCCGCTGATGATCTCACAGGGACCGTCGGTGTGCGTGTTCAATAAGGAGGACCCGCAGGAGGTGCTGGCGTCATGGCTTTTCGCGCAGTACTTGCTCACAAATGAAGTGCAGATAGCATACTCGGGTACGGAAGGATATGTCCCCGTAACCACGATGGCGCAGGAGTCCCCGGAGTATCAGGCTTACCTTAATGACCCTGAGCAGTACAGCATCAAGATCGATGTCACGAACATGTTCCTTAATAACATCAACAATACTTTTGTAACGCCTGTTTTTAACGGGTCTACGGCTCTTCGTAATGCTGCCGCCCAGCTTATCAATAACACTGTCAAGTCCGTAAGGAGACGTGAGGTCGTCGATGACGCTTACTTCGAGGATCTGTATGCGGAAGTTACGGCGCTGTACAGGCTTGATCAGCTGTCGGCCGGCAAGGACAGCAGGGCGGAGCTCGGGCCGCTGCCGACGGAGTCACGTGTGCTGCTTATTACGCTTGGTGTAGTTTGGATAGGAATAGGCGCGTATTTCGCACGCGGTTTGGTCAAAAAGCGGAAAAAGGACTGATCATCTTTAATACGCGTATATTTTGTTTATAATAACCTCGAATAACAGGTCGTAAACTATATCACACGCCTGTTAGAAAGAAGGGTATTACTATGAAGGCAATGAAGAAGGTTTTGTCCCTTGCATTGGTATCTGCCTTAGCTCTCAGTGTATTTGCTTGTTCTACTGAGACAGCAGAGACAACTGCAGAGGAGACTGCTGCAGCTAATGGTCTCGAGTACATGTCATATGCTGAGTATGATGCAGCTGAGCTCGACACAGAGGTTACGGTTCTTGCTACTGTTATGGCTACACAGTCATGGTGGGAAGATCAGATCACTGTTTACGCTCAGGCTTTTGACGGTGACGGTGCTTACTTCATCTACAACATGGCTTGCTCCGAGGAGGATGCTGAGAATCTTGTAGAAGGCGCTACGATCCTTGTAACAGGTTACAAGAGTGAGTGGGAAGGTGAGATCGAGATCATAGATGCTACATTCGAGTTCACGGATCTCGCTCAGGAGAATCCTATGGCTCCCGTAGATCTTACAGCTGATTTTGGTAACGATGAGGCTCTTATCGCTAATCAGAACAGAAACTTCACAATGACAGGTCTCACAGTTGAGGCTTCCGGTGATA
>JAEEGL012220126.1_pt1 | contig 40088 bp, 26 predicted proteins | sample 9134231 | NCBI WGS metagenome assembly JAEEGL01 (sample SAMN16246548, study PRJNA631951) | gut metagenome | biome: gut microbiome; feature: rumen; material: fiber-attached | host: Bos | place: Iran: Karaj | collected 2018-10
AACAAGAACCATATTACGATAGAAATCCCGGCACTCGACGATTCATTTTTTGAAAGATACTTCGTTGAAGGTGAGTACGCAAAGGTCTCAGGAAACACCATCACATGGAAAGGTATGGTGTTTCGGAAGAGAAGGAGGTAATCCGTTCCGTCAGGCCAGGCACATCCGGTAGATGGCTTCGACGTCTTCCTGACGGAGGGGCTTGAAGCCGGGCAGGACGCCGCCGGCGACCGCCTTGCGCGCCATCAGGGCGAAATGCGTGTCGTCGATGCCCACCTCCGGCAGCGTCCGGCTGAGGCCGAACGTGTCGAACAGCACCGACGCGAACCGGTCGATGGCCTGCCGGGCGATGTCCATTGGCGCCTGGTCCGGGTCGATTCCGAGCACGTTCACGCCGAACTGCACGTACTTGCTCACCGTCGTCTCGTCCAGGCAGTAGGTCATCCAGCGCGGCGTGAGGATCGCGAGTCCGAGCCCGTGCGTGATGTCGTAGATGGCCGAGAGTTCATGCTCCATCGGGTGGCACGACCAGGCTTGCCGCTTGCCGCCGTCGATGAATCCGTTGATGGCCCACGAGGAGGCCCACATCAGGTTGGCGCGCGCCTCGTAGTTGTCCGGCTCACGGATGGCGACGGGCGTATACTTGATGATGGTCTTCATCAGCCCTTCCATGAACGTGTCCAGCATATAGAGGTCCTGGTCCATGTTGAAGTAGACCTCGATGATGTGCGAGAGCATGTCCGCTCCGCCGCAGGCCGTCTGGTAGGCGCTGACACTGAATGTGTTGGAAGGATCCAGGAAGGAGACCTTCGGCAGGAGAAGCGGGTCCATCCGGCCGTATTTGTCCTTCGTGTCGGGGTTCGAGATCACGCCGCCGCTATCCATCTCGGAGCCCGTGGCGGACAGCGTGAGAATGTCCAGTACCGGAAGCGCCTTCTCGACCGGCGCCAGGATGGCGGGGTCGAAGAAATCCCAGGCGTCGCGGTCCGTGCAGGCCGCCGCCGCGATCCATTTCGTCGCGTCGATCGTCGAGCCGCCGCCGACGGCCAGGAGGACGTCGATGCCGTGCTCCTTGCAGAGCCGGGCGCCTTCCCGGACGGAAGATACGCGCGGATTCGGTTCGATCCCGGGCAGTTCGAACAGTTCGAGGCCGGCTTCGTGGATCTCCTTGACGACCCGGTCGTACAGGCCGCTCCGCTTGATGGAGCCGCCGCCGTAAGTCATCAGCACCCGCGCGCCGTATTTCTTCAGCTCGCCGCCGAGGTGGTGGAGCTGGTCCCGGCCGAAATACACTTTCACCGGAATGTCATAGATGAAATCGTGAATCATGTCGTTTGTCTGTGAGGGTTTTCGTAAATAAGGTCTTGTTTCAGATGTGGCGGCGCAGCAGCCGGCGGGAATGGAAGCAGAAGCGGTCCACGTCTACCGCCGCGCCCATCGGAATGTCCGTGGCGACGAGATAGAAAGCGTCCCGGCCGGCGTCCGTCGCCGCCAGCGGCACGGTCACTTCCTTCCAGTCTCCTCCGGTTGCCGGGATGTCCATGCTGGCGAGGACCTCGCCTTCCGGGGAACCTCTGCGGAACACCAGTTTCCCTCCGGGCTGCGCTGCGGCCACGCGGACCGTCAGCCGGGACATCCGGGAGGAAAAGTCCAGATACCGGTACCCCGCCCATTGACCGGCTTTCGTGAAGGAGAGATAGGGATAATCCGTGATCCGGTAGCCGTAAGGCTCCCCGGTCGGCTCGGAGCGGACGACTTGTAGGCTGCCTTCCCGGCCGCGAGCGAATTCGACGGCGGAGGAGGACTGGATGACATCGCCGGCGCGGAAGGCGCCGCGGACGCCGGAGGAGGTCATCTTCACTTCCTCGATCGTGCCGTCTTCGCGGAAGGTCAGGGGATCGAGGTTCGCTACGCGCGAGATGCCCAGGCCGGGAACGCTCCGGTGGTAGGCTACGTACCATTGTCCTTCGAACGGCTCGATGGATCCGTGGATGTTGATCGTCCCCGGATAGTCGTAATTGGTGACGATCAGACCTTGGTATTCATAGGGTCCCAGCGGCGAGGTGGCCGTCAGGTATGCCATCCGGGTCGGGCAGGCGCCCCGCTCGGCCACCTTTCCGACGTTCTGGATATAGATGTAGTAATACGTATCGCCGCGTTTGCGGAGCGACGGGCCTTCGAAGGGCTCGTTGTCTTCCGGCATGGCGCTGCGCAGGTCCCGGACCGACTCCGGCAGGATCCGGGAATAATCCTCCGGGTCCAACTGCGCGACGATGAACTTGGGCAGGGCGATATACACCTTCCCGTCATCGTCCACCAGCGCGCCCGGGTCGATGCTCTTGTACGGCTTGCCGTCCAGCGTGATGAGGCGGGCGTTCCCGTACGGCCCCTCCGGCCGGTCCGCGTCGAGGATCAGGTCGCGGTCCTTGTTGGTGCAGGTCACCATATGGTATCCGCCCGTCACCGGATCCCGGAAGACGTCCGGCGCCCAGAGGCGGGTGGCGTCTCCGACCACCTCGGCGGGAAGGTCTTTCATCTCAAGCGCGACACCTGCATCGTTCCAGTGGATCAGGTCGTCGGACCACAGGACGTGGTAGTCCTGCGAGCAGAAGTCGAGGTGACCTTCTCCGTCCAGGCCGGCATAGTGGTCTCTCGAACCGAAAAGATACATCCGGCCGTCGAAGACGTGCGGTTCCCCGTCGGCGATGAAGAGTCCCCAGGTCGGCGGCAGGATGGGATTCTGACCCTCGTATCCTACCGAGACGAGACAGCGCACCTCGTCGCCCGTCTCCGGGCAGAGGGCGGTGATGACGGCGTCTCCTTTGCTGCGTCCCCGGACAATGCCTTTCCGGTTGACGCGGGCGACCCGTTTGTCGCTGGACTGCCAGCGGATGCGGCCGGGAACGTCTCCCGTGACGTTCAGCTGCACTTTCCGTCCGCGGTCGACCATGGTGGCGGCGCGGTCCAGTTTCCACGACGCCCCCAGGAGCGGAACGGCCGCCAGGAGCAGGAAGAGGAAGATCGATAATCGTTTCATGGCGTGATGCTATTCGTTTGAGAGGTCTTTTCCGGTCACGATCCCATAGCGCAGCAGCCGGGCCGTGCGCGGAGCCGGCAGGGCCACTTCAAAGCCCTCCGCCAGCTCGCGGCCGGTCTTGCGGATGCGTTCGTGGCTGTCCCAGTCTTCGATCTCGTAGACGGCGTCCGGCGCGAGGGCCTTCAGGCGGAGCAGGGCGGAGGTCTGCGGGGCGTTCGCCCGGCGGAACACCGAGATCCAGCCGGTCCCGTCCTCCGGCCGGTCGAGCTGCCAGGCCAGGAGGATGTCGTCGCGGGTGAGGTCGCCTTCGCCGATCAGGGGATGGAAATCGTCCATGAAGTACCGGTGCACCGCGTCGAATTCCGCCATCCGCGCGTGCATCCGGCGGATGTCGCTCTGGGGCGAGGTGACCTTCCAGTTGAAGATGGTCGTGGCGCTCAGGCTCGAGCGGGCCACGTACGGGTCGTCGCGCCATACGGCCGTTCCGTGGACGGGCAGCCACAGGCTGAGCCCGAAGGTCTGGCTCTGGCAGATGTCGGGATCTTCCGTATCATAGTCCGTGCGCCAGAGCGGGATGCAGCGCGAAGTGGCTTCCAGGTCGAGCCGCCGGCCGCCGGAGGCGCAGTTGTCGATGAACAGGTCCGGGAATTCCTCGCGCAGCCAGTCCCAGAACGTATACAGCCCGGTGATGTAGCGGATCTCGCGGATGCCGAGCCGGCCGGGCGCGTCGTTGTTGTACCAGAAGGCTTCCGGTTCGATGTTGAAGTCCTGCCGGAAGTGGTCGATGCGGCCTTCGCGCAGCATCCGCGCCACTTCTTCCCGCATCCACCGGTTCGCTTCGGGATTTCCCAGGTCAAGCAGGTAGGAGTCGGGGTAGCTCCGGTCGATCGGATGCGGTTCCACGGGCTTTCCCCAGGCCTCCAGCAGGTATTCGGGGTGGAGGTAGGCCCAGTCGGAATCCTTGACGACCCGCTCGGGCTCGTACCACACCATGAACTGGCTGCCCGCCTCGTGGACGGCGTCTGCGATCTCGCCCAGCCCGTTCGGGAACCGGGTGCTGTCCACCTGCCAGCTGCCCACCGCGTTGCACCAGTCATACCCTTCCTGCCAGCGGGCCGAAGGACCGTACCATCCGGCGTCGAGCCAGAACACTTCCGGGACGATGCCGAACATCCGGTAACGCTCCACCAGCGCCAGGGCGTACGAAGTGGTGAAGCAGGAATAGACGTTGCAGGGCGGCGGGTCGCCGAAGTTGAAGCTGGCGCAAAGGGGCGGATGCACCTTCTCGCCCCGGGTCCGCGGGTAGTGGTGCGCCATGATGAAGCGCCGCAGGGCGTTCTGCCCGGCCATCCGGTCGTCGCCCCGCCAGGGGAGCATCGCCGTCATCGGGGTACGGATCTCTTCGCCTCCCTCCAGCCAGGTGTCCAGGAAGACCATGCCCGTGTTCACGCCGACCTTCCCGTCCGCGCCGCGGAAGACGGACGCCTTCCAGGTGCCTGTCCAGCCGATGGCGAACACCATCCCGCCGGCGCGCGTGCGCACGTTGAAATAGGGGAAGGCGTGCGACGAGGAGCGGCCGGCATAGGGCTTCATCCAGAGCGTGTCACCTTCCTGCAGGACGGTCTCGCGCGGGTGGAAGTCCTTCTTCTCGGCCGTGCTGCCTTCCGCATGGAACACCCTCGCCTCCGGTCCGGCCGGCAGGGCGAGGTCGACGACCCGCACGTCGTTGATCTGTCCGGTGCGTGTCTTCCCGCCCCGGAAATAGAGCACCCATTCCATCGCCTTGGTGTCCGGGAACGTCTTCACCGCGCATTCCACCTCGAGGCCGGTGCGCGGGTCGCGCCAGAAATGCCGGGTCAGCAGGGCGCCGTCGTCCTGCGCCGGACCGTTGCGCCGGGAGTAGCGCCATTTCGTGATGAACCGGTCCGAGGACACGCCGTCGTAGCGGAAAGAGAAAGGGGGCCGTTTCCCGGCGCCGAAGTGCTGCCGGACCCATTCCCGGCAGGAAGGGGCGTCTTCTCCGTAGAGGGCCTGCGCGCCGGCGTGCACGGGGATGGACAGGAGTGCGGCGAGAAGCAGCAGGGGAAGGATGCGTTTCATTCCGTGATGGGTTTGTCGTTGTTTTCCAGTTTCTTGTATCGGATCAGCAGGGAACTGCGCGGTTGCTCCAGGCGGAGCGTCAGGCCTTCGCGCAGGGCGGTCCCGGAGCGGACGGTCTCCCCCTCGCCCAGGCCCGTGAGGACATAGTCGGCGTCGGGATCCAGCGCCTGCAGGGAGACGGTGTAATCGGCTTCGGGGGCCTGTTCGCGGCGGAAAGCCGTGACGATGCCCGATCCGTCGGCGGGCCGGTGCATCTGCCAGGCGATCCAGACATCGTGTCCGGTGAGGTCGCCCGTCCCGGACAGGGGATAGTAGTCTTCGAAAAGGTAGTCGCGGATGTCGCGGTACTCCTGCAGGAGCCGCTGCATCTGGGTGAAGGAATTCTCCCAGCCGGTGATCTTCCAGTTGTAGATGAGCGTCGAACTCAGGCTCGAGCGGAAGGAATAGTCGTCGGCCAGCAGGATGCCGGTGCCGTGCACGGGCAGAAAGAAGTTCAGGCCGTAGGTGTGGCACTGGTAGCCGTCCGGGTCGTCGTAGTGGTAATAGTCGCTGCGCCAGAGGGGAACGCTGCGCGCCGTCGTCTCCCAGTCGAGCCGCTTGCCGCCGGAGGCGCAGTTGTCGATCACCATCTCCGGGAACCGCGCAAGCAGGCAGTCCCAGAACCGGTAGAGGTTCTCGACGTGTCGGATTTCCTTCATCCCGCGCCGTCCGGGCGTGTCGTTCTCCGCCCAGTAGGGAGCGGGTTCCACGTTGCAGTCCTGCCGGTAGTAGTCGATGCCGTTCTCCTCGATGAAGTCGCCGTAGGTCTTGCAAAGCCATTGCAGGGCATCTTCGTTTCCCAGGTCCAGCAGCAGCCAGGTGGCCTGTTCCGCGCCTTCCGGCCAGGCGTTGCAGGAGAGCATCCACTGCGGGTGCTCCACGGCCCAGGCCGTTCCCTTGACCACCCGTTCGGGCTCGAACCAGAGCAAGAACTTCGCGCCGGCGCGGTGGACGGCGTCCGAGACGGGCTTCATTCCGTCCGGGAAGCGTCGGCGGTCCACCGTCCAGTTGCCCGTCGTCGTGGCCCAGCTGCGGCCTTCCTGCCAGTCGGCGGCGCCTTCGTGCCAGCCCGCGTCCATCCAGAAGATGTCGGGCTGCAGGCCGAACTGCCGGTAGCGCTCGACCATCGCCACCGCCCAGCGGGCCGTGATGGCGGAGTATTCTCCGTAGGGCTGCGGGTCGCGGTAATTGAATCCGCTGCTGAGCAGGTTGCGGACGGGCTGCCCGTTCACCTTGCGTCCGTGGTGCTCCAGGAGGAAACGCCGCAGGCGGTTGTGCCCGTCCATCCGCGTGCCGCTCCAGAGCAGGAAGGCGGCCGACGGAGTGCGGATCTCCTCGCCGGGATGCAGGTAGAGGTCGGTCCCGGCCATACCGGTGCGGAACGACACCTGCCGGTCATCCTCCTTGCGGAAGGCGGCCGTCCAGGTGCCCGTCCATCCGACGGCGACGACCGCTCCCTGGCCGGAAGCGGGCGACTCCAGGTTGTAGAACGGGAAGGCTTCGGCGGAGGAGCGTCCGCCCGCGGGCGTGAAAGCGGTCTCCTCTCCGGTTTCCAGCGCTTTCGTCCGGGGGGCGTAGTCGGCCCGGGAAATCTTGTTCCCTTCCGCGTAATGCAGCCGGAAGGGGCCTTTGGCGGGGAACCGGAGCGACAGGTCGGCGGCCAGCACGTCCGTCAGCTGCCCGGAATCGACGCCCGCTCCGTTGTGGAAGCGGACCACCCATTCCACCACCTTCTGTTCCGGCCAGGCCTTGACTTCGCAGCGGACTTCGAATCCGTCGCGGCGCCGCCAGACGAACCGGTCGGCCCGGCAGGCGGGGTCGCCGACGGGCATCGGCTCCCGGGACCAGGCCCATTTCTTCAGCAGTTTCGCGGACGGAACGCCGTCCAGCCTGAAGGAGAACGGCGGAACGGCGTGCCGGCCGAAATGCGTGTCGACCCACGCCTCGATGTCGGTGTCGTCGCCCCGGACGGGGCAGACCGGCCCGGCCGCGGCCGTCAGCAGCCCCAGCAAGGCAAGCAGGAGGGTCAATGCGGCCTTCTTCATAGGCCGAGGGCACGCTCCACGCCTTCGATGAGGATGTGGATGACCTTGATGTGGATTTCCTGGATGCGGTCGGAATGCGGGGCGGCGGGGGCCAGCAGGGCCGCGTCGGCCGCCCGGCGCATCGGATTGTCCGTGTCCGCCGTGAGGGCGACGACCTTCATGCCGGCGGCGCGGGCCGCGTCGATGGCCTTCAGGATGTTCCCGGACTTGCCGCTGGTGCTGATTGCCAGCAGCACGTCTCCTTCCTTGCCGAAGGCTTCCACCCAGCGGGCGAAGATCTCGTCGAAGGCGAAGTCGTTGCCCACGCAGGTCATGTAGGCGGGGTCGTTGACCGCCATCGCCGGCAGGGAGCGCCGGTTGCCGCGGAAGCGGCCCGTGAGCTCTTCCGCGAAGTGGGTGGCGTCGCACAGCGAGCCGCCGTTGCCGCAGGCGAGGATCTTCCCGCCCGCGCGGAGGCTGTCAGCCAGGATGCCTGTGATCTGTTCAATGGTGGGGACGGTGCGCGGATCCTCGAGGAAGGCCTGCAGCTCCCGGTTGCATTCCGCCAGGCTGTGGCGGATCGTGTCTTGTATCATCATGCCAGTCTTTCATAAAGGTCGGCGGCCACGGAAAGGGCCGCATAGTCTCCGATGGATTCGCCCAGGGCGGCGGGAACCACCCGGCAGACCTTCCGCGCGAGCGGAAGCGCCTCCTGCGCGATCACTTCTTCCATCAACGGCTTGAACACGTCCTCGTTGCGGGCGTAGATGCTGCCGATGACGATCATCTCCGGGTTGAGGATGTCGATGACCAGGGACAGGCCGCGTCCCAGCTGCCGGGCGGAAATTTCGTAGATGCGCCGGGCCAGCGAATCGCCCGCCCGGAGCGCTTCGGCGACGCCCTTGGCCGTGATGCGGGACGGGTCGCCGTCCGGGCACCAAGGAACCGCCGCACCCATCTGCAGGCGCTCCTTGACCAGGTCGCGCGCCAGCTGGGCGATGCCGCTGCCGCTGCAGAACCCTTCGAAGGAGCCGCTCTTCCCGTAGCCGACAGGGCCGTAGTCCGCCAGGCGGATGTGTCCCAGCTCGCCGGCGTTGTCGTTGGTGCCGGCGTAGAGTTTCCCGTCCAGGATCAAGCCGGCGCCGAGGCCGGTTCCGAACGTGAGGAACACCATGTTCCGGGTCCCTTTGCCGGCGCCGAACTTCCATTCCGCCAGGGCGCAGGCATTGGCATCGTTGTGGACGGCCGCCGGAATGCCGAACGCCCCGGAGAGGATGTCCACGATGGGGATGTTGTCCCAGCCCGGCAGGTTGGGCGGCGAGAGGATCACGCCGCGCGCGCTGTCCAGCGGTCCGCCGCAGCTGATGCCGATGGTCTTCGCGGAGGCTTCCGCCCCGTTGCGGCGGAGCACTTCCCGAAGGGTCTCCCGGATGTTTCCTAGGGTGCCTTCCACGTCCGTGGTCGGGAAGGCGGCCTTGTCCTTGATGAGGATGTCGTTGCCGGCGGAAATGCCGAGCGTCACCGCGCATTTGGTGCCGCCCACGTCGACGCCGACGAGGATGTTTTCTTCCATGTCTTTCATTTTACATTGAACATTCCTGTCTTCCGGAGCAGGGTGCGGTACTCCTTGAGGCTGAACGGCGCCTTGCCGTAGAGGTAGTGGTTTTCCAGCTTGGCGCCGCCGCGTCCCGTATACGTGATCTTGTAGATGCCCTGGCCCGCGGGTTCCGGCAGGGAGGCGACCTTCGTCCGGCCGTTGGCTTCCACGGCGAACTTCCCTTTGAACACGGTCTTTCCCGTCTTCACGTCGGTGACGGCCACCTCGCCTTCGGCGGGTTCCCGCGTGTCGTTGACGGCCACCAGGGGCAGTCCGCCGTCCTCCGCGTCATTGATGAGGACGCAGACATCCTGCTGGGCGTTCCGGATGAACCAGTAGGCCATCTTCGGGCTGTTGTACCAGTCGACGATGGCGTCGGAGATGAGTGGCCATCCGTCGCGGATGTTCCACCAGAGCATGCCCGTGTTCGGAGCGAACTTGTGCCCGCGGAACTTCTCGATGAAGTATTTCATGGCCTCCGCCTGCACGCTCTGCGAAGCGAAGATGAACGCGTCGAGGTCGGTGGGCACTTCTCCGAAGAGAAGATTCACCTGATTGATCATCAGGTTGTTCCGCTCGGGCGTGTAGTCCCATTCCTTGAAGATGCGGACCGCCTTCGTCAGCCAGTCCTCGTTCCAGCGGCGTGTCTTCACGTCGCTCCACGGGTAGACGGATTCCTTGGGGAACATCTTTTCGAGACTTTCCCGGTTCGGCATCCCGTGATAGCCGATCTCGCTGACGAAGATGCATTTCGCGCCGGTGTAGAAACCGTCTTTGTAGTAGCCGCGCGGCCCCCAGAGGTGGTCTTCCGGCAGGTCGGCCGTGCTGTAGGAGGTCGAGACCAGCTCCTCGCTCCAGTAGGGGGAGGAGGGAAGATACGGCCGCGTCGGGTCGGTCTCGAAGAGCGCCCGCGGGATCGTCACGCGCGAGACGACGTCGTCGTTCGGGTCCGGGCGGAAGTGCTGCAGCGTGCCGATCGTGAGGGTCTGGTCGTTCTCGTTGTTGCCCGACCAGAGGGCGATGCTGGGATGCGAGCGGAGCTTGACGACGACCTGGCGCACTTCGTCGGCGATGGCCTGCTGGAAGGCGTCGTCCTGCGGATAGAGGGTGCATCCCATCGCGAAGTCCTGCCAGACGAGGATGCCCGCCGCGTCGCACAGGTCGAAGAAGGCGTGGTCCTCGTAGACGTTGCCGCCCCAGCAGCGCAACATGTTGCAGTTCAGGTCTTCCGCGATCGCGAACGCCTTCTCCAGGTGCTGCGGGTCGCGGCTGTGGAAGGCGTCCAGGGGTGTCCAGTTACTGCCATGGATGTAGATCTTCTCCCCGTTGACATAGAAGCAGAAACGTCCGGGTTTTTGCTCGGAGTGCGTCCCGGTCAGATCGAGGCGGACGGTCCGGATGCCGATCTTCTTGCGGCAGGCGTCCACTTCGTTCCCCTGCTCGTCCAGGATCCGCAGCGTGGCGTCGTAGAGGGCGGGTTCGCCGTAGCCCCGCGGCCACCAGAAGGCCACGTCTTCCACCCCGAAGCGCTCCCTGCCGGCGTGCGAAGTGATCTTGCGGGTGTACCGGATGCAGTCCTTCCCGTTCCGGGCGAGGGAGACCTCCGCGATCATCTTCCCGTCCTGGTACTTGACGGGCAGGGTGACGGTCCAGTCCATGTGGAGCAGCGCCCGCTTGCCAGGGACGTCCACTTCGCAGGTGTACCAGTGGGCGTCGACGATGTGCACGGGCGGCTTCACCTCGAGGGAGACCCCGCGCCACAGGCCGGCGCTCACCAGCCGGGGCATGATGTCCCAGCCGTAGGTGTGGGGCGCGCGGCGCGCGAAGACGGATTCCACCTGCGCGAAGTTGAAACTGATCGTCGGGGGGATGCGCTTGCGGCCTTCAATGACGGAAGAGCGGATGTACACTTCCAGGAGGTTGTCCGACCCGGCCGGCGCCGCGGCGTCCGTGACGTCGAAATCATGCTCCACCAGCATGTTGTCGGCGCTGCCGACGTGCCGCCCGTTCAAGTAGACCTCGGCGAAGCAGTCGATGCCGCCGAAGTGCAGGAGCAGGTCGTCCTCCTCCGTGTGGCCGGGCGTGGTGAAATGGCGGCTGTAGCGCCACTGGTATCCTTCATAGGGGCGGAGCAGGTAGACGTTGCTGCCGGTCTCGGGATTCTCGACGAGGCCCGCGGCGAGCAGGTCGAGTTCCACGTTGCCGGGCACGGTGGCGGCTACGGTCTCGAAGCGGATGCCGTCCATCCCCTCGGGCGAGACGACGGGCGTCCGCCCCTGGGGCCAGTAGTCCAGCGTCCAAGATCCGTCCAGGGAAAGGGTCTCCGCCTGCAGCGGAAGTACGGTCAGCAGCGCGCAAAGCGCCCACAGGGAACAAATTCGGAAATTTCGCATATTTCTTGATCTTCAAGTTGCTTGGTGCATTCACAAATATACGAATAATTCCTTTTTCTGGGCCCGTGTGAGGGATGATCCGTCCGCTCACGTCTCAGGTGCACGACGTGTTGGTGCCCTGCCGCTGAGCCCCGGCTACCCTTCTTCCTTTTGTTTACGCGTTTCATCTACAAACAAATCAGACCGCCCTGTGCAGTCGTAGATGACTTGCCTTATTCTACGAGCGAAAAAGCGTTTAGGCCAGCAATACTCCGTGATTGAACACAATACCTCCCTCTTTGTTTTTGACTTGACAAACACAAATAAATCTGTATCGTCCCAAAAAACAGAGTAATCTCCGTATCCTTTACTAATGATTCGAAACCCGATTTGTTCGACATCTCTCCACTCGAAAAACACCAACCGATCTTCGGAATATATATAACGGTATTTGTTTCTGTTACGGTAAGGTTTTCTTTGGATTCTTATTTTTTTACCCTTTTCCTTTATGAAAACGCCGTCTTTATCAATTGAAAATACAACGGCTTTCTTATTAATCGCAAGATATTCTTTTATGACCAGAAAGATCAAAATCGGCAAACCGAAGATGCTAGGACCGTGCCTCGTCCCTAGATAGTCCATAAAACTATCACTAAAACTATCACTTGTAAACGTCATACAAAGTAAAAACAAGATAACGAGGAATGCAATAGCATATGCCTTGATTTTGACTCGTGTTATCTCGCGAATGACAAAATGAGCCTCCTTCTTCCTCTCTTTATTCATCTATCCTATTCGTTATGAAAAGCTATCTACAAATATAAAACAAAAAAGCACAAATCCCGTTGGGGCGAATCGGCAGGTTTTGTATATATTTGTATACTTGTACAAACAAGAAACCCATCATGAAACTTGTTCCCCGCATGCTTGAATGCCTGGCCCTGGCAGGCCTGCTCCTCGCCGGCGCCTGCAGCCGGCCGTATACCGTCCGGATCCCGGCGGAAGACACCGGCGTCACCCTCGAAGGCCTCGGCGTCGAACTCGACCCGCACTTCCTGTCCCAGAACGTCACCCGCGGTGACGGCGCAACCGTGCAGGACTGGACCGACATCGTCGTCCGCCGCGTGCAGGGAATGCAAGTGCAGCGCTTCCGCGTGATGCTGCTTCCGCACTGGTGGATGCCGGAAGCGGACACCCTCACCTTCGATTCGCCCGAAATGATGTCGGTCCGCGCCGTCCTGGACCTTGCCATGCAGACCGGCGCCGAGGTCACGCTCGTGCTCTGGGGCTGCCCGCTCGGCTGGTTCCTCGCCGACCCCGCCGCGAGCAACTGGGTCACGGCCCCTTCCGACGACGAGGCCTTCGCCGCCTGCTTCTCCACCGTCGTGAAGCAGCTCCTGGACGAAGGCTATACCTGCATCCGCGAAGTGACCCCGTTCAACGAACCCGACGGCAACGTGTGCGAAGCCCCGCAGTACCTGCGGATCGTCCGGGCGATGGACCGCCGGTTCCGCTCCGACGGCATCCGCGACAAGGTGCGCTTCAACCTGTCCGACAACACCGACGGCCGCCGTTTCTTCCTCCAGGAATGCGCCGACAGCCTGGCCGCCCTGGCCGACGTCTACAACAGCCACACCTATATTTTCGGCTATGAGACCCCGAACCGGAAAGTCCTCCGCTGGGAGCGCGCCAACCTGGCCGCCGTCGCCCCGACGGGCCGCAAGCACCTGGTCGGCGAGTTCGGCTCGAACCTGTGCGTCGGCGCCGCCCGCCAGACCGACATCAACTGGTACAGGCGGGGCGTGCTGATGGCCCGCAACTGCCTGAATTTCCTCAATGCAGGCGCCGCCGGGGCCAGCTACTGGTCGCTCATCGACCAGTACTACAACCGCGACGCCCCCTATGAGGTGATGCAGCAGCTCGGCCTCTGGCGCTACAAGAAATCCGTCTATCAGGGGGCGGATGCCGAAGGGTGCGAATACGACTACCAGGTCCGTCCCCAGTACTATGCCTGGTCGCTGCTGACCCGCTTCATCCGCCGGGGAGACACCGTGTATCCCCTGAACCTGCGAAGCCGGTTCGCCGCCGGGTCCGCCTTCCGTTCGGCGGACGGGCGCTGGACCTGTGTCTTTGCGAACGGATCCGGAAAGGACCTCGCCTTCGACCTGGAGGCTCCCGAAGGAAGCGCTGCTCCGATGGCCGTCTACCGGTATGCTGAAGGCGCGCTGCCCGAAGGCGACGCCCTGCTCGCCCCGTCCGGGGAAGTACGTTTCGAGGACGGACGCTGCCGCATCACCCTTCCTTCGCAAACCGTTCTTTTGCTGACTGAAAACAATTGAATATGAAGAAGTTCCTCCTTGCGCTTTCCGCGCTTGTCCTTTCCCTGGGCGCCTTCGCCCAGCTGCCGCTTGTCCATCCCTGGCAGGGCGCGCGCGTCGCCTTCCTGGGCGATTCCATCACCGACCCCGGTTCCGTGCCCGAAGGCCATGACTGGACCGGCCGGAAAGACTTCCATTACTGGGGATGCCTGCAGGAATGGCTCGGCATCCATCCCTATGTCTACGGCGTCAGCGGGCGCAAATGGGCCGACGTGCCCGAGCAGGCCGCCCTGCTGGAGAAAGAGCATGGCGATGCGGTCGACGCCATCACCATCTTCATGGGAACCAATGACTTCGTGGCGAACGTCCCGCTCGGCGAATGGTACGAGCGGCACCTGGAGACGACCACGGCCGCCATGGGGTACCCCGCGACGGAGTACCGCTGGATGGCCCGGACGCCGGCGATGGATCCCGGCACCCTGCGCGGGCGGATCAACATCGCCCTCAGTGACCTCAAGCAGCGCTATCCCGAGAAGCAGATCGTCATCCTGACCCCGATCCACCGCGCCTACGCGACCTTCGGGCCGCAGAACATCCAGCCCGACGAATCCTTCCCCAACCACATCGGCCTGTATTTCCTCGACTACGTGGAGGCGATCAAGGAGGCCGGCGACGTGTGGGGCGTCCCTGTCATCGACCTGTGCGCCCTGTCGGGCATCAACCCGATGGTGGAGGAGCAGGTGCCTTACTTCTCCGATGCGGAGACGGACCGCCTGCATCCCAACACAAAAGGGCACGAGCGGCTCGCCCGTACCCTTCTGTATCAGCTGCTGGCATTGCCCTGCCGCTTCTGAAAGCTTATTTCTTGGTGAAGACGTCCATCGGGACGCCCCGCCAGCTTTGCGGCGTCGCGAGGTGGAAGACCTTTGCGGCGGTGGCGGCGACATCGTACTGGAGCATCGTTTCGGTGATCTCGTGTCCGTGCTTCACGCCCTTGCCCCAGATGACGAACGGGGTCTCGGTCTCGGTGATGGAATCTCCGCCGTGCCCCCTGCCGTTGTGGCCGTGGTCCGACGTCAGGATGAAGATGCAGTCGTCATAGAAGCCGGCTTCCTTGACCGCCTCCACGATCCGGGCGATCTGCCCGTCGACGTGCGTCATGCAAGCATAATACTCCGGGGCGCCGACACCGTAGGCATGCCCGGCGTGGTCCACCGCATCGATGTGGATGAAGAGCAGTTCCGGCTTCGCTTCCTTGATATAGCGTGCGCTCTCTTCGACGACCGTCTTGTTGTCGACGCCCTTCTCGTAATCCACGCAGAGGGTGTCGCAGTAGTTCAGGACGAACGCCCATTCGGCGATGACGCCGGTCCTGGCGGCGGGCCGCTCTTGCTTCAGGACATGGAAGAGGGTCGGCTGGGCGCCGTGCTCCGTCAGGAAGACGGGCTTGAAGATGGGGCCGGGCTTGTTGTCGGCGATGCCCGAGGATTCTGCGGGCGTGCCGTTCAGCGTGGCTGCCCAGTTGGGACCGCTGACGGTGGGACGCACCGTGCGTTTGCTGAGGGTATAGCATCCTTCCTGCATCTTTTCACGGATGAAGGGGACGTCGGCTTTCTCCATGCACCAGGAGCCCCAGCCGTCCACGCCGATGATGATGACATGCCGCGCGATGTCTTTTTTCTTGGCCTGCAGGCTGAACGCAGCCAGCAGCACCGCTGCCAGTACGAGGGCTTTTTTCATATTCCAAATTTTTGATTACCAGTTGTCTGTGCGGAACGGGGCGGCGGGAATGCCGTAGTTGTTGTACAGGCTGCCCTTGCACCAGTTGCGGAAGCAGTAGCGGACGGCTACGGGAGCGGGCACTTCGGCGCAGGATACGACCACGCGCTTGTAGTTGCCGCCGTCGATCATCGCGTCGGCCTTGTGGAACACGCGGTCCTCTCCGGCGATCTCGAAGCCTTCGAGCGGCGTGCCGATGGGCGCCAGGCAGAGCCGGTCCACGTTGAAGGCGACAAAGGCCTTGCCGTCCTGGAACGTCACGCCGGCATAGGTGGGCGCGTCCGCCTTGATGGCGTCGAACCCGTAGTCATGCTCCAGGGCGAGCCAGGCGAGCCGCTGTCCCACTTCACGCTTCTTGGGCGGGTGGATGGTGCCGTAGTCGCCGATGTCGCAGGTGACGGCCATCCCGCTGTGGGGAATGGTCTCCAGGCTCTTCTGCTGCGCCTCGAAGAAATAGCCGCTGTCGAAACTCTGCGGGCCGCCGTAGGGCCACGGGGCGATCTGCACGAAATAGAACGGGGCGTCGGGCACCTGGAAGCGCTCGCGCATCGCCTGGACATAGGCGGTCTGCAGGCGGATGTACAGGGCCGGGGCGCCGCGGTTGGCTTCTCCCTGGTACCAGAGGATTCCCTTGATGGTGTAGGGGAGGAGCGGCGCCACCATGCCGTTGAACAGCAGGCTGCCGTCGTGGTTGCCGGACCGGACGGGATGCGTCCCTTCGACCGAGCCCAGGTCTACTTCCGGGAACTGCTCCTTGAGCACTTCGTAGGGGATCCAGGTCTCGATGTTGCTTCCGCCCCAACTGGAGTGGATGATGCCGACGGGGACGCCGAGCGCCGTCTGGACCGCGTCCGCGAAGAACCAGGCGGCGGCGCTGGTGGCTGCGACGGCCCCGGGGGTGTTCTCCTCCCACTTGCAGGGGACGTCTTCCATCACTTCGACGGTCGACTGTTTCTGGACGTTGCAGACCCGGATGGGGCGGTCCCTGCGGGCGGAGACGATCGCTTCCGCGCCGCCTTCAGCCGGTTGCCCGGGAAAGCCCATGACGGGCATCTCCATGTTCGACTGGCCGGAGGCGAACCAGACTTCGCCGACGAGGATGTTCTTCAGGGTGATTTTCTCGCCGTCGCTGATGGTGATCTCATACGGGCCGCCGGCCGCCGGGGTGGCGACGCGGACCAGCCACCGGCCGGTCTCCGGGTTCGCCGTCGTCCGGACGGTCTTCTTGTCCCAGGAGGTCTTGACCGTCACCTGGCGGCCGGGCTCCGCCTTTCCCCAGAGGGCGGCGTCGGTCTGCTGTTGGAGTACCATGTTGTCTCCGATGACGGAAGGCAGCGTAATCTTGGCGTGGAGGGTGCCGCAGGCGATCAGGATCGCAAGTGCGGCGAGAAGGTACCGTTTCATTTCCAGTTTGTTTCAGTGTTCTTCCGAAAGATAAGAAAAAAACCGGAGGTTTTCCATAAAAAATCGTATCTTTACCCTTTGAGCGTTATCACCGATTTGATTTTATCGAACAATATGAGCTGCAAACACATTCTCCGAGTGGCGGCCGTCGCAATGGCGGCGCTGCTGATGTCGCCCGGCCTGCGGGGGGCATCCATCATCCTGACAAGCGACCAACAGCTTCGCGACCTGCAGGATCCTGACAAGAAAATCGACATGTCGACCGGTTACACGCCGGTCCACCGCTCCCTCCGCGAGGTGTGCGAGGCCGGAAAGAAGCGCGGTGACAAGACCCTTACCATCGCGTTCGACGAATTCTTCCGCCAGTACCGCCCGCAGGCGGGCACCGACCGGAAGCTCACGCCCGACATGGACGAGTACGTCGAGATGATCGGCTTCGTCGGCGACTTCGCCAAGAAATACGGGATGGGGCTCTGCCTCAGCCTGATGAGCCCGTTGGAACTGGGCCCGGCCTTCAAGAACTACACGGGCGGCGAGGCCGGCCGCTGGCTCAGTTACGAGGTCGGTTTCCGCAACCCGGAGTCGGGCCGCTTCAACCTGGACATCTGGCAGCAGCTCACCTGGACCAACAACAAGGGCAAGATCCACCTGCAGGTCAAGGGCGTCAAGGCGTACGCTTTCAAGCAGAAGCGCATCGCTTCCTCGCCCTTCATCGCCGTGAATCCGGACGAGATCATCGAGATCCCCGGCGTGCAGTATGAGACCGGCGACGTCGTCGAAGGCGGCGGCGGTGGCGGCGGCGGCATCAAGAACTCGCCCGAAGACATGATCTTCCCGGTGCGCCGCATGCACGTGCACGGCGAAGCGGCCGGAAACATCCCCGCCGGTTACGACCGCGTGCTCGTGCTCGTGGAGTACGAGACCCCCGAGATGGATTACTTCAGCCCGAAGGCGCCGCAGTTCCTGCGCGACCTGCTGGACAAGTACAAGAAGCGCGGCATCGTCCTCAACGAGTTCTACTCCGACGAGATGCACATCCAGCAGGACTGGATCTACTTCTCGCACCATGAGAACGGCCAGCTGAACTTCCGCTTCCTGACGCCTTCCTTCTCGAAGGCGTACAAGGACCGCTTCGGCCAGGCGCTGGACGACAAGTACATGCTCTACTTCGTCTACGGGGCGCCCATCTTCGAGAACACGGCCGGCGCCGTGCGCAACGTCCAGTACGTGCTCGGCAGCAAGCCCGAGGACATCCACCGCACTTTCCTGCTGCGCGACCGCTACTACAAGATGCTGAACTGGGATGTCGTCGACCTCTTCAAGGACGGGAAGGCCTACGCCGAGCAGCTCTACGGCCACGAATTCCGCACGGGTGCCCATGCCTCGTGGGCGGAGAGCCCGACGATCGACATGTGGGACACCGAGAAACTCCACATGGCCGCCTACCAGTATGAATTCACGCCCAACTACGTATGGGGCAACACCGTCCACCAGGCGTCCGCGGCCTGCTACGACTATTTCAAGTGGGGGGAATACCTCGAACCCACGGGCAACGACTTCGCCGAGACGGGCTGGGGCGACCGCGACTACTACGGCGCCGCGATGGGCACGTCCATCGGCGTGATCAACCGCTTCCCGAACGCCTATGCCGCGCACTGGGGCTTCCCGGCGGAGGCAAACGCGTGGAAGCGGAACATCAACGAGGCGTACGGGGCCCAGCCGGGCGCCCAGATGAGCCTGATGACCGGCTATGTCCACCGCGACGTGGAGGTGCTGCTGATCTATCCGATGAACCTGGTGGCCGTCGAAGAACGCTTCGGTAGCTGGATGACCCAGTACGGCTATGCCAACTATCTCACCTCCGAGAAGCTGGTGGAGATGGGCAAGGTGACTTCCGACGGACAGATGCAGGTGGCCGCCAAGCAGTACGGAACCATCGCCGTGATGTTTGAGCCGCTGCCTTCGAAGGGCCTGCTCGACCTGCTGGCGAAGTTCGCAGAGGCGGGCGGCAAGGTCGTCTGGTTCAGCGCGCCGCCGCTCCTGGACGGCGAAGGCAAGGACTGCCGGAATCAGTGGGACGGCCTGTTCGGCGCCCAGTACAAGCACGACGTGTACATGGGTGAGATCGCCGCCGGCAAGATGGTCTCCTTCCAGGGCCTGCGGATCTTCCCGCAGTTCATCCTGACGGACTTCCTGGTGGACCGGATCTATCCCGTGACCGTGGCGGAGGACGCCGAGCAGGTCGCCGAGGCCGACGGCCGCATCGTGGGAACCCACCGCAAGGCGGGCAAGGGCGACGCCTGGTATTTCGGCTTCCGGCCGCGTGACGACCAGAGCGCCAGCCTGGGCTACGAGACCAACACCCTTTTCGAGATCCTCCGCGCCATCGGCGCGTATCCCGCCACGGGACGTTTCGCCGAGAACGACAACCCGGTGGTCGTCTCCCGTACGACGGACTTCTTCGCCTCCAAGTTCCCCAACGGGGCGACGGCGCTGGTCAAGCACTACCGCACGCACCGCGAGAACTGGGACGGCGGTTTCTCCCGCAACAAGGCACGTGACGACTCCGCCCTTTTCGTGAACCCGATGCCTTCGGACGCGCTCGACATCACGGACCTGTGCGTGAACGGCCACAGGATCTCCTACAAGGGCAAGTGCAATGTCGCCTTCAATACCGATGAAGACGGCTGCCTGACGGCCTTCAACGGCCGCGAGAGCGCCGCCATCACGGTGGACGGGACGGAATACGTCTTCGCCGACCGTCCGGTGAGCCTGTGCTACGGCCCTTCGAACGGGGACAAGACGCATTTCCGCGTCTGGACGGACCGGGCGTGCTCCGTCACGCTGCCGCTGCCCGCCGGCGCGAAGAAGGTCACCGTCAAGGACGGCAAGAAGACGGTGAAGGCGCTGGCCCTCACCGGCGGCTGCCTGCAGGGCGCCATCGGTGACGGCGAGGCCCGCCATTGGCTCGACGTGACCGTCAAATACTGACTCTAATCAATACAACGCTTGAATATGAAAATGAAAAAATTCGCCCTCCTGCTGGCGGCCGCCGCCTTCCTGGCGATGCCGGTCGGCTGCAAGAAAACACCGAAAGAAATCGAACCTGAACAGAAAGACGAGGAAGAAGAGAAAGTGTACCCGACATACGCCACTACGGAGGAGCCCAACCCCTTCTCGTGGGTGGCCGTCGACGACCAGGGCAATTCCATCGATCCCGATTCGGGCGACTATCCCGACGTCGCCTACCGCAAGGAACGCACCGTGGCCATCTTCTACTTCCTGTGGCACGGGTGCCACGGATACGACCGCGGCGCCAACAACAATACGGTCGTCCCGCCGACGGCTTCCGACACGAAAAGCCCTTATGACATCCAGAAACTGCTGGACGCGAGCCCCAGCGAGCCCGCGCTCGGCGGCATCGGCGTCATGCACCACTGGGGCGAGCCTTACCTGGGCTACTATGTGGCGAACGACGACTGGGTGATCCGCAAGCACGCCCAGATGCTGGTCGACGCCGGCGTCGACGCGATCTTCTTCGACGTCACGAACGGCTACCACTATCTTCCGGTCGTGCACAACCTGGCCCGCAACTACATGGAAATGCGCGCCGAGGGCAACAAGACGCCCCAGTTCGCGTTCCTGCTGAATGCCAATGTCGAAGGCATGTCACAGACCCTCTACAACGAGATCTACTCCCAGAATCTCTATGAGGACCTCTGGTTCAAGTGGCTGGGCAAGCCGGTGATGCTGGCCGACCCGACGCAGGTGCCCGGCAACATCCGCGACGCCTTCACCCTGCGCCAGTCCTGGTTCCTCTGGAACAGCCCCGCCAACGACACCTGGTTCGAAGACGGACAGGACAAGTGGCCGTGGGGCGGCTGGTATCCGCAGCAGGCCGGCAAGCACGGCGGCAAGACGGAGTTCACCTACGTGATGCCCGCCACGCATCCTACCTCCGGCATCGGCCGCAGTTTCGACGTCATCTCCAATACGGAGCCCCGGATCAAGACGCCCGAGAAGGGCATCTACTTCAAGAAGCAGTTCGACCAGGCGATGAAACTCAATCCGCAGATCATGTTCTTCACCGGCTGGAACGAGTGGACGGCCCAGCGCCAGAACCCCGCCAACTGCCCGGATCCGTACTTCGTCGACCAGTACAACCACGAGTTCAGCCGCGACATCGAGCCGCTCAACGGCGGTTTCGGCGACAACTATTACTACATGATGTCCGACTTTATCCGCAAGTTCAAGGGTACCAAGCGCCTTCCGACCTTCACGGACCGGAAGGAGGTGGCCGTGGACGGCAAGTTCGACGAGTGGAAGGACACCCAGGCGAAATGGGGTGACGACAAGGGCGACGTGTTCCACCGCGACCATTACGGCTGGGGCCGGATCGGCCGGTACGTCAACAACACCGGCCGCAACGACATCCTGCTGACCCGCTGCATCAACGACGGCACGAACCTGTATTTCTACGTCAAGACGGCCGGCGCCATTTCCCCGAGCACCGATCCGCAGTGGATGCAGCTCTTCCTGCGCGTGGACGGCACGAAGATGGCCTGGGAGGGCTATGACTTCGTGGTGAACCGGACGGTCGCATCCGAAGGCAACTCCGTGCTGGAGAAGTGCCAGGGCGGCTGGAAGTGGACGAAGGCGGCGGATGTCAAGTTCGCCGTGTCCGGCAACGAGATGGAGCTCGCCGTCCCGCTTTCCGCCCTCGGCATCGACAACGCCACGAAGTTCACGGTGGATTTCAAGTGGGTGGACAACGCGGTGAAGGACGGCGACGTCCAGACCTGCATGCGCGACGGCGACAGCGCGCCGAACGGCCGCTTCCGCTTCCGGTATAAATTCAAGGAACCGAAATAGCGTTCTCCGATGAAGCGCATATCGATTCCATGGCAGGCGCTCCTGCTGCTGCCGTTCTTCCTTTTCCCGGGCTGCGGGCGTACCGCCGGGCAACCCGGGGAGGAGGAACAGGGTGAGGAGGATCCGCAGGAGGATCAATCTTCGGTATATATCCCTTCGGAGGAGCCCAACCCGTTCTCCTGGGTGGCCGTCGACGACCAGGGCAACTCCATCGACCCGGACGCCGGCCGCTATCCGGACCCCGCGCAGCGGAAGGAACGCACGGTCGGCATCTTCTACTTCCTGTGGCACGGCTGCCACGGGTATGACCGGATCGCCATCAGCAACGACGTCCTCCTTCCGACGGCGGCCGACACGAAGAGCCCGTACGACATCCAGAAACTCCTGGACGAGAACCCGGCCGAGCCGGCGCTGGGCCCCCTGGAAGCGATGCATCACTGGGGGGAACCCTACCTGGGCTACTACGTTTCCAACGACGACTGGGTGATCCGCAAGCATGCCCAGATGCTCGTGGACGCCGGGGTGGACGTGCTCTTCTTCGATGTCACCAACCTGTGCCACTACCTTCCGGTGGTGGAGAATCTCTCGCGGGTGTTCATGGACATCCGCGCCCAGGGCGGCAAGACGCCGCAGTATGCCTTCCTGCTGAATACCGATACCGGGAATCGTTTCGAGGCCATCTACAACGGCCTGTATGCGCCCGGAAAATACAAGGACCTGTGGTTCAAGTGGCTGGGGAAGCCGCTGGTGCTGGCCGACCCGGATGCCGTGGCGGAGAAATACCGCGGCGCGTTCACCTTCCGGCGCTCCTGGTTCCTGTGGAACAATCCTTCCGCCGACACCTGGTTCGGGAACGGGGTCGACAAGTGGCCCTGGGGCGGGATGTATCCCCAGCAGGCCGGCAAGCACGGCGGGAAGGCGGAGTATTCCTACGTGATGCCCGCCACGCATCCCACCATCGGCATCGGCCGCAGTTTCGACGTCATCTCCAATACGGAACCCCGGATCAAGACGCCCGAGAAGGGCATCTACTTCAAGAAACAGTTCGAGCAGGCGATGTCGCTCAACCCCTCATTCCTGTTCTTCACGGGATGGAACGAGTGGACGGCCCAGCGATTCGACGCTTCCTACGGGGTCGAGCCGCCTTATTTCGTCGACCAGTACAACCACGAGTTCAGCCGCGACATCGAGCCGCTCAACGGCGGTTTCGGCGACAATTACTACTACCTGATGGCCGACTTCATCCGCAGGTTCAAGGGTACCAAGCGCCTTCCGACCTTCACGGACCGGAAGGAGGTGGCCGTGGACGGCAAGTTCGGTGAATGGGCCGACACCCAGGCGAAATGGGGCGACGACAAGGGCGACGTGGCCCACCGCGACCATTTCGGCTGGGGCCGGATCGGCCGCTATGTCGACAACACCGGTCGAAACGACATCCTGCTGACCCGCTGCATCAACGACGGCACGAACCTGTACTTCTACGTGAAGACGGCCGGCGCCATCTCCCCGAGCACCGATCCGCAGTGGATGCAGCTCTTCCTGCGCGTGGACGGTACGAAGAATGCCTGGGAGGGCTATGACTTCGTGGTGAACAGGACGATCGCATCCGAAGGCAACTCCGTGCTGGAGAAGTGCCAGGGCGGCTGGAAGTGGACGAAGGCGGCGGACGTGCCGTTCGCCGTGTCCGGCAACGAGATGGAGCTCGCCGTCCCGCTTTCCGCCCTCGGCATCGACAACGCCACGAAGTTCACGGTGGACTTCAAGTGGGTGGACAATGCGGTGAAGGACGGCGACGTCCAGACCTGCATGCGCGACGGCGACAGCGCGCCGAACGGCCGCTTCCGCTTCCGGTATAAATTCAATGGGAAATAACTCTGTAATCGCATCTTCTTATGAAAAAACACATTTGGACGCTGGCCGCCCTGGCGGCCGCCCTGCTGCTCTCCGGCTGCAATGCCCCGAAGGAGAAAGCCGAGCTTCCGATCCTGGCGTGGTACAGCATCCCGGAGGAGAACATCTCCCTGGAGCGCTTCCAGGAACTGAAGGAAGCGGGATTCAACATCAATTTCTCGCACATCGGCTCGCTCGAAGGTGCGGTCAAGTCGCTGGACTTTGCCCGGCAGGCGGGCGTGAAGGTCATGTTTACCTGCCGCGAAATGTGGGAGGATCCCGAAGGGACCGCCGCGAAGGTGAAGGACCATCCCGCCCTGTACGGCTATTCCCTCGGGGACGAGCCGAACAACGCGCGCTTCCCTGCGCTGGCTGAAATGGCCGACCGGCTCCGTTCCGTCGATCCGGACCATGTGATCTACGTGAACCTCTTCCCGAACTATGCGCCGGACGAGGTGCTGGGCTCGACCTATCCCGAGCATGTGCACAAGTACATCGAGGAGGTGCGTCCGCCGCTGGTCTCCTTTGATTTCTACCCGGTTACCGAAGACGGTATCCGCGAACGCTGGTGGGAGAACCTGGAGGTGATCTCCCGGGAAAGCGCGGCCGCCGGCCTGCCTTTCTGGGCCTTCGCCCTCTCCACCTCGCACAAGCCCTATCCGATCCCGACGATGGCCTCCCTGCGCCTGCAGTTCTATACCGACCTGGCCTACGGCGCGCAGGGCCTCCAGTATTTCACGTACTGGAACCCGGTGCCCGGCACCTGGGACTTCCACGATGCTCCGATCGACCTGGACGGCAACCGCACGCCGGTCTATGACCTGGTGAAGGCGATGAACGCCGAACTCCAGGCCCGAGCGGACATCTTCGTGGGCGACAAGGTGCTGCAGGTCCGCCATACGGGCGAGACCGTTCCTCCGGGCGTGACGCCGCTGACCGACCTGCCCGAGCCGCTCACCGCGCTCGACACCCACGGGAAGGGCGCGGTCGTCTCCCTGCTGGAGAACGGCGGCTTCCGGTACCTGATGCTCGTCAACCGGAGCCTCGACGAGGGCTTCGACTACGACATCGCCTTCGCCCGGAAGGTGGAGCGCGTCGGCCGCGACGGCAAGGCGTTCAGGGTCCCTGCCAAGGGAACGCAGACGTTCCATCTCGAGGAAGGCGACTGCGCGATCTTCCGCTGGAAATAACAGATCCGATGAAGATGAACCACAGATACATCCTGGGAACGGCGGCTGCGGTTGCGGCCGCCATCCTGTCTTCTTGCGGCGGGCAGAAGGCGCAGGAACCCTCCGATTTCCGGATGATGGTCCGCCTCTGGCCCGCGCACCACAAGGACACGGTGCTGACCGACCAGCTGCTGGAGGCGTTCCGGAAGTACGATTTCTGCGACGAAGTCTGGCTCTGCTCCGACGGCCCGGCTACGCATGCCGCGTCCTGGCATGAACCTTCCGCCCGTGCGATGGCCCGCGCCGCCGACAAGATGCGCGCGGCCGGCATCATCCCGTCCCTGCAGGTGGTCGCCCTGGGGCATGGCGACGGAGCGACCGTCACTTCGCCCGTCAAGGATTCGACGATCCGCTGGGGTACGATGGTCGGCCCGAACGGCGAGGTGACGGGCTCGGTCAACTGTCCGCGCCAGACCGCCTACCTGGCCTGCATGCAGGAGGCGTTCAAGCCGTATGTCGCGGCGGCCCGGCCCCGGAGCATCTACCTGGACGACGATTTGCGGATGACCAACCATCAGCCCGCGCCGATGGGCTGCTACTGCGACACATGCGTCACCCTGTTCGACCGGCAGTACGGCTACGCGTTCGACCGTGCCTCGCTGGTGGGCGCGCTCATCGCCAACCAGGGCGGCGGACAGGTCCGCAAGGACTGGATCGCCTTCAGCCAGGAGAGCCTGGCGGGGGTGGTGCGCGCCATCTCCCGCGGCGTGCATGAAGTCTCTCCGGAAACCCGTATCGGCTTGCAGCACACCAGTTTCCATCGCCAGTTGCTGGAGGGATGGGACTGGAATCCGATGTTCCGGGCGATGAAGGAGGAGACGGGGCTCGACCCGGTTTCCCGGCCCGGTCATGGTTTCTACAACGACCACGCGCCCCGCGGCATGATCGAGAAGGGCATGGAACTGACGCGGCAGATCCGCCGCCTGGAGCCCGGGATCACCGAGATCGCCCCGGAGATCGAAGGCTACCTGCACAAGGCGACGGGCAAGTCGCCGCGGAGCCTCTGCCTGGAGACGATGTATTACCTTTCGATGGGTGCGACGCAGATGAGCTACGCCATCATCTGCGGCAACCAGGAGCCGGTTTCCTGGTACGCCGACCATTATTTCAAGGCGCTTTCCGAGTGGAAGCCCTTCGCCAGGGAATATGCGGACTTCAACCGGGGAACGATGCCCGTCGGGATCGATCCGTTCATGAGCCGCGACCTGGTCACCCGCGATGTCGAGGAGGGGGAGGACCCCTGGGCCTGGGCGAATACCCGTGCCGGCGCGGATGCCATTGAATGGGAGGCGCTCGGCCTTCCTTTTGCGCCGGAAGACCCGTCCAGCCCCGTCCTGATGCTGGATGAGGAAGGGGTCCGCGGCATGGGGGACGCCGAACTGGATGCCTTGCTCGCCGCCCGCAGCATGGTGGTGGACGCCGGCGCATGGAAACGCCTGGAGGCGCGCGGCCTGACGGCGGGTTTCGCACCCGTGGAGGCGCCGTCCCGCGACTGCGGCGACTATGACAGTCCCGGCCTCTCCGCCGCTTCCCGCTACAGCGGCGCGCTGCAACGCTTCCGTTTCCTGGAGCGGAACGGCGTCCGGCTGGCCGTCGCTCCGGCCTTCAGTATCAACCTGATCGGCTCCAGCGATTTCAACGGCGCCTACCGGCTTGCGCTGCTCCACGCATTCGACTGGGCATCGGGCAACACGCTTCCGGCTGTGCTGGAAAGCTTCGCCCAGGCCGCCGTCGTACCCCGTGCCGACGCCCGGGGCCGCCTGCGTTCCGTCGCCATCCTGAACTGCAGCATCTCTCCGGAAGAGCAGTACACGCTGCGGCTGCGGCTCGGAACGGAGGAGGACGCCCTTCCGAAGTTCGTGTGGAAGAAGCAGGGCTGCCGCGACCGCGTCCTCAAGGCGCGGCGTGACGGTGGCGACTACCTGCTGACCGTTCCTCTCCTGGAGGGCTGGAACTACGGCTGGGTCGCCGTGGAGTAGGTGGAGCCGGCGCCGAGCACCTCTGCGACGGTGCGGATGGCCGTCTCGTCCATCTGCTCACGCTGGAAAGCGTAGTAACCGACGAGCGGGACGCCCTGGCTGCGCAGGCGCAGGAGCCAGTCCGTCAGAATCTTCCTGTCCGCTTCACCGGTGATCGTCTTGTCGGTGGTCAGCCGGGGGATGAGGTTGCCGTGGTCCGAGACGACGAATGCGTCGTCCGGGACGGGGAAATGCTCGTGCGGCGGATGCACGGCGCGGGCGTCGAACCCCTCCGGCCGGGAATGCGGGAATCCCCAGCCGCCGTTGTGGACCAGGAAGAAGCCCTGCAACCTTTCCTTGCAGCGGTTCTCGAAACGGGCGCCCGCCTCCGTCCGCACTTCGGCGACCGGCTGGACCATGACGTTCGCCGGTCCGTACCGGCGGACGATCTCGATCAGTTCGGAGGCCTGCTGGAAGACCTCTTCCAGCGACACGCCGGGGTCGTTGTATTTCTTCAGCCCCATATTGTCGTTGACGATGGATACGAAGAGCCACAGTCCGCGCCGGCGGCATTGCCGGAGCAGGAAGCGGTATTCCCGTTCCGTCCGGTGGAGCCAGGGTTCTTCCCAGGCTGTCATCCGGGCCCATCCCGCCATCTCGATCAGGTAGCCGTCTACGCCGCATTTCTCCATCAGGCGCAGCTCTTTCCGCAGTTCGGACCGGCTGTCCATCCAGTGATTGACCCTGCCGTAGAACCCCAGGGTCCTGCCGTCCCGCCCGGGCGTCTCCGCCGTGGCGGCCCATCCTCCCGACACCAGGCAGAGCATCAGGAGGGCGATCAGTTTCCGTTTCATCGTGCGTGTTTGTATTTGAGCGCTGCCGCGATGTTGATCGAACTCTCCCACGGGCGGCAGGGCGTGTTGTACGGGTATCCGTCCACATAGTATTCCACCCACGAGAGGGAACTGTCGCGCAGGTCCATCATCTTCCGGTAGATCTCTGCGGCGAGCGGATGTCCGTATTCGGCCAGGGCGTACAGGAACAGGCCGTAGTCGTAGCCCAGGACGATGTTGCGCTCGTCGATCCGCCCGATCCGCTTGTAAAGCTGCACCACTTCGTCCAGCAGGGCGCGCTTCTCCTGGTCGGAGAAGAGCTGCGCGTCGATGTAGATCGGGAAGAGGAAGGCGGACGGGATGCTGAAGCGGCGGGGCGCCTCCGGCCGGATACCGGTCGTATCCTTCTGCATGCAGTCGGCGCAGAAGTAGAGGTTCCCCTTGAAGTGGAAGGTCTCGGGATAATGGGCGGTCGGTGCGCCGGGGTACAGGCAGACGCCCGGACGGGTGGGCGGATAGACCACCTTCTCCTCGCGGGCGGGATTGTTCAGGAAGAGCCGTCCGTCCTCGAAGAAGTTGTCGCGGTAGGCTGCTGCGCAGGCGTCCGCGTCGGCGCGCACCTTCGCGAGCTCCCCGTCCTTCCAGACCGGTGAGGGATGCTCCGCCAGGAAGTCCAGCAGGTGGCGGCTGCCCTCGATGAAGAGCAGGGTGGCCTCGGCCGATCCGTGGTACATTACGCTGCGCGGGATGATGCCGCCGGCGATGTAGGTTTCGTCGCCGTTGAAGGGCAGCATCCCGTCGATCAGGTCGGCCTGCTGCGCCTGCACCGCCCAGCGGAGCATCGGCATGATGCGCTCTACGAAGCGCGTGTCGCCGCTGCGGCGGAAGTAGTCCATCGCCTGGACCACCAGGTAGCCGGTGATCTCGGTGTTGTCGTCTTCATGGCAGTGGAAGGCGCCGTCGCATCCCATCGGCTGGGCGTTGTGGATGAGTCCGTGCTTCTCCCAGATCCGGAAATAGAAATCCAGCAGGTCGCGGGCCCGGTCGATGTGGCCCATCGCCAGCAGGCCGCGGGAATTCCCGTACTGGTCCCGCACATAGGCCATGTGGTAGTTCTTGCCGGCCAGGATGCCGCCGCCCTCGTCCTGCTGGGCGAGCACGTAGTTGCTGATCATCCGCACGGTGCTGTCCAGTTCCGGGTCAGCCACCTGTGGCAGGACGCGCTGCGTCCGTTCCCAGGAGCGGACGCTCTGGCGGCGCAGGCGGTTCAGCGCCCAGTCGCTCCGCGGCGTACGCTGCCCGTCCAGGGCCTGGGGCGAATCCGCGATGACGACGGCAAACGCCCCCTTCCCGGAAACCGTCAGGACGAGAAAACCGTTTTCCTGCGTGGGCTCCAGGCGGGCGCCGCCCGTGGTATAGAGCAAGGCGTGACAGGCCGAGGGAGAAGCGTAGGCGGAGTAGAAGGGGACGCCTTCCGCGACGCTGATGCGCCAGGCGCTGGAGGCGCGCCGCATCGGGACGGACTCGGCCCGGAGGTGGTCTTCGCGGTAGGCGCGGGTCTCCGGCAGGAGCTCCACGCGGAAGCGGAGGGGCGTTCCGGTGTCGAACTGGCGGACGAAGAGATTGCCTTTCGGGGAGACGAAGTCGCAGATCCAGCCTTCGCCGCCTTCTCCCCGCAGGGAGATGTGCCAGACGTCGCTTTGGCGGACGGTCGCCGGCAGCACTTCCTGAAGGGGTGTTTCCAGCGTGGCGGTCAACAGGGTCGGGGAGGAATAGGTCGGGCCGAAAATGCCGGTCAGGTCGGCATCTTTGGCATAGACACAGACGCGGCCGTTTCCGATGGCGTGCGTGCCGCTGACGGAAAGGTTGTCCGCCAGGGACGCTGTGGCGGCCATGGCGAGTAACAGGGTAAGGATCAGGTGTCTCATGGGATCGGATGTGTTGTTTCAAAGATACATAATTATTTATATATTTGTCAAGAAAGAATCCCCAACATCCTGATCGACATGCAACTTGACCACATTCTCAGCATCTTCATCGCCGGCGTCCTCGGCGGTCTGATCGGCTATGAACGGCTCCGCCGCTCCAAGGGCGCCGGTGTCCGCACCCATTTCCTCGTGGGACTCGGGAGCGCCCTGTTCATGGTCATTTCCAAGTACGGATTCGGCCCGTCGGGCTTCGACGCCGCCCGGGTGGCCGCGCAGGTGGTCTCCGGTATCGGTTTCATCGGCGCGGGCGTCATCATCTTCCAGCAGAACGTCGTCCGCGGCATCACGACGGCGGCGGGACTGTGGGTGACGGCTGCGATCGGACTGGCCTGCGGCGCCGGGCTGTATGTCGAAGCGGTGTTCGCCACGGTGGCGGTGCTGCTGGTCCTCGAACTGATGCACGCCGTGCTGCCTTCTGCGGGCGACAACGTCCTGCACGTGTCGCTCTCTTCCGAAGACCGCGAGCGTCTGGCCGGTGCGGTGGAGGCGCTGCGGAGCGAGGTCCAGGACATCGAATCCTGCCGGATCGCCTTCGAGGACGGCGTCTACCACGCCGCGCTGGAACTTCATATCCGGAACCGCGACCGCATCGAGGGCATCCTCCAGCTGCTGCGCGGCATCGACGGGGTCGGACTGGACGTGATCGAATGAATCCCAATCCATTCGCGGCTTTTGGCGGAGATGATGTAAAAAACGGAACTCTTTTTGTTTTACGGAAAAAAAGAACTATTTTTGGGATTGCATAATTAATGACGACCAAATTGCGAGGTCAATGGGAAGAGAGCAATCTTTTAACCAAAAATAGTACAATATGAAATGCAACAATCTGTTTGCGGCAGCTGCCATGCTGCTTGCAATGTCTGCGTTTGTGTCCTGCAGCGACAAGGAAAGCACCCCTGTCGATGAAAAGCCGCAGGCCGCGCACACCCTGACCGTTTCCGCCGAGAGCGCATCCGCCATGCCTGAAGAGGGTGGCCAGCTGGTCCTCAAGGTCGAGTCCAACTGCGAGTGGCACGTGACCAGCTCCGCTTCCTGGGCCGCCCCTTCCAAGACCAAGGGCTTCGGAAACGACAATGTCATCATCAATGTCGCCACGAACAATGTTCCTTCCGAGCGTTCCGCCGTCATCACCGTTTCTGACTGCATGGACTACAACTGGGACGGCATCATCGACGAGAACGACCTCCGTGCCGGGGACATCGGCTTCAGGACGTTCGATGTCAAGCAGGCGGCCGCCGAGGTCAAGCGTCCTGTCTGCGACATCTTCGACTGGGAGATCGACAAGAACGGAACCCCCACGGACAAATCCACGGCGAAGCTTCCCATCACCTTCGTTCCCGGCGGGAAGATGACGGTCCAGATGAACGACAAGACCGGCAAGTACGATGCCTATTTTTCCCCGGTGAATGCGGACGGCGCCGATGTCGCTCCCAGCAAGACTTCTGTCGCGGGCTACTATCACGCCAAATATGAAGATCGGCCGCAGATCGTCGCCAACCTTGCCGACGGTTTCTCGATGGAGGTCCTTCTCTGCCCCGATTTCGATCATGCCGCGAACGGCTCCGCCGAAGTGAAGCCCTTCTCCTCGATGCAGAGCGGCGGTTTCGGATTCTGCTTCATGAACGCGTCCCGCAACAACGCCATGGGCTGCCAGATGAACCTGACCGCCGGCGGCAAGACGGGCTGGTACCGTACCTTCGACGCCGTTGCCGTCGAACAGGGCAAGTGGTATCACAGCGTGTTCGTCTACAACCATGACGAGCAGTCGATGAAACTCTACATGAACGGCAAGCTGGTCGATACGCAGTCCGCTCCGGGCACCTATACGCCCTGCGCCGCGAAGGCCGGCTACTTCATGGTGGGCGGAGATCCGAACAGCAATGACGGCGCCACCTGCACGGCCGCCTTCAAGGGCCGGGTCGCCATCGCCCGTATCTACGGCGAGCCGATCGTCGCCGAGCAGGTCGAACTCCTCTGGAAGGACATCAAGTAAGCCTTCTTCGCAGGACGAGATGACGGGGACCGGCCATTTCGGCCGGCCCCCGTTTTCTTTTCTGAACTTTAATTCGTATATTTGCCGCGAAAAAGGTTCCGTAGCTCAGCTGGATAGAGCAACAGCCTTCTAAGCTGTGGGTCTTGGGTTCGAATCCCAACGTAATCACGAAATTTGATTTCGATGATTGCCCCGTGGGCAGGGTACGCGATGTGGCGACGCCAGGCGGCAAATCCCAACGGAATCACGAAATATGGGAGACCGATGAAGAAGTATCTGATTGTATTCCTGGTGTCGATGGTCCCGCTGATCGAACTCCGTGGCGCCATTCCCTATGCCGTCGGTTTCCATCTCCCCATCGTTCCTTCCTGCATCGTCGCCGTGATCGGCAACATGCTTCCCGTCCCCTTCATCTTCCTCTTCGCCCGCCGTGTCCTGGAATGGGGCGCGGACAAGCGCTGGACCGGCCCGTTCTGCCGCTGGTGCCTGGACAAGGGGCAGAAAGCCGTGCACAAGATGGAAGAGAAGGCCGGCGCCGGCCTGTATGTGGCCCTGCTGCTGTTCGTGGGCATTCCGCTGCCCGGAACGGGCGCCTGGACGGGGACCCTGGCCGCCTCCCTGCTGGGCATGGACTTCAGGAAGAGCGTCCTCTACATCATGCTGGGGGTGCTCCTCGCCGGCGCCATCATGCTGGCCGCTTCGCTGGGTCTTTTCGGGGCGTTCTCGCTGGTGCGCTGACGCGCCTTCCTATTTGATTTTCAGGAGATAATCCTTGATGGCATTGAAACTCTCCAGCTGGGAGATCGCCTTGCCGGCCGGGTCGCAGATCACCATGTCGAAGATGCGCCCGTCCATCTGCTTGCGACCGATCTTGAAGCGTGCCTTCGAGGTGCGGACCAGGTATTCCATGGTGTAGTCGGGCTCCCGGATCAGGGAGATGAAAAGGTCCGGCTGGAGTTCCTCCATAACGTCGAGCTTGTAGTTCGACGGACGGCCGAACCAGTTGACGTCCTTCTTGGTGATGGTCGTCTGGATGCTGGTGATCAGCCGGTCCTCGCTGCCGATTTTCCGGAAGTCCTGGAAGAAGATGCTTCCCCGGATGTTGTGGGCGCGGAAGAAATTGAGCACGGCCGTCTTGCAGGTGTCGCAAGTCGGGTCCTCGACGTCGACGATGGCGACGTACGTCTTTATCTTGTCAAGCGGGAGGATGCCGGTCGGCACCTTGCTCTCATGCCTTTTCAAGGCCCTTTTTCTGAAGAAATCGGCGATAAAACCTTCCATGGTTTCAATGTGTTTCGTTAATGGAGGAGATCAGTTCCCGGATTTCGGCCTTCGCGGCCTTCCAGCGGGGGATGTCGATCTTGGTTCCGATCACCTCGACCACTTTCGCTGCAATGATCGAGCCGATCTCCCCGCAGGTTTTCAACGGCAGGCCCAGGGAGTGGGCGTAGAGGAAGCCCGCGGCGTAGGTGTCCCCGGCGCCGGTCGCGTCGATCGTGGCGGCCGGCCAGGGGGCGATATAGTGGTATTCGTCGCCTTCCCGGACCATCGAGCCGTCTTTGCCGACCTTCACGACGGCGACCTTGCAGACGGACGCCAGGTCGTCCAGCGCCTCGCGCGGCTCCTTCTTCGTGAAGGCGCGCGCCTCGCTCTCGTTGGCGAAGACGATGTCGACATACTGCTCCAGCAGGTGGTGGAAGAAGGCTTCGTTGGATTCCACGACGTTGTACGAGGCCATGTCGATGGAGATCGTGCAGCCGGCGTCGCGGGCCATCTGCACGGCCTTCCGGATCAGGTCCTGGTTCTGGACCAGGTAGCCCTCGATGTGGAAGTAGTCGTATCCCTGGAAGTATTCGGTCTTCAGGTCTTCGGGCACCAGTTCAAGGGCGGCGCCCATGTAGTCGGCGAAGGTGCGTTCGGCGTTCGCTCCGGTGATGAAGCACATCGCCCGGCCGGAGCCCTTGGTGCCCCGCAGCAGGGTCGTGTTGACGCCGAACTGCTCCAGCGTGCTCTTGTAGAGGTGCCCCAGTTCGTCGTCTCCGATTTTTCCGATGAATCCGGAAGGCATGCCGAGGATGGAAGTGCAGGTGATGGTGTTCGCCGCCGATCCGCCGGGAACATACTTCACGCCGAATTCCTTGAGCTTGGACCAGATGAGGTCACCCGTCTCGAGGTCGACGTGCTGCATGCTCCCCGGAGGGAGGTGGTATTCGCGGAGCATCTTTTCGTCCGGAAATACGGCGAGGATGTCCGTCAGGGCGTTCCCGATTCCAAGGATCGATTTCATTTCACTTCAAACTCGTCAATCTTCTCAAATGACAAAGATACGGTTTATTTTCAATAATTTGAGGACCTTCGGCATCAAAAAGCTCACCGGACGACGCGGGCCGTTCCGGAAGCGGTATTGGCGTTGGTCTTCCCGTCGTACATCGCTTCGCAGCGCACGGAAGGAAGGATGTATTCGCCCTCGTAGGCGGCCCGCAGCTTGATGCGGAACGTCTTGGTGGCGCCATTGTCCAGGTCGAAGTACCAGAGGATGCGGTCGTCGCGGATGTCGCGGTACGTGACCGGGTCGTCGCCGGCCGTCCCGCCCAGCAGGCGGTCGTTGTAGATCTCCCAGCCTGAAGGGACGGGGGCGGTCAGCGCAAGGCTGCGGATCTCCCGCGCGGCGCTGGCGTTCCCGACAGTGACGGTCATCGTGAATTCGGTACCCTGGGACAGGCTTGCCGGATCGAGGGGATGACCGTCTTCGCCGATGTACCTGACCGAGAGCGTCAGCCCGGAGGCGGATGCTTCCGTCCGCTGGCCGGCCTTCGCCCTGCCGGACGTGATGAGGGTGGCGTAGACGATTCCGTCCGATGCGTTGTGAAGGGTGAACTGCCCGTCCTTCGGGTCGACATTGACGGCGCAGGTCGACTTCGCGGAGCGGATCTGCTGGGTGTTCCCGCCCTGCTCCATCTCCGCGTTCAGCGCACCGTTCCCGGCAATGCCGGCGAGCACGGCCATGGCTTTCGAGGCGAAAGCGGCTTCCTGCGTGGTGTAGTGTCCGGCGGAGAACGCCCGGGCCACTTCTTCCGCGACGTCCAACGCTTCTGCGAGGTCGTCGGTCAGGGCCAGCGCCTCGAGGGCGACGGCCCGGTCGCGCAGGGGGGATCCGAAGGACGTCCCCGGCTGGGATTCCTCCCGTTTCGCCGCGGCGGAGCCGATGATCTCGCGGGCGGCGCTCTTCTTGCCGGCCACGGCGTAGGCGGATGCCAGCATCCATGCGGCGGGCCCGGAGAGCCGTTCGCTTTCCTTCAGGCGGTTCATCGCCCCGTTCTCCGGCGCGGAAGCCAGCGCGAGCGTGTACAGGCGGTACGCCTGCTCGAGGTCGGCGTCCGTGGCGGTGTCGGTGTTGCGGTATTCCTGGACTTTCTTCTTCTGGAAGCGGCTCCAGCTTGCGAGGACGCCCTTGCTGACAGGGAAGCCGTTCTTCGAGGCCTTGAGCAGGAATTCGCCGGCCATGGAACTCACCCACGCATTCGCGTCGGTCTGCCCGGCCCAGAGGGCGAATCCGCCGTCGGGACGCTGCCGGGCGTACAGGGTGGACAGAAGTTGCGGAAGGGTCTGCTCCGCTTCCTGCTGCTCGGCCCCGCCCAGCATGCTTCGGATCGAGAGCAGGCTGATGCCCTTGGCGGCAAGCTGCTCCGTACAGTCGTAACCATATTCCTTGAAGAAGGCGTAGACGCCTGCGCAGTCGAATCCCGGGAAGGTGGCCAGTTCCAGGCGGGCCCAGCTTTCCCCTTCCTCCGCGGGCGTGAAGACGAACTTGTGCCGTTCGTCCTTCCCGACCGCCTTGCGGCTGACCGACAGGACGGCGGGATGCGGGTTGCGTACCTGGATGTGGATGACGTCGTGCGCCGTGTGGGCGCCGCTGCGGGCCGTCACGGTGACCGTGGCTTCGCCGCTGCCTTCGGCCTCCAGGGCGAAGGAAACGAGCTGGTCGCCGGGTTCACCGAAGGAAACGTTCTGCTTTCCGTCGCCGGCCAGGCGGACCGGCCCTTCCGTCTTGACATCCACGGTCACTTTCTCCACGCCTTTTTCCAGGGCGAAGACGTTGACCGGCATCGTGACCCGCTCGCCGGTTCCCAGGACGCGCGGAAGGGTGGGCAGTACCAGGAGCGGGGAGCGGACGGGCACCGTCTTCTCCGCATTCCCGTAGGCGCCGTCGCGGCCGGCGACGACCATGACGCGGACGCTTCCCACGTAGAGGGGCAGCTTGAACTTGTGCGTGGCGCTGCCGCCGCCGAGGGTGAACGGCCCGGCGAACTGGACGACGGAGCGGAAGCGGTTGTCACGCTTGGATGCGTTCAGCGCCGATTCGTCGCCGCCGATGCTGAACATCGGGGAGAAACGGCCGCTGTATGCGCCGATGACCTTGTCGTACAGGTCCCAGGTGCGGACGCCGAGGGCTTCCCGCTCATAGAGCGATTTCCACGGGTCGGGCGTCTTGAAGGCGGTCAGGTCGAGCAGGCCTTCGTCGACGATGGCCAGGGTGTAGGTCATCGGCTTTCCGTTCTTCTCGCGGACCTTGACGGAGAAGGTCTCTTCCGGCCGGATGACGTCGGGCATCTGGATCTCCGGCACCAGGTGGGAGTCGGGATTGTTCACCAGGATCGGCTTTACGCCGTACAGGCGGATCGGCAGGTCGTTCTGGGCCTGGCCGTGCGGCTGCAGCAGGGTGATGTGGATGTAGAAGTTCGGCGCCATTTCCTCGGTGACCTTGAACCGGTAGACGGCGTCCTCTTCACCGGTCGTCTTGACGAACGCGCGGGAGATCACGCCGCCCGCGTTCTCGAGGGAGACGAGGGCATGTCCCTTGCTGGTGGCCGGAATGTAGACCTGCGCCGTCTCGCCGACGGTGTAGGTGTCCTTGTCGGTCGCGAACGTGAGCATCGTCAGGGCGTTCGGATCGGCCTTGGAAGAACGGCCCCTGTAAGCCGGCCAGTCCAGGTAGAGGATCTCGCCGGTGAGATGCCCGCTGTCTTCGTCCCGGACGAGGACCAGGTAACGGCCCCATTCGGGATAGTCGACACGCAGGGGGATGCTGCAGTCCTTCGCGCCGGAAACGAGCGAACCGGTGGCCAGCCGTTCGGCGGAAGGGGAGTTGACATAGGAGTCGAGGTCCTCGGAGCGGCTCTCCCACCACCAGCTCCATTTGAGCTTGAAGATGGCATAGGAGAGGTGCTCGCCGGACAGGCGTTTCCCGTCCTTGTCCACGGCGACGATGTCGATGTGGTAGTCCTTGTCCGTCTCGAGCCAGGGACCGTCGCCTTCCGTGGGCACCTTGATGCCGGCATAGGCACGGAACGGGGAGTAGGGGACCGTGACGGCACTGTAGCTCACGTCGCCGCCCGGCTCCTCCACGCTGCAGACGAAGTCGGCGCTCAGCATGCCGGGCGCGTCGTCGGCCGCGGGCATGTCGACTTCCGTGCGGACGTGTCCGCCTTCGTCGAGCCGCGTGTCCACGATGCTGTATTCACCGGCCGCGAATTTCGACAGGGGGTTGCTGAACCGGTATCCGTCGAATCCCGGGAAGGCCGTTCCGGCGGCGCGGAGGGTCATGTCCACCGTTGTCCGGAGCCCGGCTGCGGCCGGTCCGGTCAGCCAGTGCGAGGTGATCTCCACGGGGCTCTTCCGGCCGCCTTCGACCGGGCCTTCACCCAGTCCGAGGGCGATCTTGAGGCGGTTCGGCTTGATGCTTTCGATGCGGAGCGCCTTGTGGAAGGAGGCGCCGCCCACCTTCAGGTAGGCGTGCCAGGTGCCGGTCGGGTCGTCCGCCTTGGTCGGCAGTTCGAAGGCGTAGAATCCTCCCTTCGCGTTGTTGCAGATCTGCTTTGCGTAGAACTGCCCGCCGGGGGTGTACACTTCCATCGTCGCCGGGTGGTTGTCGGGGATCCGGTCTTCCCGGTCTTCCAGGATCATCGTCACATGGAGGGTGTCGCCGGGCCGCCAGACACCGCGCTCCCCGTAAATGAATGACTTGAGGCCTTTCTCGACGACCTTCCCGCCCACATCGAAGCGGCTGAGCGACTTCTCGTTCCCCTCGGTGACCTTGAGGTAGCTGGTGGAGCCGCTGCGTTTCGCCACGACGGCGAACGGTTTCCCGCTCAGGCGGATCTTCGCCATGCCGTCGGTCCCAGTCTTCGCGTAGCCGATTTCCTTCAGCTGGTAGCTGTAGACATAGAGTTCGGCGTTGAAGACGGGTTCGGTCGTCAGGATGTCGTTGACGCTGATCCAGATGTCCTCGCCGCCGGCGTACTTGGCGACCACGCCCAGGCGGGACGTGACCAGGTTGACGGCCGGGAAGCGCTCCTCGACCATGTAGTAGGTCGGCTTGGCGGGGTTGTCCCGGTCTTTCCATTCCCATTGCGCCCAGTCGTTGAAATCGTCATAATAATAGGGGTACGGCCGGTCCCAGACGGCTTCGTCCGCTTCCGTGATGTCCTCGGAGGAGATGTCCACGAGCTCGTCGGAAGGGGCGCCGCTCTTGAATTCGGTCTTCTCCCCGTAGATGGAGTAGTCCTGCTTGAAGGAGATCCGGATCCGGTAGATCGCGCCCGGCTCCTGCTTGAACAGACCGGAGAGGTCGACGCTGAAATCCTGCCATTTGTGCAGGTTCCGCGAAGGGTCGGTGTCCAGGCGCAGGCAACGCTTGTAGACGAGCCGGCCCGAGCGGCGGATGGAGTTGGACCCGTCCAGCTCGTTGTCCTGCAGGAACATCAGTACGTTCTCTTCATAGATCTGGATGACCCGGATGTCCACGGCTTTCAGGTTGACGGCCTTGAACGGGAGGATCAGTTCCTTGGGGTTGGGCAGGATCGAGCCTTCCACCGGGATCTCGACGGCGGGCTTTTCCTCGGCGGCGGAGAACTCCCGCGTGACGGTGGTCCGCAGGGGCGTGCCGTCCCAGGCTTTCAGGCCGTCGGAAATGGAGAGCTGCACGGGCTGCTCGCCGGCGGGTTCATAGTAGACCTTCGCACGGGCGTTTTCAACCTGTACGTAGTAGCGGCCGGTGCCGCTCAGGGTGATCATGCCGGAGAAGTCGTCCATGTCCGCGAGGGGCTCGCTGAAATGGATGTCGATGTACGGGTCGGAAGCGTCGATCCGCTCGGCGCTCACCATCCGGAAGGAGCCCCGGGCGGGAATCGGAACGACGCGCTTGTCGCCGGTGGTGAATCCGGTGTCGAGCGGCTTCAGGCTCAGGGACAGGGTGCGCTCTTCCTCGCTCCTGCGGAGCCCGAGGATCTCGAAATGGCAGTGGAGCGGGTCGCTGCCCGCCGTCACGTTGACTTCCGCGCCGTCGGCCGGATACTGGAACTGCAGCATCTTCCGGACGGTTTCCAGCGGCAGTTCCTCCGTCAGGGCGATGGTGCCTTCCACCCCGGCGAGCTCGGGCGAGGCGGCCGTGATCGTGACGCCGTCCACGTTCAGGACGGCTTCCTTGATGGCGACGAGGAAGGAGAAGTGGAACTGCTTGAAGCGCCTGCTGCCCACCTTGTGGATCTTGTCCAGGCGGAGGTGCCCCGTGTAGGCCTGCCCGCTTTTCAGCGCGCCGGCTTCCGGCAGGAACTCCAGCGTCCGCGGCCCGGTCCAGCGGGCCGTTCCCTTGATGGAGGGCGTGAAGGTCAGGAGGCCGTCACGGGCGTCTTCGCCGGGCGTGATGTCCGGCGCGTCGGAAGTGAGTTCCACGCGGATGGTCGTCTTGTCCGAGACGATGCCGCCCGTATACGCCTTGATGAACATGGCGAACTCGGTGCTCTGCCCGTGGGTCGAACCGCTCCGGTTGCAGGAGACGAGGGTGAAGGCGGCCAGAAGCAGCGCTCCTGTCAGACGGAGCGCGTGCCGGTATGCTGAAAATCTGTCCATGGTCTTGTCGTGTTTGATGCAAATATAATCAATGTATCCGGAAAAGCCGCGCGGTGCCGGACGGTTTTCCGGGTTGCGTGACAAAATGTCAGTCTCCGTCCGTGGCACATCCTTTGTTTTCTCTTTCCGTGCCGCCGGAGCGATCCGGGGCGGAAACCGTAAAGCAATTTTAAAAATTATACGTTATGATCAAACCGTTAGCAGACAGAGTGCTGATCCAGCCCAAAGAGGCTGAGACGAAGACCGCTTCGGGAATCTTCATTCCTGACACGGCGAAAGAGAAACCGCAGGAAGGCGTCGTCATCGCCGTCGGTCCCGGCAAGAAGGACGAAGCGATGGAAGTCAAGGCCGGCGACGTCGTCATCTACGGCAAGTATGCCGGTACCGAGGTGACGGTCGAAGGCACGAAGTACCTGATCGTCAAGCAGGCGGATATTCTGGCAATTCTTTAATGCAAGGAGGAAACATTATGGCAAAGGAAATCAAATTCGATATCGATGTCCGTTCCAAGATGAAGGAAGGTGCGGACGCGTTGGCTGACGCCGTGAAGGTAACCCTGGGCCCCAAGGGCCGCAATGTGGTCATCGACAAGAAGTTCGGTGCTCCCCAGATCACCAAGGACGGTGTGACCGTCGCGAAGGAGGTCGAGCGCGAGGACCGTTATCAGAACATGGGCGCCCAGCTCGTGAAGGAAGGCGCTTCCAAGACCAACGAGCAGGCCGGTGACGGTACCACCACCGCAACCGT
>JAEEGL015054450.1_pt1 | contig 40088 bp, 39 predicted proteins | sample 9134231 | NCBI WGS metagenome assembly JAEEGL01 (sample SAMN16246548, study PRJNA631951) | gut metagenome | biome: gut microbiome; feature: rumen; material: fiber-attached | host: Bos | place: Iran: Karaj | collected 2018-10
ACTTTAAGCCGGGCAGGGCGAAGTACGACTTACCCCGCAAACTTCCAATTGATAATGGCTACAAATCCTTGTCCTTGCGGAAACTATGGAAGCAAAGAAAAAATCTGTTTGTGTTCTGCTAAATCAGTTGAAATGTACTGGCGTAAGTTTTCGGCACCTTTGATTGATAGGGTAGGGGTGATTCTGAATATGGATGATTCAGAAGAGAAGTGCAGGGTAGATATTGAAGAACTTCGCAAGCATATCAAAACTGCATTTGAGATTCAGAGGAAAAATCCTGCATACAACAATAACCTAAGCCCTTGGGATTTATCTGAAAAAGCAAAGCTTAGTGATGAGGCTATGAATGTTCTGGATTCCTGGGTAATTAAGCACGACGTAGGTACAAGAAGAGAATCAAATATTCTTAAGGTTTCACTCACAATCGCAAACATGGATGGTCGGGAAATTATTTCTAAGGATGATGTCCTTGAAGCAATTTCATATTCAAAAACATTCGGACTGGCTACTGAATAAGGAGGGGTACCATGAATGAAAATTATACAATAACACGTCAGCAGAATTATAAGGACTATGAAAGAATTATATTCTGTTTAAAGGCTCTCGGAAATGATTCTGATCCGGCTTTTACACATTATTTGCATGTAGAAAACGGCAGAACAGGGAGTCGCCTCATTGCAACAGACGGAAAGCGCCTTCATTTTGCAAATCTTTCTATCAAGATTCCTGCAGGAAACTACCAGCCTGTTATCAAGGATTATTCAATCTCTTTTGGTTCCTCGAAGGACATTGCTTTTCCTGCCTGGAAAAATGTGGTGCCGGAAGATGCCGATTACAAAGGACTTTTGCAGCTTGAAGGAATCAACAGTGGAAGTAAGGTAGAGCGTGACGAACGGTTTACCAATATCTACTGCTCATTTCTCTTTGATACAGGGTTTAATGTAAACGTTGGTTATATCAAAGATTTGCCTACAGCCAACTGGAAAATCTTTACAAAGAAAGGCCGCAATAATCTGATCCTGTTGAAGAATCTTAAAGACGAACAGAATCAGTTTGCTGTATTTGTTCCTGTAAGTGCATAGGGGAGGAGAGAGTATGCAAAATGGAATAAGTAGAACTTTAGTTGTAAAAAATATTTTGGATGGACTTGTCAGAGAAATTATTTCTGGAGGGGCAGTCAGATATGTTACAGACAAAGTACAACGCTTTGATAACGGTGATACAGTAATACCTCTTCGTAGCTGGTCTATGTGCAATCAGATGATTGCGTTTTTCTACGGTACACGAGATGCACGTACATTTAATTCCTGGAAAGAAGTGGGAAGATTTCCAAAAAAGGGAAGCCATGCATTTCAGATTGTTGCTCCGCTTTTTAAGACAGAAAAAGATGAAGCTTCAAATGAAGAAAAACAAGTGCTTTCAGGATTCCGTCTTATCAATGAGTTTCGTGTGGAAGATACAGAAGGTGAAGATCTTCCTTATCAGACCCGTATGAAGAAACTGAAAGTTGAAGAGCTTCCTTTGATTGATGTTGCATCAAAACTCGGAATAAAGGTTCAGGCGGATTTGTGTGGTTCTGCAGAAGGAAGTTTTTCTCCTTATGAAAGGCTTATCCGTATGAACTGTACGGAAAAGCAGGTATTTCTTCATGAGTTGAGCCATGCCGTAATTGCTGAAATCAAAAAGAAAGACAAAGTAAAACTTGAATATGGATTTGAAGAAATCTGTGCAGAGTTGAGTTCAGCTTTCTTAGGTTCTCTTTACGGAGTGGATATTGATCTGCAGCAGACTAAAGCTTACATACATGGTTGGGCTGGAAAAGGTCACGTTACATGGAAAGTTATTGAAGCTGTTGAATGGGTAGAAAAGGTCTACCAGTTTATTGAAAACGTCAAAAAGAATAATTCGCAGAAGGAGGAAAAATCTATGCGAAAAACTACAAAGGTCGCTGCAAAGCAGTCAAACGTCCTTCCGTTTAAGACGGAGGACTTTAAGGACAGAACGCAAATCTATAATCCAAGAATTGGAAAATGGGTAAAGCGTGATTCTAAAACAGGACTCTTTACATCAGTAAAAGGTGACGGAAAACCTTTTAATCGTGTAAAGATTGAAGACAATCCATTTCTTGAAGTTGCAAAGGCTCTGCCGGAAGACTTGCCTCCTGCTGCTTGAAGGATATGACTGACAGACAAGAATATAGGGCCGCCTTTTCAGGGCGGCCTTATTGTTTTAAAGGAGAACGGTATGGCAAACTGGTGTTCGTTCCGGATGATGGTCCGAGGAAAAAAAGATGGAGTTGATACTTTCTATAGGTATTTGACTGATTATGAAAAATCTCCAAGATACTTCGCTCGTATTTTCAGTGCAGAAAAAGAATCTGAATCTTTTGATGGAGAAATAAAAACAATGAGGCTTTCAGGTGATTGTGCCTGGAGTGTTTACAGCTGTATGTGTGAGGGTAAGTTCACTTATTTCACAGACAGTCATGAAACAGATCCAAAGCTTATATGTCTTCGTGAAGCGACAGAACTTTTACAAGTCGAAGTTGAAATTAAAAGCGAAGAACCAGGAATGGGCTTCTGGGAACATTTCCATTACAAAAATGGCGAATGTCTTTGTGATGAAACGGGGGACCTATCTTCTGAAACATTTGATATGGAGGACGTGGCATAATGGGGCACATAACACGGTATGGTATCAAAATTGATACATCAGATTTCCGAAAGTTCTGGCATGGAACTGTGGCTTACAATCGCGATGGATGTTCAAGTATTTACATCATTCCTTTTCACAAAGGAAAGTGTACGGAATCGGTCATCAAAAGATTTTTCAAACAGAAAGAAATCAGAAGTGATCCTAATTCTTACTGCGTGAATGCTTATGATTGTGGAATTAAAGGTTATGAAGCAGTCAGAGTAGTATCAAGAATCGTGAACCATAAAAGAACAAAAGTCCAGGAAGTTAAAGAATATAAATCAAAGCCCGCTAGAGTTTTGAAGGGAGCTATGCTTCGAGAAGTTCATACTTTCATTGTGGATTACGATTATCGGGATTATGATCCGCTTGAACATGGTGGATTCTGTATTTAAGTAAGAGGCTCCTGTATAGGGGCCTTTAAAATTTTAAAGGGAGGAACAAAACAGAATGATTTTCTTATTACCAGTCTTAGCTGGTGTTGTAGGGTCCGCAATTACAGCGTCTGAGGTTGCACTTGGAGTCGGAACTGCGGTTGCTATTGGAGCGGGAATAAAAGGGGCTGTTGATTTGAAAGATGCATCAGATTATCAGGATATTGCTCGTTATAAAATTAATGAAGCTGTAGATAAAACAAAAAAAGAGGTCCGGAAAACTCAGGATGTTCTGGCTGATTTTGCGAAACTGAAGGTACAAACTTTTAATGGAATTTTGAAAAATGCCTTGGATTATCTTAAGTCAAATAAAGAGATTAATCCTGAACGTATGAAAAGATTATCTAAACTGTATAAGGTAAGTAAATCAAAATATACTGCAGGCATTTCTCATGGTTCTATCAGTTTGAATTGCAATCATCTTATTGATGCGGGTATGGATTTTTCTCTGGAAGATTTTGTCAGAATTGTTTTAGGAGGACCAATAGGTTTTCTTATGACCAGTTCTGAAAAACTTACCGATGGAGTTCGTTCTAATGCAGAAGCAGATATTCAATCAGAATTGCTGGAAGCAGACAGGAAAATCTGTAAAGCAATTCATAAAAGAGTAGGGGAGGGCACAAAGCTTATCAATGCTCTTTCTTCACGAATTGAATCTTTAATGTCCTGTGGTCCTTCTGCAGCCGTTGCTGTTTTACCAATGGCAGAAACTCTTTTTGCTGTAATAGATGTGGATTTGGTAGATCGCGAAGGGAATTTGATTGATTCTTCAGCAAATCTTTACCGGAAGAAAATGCGGGAGGTGTTGAATGAATAATTCTATAGTACCGATCCCGCAGAGTATCCCTTCTTTAATTCCAACTATTCCGGGTGTGATTAAATCAATCGCAGATTGTGTTTCTTATTGTCAGAAACAGGAAACTGTGCGTGCTGATATAAATGCGAAAAGAGATGTAGCTGTATCTATGATTAAAGCCAGACATGAATCACTTGAACATTTATTAAGCTGCAGGTTTACGGAAAGGGATAGACTATTTGACCGTTACTTTCAGATAGCACAAAAGGCTCTTGAATCAGGAAACGATGAGATTCTGAAAGACGTGCTTCAGAGTATCCTTGCTGTCTATGGATCGGAAGTGACTTCTGGTTCAGAAAATATAAAAGGTTTATTGGATTTTAAGCAGGATGATGAAAATGCTGCTTAAATATTTTTGACCATAAAAAAAGGAGGAAAAATTTTATGGGAGAAGAAAAGAAAAAGAATGATTTCGGGAAAGGTCTTCTTGTAGGAAGTCTCGTTGGATTGGGAGTAGGTGTCGCAGGAACTTGTATTGCTGCAGCACTTATGACTGATGATGAACCTGATGAGATTGAGAATCAGGTTGAGGAACAGACCGAAAAATCAGAAGCTGAAAGTGATGCCCCTGGTTTTATTAGCAGTGTAGTAAAAGCTGCTGAAAAAGCTGGTGAAGCATTTTCTGATAATGCTGAATTAACATCAGAAGAAAATGTGACTAATGATTCTGTAGATTCTTAATTGTGGAGGCTGGAGAGAAATTTTCTCCAGCCTCTAACTTCTTTATTTTCTTTTTATTTCACCTTTTTTTGATAAATAAAATTGTTCAATAGAGAAACCATAAGGATCTCTTTTGGGATTATTTAAATTTTTTAAGACAGAATAATCTCTTATCTCTGAATCCACGAATGATATTGAGCGACCATACAGAAGATTTGGAATAGATATTTTCCCTTCAGGTTTATTAATTTTTTCCAAGAAATGATTAATATCTAAAACTTTTGTCTGGAGAGTTTCGTAAAAATGTTTCTCACTTTCAAGCCATGAGGTTTCATCTTGCTCTTCTTCAACATAAATTGGGAGATATACATAACATCGTTTTGTTTGTGATTTCCTAAGAATGCGATGCGTAACTTGATTTATCGTGGCGGGATTCCACCATAAATCAAGGAGTACAAGATGGTTGGCACATTCAAGAGATTCACCAGTTCCTAATTTTTGTGTTGTGCAAAGTAAAACCTTGCAGTCAGGATTAGTTTTAAAAACTTCGAGATAGCTTTTATTATTTTTACCTTCTATACCTGCATCCGAACCAATAATTATTATAGGATTAAATTCTTTTAGATAGTTTTCCAGAAATTTTAAAGGTTCCTTATATGTGCAGAAGATGATGATTTTATCATTAGATGGGATCTCTTTTACAAGTTGTTTTACGAATAAGAGTTTATTTGAAATAGTTGTATTTACAAATGTTTCTTCATATTGTTCAGGATAAAGTAAAGTCTGATGAATCCTGCGAAAATCATTTTTAAGATTCTTACATAATTTTAAATGGTATGGATTAATTTTGATCGGAACAAAACAGACTTGCTGTTTATTTATATCTATTTTTTCTCTGTCTCCAAAAAACAAGAATTGATTTGGTTCAGAGAGAATATGATCCACTTCTTGAAGTTCTTGTTCAGAAATCTCGTTATTTTTCATTTTTTCAAGAAGAGCAGGCTTGTGAAAGAATCCATAGATAGAATAAAAATCTTTGTAGGAATTTTGAGCTGGTGTTCCCGTTATACCTAACTTATATCTAACTTTTTGATTGAATCGTGCCATCTGAATCGCTCTTTCTTGTATTTCTGTTGAATTAGTTAATCTATGTACTTCATCATACAAAATCACGGAAGGAATGTTTTTTTCGTATAATCCTTTTGAAAGATCGTTTGTAAAACTTTCAAATGTAGTGATATAGGCACTGTTAGCCATAAAGTTTAACTCTGAGTTTTTTAATAATTCAGTACGTTCTGTTCCTCTAATTTCTTTGAGTTGCAAGATTCCATATTCATTTAATCGTTGCTGCCATTCACCGATAGCTTTTGCAATATTTCCTGGTGCGACAATAAGTATAAAGCCTTCCAAAGAGACTTTTTTGCATAATTCTCCAAGCGCACAAGCAGCAGTTCTCGTTTTTCCATGCCCCATATCAAGGCAGAGAACAGGTGTGTTTTGTGTGTTCAACCAATGAGATAAGATAAATTCTTTTCCTCTTAATTGTTCTTGAGTTAAAGCTCGTGGATCTGAATATTTACGTCTTGCTGATTCCAGAGTTTCAGCCATTTTTTTATAATGAATACATGCTCTGCAGGCAAAGTCTTCATATTCATCTAAAATTTTATCTGTAATTATTATATTTAAATCCAGATATGATTCATTAGAAAGGATATCGATGACATTAAGTTCTGAAGAAATTTTGGGATTATGTTTCATGTTTGGATTATTTTGAATTGTCATAAAGAAAGCGTTAAGAAAACTTATAAATTCCTTATACAGAGAATTAAAAGTACTGTTATTATCAAACCAATAGAAATTTTTTTTAGTTCCTAAGGAAGAATATAAAGGATAATTTTGTTCACCATTTTCAAGATAATAGACTATTTTCTCATCTTGAGGTTGGTCTTTTTCATTTTCCGGATTTATCGGCACCCAATGTGTATTTGTCTTTTCTGTAACAAAGTTATTGTCTGAATCTTTACTGATAAAAGAAACAAACATTTCCCGTTCTTTGTTTAAGGTTTTAAGAAGGTATTTAAAGTTTTTGAGAAGTTTTTCTGTTGCAAGAATCAATTTATCAAGATCGTCTAAAGGAAGTATATTTACATTTTTTAATTCAGCATTCTGGTCAGGCCGCAATCGAATACAGGCATTCAGTTTTCTAAGTTGGTTTATATCTGATTTCTTTGTTTCTTCGAAATTGCTAAGCTGTTCCCGATATTGTTCGGCTTCTTCCATAGTGCATTTTATGGTTTTTAAAATATCTAGAAGAATTATAAGTAACCCATATTGATAAAAGCACATTATGATAAAAATATCATCAATGCTTTCGGCTTTAAGTTCTTTTATTATTTTCTTTCCGGGGAATTCTCTTGGTAATACTTGGCGAAAAAGAGTAAATGTAGCTTGATAAAATTTATAAGAATCAATTCGCCATTTTTGATAATCTGTAGTTTTATTATCCATCAGTTCCAATAAAGATTTTGTAAAGAATTTAATGAAACTAATTTTATCTAAGAGTCGTATTTTAAAAAAATCATCAGTTTGATTTGAATTAAGTTTTGAGATTGCATTTGATAATTCTGAAAGCATAACTTCGAAATCGATTAAATTGTGAGTTTCATTGGAAGGATTCGTAGAAGTATTTTCTAATGAATTTTCGATAAAAGAATTAATATCAATTTTCAAAATATTAAAGATATTCAGTAATAAGAGTGAGTTTTTTGTAATATTCAATGATAATTTTTCAGCTGATGGAGAGCGTTTTCTTCCTAAATTTTTATATTGGTATCTAAACCCATCGTAATTAATTACTGTTCCAAATTGTGAATCCGTAAAAATTGGATTTAAATTTTTGAAAACATTATTCAGGGAATGACAATCTGAGTGTATGATTTTCTTAAATTGTAATTCACAATTGTGACAGAGTACAGAATCGGTTGTATTCATAATACAAACTCCTGTGAAAACAAGGCTTTCTTGTTTTAGTGAATGAGAATAATAAATGTGTTCTGTGACAGTATTATGAAAAGAGGCTTTTTAAGTTTTGGATTTATATTACGCAGGTCCCTGAATGCTCAGGTCGCGAGTTTGAATAAACTAAATTATGATATTTAAAATGTATAGAATAATATTTATATATGAATTAAGAACCATTACTAGAGTTGTTAGGAAATTATCATTATCTGATAGTTACCGAAAAGCTCTTTTTATATTACATTATTTTGGTAAAATTCTACCTAAAAAAAATATGCAAAGCATCTTTTTCAAGGGATTATTACCAGAAATTTAAAATTTATAAGTTAAATTTCAAGCCAAATATTCATAATGTCAAAGAACTGTTTACGATCAAACTGACCGATAATCATAATATAATAATAAATTCTATGAGAGGTCAAGAAATCTGGTAAAAAATATAGGATTATTTCTGTTATAAGAGCAAATTTTAGAGGATTATTACCAAAAAATTTGTATCCTTCATTCGAACCTATAATACTAGAGGAAATATAGTAAAAATATGGGGTCTCTATGTTCTTACTGGATTAAAACATAATAGGTAAATTAAAAAAATAATTTAAATTAAACACATCAATATAAATCATTCCATATGACATGAGGTTTTGAAATGAAAGAAATTGATGAAGTTTTTGGTCCTAATGAAGGTATCGATACCATAAATTTGGAAATTCTGTTTGTTAATTTTGAAATATTAAAGGACAGATTAAAAAGAGGTGTTTCTCTTGGAAAAGGTATAACCATTCATTTTAATCCGGTAAGAATAAATTATGAATTAATACCTATGTGTTTTCTTCATATCCAGAATGAAGCATTAGATATGAACCACGATATTTATAGGCAGCTTGTTGATATTGTTTTTAAGCTTTATAAACTTGGTATTTGCGATTATCCTTTTGCAAAGTTACTGAATGATGATAAAGACATAAAAAATTTTATGTATCTGAACTTTGATCATTTTGTAATCTTGAAGCGGTTGGATTTCTTTTGGGACTTCAAGGAAGGTTATGTTATTCCAAAAAATACGCATTATTTCCCCAGTTCAAATTCCTATTCAACATATTCGCATGATGGAAAAGCTAAAAAAAGTCATTGGAATATATACGATAGGAGACTGAAATTAAAAAGTCTTAAACAAATCTCATTTTCAAAAATAGATAAGATGAAATTTCCTTTAAGAATTGAATATCGTATGAAGAATGGAACTTCCGATTATTTGAATATTAAAAATCTGCTGGGTAACTACACAATGATAATGGCTCGATTTGTACATGTAATTGCAAGATCATGGAAACGTTATGCTAATGAATTAGGAACAGTATATCCTGATATTTTAAACAATCCATACTTCTCTGTCATATTGTATTTAGTTGAACAAAAAAAATATATCAAAAAGAATTTAAGTCTTCATAGAAAAGAAAAGAACTCGTATTATTATGATTCAGTTTATGATTACATAAACCAAAAAAAATAACAGTTTTTCGAAAACAATAATGATTGAATGTGTATGAAAACCTATATATTATCTTATTATTCTTCAGAAATGTGTTAAGGCGGGTAATGGCATATATATTATCCCTGGAAAGGAGGTAAATATGCAATTAATAGTTAACAAAAAACACAAGAATTCTGATATAGAAAGATATATCTGCACTAAGTGCAAGAGATCTTTTCGAAGGAAGAAATGGTTCTGTCCATATTGTAACGGACATGTAATTAAATTAAAAATGAATATAAATTAGTAACATTTTTATGTGAAAGAGGCCCTTTCTTTACATAAATAAATACAGAACGATTTTGTTATTAGAACATTATCGTTCTGTATCTTTATTATTAAAGGACAAAACAATTCTTCACATAAAAAGAGAACTGGTTCATGAGACCAGTTCTCTAGTTTTTATATTTCAGTCTCTTGACAATTTCATAATCATGGATAATATAGCCCGTAACAGAGAAACAACTTTTTTTATCTGTTACGTGTCTTTGAAATTTTTAGGGAAGGTCTATGACTCGATTTGATATTTTTTGAGTTTAAAAGATATGACTTCTGAATTATTGTTGAGAAAATAAGATAAAACAATAAATAAAACCCTCACTTTTCTTCAAAAGACTTATCTATGTTTTAATGGTCAATTGACTATCTGAAATATAGTATAGTTGTCGATGTCCCTTTTTTTATTCTAAAAACGCACTCCGGTCTCGGGTTAGCTGCGATGGGAAAATCCTCAATTATTTATAACATATATCCTAATATGGTTATCTGTCTTCAGGAATAACTATATCCAATAGAGTTTTATCTTATACTGCAACAGCCAGTTAATGCTGTTAACTTCTTCGTATGAGGAAGTTAATCAACTATAAAGAATGTCGGTCTAGTCCTTATTGAATCTTTGTGCTGATTCTGGAACGGTATTCTTATTAATTCATCTTTCTTTTATCAAATCCTTGATTTAATTAGGCCTATGACTCATTCAAAAAGAGCTCTTTTATGAGCCAAGGAGTCTTATATGAAAGCAAATGTTTACGGTGGTAAGTTAGCTAGTGAACGTGTTGATATTAAACACGTTGTAAAGTTGGCAAAAAAATTTGGTATTAAAGTTGGAAAAACGGAAGATGAGAGTGAATCGCGAGCAAAAGGCTTATGTGTTCATATGGCTGAGCTTGATAATCAACCGACATTTGAAGGCTATTGTGGGCCGATGTGGGATCGGGGGTGTTTGCGTTATGAAACATGGGAGATTTATGACATATTATCAAGGGATTAGGAGTTAAATGAAATGGCTGAAAATAAAGTCATGGTAACAAGACCAAGGTTGAATGTAAAAAATTATTCTAGTTTAAACATTTCCATGTAGAAGAGAACTTTCTGTCATAGTTATACAGAATAATTAGATTCGTGGTCGATGTATTCGGTATTACTTATAAAGAACCCAAAACATGTCTTCTTGTAATTTAAAAAGATTTGAACTGGTCTCATAGACCAGTTCTTTTTTTAATTTATTTAAGATGTAAAGTTTAGAAAAATTGAAACAGAAAATAACTATATATAGTGTGTAACATTTAATAAGATGTTGAATAACACTATATATAGTGTACTGTCTATAATAAGGATTCTGTCTACCACCGAACAGACTCCTTATTTTTTATGGGAAAATTTACTAGCTCCTACGACTTATTTTTTGCTAGTGAAATTGGATTACCAATATAACTGTTAAGCTTATTAATATCGATAGGAGTATTTGTCATATATGAGTCTCTAAGTAGAGATATGATTCCATCCTTATCAACATTTTCTAAATCAAGTAACATGTTAAGCACATATCCAGTAAAACCTCCTGCTAAATCAGGGGCATCTTTGAAATTTTCATAAATACTCTTAGAAATATCAATAGATACAATATTAGCAAGTTTATTTTGTTCTATTTGTGAACAATTGTTCTTGTAGTTGTATAAAGCTTTGTTAAATGTTACTTGCCAATCGATATTTGTTCTCATTTTATTTATTCTCCTTTATTTAATTATAAACTTTCTAGAATTACAGATATTTTAATAAAAGTTAGCTTCTATGTATATAATCATTTCTTTGCCTTATCCCAAACTTCTTTTATAGTTTCTACAAAAACAACAAATGACGGATGATCTTTATCTTGATTACTTAAATAACGATTCTTCTTATTTAAATACTTTTCCTGAATATCTTCCCAATATCCATAATTCTTTAGTTTTCGGAATTTTTCATAGACTTTTTCAGAATTAGGTACTGGAGCCCAATCATATTTCTGTCGTTGCTTATCATGAAGTAATCGGCAATATTGACCATTTGAGTTTTTTGCAAGAATAGCAATATCTGTACTAAAATCAAGTCTTCCATCAATAACTCGTCTGATAGTAATAGCGGCTTTTGAATCCTGACAATACTTCCAGTCTTCATATTCTTCAGCAATCATATCGTCTAGGTGTTCCATAACATAATCTTTAAGAGGTTTTGGATTTAATTGTGTTATTAACCGATTCTCAATTACAAGGTTATAATCAAGATCAAATGGTAAACTATTATTCTGTGTAACAAGTTTCTTATACAAACTTCCTACAGAATCTACTGTTGTTTCGATTTGATGTTCTTTTAGGATTTGCTGCTTTACACGATTAAGTTTATCGGAAATAAAGAAATGATAAGGTTTATAGGCCTTTGATTCTACATAATGATACATAATAACTCCTCTTGGTATACATAGTGATTTTCTTTTCCCCTAACCTACCATTCGAGAAGTCTATATCGTTCTCAAATCATTGTAGTATAAATCATAATTTCTTATTCTACAATAATTTTTTCATTTAATTAAAAAAATATTGTACAATCTGATTTAACTGATCTTTTATGTCTTCAAATTCACAATTCAAATCTATGGTCTTTGCACTAATTTCGTTTCCACTCATTCTATAAGTACTATCAGGTTGAATCGTTTGATCTGTTTTTGCATATAAAAGCATACCGGCAATTGTTTTATCTTTATTTTCAGGAATAAGAGCTTTGTTTTTCACATATGTAAATATCTGATATAAGTTTCCTGAAATTATAGTATTGGTATCTCTATATTCCTGAATATTATTTCCGTAATATTTTGCATCTATTATTAATATATGATCTTTCGTTGTTAGAGTAATATCTGATTTCATAATTGGAAGCATAAACTTATTATCATCATCTAATTGCCATGGAATCTGAGACGCATCTGGAGCCAATTGAGAAAAATGTTTTCGATAATACTCTAGAATAAACTTTTCGTATAAACGACTCATTCTCTGTTCATCAAGAAAGTCTAGCAATTTCGTAGAACCATCTGAATTGGTATGAAGTAATCCTTTTACAATAAGATAACATAAAGAAATAAGTAAATGATATGTTTGGTTATTTCTGTTGTACTGAAGATTCCAATCTACAGAATACAAGTCTATTTCATCTACTTCAGAAAAATATACCATAAGCTTACGAAGATTTTTTTTCCGTTCTTTTGATATGTCAAACTTAAGTAGTAATAGAACTGTAGATTTTATTATCTTATTCATGTAAGAATTTATAGAAAACTCATCATATGTACAAACAAGTTGCTTTTTTATTAAAGTCTGAGCTTTTAGAGATGCAGATACATTTATTTTTCCTTTAATTGCTGATATTGCTTCTGTCTTAGGAATATATTCACATCCTAAACCTTGTTTTAATAATAAAGAAATTCCTTTTTCTAAAATAGCTGCACACAATTCTCCTGCAGATTCAAACTCCTGAGTCTCTATATCTTTATATCCTTGTTCGCGTAAAACCTGGAAGGCATACGCGAGCATATAATAAATATTCTTTATTGCAATCACTTAATTGAACTCCGAAGGTTCTCACTCCAATCTTTTACTTTTGAAGCTTCATCGAACCAATACTCTTTTATCAAAGGAATTAATTCATATTCAACAATTCTATTTAAAGTGGAATTATCGATTGTATTCAAACCACAGAAATAACTATGACCAATACAGAATCCTTCCCCAAGTGAATCATCTTTCTTTATAAAATCATTAAGCTGCTCTACACATTCTATAAGTCTGTTAAACTTATCACTATTTAATTCCATTCTATATTTTCGAAATCCATCTGATTGGAAAGCTGGTTTAATATCATAGAATGCAAATCTTCTTCTTAATGCATAATCCAACATTGCCAAACTTCTATCTGCAGTATTCATCATTCCAATGATATATACATTCTTTGGAACTATAAAACTATCTTCGGAATATAAAAGTTTTAATGGATTTCCCCGTTTATCTGCTTCAATAAGCATGAATAATTCTCCGAAGATTTTACTTAAATTTCCTCTATTAATTTCATCAATAATAAAGAAATAATCTTTATCCAGATTATTTGCAGCTTCTGTACAGAAGTTATAAAAGACACCTTTTCTTATTGTAAAACCATTACCGTCACTTGTTGGTCTATAACCTTCAATAAAATCTTCATAAGAATAACTCTGGTGAAACTGAACTAAAGCTACCCTACTCTGATCTTTCATTCCTAAAATTGAATAGGCCAATCGTTTAGCCGCAAAAGTCTTACCAACTCCTGGAGCTCCTTGTAGAATAATATTTTTCTTACTTCGTAATAATCCTGTAAGAGTATCGTAGTCAGATTGATTCATATAGACTTCTTCTAGGAAACAATCAGAATCATAAGGTGGATATATTTTCTCTGATTCTTCAAGTTGCTCTGTTATGTCTCCATCATAAAGTGCCGTCAGTTTCTGTACATATTCAGTATATGGGGTTATATCTGTTAGTGTTTTTAAGACTGCCTGACCAGGATGTTCTTTTTCTTCATTATTAATCCAATTTACATCTCTAACGTTGTTATAATAATCTTTCGCATTAGGTTCAAATCTATAATCTGAAGTAACAATACCCCTTCCAATTATTTTATGCATACCTTTCTTTACAAATATAATATCTCCAGGTTTCATTTCATTTGCAAATTGCCAAGTTGCATGTGCATCATTTTTATAGGGTTTAGATGGATCAATCTTTTCTTTCATTTTTTGCTTCATTTCATCTTTAGAAGAAAACGCAGAAAGATCCCCTATTTCCCCCCACCCTATTGCCATAATATCTTTCTTATAGAAATCATCCCAATAACATGCATCGTTTCCCGGCGCGTAAATCCAATAATGAACAGTATCTACATTCTCATCGGCAAGAGCCGCACCTTTATCATCTCTTGAGCTTTGGCTTTGTTCTGCTTTCTTTTCTTTATTAACTTCTTCCGAATAACGCCAGGCCTCAAATGAAATATTTTTAAAATTTTCAAATTTACTATCAGGTTTTGATGTATATTCATGAAGTATTTTACTTATTTTCAGATAATCTCTAGATGAAATCTTTCCTTCAATTACCGGTAATTGTTTTACAACATCATCAGGAATATTTCCAGTTTCATATATATACCAAGTATTACGAGAATCAATTGACATATAAAAATCTGGATTAAGCCAATATAATCCCATTGTTATTTTGCTATTTCCATTTCCTTTAGAATTAATAACGAGATCAAAATAATGTGCAAATTTTTCTTCTAAATTTTTTTCAGGATTCTTAGCATATAAAATGGCTGCTTCAAAGAAACTCCAGAGATTATCAATATCATCATCTTTTCTTTCACCAATAAAATAATAGAAAGTTGCATTTTGATTATTTAAGACAGGAATACTATTAAATGATTTTGGTATTGGAGATTGTATTGAAAGGTGTTTTGCAAATGCACTAATAATCTTTTTTCTATTCTCTTCACGCAAACTACTTTTATTAAAAAGACCAAAGACAGTAAATGGACAAATATCTATTACATTTTTATCTTTTTCAAGAGTTGGAAGTTCAATCTGTATTTCTGAAAAGATTTCCAGAATCATTTTTACTAATGGTTTTCTATCTCCCTTAAATGCTAATAACTTTTCAGCAAACTCTTTATAAAAGTCTACCCAATCAAATTCAACTGATTGTACTGTCATAAATAATCTCCTTAAAAAAATATCTTTCTATACAAAAGTTCAATTAGAACTTTTGGTATCCTGTTACTATTCCATTTTCTACATAAATATATTCTACAGTATGTATAGGTCGATTATATACATATTGCTTTTCTTCATAATCTTTTAATACTGTATAATTTATATCATCTGGTCTTCCATAAGATGCTATCAAAGCTTCTTCAGACATCCCTATAAAAACACGAGCATGTATAATTGCATCATATTCTTTTTCTGTATATTTTTCTTTCAGCTCATTTTCTAATGCATACTTTTGGGTTCCTTCTTCTAATCCTGCTTTAAAACTGGTTACTAATTCAATTGGTTCTCCCCAAGCATCTGCATATTGATATTCTCTCGGAACTCTAGAATACTCGCGTAATCCTACTTTTATTCCCTCATCAAAATAATAAACTATTAGACCTTGCCAATGACCATTTTCATAATCTTCCTTCAATTTTGGATCAGCCTTTTTCCCTTGATATGTGGAATTATATGAAACATTATTTAAACCATCTTCATATCCAGCTTTATATGCTTCTTCATTTGTCTGTGCATATAAAACAATAGAAATTAAGAAAAATAACATCGCAAGTATTGTCTTCTTCATAAATTAATCTTTCTCCTATTGTAAACATTTTTCAAAAAAGTCTATTTGCTCAGGAAGCTTGTTCCTACATTCTATAGCAATTTCTAAACTAATTGAATTAGGATGTGCAGCAGGATTTCTAAATCGGCTAATTGTTTCTTCAAGTTGTTTAGTAAAATCAGAGTTAAGTAACTGTTCTATATTTGTTTTTTCAGTCAGATATTTATAAAAATCCATAAGAAGTTTACTTTTTTCTCGTATTGGTTTTTTATTTACATTATTAAAAATGTATTGCATTTCTCCAAGAGTAAAAAAAGGTTCTTCATTAGGAGTATGTATTGCCTTATATAGTTTCTTTTGAAAAGGCCCGGTTATTGAAGTAATAGGCTTCTTTTTATGCTCAAATACATCATAATATTCAGATATCTGATCTTCCGCCAAAAAATCATCTAATTTTTTAGTAGAAGAATATTCTTGGATTAGTTGAAAAACATATTCCCTAAAGACTTTTGCTTTTATTTCATATTCCAAGCCTCTACATATCTCTAAACAAACAGGAGAGTAATCTGTATCCTGATTATATTTTTGAAGTTTCTTAAATAAATACTCAGATACTGGAAGTAATTTTCTGGTAAGTTCTTCATATTCTTCCCAATATAAATACATATTACGACAAAGGTTCCTAGAGGCTTCTAATTCATCTTCATCAATAGTCTTCTCAACGTTGGATAATTCATAAGATAATTGCACAATCTTTCTATCTAGATCATCTTGTAATTGTTTTAGTTCAGAAAATGAAGATATAAGCATATTTATGCTTTTTTGTATTGAATCAACTTTATTTTCAATTCTACTACTTGCATCTATAAGAGTATTTGTATTTTCTTCAATTCTGGTATTGCTTTCTTTAAGTGTATTTATATCTCCCTGAAGCGAAGAAAATAAATCAATAAGATTGATACCGTATTTAGTTATTAAATCTTGTATATTAGGAGAATTAGTATCCATGATTACATATCCTCCTTAATTATTGATAAGATTTCTTTTTTTGTTGGTGCAGCAAAAAACTTGCGTATCTTTAGAGAATCTTGAATAAAATAATAAACTTCATAGTATGAACCTAAAGTAAGAATACCAGGTATCTTAAGTGATTTTTGTATGTTAAGAAGCTGAACTTTTACAGATTCTTTTTCATAATGACTAGGTTTTTTTAATTCGAAGAAAGCAATAGGCTCTTCTTTATCCATCAATACAATATCAAGTCTTATTGAATTAATTGTTTTTTCGACTTCTATATCTTTAGCGTTCCACCCTTGATCTAATAATTCTGATTTTATTAACTTACAAATATCTTCTTCAGAATTCGTATTCAAGTACTCTAAAGTCATTTTCTGTAAATCATAGAATTTTTTATCAAAGGTTGATTCAAAATCCGAAAAATTATTATTCTTTATGCTAGGAATCTGTAGATTCCTTAAATCTTTCATTGAAAAAGACGCAACAGTATTTCCACTCGATATATCCTGCAACTGTTTTTTAAAAATTTCGCTTCCAATACCTGTTGATAAATACTCATATAAATCAAAATTGAGTTCTTCAAATGGACGTATAATAACGAGCATAGACGAAGCAATAGCCGGAAGATTGTTTTCCTGTACCTGAACAATTTTGTTCTGGCCAAAAAACTTTGTTATAAGGATATCTCCAGGTCGTAATAATTGTCGCGCATAATTACTATAAAGGTCTTTTTTTATTCTTTTTTCATCCGGGAGTATTTGTCCATTCTGTAGACATCTAGCACGTAAATACGGTATTCCTGGTTCTTCATTAGAATCTGTAAAACAAAATTGATTTGCATTTGCTCCAGGAATTATTTCTGCAATATCTTCAAGTTTTCTAGGAGAAAACTCATCGATAAGATTATATATTTTTCTATTAGTTGGATTATAATGTTCAGGCAGAAGATTATTATTATCGATTTCCGTTGGATAGAAGATTTTTCTGCAATGATGATCTTGGTCAAAAAGAACAGAATAAATCTCTTCTGTATTATCTACAGAAGAGAAAAATTTTTTATTTGTAAACTCATTAAAGAAAATAATGGTTAATGCAGTCGAAGTGCTTTTAAATAAGTTACGTTTTGTCATAACAATTCCAGAAAAATTTTCTGAAATGATTTGTTCACGGAAATCTGAAAAACGAGATAATGATAATATTGATGCAGATGCAATTATCATTTTTAGATATTTCTTTGTTTTCTTATGTGTTATCTCGAATATAAAATTCGGTTGATATAGTTTCTCTATCCACTGCAATTCAAAATGAATTTCAAAAACTTTTGTTATCTCTTCTGGAAAATCCTTAAAGTTTGGTGTGAAACCGTTTGCATCAAATATTGTCTTTATTGAATTGAATAAACTTAAATAAGCTTCTTTTTCCATTTCTTACTCCCTATTTTATATAAGGTGGCAATTACAATTGAAGTTTGCACAACTAGCAAATACCCTTAACGTTGTGGTATTACTTAGTTATCTTTTCCCCATACCATACTATATTCAATACCTAATCTATCAGACGTACCTTCAAGATACATTTCCAAGATTTCTCCAGAATACAAAACTAATTTTACATCTCTTGGTTCAGAAGTTTTTTTGCTGCCATGGAACAAGTTACAACGAACCTGATACATCATCATAAAAAGAGCTTCAATCCTTTTTCTCCAATCTTCACTTTCGTCTTTAACAAGTCTATTATTTTCCTCCGTATATTTATCTGAAGAAAAGATTCCTTGTTCTCTATTATATTTAAGTACAGGTTCATCCTTAAAAATTTGGATGAATGGAGAATTGAAAATATCATTAAACAACTTTTCTGTAAGAAGTGGTGTTTTTTCATCATTTTCGAGACACTCTATTATTTGCTTTCTTTCATCATGATGTGTCCCTTTGTTATCTTTATTTGGTACTTCTCCAGGAAACTTACTATAGATTTGATTAAACGCAATCCATAATGTCATAAATTTCATAAAAAATGGATTATTATTTTCAACTCCAAAATTATACCATTCCTCCCAGTTAAATTTGGATATACTTCTTACATATTCATTTTCTTCTGGTCTTTTCTTGTCTAATTCTTTCAGGCTTTTCTTTTCAAAATGATATACCCTTTTATCATCCAAGATTTTTAACAATAATTCTTTTTCATCTTTTACAATTGTTGTATTATCTCTAACACAGATTCCAATGTTTCTGTAGTACTCATACTTAGATAGATAATCTATATTTACATATGGTTTTAAGGTTTCAATCAACCAAATAACAGCAGAAGCATACTCTGTTTCTACAAGTAAATGAGAATCATTAACCCAACCATTTAACTGCTCTCTTAAAGTCGATCTATCTCTTTTCTTATCTAATGCATTTGATGTTACAAATATAACATCTGCTCCATTCCATATTTCTTTCTTAAATTTTTTATATCTTTCTGCAATAACCAGTTCCCTAATAAATTCAAATGACTTCTTTTCCATATTTTCCATAATGTTTAACTCCTTAATAATTATAAGGTGGTAATATTCTTAAAAGTTGACATTTTCTTTTAACTTTTCAAAAAACCTGGTCATTTTTACACTAGCAGCAGATTTTGTAATACCATATTTTTGACCAATCTGCTGCTGTGATGGCAGCTTATAATTTTTATCCGCAAAAAAAGCCTCTACCATTTCTTTACATATAAATTTTGACTGCTTAAAGATTTCTATCATATTATCAGAAGCTGTATTGTTCTTAATATCTGAAAGTAATTCTCTTGTTAATAATTCAGATAGGAGTGGCTGAGCGTTCTTCTTCTGATTTATCCAAAGAATATCAATGGCCTTTAGCTGTGCTTGTAAAAGTTCTATTGAAGCTATAACTTCTCCATTATCAACGAGTCTTGTTGAATCTATATAATTATCCGCAACACAGTATTCATCTGCAGAATCTATTTTAGATTGTGCAAAAAGAGAAACTGTATGTTTCGGAAATAAGTATTCCTCTAAATCATCTCTTTCGAACCCTAAATATGAAATCGCATATTCAATAAAGCTTTCTTTATCAGTTGATTGAAAAGTTATAAACTGTTTGTAAGCCTTTTCAATTCTTTTACGTTTTCTATTTTCAGGATCAGGTATATGCATCCCTGTCTTTGATTCAAATGATTCTGTATCTGCTTTTCCTTTCAATGCCTTTCTAATAGATGAATATGTTAATTTGCAGAACTCATCCGGATTTTTGTCTGAATATGTTTTTAGGCAGGTTACAACTTTCTGAACAATGATATCAGAATATTCTTTCAATTCTTCCGACATGGATTTAGACTTTTGAATAATTTGATAAAACTGAATTACAATTTTACTTTTTGTCTGTTCTATCAATGAATCATTATTATTCTGAGAAAGAGCTTCTTTGTATGTAATAAATAATTCTGCTGCTATTACAAAATCATTATCCAGATGATTCATATCCATAATAAAATCTTAGTCCTTCAATAGTGCTTCTACAGAAGCAATGGCCTTTTTACCATTTGCACATTCAATAGTATTTGTAAAACTGTTGAGCATATACAAAGGTGTATAATCACAAATTAATTGTGTACCTTCTACGAGAACATTGTCCTTAAACTCTGCTTTCATATAAATTACATTACCAATAGAACAATCGAAGAATTTTTCTCCGAATTGCATGGCTGTAAAAATTAGCAAAGGAAGTGATTTTGGTCCGAAGGTAATATCAGCGGAAAGTTCAACGTCAGTTTCAAGATCCCTTATTAATTTCAAATAAATATCATTTAAGCCTTTTCTTGATGTAAGAAAATCTGATGGAATGATTTCATATGTAATTTTTGCACCTATTGAATTAGTATTATTTATTTCGTTAAGTTCATTCATAAATAGCTGTGCATTCTTTGTTCCTGCCTTATCGCCAGCTCTTGTTTCAAGCAATATGACTTTGATTTCATCATCTTTTTTCATTGTTCGTGCAAGAACTGAATTGATTGCATAATAGAGTTCTCCAGGATATTCAATGAAAGAATTTCCATCTACGGGATAGTGTCTTTTATGCATATCATCTGCCATCATCAATGTTACAAAAACAATCTTCTTCATATGTTTAGCTCCTTAAGCTGCACAAAAATCTATATATTTTCTGTTTTTATAGGATTCATAAGCTGGATCCAAATTATATGCATTCCTCAAAGAATGCCTTTTTGTATATTTTTTAGGTTCTTCATAAACCCACTCTTCAACAAAAATATTATCTTCAATTTCTGAAAGATACATTCTCTGTTCCTGCACAGTTTCACATGTGTAGTAATGAATTGAATGATTCAATTCACGACCAACCTCAAAAAGGAAATTGTCTATTTCCGTTACAGAAAGAATTGCATCTTTCTGATCATGTTTTACTCTAGGGCAATCGCGAGCCAGGCGGGCTGCCTCTTTGCCATTATTAGCCTTAAAGAATAAGGTACCTTTGTAGTAATTATTCTTTCCAACATGTCCACATTTTGCCGTTACCATAAAGTATTTCATAATCAAATCTCCTTATCTTTCGTTCTTAATATAAATAAGGAGGTGATATATGTAAAAGTTGACATTTTTTTATATACTGCTTTTGTAAATAAAATCCTCCGATTTCCTATGCAGCAATTGCCTCATGTAACTGAGTAACAAACTCTATTACAGGAACAACATTGCCCTCGAATATTTCTGTAAAGTCCTGAGACCTAAATGGATCATCATTAATAAGATTTGAAGCTTCAATATCTCCATTCTGAAGAACAAACGTTACTATCTGATGCAAGAATTCTTCCTGGGCTGGATTAAAGTTATATTTTGACAAATATTCACTAAATAGCTTTGTTACAGCCTCCGGATTCAATCCTACTATCTTTCTTACAAAAACGGCTAATGGGGCTCCTTCTGCTATAGCATCATAATCTTCTTGACTTCCAAGTTCTTCACATAAAATATGCTGCAGAACTCTAAGATCTTGTTCTGTAAGAGGTTCAATATTTTTAATTTTATTAATCGCTTCGCAGTCAGTTGTTTCTGCAAGATAATCTATAACACGTTGCTGATAATTCTTGAATTGAGGATTAATATGTTTACCATCTTTCTCGATAATTTCATCTGTAAAATTAGTTTCAACAACCTGCTTTTGTTTACTTGAAAGATACTTAATTAAATCTCTAACCTGAGTTCTTACTGCTTCTAATTTTGTAACAGTAACTTCTAACCAGAAATCTGTAGACAAGAATGTTCTTAATATTTCTGACTTTGCTTTTATTTCCGGAATCGTTTGCATATCTAAAAGTTGTCCAATAATTGTTGTTACTTTTTGCAAAGGCTTACTATAATCCTGATCTCCAAGCAAATGTGCTAATTCAATATTGAACATCCAGACATCAAAAATCTTTGCACTAGAATCTTCATCATTAGGTGATATTAAAGGGGTTATAACCTTTTTTATTTCTACAAGCATTAAAGGAGTAACAAAATCCCAGGTCTTTACTTCTGAGTATTTATCAACTTCTTTTAAGTTGTATCGTACATTTATCAGACTATGATCAAGATTCTGTACAAGAGAGATTAACTCATCTTTCCATTTTAAATAATACTTAACATGCTCTTCATTTTCCTGATGTTCTCTTTTCTGTAACTCAACGAGCATATCAAGTTTTAATTCAAAAATCTTTTGCGATAAGTTTATTCCACTTCCTGTAATTTTTCCTTTTGGATTAATATCGAAGAAATCGAAGTTATCACAGAAGTCAAAAATGTAAAAACCTTGCTTTTCATTATATGGTTTACATTCAGCATCTGTTATTCCTTCTTTTCCTTTTCCAAAGAACTGTTTATCGGGACTAAATACATCTAAATCCTTACAAACTCTGGTTCCCCGACCTATCATCTGCCAGAACTTAATTACTGAATATACCCTCTTGAAAAAAACAAGATTCAAAACTTCAGGGACATCAATTCCTGTATCAAGCATATCTACAGAAACGGCAATAATCGGTTCTTTCGTAGGAACCTTAAAGTCATCTATTATGGTTCCTACTTTACTAACACTATAATCAACCAGCTGACAGAAATCATCACCTTTCTCCGGATATTTATCTTTAAAACATTTTACTATTTTTTCAGCATGTTCATGATCCACTGCAAAAATAATTGATTTACCTAATCGTTCTCCTTTATCAACGCGTAAACCTTCTGTCATCAACGTATTCAAAACAAGTTCAATTGTAGGAATATTAATGATATTCTTATAAAACTCACTACCCTGTTTTACCTTCTGCTCATCACCTAATGTAGATTCCTCCCAGAATACTTGATCATATTCTGCCTTCTCAACTTCTGATAGTTCAGAATACTTTGCTCCATTCTTAAGTCTAGCTGTTGTTTTATCAATAGCAGCGTAATCAACAAGAAATCCTTCTTCTACAGCAGTTGAATAGTCATAGCTATATGTTGGATTTCCAACTTCAAGGCCAAAGAGAGAATAAGTGTCTTCTTGCCCTTCCTGTTCTTTTGGAGTAGCAGTAAGTCCTAATACTAAAGAATCAAAATAGTGGAAAATAGCCTGATATTTGTTATAAACAGAACGGTGACATTCATCAATAATTATTAAATCGAATCTTCCTATTCCAAACTTTTTATCATCTGTATCTATGAGATTAAGCATAGTTGGATATGTACTTAAAATTACATTTGCATCATAATCTCTATCGGATGAAGCAACTGCACTAATTGCACACAAAGTTGCATTTGGAAGATACTTTACAAAGTTTTTTCTGGCCTGATCAACAAGTTCAGTTCGATCAGCTAAAAACAGAACATTCTTTACCCAATTATTCCTCATGAGTATATCTACAAGTGCAATTGCAAATCGTGTTTTTCCAGTTCCTGTTGCCATAACACTTAACGCTTTTCGCTTAAAATTTGAATATGTTGAGCAAACTGCTGTACAAGCATTCTGAATAAAATATCTATCTGAAATTGTCTGATTTACACGTGTATCTTCGATTGCTCCAAGCTTTCTTCGAACAATTAATGAGTGGAGCTCTTTTAATGAATAATATCCAAAAACTCGACGTGCAGGTCCCCCTACGCCATCAACCATATAAATCTGATATCCATTGGTATAAAAGATTACAGGCATTACTCCATAAGTATCTCTTAATGCTTCTGCATAGATTTTTGCCTGTTTCGCACCAGAAGAAACGTCTTTACATGTACGTTTTGCTTCAATAACTGCAAGAGGTTTATTATCAGAATCATAGAGAACATAATCCGCATATCCCACTCCATTCGGGAAATCTGGACTTACTGGAATATTTGTTAGTTTTGTTTCAATACATGCAGTCTCTGGCTTTACAGCTTCTTTTATATCACAAACAGACCAACCAGCTTCTCGAAGATCCATATCGATAAGAGCTGCTCTGGTTTCTGCTTCCGTATAATCGATGCTCGAAACCATCTTCTTATCTGTTTTTATCTTATCCTTCAAACTGTCTGTGTATGAAGTTTTCTTTACTTTTACAATTATTTTCTTTTTTGTTTTTTCCGCGTCTGCAGCTTTTGGAACTGCATCATTTACAGCTTCTCTATCAAATGGAAGGTAACTCTCTATAACTCCCAAGAATTTTAGTATCTCACAAACAGAGTCATATAAAGAATGTAAACAGAGCATTGCCATACGTCCATTTATAGGCTCCGCATGGCTAGCCATATTTCCAAGTTTACGAACATTATGAACTGCACTAAGCTGCGGCTCATCTACATAAGCTTTAAACTTGTAATCCTCAATTAATCCAAACAGATCAGACGTTTCTGAATAATGGCCATATTTTGTGATGTAGAAAAACTTAATTGCACATTCCAAGCCATTACGCGCAGAACGCACAGATGCATCTGGATACTGTAAAACAAATACTTCTGCCTGATTACAGTAATTATACAATTCATTGAGATTACTATTTGATTTTAAGAAATCAAAGTTCATAAACTAATCCTCTGTTATTATTGTTTTTCTAAAGAATTATGTAAAAGATTATACATTGCTTGTTTGTAAGGAAGTTCCCAAACAATAGTTCGAGATCCCTCGTTGAGTTCTTGATGATCTGAAAGAATTGTGACAAAACAATTAAAAACTTCAATTAATTCATTTTTAGTTATTGGAAAGTCATTCTCTATTTTTTCTGAATCAAGAAAATAGGCAGGATCATTATGTGCAAAATACTTATCTCGTCTTGCACATATATTCTTAATAGCATTTTGATTTTGTTGGATAAGATTTTTATGTTTATTTATAATTTCTTGCGAAAGTGTATTTCCGTTTGGCAATAATATTTCGTTAATATGCTTTTCACAAAAATCTACAAAATGGATAATATTTCGTTTTGAACGATTTCCATCAAGCAGTTTCGAAAATGTTATAAATACTGATGACCAAAGCGAATTGTTTATATATATAAAAAGCGGATTTTTTTTAGAAATCTCATCCGTGTATGACTTAAAGTCTTCACTTAACTGATCCACCATTGAAAAGTATGGAAGTAATTCATCATAAATAATTTTTTTTAAGCCTTTATATTGTTCAGCATAGTTATCATTTATACTAAGATCTCCCATTGTTATCTCCTTATGAAAAATACTCATCCATCTTAGAATCCATAAGTTCTTGTAAATCCTTAAGCTGTTTATTAATTACATATTTCGATTTGTCGATTTGTTGGACGAAGGCAGCAAACTGATTTTGAAGATTGATAGATGGTACAGGAATCTTTATTTGTTCTGCATTTGTTTTAGACAGCTCCTTGAAAGTTGTTCCTGTTCCTTTTGAATTCAAAAACTCAGTATTGTATTTAAATAATTCATAGAGATAAACTGGATTTACCTTATCTACATCACATAGAAAATTCTTAAATCCCTGATTGCAAGTCATTGGTTTACCTGCGATAGCTACTTTTCCAATAGGAGCGCGAGTAGAAAGAAGGACTGTTCCCTCTGGCATTATATCAAGGCTTTTGGATTTTCGTCCTTTTTCTGTTATTTTGCGTTCTGTATCACAAATGTAGAATGATTCATTTGTCATTTCTGCAGGAGTAATCCATAGAATATCGCCATTCCAATTTGATTCATCAGTTGTTGATGGAGTTGTCCCTGTGAATACCTTGGAGATATTTTTTAATGGAAGCCAATCTTTACTTTGCGGATGCAAATTTGGATCTCCAAACATCTCGACAAATTCGGATTTCACAGCTTCATCAAGCAAAGAAAGTTCAGAATTTTTAGTATCTATCGCTCTTTGTATCGTATCAAGTTGTTTTGAAATAGCTTGTTGTTCATTTTTATCTGTATGTATGCTGACGACAACATTTCTAACAATATCGCTATTAAGATTTTTTACTGTTGCACCATTTGCACTTCCATCAAATTGTGATTGAACTATAGGACTTCGTAAAAGATAATACAGATATGATGGAATTACTGTTTTATCATAGTCTGAAAGAATAAGCCAACCGTCATGTACACAACCATCAATCTTTAATATATAGGGACGTCCAAAACTCATTGAATTAGAAAGAATAAAATCTCCTTCTTTTACATAGCGAGATTTTTTTGCACCTTCCAGTGTTATTTTTTCTTTTGTTTTTGTTATATATAAAGAATTGGGAGCAACATCACCAATTTTAATCCAATTTATTCCAGTATCATCTGAGGTAATATATTTAGAAATAGGCCGCGGCGAAGCTCCTCTTGTGATTTTTAGAAAATCACCTATTTTCAGTTCTTTTTTCATTCTCTGCCTCATATTCCTTTTTGGAGCTCGCTCATAATCAAGCAAAACTGATTTTCCAACTCATTTATCGAAGCAAAAATATCTTTTACTGAGCGATATTCTTTTTTTTCAACTTCTTTCTTCTGGTACTTGTTGAAACTGAAAATATAATCGTTATCTATAATTTCCTGTTTATCTACAATAAATGATTTATCATAATGAGTTCTCTCAGCTTCTGATGCCAAGTTATTCCAACGATTTATAATATCAGGTATATCATTTTCATCGATAGGATCTCGCTTTTTATCAAGACTGTAGCCATCGTGTTCCATATTGTACATCCATACTTTATCAGTTCCACCGGCATTTGTTTTTGTAAAAATAATAATACCAGTCGCGACTCCTGCATATGGCTCAAAAACTCCATTTGGCATAAATATTATTCCCTCAAGTTTTTGTTTCTCTACAAGTTCCTTTCGGATTTTTACATAAGCTTTATCAAATGTATTATTAAGAACACCAACCGGAATAATACTTATACAACGGCCTCCGATTTTAAGAAGTCGAAGAAATAGACTTAAGAACAAAAGCTCTGTTTTTTTTGTTCCACCACTAATCTGATTTAGTGATTTTGCAACTGTACTTGGATCAAGACTTCCGCTGAATGGAGGATTTGCCAATATAAGTGTATACAATTCCTTATCCTCATATTCTTCACCCAATGAATTATTATATTTGATTATAGGATTCTTAACTTCATGCAAGGTCATATTCATACAACCTATACGAAGCATATCTGTATCAGTATCATAGCCAGTAAACATCTCGTTATGGAAATGATCATTATTTGCCTTATTAGTAAGTTCCTTAGGATAATGTGTCTGAATATATTTTGCACTTTCAGAAAGAAAACCTGCAGTTCCCATGGCAGGATCTACAATTGTATCCTCAAGTGTCGGTTTTGCAAGCTCTACCATCATATCAATAATATGACGAGGAGTACGAAACTGTCCATTATCTCCTGATGTTGCCATCTTGCTTAAAAGATATTCATAGCAATCCCCCATCATATCAGTCTTATTAAAACCTAATTCAGGATCACTCAAAGCCTCTATCATACGTCCAAGAATATAAGGATTCGTTACAGTAAAATCAGCCTTTTCCATATATTTTGCAAAGGCTGTGACTTTCTCCCCATGCAATTTCTTTATAAAAGGGAAAACATTATGTTTAAGATTATCAAACTTCTTCCCATTATCACCCCAGGTACTAAATACACTCCAGCGAAGATCTGCATAAGGACAATTTACATTTTCCTCTTCATCAATATAGTTTCCTTCTTTGAATATAAGATTATACTCATCAAGATTTACTTTCATACCAGCAGCAACAAGACTATTAATCTTTCGTTCAGTCTTTATCTGCTGATCATCAAGCATTTTTATAAAAATAAGATATGTAATCTGCTGGATATCAATCCATGGGTTTGTCATCTGATTTGACCACATCGCATCCCAAAGATTGTCGATTTTGTTTTTAATTTCACCTGTAATCATAACATTCCTCTTTATGTGATTTTTCTATTATAACACAAAAAATTAAATTTGTGATTGCAATAATGCTGCCTTCTTGTCTATGTTTTCTGCATATTGTTTCTGAACGCCTATTACTTTGATGGCTATATGCTCTGCAGAAATTGCGGTTATTTCTACCAATACCGGAATCTTTTTAGGAGGTAAAAAACAGGCTAGATTCGGACCTAACATATTCATTCCTATTTTGCTTCCAGGTTGGAAGTTATAAGTTCTTACGTATTTTTCTCCGGTCCATTCATTCTCAATCATAAATGTAGTTATGAAAAAATTATCCTTTAAATCTATTGATTTTAAAGAACAAAAATTAGCATCGTTTTCTTCTTCCGGAAGAAATAATACATCATCTCCAATTTTATAGGTTTCTTCTTCAAGAAAAGTCTCATCTAAATAATCTGTAACGTTCAATAAATAATTCATCTTATTCCCCTACTCTATGCAACCATTTGATTAAAAATGTAATCTTCATCGGAGGAGAAATTAGTAACACGAACAGAAAGTCTTATACCATCATCATAGACGGTCAATGACTCCAAATCATATTCTTTCTGATTATAATCATTACCAGAATAGTAACCATTACGTCTCATTGATTCATACAATCCATCATCAAAATCATATCTGTTCATATTCTTTATCTCCTTATAATTAATAAGGAGATGAAATTTATAGAAGTTGACAAAAATTAATTTAAATTCCAGCGAGTATTTACGACAGATTGTAAATAATCAATAATTTCACTACAGGTTTCTTTTGAGATATCGCTTTCGTTTATATAAAGTTTTGCATGAACTAGGTTTCGTTTTTTTCTTATTTCTGTTGCTTTAGATGCAGCTCCATTCTGAAAAGATTTTTCCAGACTTTGAAGCTTATCAATATAATCTTTCAAATCTGCTCTTCGCTCTATCTTCAGGTGTTTATCATAAACCATAAGATTATCGGTAAAATAATTTTTTCCATCTTTTTCGCTTAACCAATCGATTACAAAAGCTTCTAAAATAGATCCTGCCATAATAATAGCTGATTTGTAAGCTTTTGCATTAAAACAACTTTGTAATTCATTTAAATCTTTTAAGATTATTTCTTTTGCACTTTTATCATAAAAAACCGAAGAGTTTTTACTTTCTAATTGTGCATGAACTGATAATTTATCTTGCTTTGTTATTTCATACTTCTTCTTAAAATATGATTCATTAAAGTCTTTTGTAATAAAACAAGGAAATTCATCCATTGGTATTGGAGGAAATTCATAATCATTATATTCATAATTTGCAAGACAATAATCTTTTATGAACTCTGAAGACAATATAGCCCAAAGATAATAAGGAGATATTGAAAAGCATCTGAGAATAAAATTATATTTTTTCTCATCTCGTTTATCTGCAATATTTATAATTCCATATACACTATTTGCATACTCATCCATGAATAATCCATTTGTAACTATATCTCTTTCTTTATAAATTTCCTCATTATTCTCTGATGGCTTTTTTACAAATTGAATTAAGTTTTTTAGTAAAATTATTTTCTCGCTCTCTTCAGGTAATCCGAAATCGTCAATTACTGATTTTTTATATCTTGAAAGATAATCCAAATATTTTATAAAGAACTTTTCTCTTGGTACACTATTAAACGAAATAGAATAATGCTTGTACATTTCTTCTGTAATTTGAGGTATAACATTGTTCTTTATCACATAATTAATCAATTCAAAATAATAAGAATTATTATAACTATTATTAAAAATAGGTTTTCCATATTTTTTTTCAATCAGTTTTTTATAATTTGGAATACTCTCATAATCTCTATATTCTTTATCAAGAAAAGAATATCTATGTAGATCATCAAAACCAATTATCACATTTTCAAAATCAGATTTTGTAAAAACAAATAAAGACCAGTAGGCATCGGTCAAGAAAAATTGAATTATTGCTTCTTCTTTATTTATGCCAGGTCCTATAAAAAATAAGGGAAATCCTAATTGGAAAATGTTTTTTATTTTCCATTCTGAATCCGGATGATTTTTATAATAATCTAGAACAAATTGATTTGTTCCTACATAAAATACATCCTGGAGATTCGATGATTCTAATAACTCTTGTAAATTATCTCTCAATTCATTTTTCTCGAAGTAAAACTTTCGGGTTTCAACATCTTTTATAAGCGAACAAATATCCATATACATATTATACACTACAATTGATTATCCAGATGGATAATTAGAAAAGAATGATTCTTATAAAAGTCCGGACAGAATACCTGTCCGGACTGAAATTAATGATTATTCTTCATCTGTCAAATCATTTAGTAAAGTCTGAGTATCAGATTCATTCGATGGTATAGCATCTACATTCTTGAGCTTTTTCTCAATCGCTCTAGAACGAACTTCAGCACTACCAATTTCTTTTGAAGCAGCTTCAAGTTTTTTCTTAGTTGCTGCAAGGACATCTCCAAACTTCCCGAACTCTGTTTTCACAGATCCCAGCAAGTCCCATACCTTCGATGTTTCTTTTTGAATTGCAAGAGTTCTGAATCCCATCTGTAAACTATTAAGGAATGCGCCTAATGTCGTAGGACCAGCAATTGTTACTTTATATTCATCTTGAATTTGTTGAAACAAGCCAGGAATACGCATAACTTCTGCAAACAAACCTTCGAAAGGAAGGAACATTAATCCAAAATCAGTAGTAAAAGGAACTTCAATATATTTTTCCTTTATGTCTTTTGCCATCTTTTTTATATCTGTAACAAGGGCTTTCTTTTGTACATCAATCTCTGCTTTATCAGCATTTTCATAGGCAAGGCTTAGTTTATCCCAAACTGCTGCAGGATATTTTGAATCAATAGGCAAAAGAACAAACTCATCGTCTGATGTTTTTGAAGGAATACGTACTGCAAACTCTACAACTTTTTTACTGTTGTTTGGATTTGGATGTGCATTCTTGACAAATTGCTCTGGAGAAAGCATCTGGCTAAGAAGAGCTTCCAGTTGAACTTCTCCCATGCCTCCTGCCGTCTTAACATTTGTAAGTGCTCGTTTTAATCCGCCCACATCATTTGCAAGAGTCTGCATTTCTCCAAGCCCTTTCTGAACTGATTCCAGCTGCTTTGTTACAAGCTCAAAAGAACTTGTAAGTCTCTTTTCCAATGTGGACTGTAATTTTTCATCTACAGTTCTACGCATTTCATCAAGTTTTTTTTCATTACTATCCTGTATGCTTTTTAAACTTGTCTGAACAGTTTGCTGCTGATGATTTAATGTATCCTGAGTTGTCTTTGTTAATGTATCAAGTCGTGTTGATAAAGTTTCCATAAACTTTGTCAGACTATTTGTCATGGATTCTTGTGTATTTTTCGTAAGCGTATCAAACTTTCCATTTATGGAATCCTGAAACTTCATTAAGGTTTCTGTATTTTCCTTACGAGAAGCTGCAGTAGTTTCAGAAGTTTCTTTTCGATTAAGAGCAAACTCATCTTTTAGATTTTTTTCATATACTTCAAGTTTTTTTTCATAAAGCCCTAGTTTATCTGAAATTATTCCAGAATCCGAATTTTTACTTTTCTTGAGAAGAAGGCTCATCAATACAATACCAACTACAACAAGAACAATAATAACTGAAAGAAAAATCATTGTTTCCATTTTTCATAACTCCTTAAATATTTCTTATTACAAATAAGGAGTTATTTATTGAAAAAGTTGACAGAAATTTATAAATTACCAAAGACTTAATTCATATTCAGTTTATCAAAACAATTGAAGAATAATGTTTTATTATGTAAAAAAATTATAGGTTGTTTAAGATAGACTGAATATCTTCTAATGTCATTGTATTGAACACATCCCAGTTCTTCTTCAATTCATCAATACAATCGTCAAAAAACTTTTCATTTTCCGGATACTGTTTCTTTAAGGCTTTTAACATTTCCTCAACACCATCATTAGAAACAAGTCTTGAATCCGTAATCTCATCGCCCATACTCTCAAGAGTTTGAGCCTCATAAGGATTAAAAGTTACTGCCATATAATATCTCCGCTAAAAACTTTTTTGTTGTTTTTCAAAAGAACTATCCTTATCATATTATACTACATAATGCCGGAGTTATATATTTTTTTCTTTCTATCAATTATTATTTAATTTATGGAACAGAAACCAGGCTGGACATATAGATTCGTCAATTCTCTTAATATGCAGATTGCAATCAATAATTTTACCGGCATAATGTACACGGAAGATAAAGTCAGATATTCTCTTCAAGAGCAGCGTTTATTGCAGGCTGTAGATTTCGAAATTCCATTGCCAGTTCATTTAGTGAAAAAAGTGTTTGAAGGAACTATTATTTCGATCACATGATAAAACTGGTTCCATTTTAATTCTTAAAAACAAGAAATAACCTTATTTCAACTTTTTCAAACCCTTTTTGATTTTTTTTTCTATAAATATTTACAAGACAGTACTCTCCCCTACCCCAATTAAATATACTCCTCCATACTTTAGCAGATAGAAACTGTAGTACTTTAAGCAAACTTTCTCTACCCTGTCAAACAGATACAAACTGTAGCACCTTTTCTTCTATAATTAAAATCTTTTATATAAACAGATATAAACTGTAGTACTTTTGTATCATTAATCTTAAAATCAGAAATGAAATATAAAGATGCATATTGTAGTACAGTTTATATCTGTTTTTTCCAGGTTTCTTTTATAACGATCTCAAAAAGCCCGTCTTAGTTCATACAAACAGATAGAAAGTGTAGCATTTTGTTTTAGATTAAGAATTTATCAGACTTAGCAGATAGAAACTGTACTATACTTCCTTATTTCCCCTAGCCTAATTATATTCTGGTTCCCAAAATCGTTAATAAATGCTACAGTTTCTATCGGATTTATCCACAATTTGATGTGGATTTCGGTAGTTTTCCACAACAGTTTATATCTGTTTTAGCAACCTCTGCTAAATCCTTATAATATAAAGACTTAGCAGAAATTTTACACAGATATCTTCTACAGTTTATATCCTTATCCACTACAGTTTCTAACTTTCTTCTATATATACAAATAGTTTAAACAAATAGTTTAAATTACAAGTAGTAGTAATAGAAAAATTGTGGATAACTACAAATTTGCAGTTACAAGAATATATCTTTTATCTTCAGGAATAATAGGAGGCTTACTTTTATAAAGAGTAATTCCTACTCCAGCCTTATCAAAATCTATATTTAATTCAGGATAATACTTTTGTTTAATAATTTTTATTTGTTCTTTTATATATTCATAATTTGTTCTTAATTGATCTGGATGTGATTTATCGTCTATTGGCATAAACTGACTAACTAAAGCTTCTCGAGAAATAAATAGTGGTGCTTTTATGCTGTTATTTCTATACACAAGCCATGCATATAAATCTTTACCTATTGCACTACTAATATTTTTATAAACTGTATAATCAATTGGAACTGAATGATCTTGTGAAAAACCTGCAAAATCTTTAGACAGAACTATTGTAAGACCTATATGCTGCTGATTCCCTTTTCTATCTTCTAGTTCTACATATTCCATCTGTTTCATAAAAGGAATGATATCTGTAGACTTTTTCGTTGCTTTTACTTCATCACCTAAAGTTTCTATTGAATCTTCATCAAGATAATCATGGAACAATGAAGTTTGTACAACTTTTTCTAATTTTTCTTCGAAAATAAAGCTGCATTCTTTAAAACAATCTAATTGTTCTTTAATATCATTACTTCTTGAACTTGGAAGCTGTAATTCTTTCAATAATTGATTCAATGATTTGTAATTAATAACTACAGGTTCATGAGGATTTGTATTCTTACACAAAACTGCATGGGTTGTAAGAATTGTTAACAAAAGTCTTCCGTACTTTCCGAACGGAACTTTTGATCCGCTGGTAAGTTTCATTGTTACATTATTATATTTTCGAATAAATACAGGCTTTTTTATATCTCGAGATGGTAATGCAGCAGCAATAAATGGACTTGGAATATAAGAACGAAGATGTTTCTCTGACGATTCCTCTAAATTATCCGGGAGATTAAGCGGTAGAAGCAAGTTTTCTTCTTTTGTAGGTTTTCTTTTTGCCATTTTTTATTTATTCCTGATTAATTGTCCATCTTTATATGAAATAATTCCTTCTGCATCTAATTCCTTTAAGAGATTATAAGCATCTAAGATTCCCTGCGACAGTGTTGTTCCTTTTTGTATGAAATATGCCTTAATTTCGCGTTTCTTTTGCATTGTCATTCGGATACCAACTGTAGTATCTGTAGTTGTTTTAGAAGCATCTGCTGTTTCCGCATTTTGTACTACAGTTTGTATCTGTTCTACAGGTTTTGGTTCTTCTTTTTCAACTGTTACAACTGTATTAACGGGATTTTCGTCTATAGGTTGTACAGTTTCTATCGGATTTACTTGTTTTACCACAGGAGTTGGAGAACCAAACAGACCTTTCATCTGTTCTAAATCTTGATTTTGGGCTTCTCTTGATATTTTTCTTGTAGCTGGCATATATACAATCCTTATTTACTTAGTTCTTTTGCGATTTCTTTAATAACTGTAAGAGTTTCTTTCTTAGGTTCTACAGTTTCTATCGGTTCATGCATATCCTGTGCTTTTTTGAACGCCTGATCTACCGGAATAACATGAAGTTTCATATTTTCAGGAAGAGTTTTTGTAAGAGCGTCAATTTTTCCATCCTGAGTCGCAAGACGGTTATCTTTAGAGTTTAATACAAGTCGCTTTATCTCTGCAGCTTTACTCACTCTTTTTGCTCTAGATTTAAGGTCCTGAAGATTAGACATAAAGATTTCAAGACCATCAAAACTAAAGCGGTCTATCATCATTACGGGCACAATTTCATCACTTGCAATAAAACAAGATTCTTCTAAGGGACCAAAGTGAGGGGAGGTGTCGATAATACAAAAATCAAAGGCTTTTGCCAGTTCATCAGTAACATCAAGCATAGCTTCCGGTTTTCCGTTAGCTTCTGTCTTCTGGTAGGCATTTAATCCGCCTCCGACGCCTGCTGTAGGAATCATAAAAAGGTTCTTGATACCTGTTGAAATAAGGGCTTCTCCAATTCCTGCTTTGTTTGTAAGAACATCAGATAATTCTGCCGTCAATTCGTTATTATACCAGGCAGATGCATTTCCCTGAGGATCTGCATCAATTAATACAACTTTGTGTTTTTTGGCAAGTTCTGTAGCAACGCTGACAGCTGTTGAAGTTTTTCCTGTTCCACCTTTTTGAAGGGCAAATGCAATTGTTTTCATATTAAATATTGTACAACAAGATAACTCGTTTATCAAGTTAAAAAGATAGACAATTTATACAAGTTAAAATGATAAAAAGATAAACAAAATTAACAAACAATACAAAGTAAAAAGATGTACAAGTTAAAAAGATATACAATAGATACAAGATAAAAAGATAAAATGTTAAACAAGATAAACAAGTTATACAGATTTTTTAGTAGGGGAGGGGATAAAAACACGCTCTAGGATTCACGTAGACGCGTCGTTTTGATTTTTTTAAGTAAGATATCGATTTGCACTTAAAATCGCTCTATGACCTTCTATCAGCGTCTGGAGGTTATTCTCGGATGTCTGACAAGTGGTATGTTTTTTTATCAAAATAGGTGTAGGAGTGTCGAGTAGAATATACTTATATCCAATAATGCTTTATACTATTAAAAAGTAAGAAGGGGTTTTAAATGGGAAAGAAATCAGATAATACTTTTACTTGGAATTTGGGCAATACATTTCGAGAAAATCTAGATAAGATTATAATTCTATTTCTATTTCTTATTAGTTCTATTAATAAGAAAAAAATTGATAAAATCGATAATGCAAAAAACATAGACATCTATAAAGAGAAATTACGTAATTTAAGGGAAAAAGGTTTTTTGAATCAATGTTCAATTCTAATTGAAGACTTTTACAGTGAATTACTTTTTCAAATCCTGGATAAAAATAAAAATAGTTTCTCTATAAAAGAACAGAGTCGAATCTATTCAGATTTTGAAAAACTTGCAAAAGTTCATGTACAGGAACAAATAAAAGGATTTATTCAATATATTTTGGCTTTACTTATTCCTATTATATTTCTTATTCTTTCTATTCTTACATTAAAAACAAAAGATGATTTATATATAACTGTTATTTGTGCTATAGCAATATTAGTGCTTTTATATAGTATGATACCTTCTTTTCTTGTATATATTGGAAAAATAAGAAATCCTGAAATTCGTTATAAAAAAAGAGATGTAAATGTAAAATATTGTTTTGATGAATTAAATAGGCTCTTTGATAACTTGGATTCAGTTCTTGAGAATAAAAATAGTAATGTTATTTTAATAGAACAAAAGATGCAGGCAGTTTTGGTTAATTTCCATAATGTAATTGAATATAAGGATAATGATAATGCATTAATTGAGGGGTATAATAAAATACAAGTATCATTAGATGAAATAAAAGATGATATAAGTCAGTTAGAAACAAAACTTCAGTATAATAATAAGCAGGATATTCTCAAAGAAATGGAGAATGATGGATTGATCCATTTAGTAAATGATAAATATTGTACATTTGGAGGATTGCCTGAATTTCTAGAAACCATTAGATACCATGAAAAGGAAAAATACAGGCGATTGGCTAAAGAGTTTTATCATAAATATATAATGGGACCGGATGGACAAAAATTTAAAGATTCATATTACGATAAAGTTTATAGAGATATATTTAGACATTAAGGACACGTATCTGAAATAGTAAATACGTAATAAAAAAGAGTAAAACTACTAAAAACCGACTAAAAATCGACTAAAACTGGATTTTGCCATTAAAAATTGGCAGGTATCATAGGGGCATACCTAAACGTAGCTAGGGGCAGCACGTTTGGGTATGCCCCTATTTTTTTGTTCAGGAGGAAAATATGAACAACGAAAAAGAAACTCTGATGACACGTAAAGAGGTTAGTGAATATCTCAGAATCTGTGTCAGCAGTGTAGATAATTTGGGGATTCCGAATTTCAAGATTGGTCGCTCGGTACGCTACAGGAAATCGGATGTAGATGAATTTCTTGCTAGAAATTCAAGGAGGGATAATGGCAATAGCAATGATTAGGGCGCGTCCGTTGTCGCGCGGAAAAGGTCAGTCGGCGGTAGCATGTGCAGCCTATAGGGCATGCGTTTTGTTACATGACAATTATTACGGAAAAGAACATGATTACTCAAAAAAGAGTGGTCATGTGGACGGTGGGGTAGTGCTTCCAAAGGGGGTAACTATTACCCGTGAAGAATTATGGAATCTTGTAGAGGAAGCCGAAAAACGTAGCGATGCAAGGTTTGGAAAGGAGGTTCTTGTTGCTCTTCCTAAAGAGTTCAATGATGAAGAGAACAGAATTGTAGCTCTGAGGATAGCTATATGTCTGTCGGAAGAGCATAAAGCGGATGGTTCTATTGATTATTATCCTCTGCAGTGGGACATTCATGGGCCTCATATTGAAGCCATTATAGATGATAATGGAAATTTTGTTCTTGATGAGGAGGGGAAAAAGATGTGGCAGAGCAACGACAATAAGCATGTGCATAATATGATTAGTGAAAGGCCATGGGATTTTGAAACTGGTACTTTTTCATCAAAAAAAGATCGTTACAGAAATACCGATGAATGGCTGGCCGCAAAAAAATTGGAAATCGGAGAAATTATAAATTCAATGTTGCGGGAAAAAGGTCTTCCTGAGGTTGATTTTCGGTCTTGGGAGGAAAGAAATGCGGAAAGCATTGCAAAAACAGGGAAGGAACTCGAAAAGCCTCAGAGACATCAGGGGCCAGCGAGAACGAATGTTGAAAGAAAGCGGAGAAGGAGATTAGCGAGATCAAAGATGGAAAAAGATAATGAACTTAAGAAGGCAAAAGGTGAATTAAAAAAACTTGAAGCTAAATCCAAAAGTACATCTTCTGGTAAGTCTAAAAATCAGGTTCCTTCTCTTGGTAATTTTGCAGATGAGATTTCGAGCAAGGTAGCAGCAAATATTGCCAAAAAGCAGGAAGTAACAATTGTGGTTTCTAAGGGTGCTTCAAGAGCGTCCAAGCAGAGTATTTCTGCACCCGAAGCAAAACCAAAAGAAAATAAACCACAGCAGCCATCACATGATATTCCGCTTCCAATGCCGAAACCTGCAGGACAGCAGCATGGACATGCTCATTCAGGGCCTGATCATAAGTGTTTCCTGTGTATTCCAGACGGTTCAGACCGCTGCAAATACTGTAAATTTCGCGAGGATGAATTAGGGGAAGAGCATTCAGGAGGGTATGTGAGATAGTCAATATTGTTAGTGCCTTCACTAAATAAATTGGAGGGCACTACATATTGAACATGGGTTACGCAGGGAGCAATCCTTGCGACTGCCCGTTAAATAGACAGCCATAGCAGGAGGAAATAATTATGGCCACAAATGAAGATATTATGGATACTCTGGGTATTATCCAGAATCATATGATTGATGTTGAATCTGCTTTGGAGGATGTAAAAGCCTCCAGACAGGAAGCTGTAGCAATGAACGAATACGACAGGAATGCCGTATTGAAAAACATTTCGGAATTTGAAATGACTCTTGTAAACAATATTAAGGATACTATTGTTCAGCAGCAGATGGAATTAAAAAGTTATCATAAAGACTTCAATGAAAAATTGATTTCTCAGAATCACAAAAATATGGCGGATGCAGAGGCGTTGTTTAACAGAGTTGAGCGGACTGCTAAAAATGTTTCTGACTTAAATTCGACTGTAAGGAATACTGTTAATTCAGGATTCGAGGGGCTTCATCTGAGGGAAGAGATAGAAAAAATTATGAAGTCATCTATTAAAGATTCTCTCGAAAAACAGACGAAGGCTAATGAGCAGGCGGTAATCAAGTTGGGTAATACAACTGTTCAGATGAGAGAAACGTTCAAAAATAATATCTATGCTCCATTTGCGTATGCGGGGATGGGCTTAATTGTGCTTTTCTTTGCAGTAGGTTTTAAATGCCATGAAATTTATCAGAAGAGAATTTGTGAAAATGTGTTCGAGCAGTTTTATTCGGATAGATTTAATGAGGAAATTGCAGAGCCTCTTAAGGAGGCAAAAATCGAAGCAGCGAAATATCTCGATGAGCAGAAACAGGAGGCGGAGGATTATAAAAAGCTCAAAGAGCAGGAGGCAGATGATTACTTAAAAAACAAAATCATCGAAGCAGATGAAGAGTACACGAAAAGACTTCAGGCGTATATTGAGAACGCAAAAGATGAAGTTTCAAAATCGATGAAAAAAAATTTTAAAAAGGAGGATAACTAATATGGCAGAATTCAAAAAATTGGATCGTGACGAACTTGAAAAAATGTCTGAAACAGAGCGTAAGAATTATTATAAGAAGTATATTGATTCGTTACTGCTTGAAGAGAAACAGATTCAGAGGGAACTTGTCGTCAAAGCCAAAGAGAAAGAAATCGCGAACCGTAAAAAAATAAATCACGCGATGTTTCTTGTCGCAGGGGAGTTGTTTACCAATTTAGATGTCGCAGTTCCATTCCTTAAAGATCTTGCATCCAAAACCAGATTCACGGCACGTCACACTGAGGACTTAAATCTGCTCATGGAAGCAAAAGGGTTGGCTAATATAATTAAGTTCATCCCTTGTCTGGAAACAAAGAAAGATAAAGATAAAGCCAAGGAGGAGGAAAATGTAGAAGAGACTCCTTCAGAGTCAAAGGAATAGTTTAGGGGACCAGGCGAGTCAAAAAACTCGCTTGGTTTTTTTG
>JAEEGL013094714.1_pt1 | contig 40086 bp, 27 predicted proteins | sample 9134231 | NCBI WGS metagenome assembly JAEEGL01 (sample SAMN16246548, study PRJNA631951) | gut metagenome | biome: gut microbiome; feature: rumen; material: fiber-attached | host: Bos | place: Iran: Karaj | collected 2018-10
AATTCTTTGGCGTAAAAGATATACATGCCAAAGTATCTTTTGACGCATTTAATCTTGAACAAAAGATTAATTTCCTTGATTTCTTGCTCGGATGTGCGGAAGACGGCGGGCAGATAATAGAAGAGCTTCCTATCAACAAGGATTATAAGGCTAATATGCTTTTCAAGAGGGTTGCGGTTAATACCGTAACCGAAGTAAAAGCGGTAGCTCTTATGCTGCTTGATATCAGGGAAAAGAAGAAGGGTATAGAGGCTCTTTCTTTTGGAAGCGTGGCAAAGGCTCTTTCTGCAGATTACCTTGATCTTTACTTTGTTGATCTTGACAGTGAGGAATATACGGAATACTTGCCCGATCGTGTCAAGCATGATATGTCTCTTGAACGCAGAGGCAAACATTTCTTTAAAAACGGCAGAAAAGAAGCACTTAAAATGCTTCATAAGGATGATCAGGAAAGATTTATTGCTTCATTTAACAGGAAAACTATCCTTAAGAGCATAGAAAATGAAGGCGGTTTCTCCACCATATACAGAATTCTTCAGAACGGTGAACCGCTGTATGTAAATCTGAAGGCTGTACTTACCGAAGATAAGAAGTATCTGATCATCGGTGTCAACGATGTGGATGCTCAGGTCAGGGAGCATCAGGAAATGATGCGTGCCGAGGAAGAGATGACTATCTTCTCCAGGATCAGAGCATTATCAGGTTCATTCATTGCCTTTTATACGGTTGACCTTGTTACGGACGATTATTATCTGTATGATGCTACTCAGGATTTTACTGCTTTGGTATCGGATAATCTGGGATCGGATTTTTTTGCCACTGCACTCAGAGAGTCCGAACCGGTTATCGATCCGAAAGATTTTGAACGTTTCCGTGCCAATTTCAACAAGGCTGCCATATTGGATGCAATCGATAAAACAGGTCTGTATTCGATAAAGTATCATTTGAAAATTGGTGACAAGTACTGTGAGGCCTGCATGAAGGTGGCAAAACTGGTTGAAGACGGCTCGGAAAAATTGATCATCGGAGTTGAAAAGATTGGCGAAAGTGTTGAATGATAAAAGCATAACCGCATACGTGGACGGAAGTTTTAACGTCGAAACCGGTGTGTATTCTTTTGGATGCGTGTTCCTACCTGAAGACGGAACCGTACGAGTATTATGCGGCAGCGGTAATGATCCTGAAAACGCCAAGCAGAGAAATGTAACCGGTGAGATGCTCGGAGCCATGAACGCTGTTTTATGTGCCATTAAAAGCGGCTACAAAGCCATAGACATCTACTATGACTATGCCGGAATAGAAAGCTGGGTTACCGGTGCGTGGAAGAGTAAAAACGACCTGACCAGATCCTATGCCATGGCTATGAGAGGCTGGATGAGCAAGATAGAGATTTCTTTTCACAAAGTGGAAGCACATACCGGCGATAAATACAATGAGGTTGCGGATAAGATGGCAAAGCGCGGTGCAACCGCAAACGGCATTCCCGAAACCCGCAGTATAGAGGAAATGGAAATATGGAATCCGGAAAAATAAGACTGAATAAATTCCTTGCCGAATCCGGAATCTGTTCTAGACGAGAGGCTGACAGACTCATCGAAGCAGGCAAGGTTATAATAAACGATCACGTTGCTAAAGTCGGCGAAGCAGTAATGCCAGGTGACAGAGTAGAGTACGAGGGAAGAGTTCTCAAGGGTAAGACCGAAACCGTGGTGCTTGCATTCAATAAGCCCAAAGGCGTAACCACATCCGAAAAAGACGAACATGCCGATGCACTTATCAGCGACTATATTGACTACCCCGTTAGAGTAACCTATGCGGGAAGACTTGATAAAGATTCCGAAGGACTTATCCTTCTTACAAATGACGGAGACCTCATCGACCATATGATGAGAGGTGCCAATCTTCATGAAAAAGAATACATCGTAACGGTCGACAAAGAGATTACGGAAGAACTTTGCGACAAGCTCAGAAAAGGTATCTATATACCTGAACTGAAAACAAAGACCAGACCATGCAAAGTTACGATTAAGGGAAAGGATACTTTCTCCATTGTTCTGACTCAGGGACTTAACAGACAGATCAGACGAATGTGTGAACAGATCGGACTAAAGGTTAAGAAGCTTGTCAGAATAAGAGTTATGAATGTCACCCTCGGTGGACTGAAGCCGGGGCAATATAAAGAACTTACCGAGGCTCAGATAAAGGGTTTATGGAAGAAGAAGTAAAGATTAACAGGATAAAAGAATTAAACGTCATTTTGAAGAAAGCATCCGAAGCCTACTATGCCAAGGATGAATCCATAATGACGGATCATGAATATGATGCCCTCTATGATGAGCTTGTAAGACTTGAAGAAGAGACCGGCGTAATCTTGGCGGGAAGCCCTACCCAAACTGTAGGCTACGAAGCAGTGGATGAACTTCCTAAGGAAAAACATCCAAGCCCCATGCTTTCACTGGGCAAGACCAAATCAAGAGAAGAACTTGCTTCATGGCTCGGAGATCATGAAGGAGTACTCAGTTGGAAGCTTGACGGACTTACCGTAGTTTTAACTTATGAAAACGGAGAACTTACCAAAGCTGTAACCAGAGGAAACGGAGAAATCGGAGAAGTCATCACTCCCAATGCCAAGGTGTTTGATAATGTTCCCCTTAAGATTCCTTTTAACGGTCAGCTTGTTATCAGAGGCGAAGCCGTTATTTCCTATCCTGATTTTGAGAAGATCAATGCGGCCATCACATCCGCAGAAGATAAATACAAAAATCCCAGGAACCTTTGCAGTGGCTCCGTTCGTCAGCTTGATGCCAAGATCACCGCATCAAGACATGTAAGGTTTGTTGCTTTTAATCTCGTATCTGCGGAAGGTGCTGATGAAGCAGTTATGAACTCTGCGTTCGGAAGACTTTCTTTTCTGGAGAATCTCGGATTCGAAGCGGTTCAGAGAGTTAAGGTAACTTCTGCAAGTGTCATAGATGCGGTAGCTGATTACGAGAAAAAAGTAGCCTCCTATGAGATACCCTCCGATGGACTTGTTCTTACCTATGAGGATGTATCCTACGGTCAGTCACTTGGAAGAACCGCAAAATCTCCCAGACATTCCATCGCTTTCAAATGGGCGGATGAAACCGCGGAGACAGTATTAAAAGAAGTTGAGTGGAGTGCCAGCAGAACGGGACTTATCAATCCAGTTGCCGTATTTGAACCTGTTGAACTGGAAGGTACAACCGTTACCAGAGCATCCGTTCACAATGTAAGCATCGTAAGAGAACTTAAGCTCGGAATCGGAGATCATATCACGGTATATAAAGCCAATATGATCATTCCTCAGATTGCCGAGAACCTTACTAAAAGCGGCAATCTGACCATTCCCGGCAGATGCCCCGTATGCGGCGCAGTGACGGAGATCAGAGCTCTTAACGAGGCTGAGACTCTCTATTGCACAAATGCAAAATGTCCGGCAAAACAGATCAAGACTTTTTCTCAGTTTGTCTCAAGGGATGCACTTAATATCGATGGACTTTCCGAGATGACTCTGGAGAAACTTGTCGATATGGGATTTATCAAAGAGTTTGACGATATCTTTCATCTCGACAGATATAAAGAAAGAATCGTTAACATGGAGGGCTTTGGAGAAAAGTCCTATAATAATCTTATCGAGTCAGTTAAGAAAGCCTCTGTTACAACACTTCCCAGAGTGCTCTTCGGACTGGGAATTGCAGGCATCGGTGTGGCAAATGCAAAGGTACTTTCCGCAGCATACGATCACGATATCGAGCAGATAAGACATGCTGATACAGAGAGCCTTTCTGCAATTGACGGTATCGGTGATGTAATGGCTGCTGCGGTTTCGGAGTACTTTGCAAACGAAGAAAACAATCGTATGGTCGATGAACTTCTTCCGGATCTTACGATTGAAAAGCCAGTTGTAACATCAGAGCAGAATCTTTCCGGTCTTACATTCGTAATTACCGGAAGTTTGAATATGTACGAAAACAGAAATGCATTAAAGGCCGAGATAGAAGAAAGAGGAGGCAAGGTTGCGGGCTCTGTTTCATCCAAGACCACTGCACTCATTAATAACGATGCAACTTCTTCGTCTTCGAAAAACAAATCGGCACAGAGCCTCGGAATTCCCATTATGACCGAGGAAGAATTTGTAAATACTTATCTCAAGGAGTGATATATAAATGCCTATTAAGGTTCAGAGCGATCTGCCCGCAAGACAGATCCTGGAAACAGAAAACATATTCGTAATGGATGAGAACAGGGCTATGCATCAGGATATAAGACCCCTGAAAGTCCTTATTCTCAACAACATGCCTGTGAAGCAGGATACTGAGCTTCAGCTCTTAAGAGCTCTTTCCAATACACCGCTTCAGGTTGATGTAACATTTATGATGACTGAGACTCACGTATCCAAGAACACCTCATCATCACATCTGAACAAATTCTACGTTACATTTGATGAGATCAAAGATCAGAAATTTGACGGTATGATCATTACCGGAGCACCTGTTGAGGATATTTCTTTTGAAGAGGTTGATTACTGGGAGGAGACCGTTAAGATCCTTGACTGGGCAGATACCCACGTAACAAGTATTTTCCATATCTGCTGGGGTGCACAGGCAGGTTTCTATCACTACTACGGAATTAATAAAAGACAGCTTCCTTCCAAACTCTTCGGAGTTTTTCAGCACAAGGTTTTGAATCGTAAGATTCCTCTTGTAAGAGGATTTGACGATGTATTCTTAGCTCCTCATTCAAGACATACCGATACTCCTTCCGAGGCAATCAAGGCATGTCCCGAACTGACCGTACTTGCAGAGTCAGAGGAAGCCGGAGTGTATTTGGCAATGGCTGAGAACGGACATAAGATCTTTGTCACCGGCCATTCCGAATACGATCGCATGACTCTTAAGAATGAATATGACAGAGATAAGGGAATAAGGGATGATGTAAATGTTCCCGTTAATTATTTCCCCAATGATGATCCCAACGAAAGACCGCTTCTTACCTGGAGATCTCATTCCATCAATCTTTACAGCAATTGGCTGAATTATTACGTATATCAGATGACACCTTATGATGTAGGCGCAATCGGAAAGTGATTTGTAATCAGTTTATGTGGGAGGTTACAGAATGCAAAAAAAGAGAAGTTCCTTGAAACAGATCCTTTTGCTCAGAGTCCTTGTTGTTGTGGTAATCATCATTATGATCATTACCGGATATAACATGCAGGCTCAGTCCAATCAGATCAAGAGCTTATCAATTTCACTTCTTGCCCGTGACTCTGTATCTTATGCAGAGGCAATCGGAAGCTGGTGGCAGCTTATCGAGAGCAGAGTAGAGATGAGCGCGGAAATCTGGAGAAGTTCACCTCTTATGAGCTATGAACAGACAAGAGAACTTCTTGTAGGTCTGACAGATTCCGATCCCGATTCCCAGGACATCTATATGGCAATCGGTTCTTCCGGTAAGTTTTTTGACGGATCCGGATGGGAGCCTGATGACAGTTTTGTTTTCACCGACAGAGGCTGGTATAAGGGTGCGATAAGCATGAACGGTGAGGTGTATTCTTCAGAGCCTTATGTAGATGCATCCACGGGCAAAACTTGTATCGCTTGCTCCATCATGATCAGAGACGGAGTTGTCTTGAGCAGTGATATTAACTTTGATAAAATGCAGGAACAGCTCGATGCATTCGAATCAAGCTCCGAAGATGTAAAGATCTATATCATCAATTCCAATACCGGAGATATACTCCTTAGCAATGATGAGTCCGTTGTCGGATCCACCATTAATGATTCATCGGACAGCATCGTAAAGGGACTTGCTTCAATCTATTCATCCCTTGATACTTCTTATTCATATACAGGTGATAAAGTTAAGGTCATTAAGACCGGCGCCGGGCAGATGATGTATGTTGCAACACAGGTTGAAGGAACTTCATGGGTTGTTGCAAGTGCTACACCTTACAGTTTTGTTACCGATTCTGTTTACTCATCACTTGTAGCCAATCTGATCATTACATTGGTACTTGTTGCGGTTCTTGCAGCATTCCTTTATTTCGTAATCCGTAAGTACCTTGATCCTGTTTCAAATGTATCAGGAAAGATCGGCGATCTTACCGGCGGTGATTTCACTACCGATATCGTTCCCGAAGGAAATAACGAGATCACAACCCTCAGCGAGCAGCTTAACGATTACATCGGACGCATGAAGGGAATGCTCACTCACCTCACGGGTATTACATCCGACATGAGTGAAAGTGCAAGCCAGTGTGCTGAAATATCCGGCGGATTAAGCGAATCTAACGCATCACAGGGTGAATCAATCGAGAAACTCAACGACTACCTCAACGGTCTCGATAAGTCCATAGAAGATGTTGCAAGAGCAGCTACCGAGCTTGCGAATGTATCTAACAATCTTGCGGCTAATTCCGAGGAAGTAAGAAGCCTTTGCGAAGATACGGTTAAGTCTTCCGAAAGCGGCAGAAACGAAATGAGAGATATGACCGATGCGGTTACCGTTCTCAATGATACCATCGGCGAACTTACTTCCATCATCCGTATGACTGCAGATACCGTTGACGAGATCAAGGGTATTACCAATACCATCGGAGACATTTCCTCCCAGACCAACCTTCTGTCTCTTAACGCATCCATCGAGGCTGCAAGAGCGGGTGAAGCGGGAAGAGGATTTGCGGTTGTTGCAACTGAAGTCGGAGCACTGGCTAATCAGTCATCCGGGGCAGCAGCACATATTTCAACCCTTGTTGAGACCATTACCGACAATATCGCAAGTATCAACGAGAAAGCTGATGACTGTCTCAAGGATATGGAAAGATGCCTTGCCGGCGTAAAGCGCTCCAATGAATCCTTTGATTCCATATACTCCGATATTTCCAGGGCTACCGATGCCATTGCGGATATCGCAGATGGAATAGGAAAGATCAATGACGTAGCTTCCAACAATGCTGCGGCTACGGAAGAGCAGGCTGCTACCGTATCCCAGATTCTTGAACTTTCCGATACCATCGTAAGAGACAGCGGAAAACTTGCCGAAGAGACTGACAATTTGTCTGAAGTATCCGAAAAACTCAGCGGATTCTCTGCATCCATCAGCGATGATCTTAAGAATTTCAAGTTAAATTAATAGCGTTAACTATAATAATTAGCCTCCTTATCACCTGATAGGGAGGCAATTTTAATGGTATTTTAATGTTATTTGCCCGTATTTATGGTACGATAGGGCATATGAAAAACGGTTTATGGACATTTAGGTACACGTTAATCAACGTGACGTATTTTATCGCATTTTGTACCATTCATGCGATGGCTGCGGTATATCTCCTTGCTAACGGTTTTACCAACACCGAAGTGGGAGTGTTACTAGCCGTTGCAAATATCACATCGGCCCTGGTACAGCCTATTATCGCAGGTATCATCGATAAGCCCGGACCTCTTACCAACAGAAGGTTCATTCTGATATCTGTTATGGTGATCCTCATCGGATCGGTTCTCCTCAGATTTTTAAGTTCATATAAGGCAATTGTATTTATCATCTATGCGCTCATTTACATGATACAGTTTGCGTATCAGCCCGTAATGACTGCGCTTTGCTTTGAGTATCAGAAGGCCGGCTGCAGTATTTTCTACGGACTTGCAAGAGGACTGGGTTCTGCAAGCTTTGCAGTAACATCTGCATTTATCGGAGGAGCAGTTGAGAAAAACGGCGTGGACCTCCTGCTTGTTGTCAATGTCATTACAATGATACTGTCGGCTGTCGTGGTCTTTACTTTCAAAAAGCCTGAATCAGAAAACGAAGATCCTGCGTCAGAAAACGAAACCAAAGGCACGGCTCATAACAATATCGTCGAATTTGCAAAAACTTATCCTGCATTTACCGTGTTCTTAGTAGGAACGATCTGTTTTTACTTTGCTCATAACATGATCAACGACTTTATGATCCAGATTATCAGAAGTCTCGGAGGAGCGGAGACAGAGCTTGGGTATGCGAATTTCCTGCAGGCAATACTCGAACTTCCCGTTATGGCAGTTATCGGTTTTTTCCTGAAGAAGATTTCATCCGATAAGATGCTTGTTTTCTCCGGAACCGCATTTTTCGTAAAGATCCTTATTCTTATGTTTGTTTCCAATATGGCAGGAATGTACGTAAGCCAGTCATTCCAGCTATTTGCATATGCGGTATTCATCCCAGCTGCGGCTTATTATGTCAGCAAGACCATGGATGAACTGGACCAGGTTAAAGGTCAGGCTTATGTTACAAGTGCGATAACTGTCGGGGGAGTGTTCTCGAATCTGATAAGCGGCGTGATCCTCGATAATCTCGGTATCAAAGCAATGCTCGGTACCGGATGCGTTGTTTGTGCGATCGGAGTGATCATCGGTTTTATCGCAATGAACAAACTTCCTCATCATGCGTAATATTTGGGGTTGTATATGGAGGTAAGGTATGGCAATTAAAATAATCGGTGACAGCTGCTGTGATTTCACTAAGCTGGAGCTCAGAAAAGGTATTCATGTAAGTGTACCCATGTCGGTGACGATCGGCGGTATAGAATATCGTGATGACGGCAGAAGAACTCAGGAAACCTGGATTCAGATGATCAAGGACGATCCCGGATATCCTCAATCCGCTTGTCCCTCACCCGATGATTTCTACAAGGCATTTGATGAGAACTGTGATAACTTCGTAGTTACCCTGTCTTCAAAGCTCAGCGGTGTATATAATGCTGCAATGGTTGCAAAGGAGATGTTCGAAGAAGAGCATGAAGGCGTTAAGATCCATGTCTTTGATTCCAAGAGCGCAGCTGCCGGTGAACACCTTGTTGCTGATATGATCGTAGAGAACTATGAGGCCGGCAAATCCTTTGAGGAGATTGTTGAAGCGGTTGAGGCCTTCAGAGATGACATGTATACGATATTTGTCCTCGATGATCTTGAGACATTCAAGAGAAACGGAAGACTAAGAGGTGTAAAGGCTCTTGTTGCCACAGCTCTTAACGTTAAACCCGTTTTAGTAGGCGATGACGGCGAGATTAAACAGCTGGATCAAGCAATCGGAATGCAGAGCGCCATCAACAGAATGCTCTATCATATTGAGAAGAAGAAGTTCGATCCTTCCCGCAAGGTCAGGATCACTCAGTGTGACAGCAAGGAATTGTGCCTTAAAATAGCCAAGATTCTTACGGAGAGATTCGGATTTACCGACGTAAAGATCCTGAATGCAGGCGGAATATCAACATCCTACGAGAATCCCGGCGGTGTAGTTATAGCACTTTGAAAAATTGACAAAAATAGGCGATGATACCCCTAAATGTGACAAAAGTGGTATCATCGCTATTTATGTGCATAAAAAACACGAATAATGGTATAATCAGAGAAAGGTTTCATACGTAATGGGGGATTAGTATGAAGAAGACCGAAGAAAACGTGCATACAAAAAAAGTGCTTGAAGAGACGCTCAATAGGCTCTATGCCGGTAAGAGAAAAGCTTCAGCCGGGAAATTTGTTCTGCTTGTTGTGATTTATCTGATTGCAACCGCAATAGTAAGTGTTTCGGCAGCTTCAGTTTCTACTATTCGTGTGGCCGGTAATATTATTCCCGTATATACATTTGCCGGAGTTTTTACCTCTGTTGCAAATATCTGTATTCTTTTACTTACCATGTATTTTGGCAAGCAGGGTCTTGCCGCATCTCTTACTTTCCTGATCATCCAGATTCCGCTTATTATGATCAATATTATCGTAAATCATGTATTTACGAGTATTCCCGGAATATTCAGTAACCTTCTTACGATTGTCGCTGTCTTTATCATTTATTTCAGTAACAAACAAATAGAAACGGTTCAAAGGGAGATTAGAAATCAGGCATTTACCGATATTCTTACCGGTCTTCCGAACTGGTATGCATGTACCATGCTTTTGAATGCGTTGATCGATAAGAAAATGCCTTTTGCCTGTGTCACAATCAATCTCAACGGTTTTAAGAATATTAATGACACCATGGGCTTTAACGGCGGAAATGAGGTTCTCAAAGAAGTTGCAAACAGATGGAAGGCAATAGCTGAAAGCGGTAAGACGGGAACCCATGATTTTATTACCAGACTCAGCGCCGATGAATTTTCCCTGATCGTAAGGAGATATAATTCTCAGGAAGATGTTTATAATACTATCTGCATGTATGCGGATGCCATGAAGGATCATTTTACCATTTTCGGATGTGATTTCCAGATGACTGCAAGCTTCGGATATGCATTCTTTCCTGAAGATGCTGACAGACTCGACAAGCTTGTTACAGCCTCTGATTCAGCCATGAAGAGCATTAAACAGGAGAGCAGTTCTAATCATGTTCTTCAATTCACTCCCGATATGCTTGAAGACTCCACATTTGAGATGGAAGGCAAGATCAGAGCTGCTATTGAGAACGACTCCGTATTCTATATGCTTCAGCCTCAGTATGATATGGATCATAAGCTTCGCGGATTTGAAGCGTTGGCGAGAATGAAGGATGAAGAGGGTAATTTCATAAGTCCCGCTGTATTCATTCCGATTGCAGAGAAGTGCGGACTTGTCGATAAACTTGATGGAATAGTTTTTAGAAAAGCAGCATCTTTTGTGGGAGATTTGATATATAATACAGGGGCTGATTTTACACTCAGTCTTAACGTATCCGTAAGACACCTTATGATGACCGGTTTTCCTGATGAGATCAGAAATCTGCTTGATGTAAGTAAGATTCCTCCTTCACAGCTTGAGATAGAAGTAACCGAGTCCATCATGATCGAATCCATGGATAAGGCAAAGCATTTTGTAGAAGAGATTCGTGAAATGGGCGTTCAGATAGCGATAGATGATTTCGGTACCGGATACTCATCACTCAGCTATATCAATACGGTACCCGCAACGCTTCTTAAGATCGATAAATCATTTATCGATGATATCAATAAAGACGACAAGTCCAAAGCTTATGTTCAGACGATCATATCACTCGGACATATCATGGGACTTGATGTTATATCCGAAGGTGTTGAAGACGAAAATCAGGTAGCAACACTTAAGGAGATCGGATGTGATCTTATTCAGGGATATGTATGGGGTCGTCCTCTTCCTCCCGAAGAAGCACAAAAGATTGTCTTAGAGTCGTTAAAGTAAGAAAGGGGTTTTAATATGGCATCAATTAATCTTCAAGAAGGACAGGTAAAAAGAGTAAACAAGCTGATGCTTACCGTAATGATCGTAACATCGATCTTTGCATCCATCGGGTTGGTATCTCAGCTTGCTATGGCAGCTGAAATGAATCCTGCCTTAAGTATTTTCCCGCTTATATTGGTTATCATTAACCTTATAGCGACTATCACCGTCAGCGTAAAAGCTCCCGCATTTCTGAAAACATATGTTGCTGTAGGATATACGATTGTCTATGCTGCGATGCTTCTTTCATCCACATCGACTTCCGTTTATCCGTATATGATTCCTGTTCTTATAGTTATGCTTATGTACTTTGACCGTAAGCTTGTAGTCGGAATGGGAGTATCTTTCCTTATCCTGAACATTATCAGAATCTTTGAAAACTTCGCACAGGCTGAAGATCCCACCGCGGTAATCGAAGTAGTAATGATAGAGATGATAATCTCAATCCTTATTACCGTTGTTACCATTTCCGGTTCAAAGCTTCTTTCCTCATTCATGAAAGAGAACATGGACGAGATAGAAGCTGCATCTGCCGAAAGAGAGAAGATATCCGAGCATATCATCCAGATTACCGATGAAGTGATTGGAAAGGTTGATGTACTTAAAAACAGTCTTGATCATCTGAACGACTCATCAACTCATGTAAGCGATGCTATGGACCAGATTGGAAGAGGTAATGAAGAAAATGTCCATGCCGTTGAGCTTCAGACTCAGATGACAAACGACATTCAGAAAGTTGTAGAAGAAACCGAGCAGATGACTCTTGAAGCAGTTGATGCTTCTCAGGAGATGCTTGAACTTCTCAATAAGTGTTTGTCGGATATGGAAGCACTTGTTGCTAAGTCAGTTGAAAATACCAGCGTCGGAAATCAGATGATGAGTGCTGCCGAGAAACAGCAGGCTTCTTCCGAGCAGGCTATGAATATTACAGACATGATCCTCAGCATTTCCGATCAGACCAACCTCCTTTCACTCAACGCTTCAATCGAGGCTGCAAGAGCAGGAGAGTCGGGAAGAGGATTTGCAGTTGTTGCTAACGAGATCAGTAACCTTTCCGCACAGACCAAGAACTCAACCGAGCAGATCACCAAGATCCTTCAGGAACTTAAGGACAATGCAAGTGAAGTATCTGATAAGGCAGGAACAACTGTTGATACGGCAAATGTTCAGACCGAGCTTGCAGAGACTACCAAGCAGCTGCTTAATGATTCCAAGCAGCGTTCCGAGCAGCTCAGTGAGAAACTTAAATTGATCAAGAAAGATATGAAGATGATCAAAGACTCCAACAACAAAGTTGTTGAGAGTACATCCTCACTGATGGCTACAAGCGAAGAGTTTAACGCAAGTACCGATGAGATGATCAATCTTACTCATCAGAATATTTCTCAGATTGAAGAGTCCCTGTCTCTTATGAATACCATTTCTGAGAAGATGTCAGAACTTTCCAATCACTGATAAGCATAAAAAAAGGGCTGATGTGATCAACACATCAGCCCTTTTTTATTTGTCTTATTTATTCATTTCTTCAAGTACAAGCCTTTCCGAATCTTCCGCAGACATGGGATGCCCCCATATGAATCCCTGGATGAAGTCACAGCCAATCTCTTTAAGAGTTCTTAACTGGTCGGGATCTTCGACACCTTCCGATATAACATCAAATCCCAGGATATGACCGATGGAAATGATCGAGGCTACATACTGTCTTGATGACTCGCTGGAATCCATCTTGTCGATGAAGGATTTGTCTATCTTGAGGAGATTTGCGGGGAATCTGTTCAGATAGCTGAGGGATGAATAACCTGTTCCGAAGTCATCGATTGCAATCTGTATTCCCATGCTCTTGATCTCATCGATACATCTGAGAGCTTTCTCTGCGGAATCAATCATGATCGATTCCGTAATCTCTATCTCAAGCTTACTTGCGGGAATATCGCTTGTAAGTATTAGTTCTCTGATCTCACTGAGGAAATCATTCTTCATAAGATGACGTACAGAAGCGTTAATACTCAGTGTAAGATCGGCTCCGGTTCTCTTAAGCAAATCTCCGAAAAATCTTCCGGCCTTTTTAAAGACGATACCGTCTACTCTGTCGATAAGTCCGACCTTCTCGGCAACGGGAATAAATTCTCCGGGGCTTATTACATTACCGTTAGCGTCCCTCATACGCGCCAATGCTTCAAATCCGCGAAGCTTATGGTCCATATCATATTGAGGCTGGAGATTGAAGAAGATGGTATCTTTTTCAATCGCATTTCTGATCATGTTTTCAATCTCGAGTATATGCTCATCTCTGAGAATATCGGAAGTGAATCTGAGAACATGCTGTGAACTGTTAGCCTTCTTGATCTCCTTCATAGCAGCGTTTGCGTGTGAGAGAAGAGAATCTGCACTGTCGGCATCAGTGGGGTATTCAGCATAACCGAAACTTGCGGATACATGAAGGTCACATCCGTCCACAGTAAGATTTTCGCGGAGTGCGTTTACATATTTATCGATTGTATTAAGGAAATCTTCCTGATTCTTATAATTCCGTATTAAAAGTACGAACTCATCGCCGCTGGTACGGGATAGGAAGCAATCCGACTGCTCGGGAGCTCCTTCAGATAGTGCATCCCAGCGTTTTGCGATTTCAACAAGAACCTGGTTTCCTGCATCGAACCCCAGGGTATCGTTAATGCTTTTGAAGTTATTCAGGTCAATGGCTACCGCTGTAAATGTCTCTCCGTTTTCAATAAGCTTCGATATACGCTCACGGCTTGCAAAACGATTGGGAAGGCCTGTGAGAGTCTCTGTGTAACTCATATGCTGAAGTCTTTGGATTACCTTATATCTTGCAATATGGGATGAGATAAAGAACGTAGTAAGTTCAAGCGTCTCTTTGATCCTGAGGGCATCCTCACCGTTAAAATTCGTCACCCAGATAAATCCGAGGAGTTCATTTCCCTGACGCAGAGGGAAGAGTACAACGGTATTTACATGTGCTTCAACCAGAGTAAGGTACCAGGGATGGTTTACCTTGCTGAAGTAGTCCATATCTTTTTCATCTTTTATGATGACGCACTCGCCCTCGGTTTCGAGCATTTTCTCCCAAGAAGACGCAATGGAATAGAAATCCTTGAATTCGGTTACACGTTTTATATTGGGGTCGGGATTGTAGTCGGTTGCAAGGATCGAATAATCCTGTGCTTCACGGTTGATGAGCAGAACGGTACAACCTGCTGATTTACATATGCGGCGAATCTCGTAGATGACATTACCGATGGCATCTTTAAGATTGTCAGCCTTATGAAGTTTGATGCACGCATTCAGGACATCGTTTGATGTCTGAGATGAAATATACTTATTGGGAATGGTGTCGCCTGCTTCTCCGGGAGATAAAATTTGGATACAGTATCCGTGGGTTTCATCTTCACAGATAAGCGGCATGGAATAGATATCAAGCCAAATTCCTCCCTCACCGATATGAGCACCGGTGTGGATTTCAATCTTATCCAAGGCAGTCTGAGCGGCTACTTCTTCGAAATTTCTGTTATGGGGAATGAAATCGGTATAAAGAGTACCGGGGGCGAAAGCACTTCCGTCACCGGTTAAAAGATCGGGATTTCTCTTCTGAAGCAGACCGTTGATCATGTCCGCAAACAGAGCATTACCCGTAACAAAGCGAATTTCCCCATATCCGTCATCCTTCTTTTCAACGGATAGGATACAAGCAGGTGAAATAAATGAATCTGCAATTTTCTGATAATCCATGCAAGCACCCCCTGCCAACATTTACAGATAGCAGTATAACATTCCCTATAATTATACACTAATGAGAAGAAATTTGACATAGATAAGAAGGAATAAGTTGTTGACAAGTTAGTTCAGACTAACTATACTGAACATGAATTAGATAACGGTGTTATCTAATTGCATAACAATATATAATAGTTATTATAAAACATAGAAACGGAGAAAACATTATGAACACAGACGTATTATTGGGATTGTTAATACCTTTTGCCGGAACTGCACTCGGAGCAGGCTGTGTTTTCTTTATGAAAAAGGAGATGGGTCCTAAGCTCCAGAAATCACTTTCAGGCTTTGCCGCCGGAGTAATGGTTGCAGCTTCGATCTGGAGCCTCATTATTCCTGCAATGGATCTTACCGAGAATATGGGTAAGCTTAGTTTTGTACCCGCTGTAATAGGATTCTGGCTCGGTATATTCTTCCTGCTTTTGCTGGACACCGTAATTCCCCACATGCACCTTAATGCCGAGGAGGCAGAAGGTCCCAAAACAAAGCTTCAGAAAACCACGATGATGGTTTTTGCCGTTGTTCTTCACAATATACCCGAAGGAATGGCTGTGGGCGTTGTATATGCGGGACTTCTTTCCGGTAATACCTCAGTAACTGCAGGCGGTGCGTTGGCGCTTTCAATTGGTATCGCGATTCAGAACTTCCCTGAGGGTGCGATCGTTTCCATGCCCCTGGCCGCAGGCGGAAAGGGTAAAAAGAAATCGTTCCGTGACGGTGTTTTATCCGGAGCCGTTGAGCCTATAGGTGCCGCTCTTACTATTTTGGCTACGGGATTCATACTTCCCGCCATGCCTTACCTTCTTTCTTTTGCCGCAGGCGCCATGATCTATGTTGTTGTGGAGGAACTTATCCCTGAAATGAGCGAGGGAGAGCACTCAAATATCGGAGTTATCATGTTTGCAGTAGGCTTTACCCTTATGATGGCTCTCGATGTTGCACTCGGATAATAAACTTATAATTATTTTTTAATAGATTTGAATAAGCGTTTAATATACAATGGTAGTCGTTGCATTATTAGACGCTTATTTTTGTTATGAATAATTTATTTATAGTTTTTATATTTGTGGTCATATTCGCGCTTGCGATTCTTCCCATACTGGCCGTTAAGAGTAATAATTTATCCGAAAATAACGCACACAGGTCCGGCAACCGCGGTAATTCTCCTCGTAGGAAAAGAAACCGGGATTCGGTAAATGCCAAGGTTGCTCCTGTTCGCAAGGTTACGGGTGCATCGGGTGATGAAGATTACGATTATATCGGAACCATTGAATTCGACACAGGATTTCTGGTAGATAAAAGCGTTGTCGTAGATGAAGATATCGATTCATTTATCGTAACCGGCAGTTTGACGGGCGTTTCGGTAAGCGGTTTTGACTATTCCAACACAAAAGGTACTGTTTTTCACGACTGCAGAGTTATTTCCAAATCCGCGGTCACTGCTTTTTACAAAGATTATTCCGAAACTCAGTATTTCTATAAGAATCGTCCCGTACAGGTTACGGAGCACGAAGGGATACTCATTATCGAGGTATATGACGGCCCTGTGGCATATCTCAAAGAGTTTTCCGTTACGGACCGCGCAGTAAACGGTAAACATTTCAAGGTTTACTACAAAGAGATCGAATCTGACGATCCTAATTTCAAAGAGGAAACCAAGCACTTCCACGAAGACCTTACGGTTGATACTTACGGAATAACTCCGGAAACGAGAGCCGGAGAATATAATGAGAGTCTCACAAAGTACCTTCTGGAGAAAATAAAACGATCGGGATCCAAGCCCGATGCAATCAGGAGACTTGTTCTCGGTACATACGGCTATCGTTTCCCGGATGATGAGCTGTTTACCGACATAGAGACCGTATTTGATAAGATCATTCCCGCCAGATACAGACAGCTTGATGAAAGAAGCGTTTCCAGAAGTAATTTCAGAAGGGATCTTTTGATCGCCATTACCTCCGGATATAAAACGGTAGGATGTAATTACGGATATACGATTGTGGACGGGGACAGAAGCATAGAGCCTTCCTTTGAATACAGCTACTACATCTGTCTTATCCTTCACCTGATGCTTCTTAAGTACCATAAAGCTGGCAGAAGACCCTATGTTGAACTTGACCTTTCGGATGTATGGTCACGCCTTGAAGACGGATTTAAGATGTATGCCCCTACAGAGAACCATAATCCGGTATATCACAGGGATGTTTGCATCTGCGAAGATCTGGGTGCTTTTACCATTGAGGCCCTTACAAAACTGATCTATTTCAAGAAGTTCGATAAGAGCGAAAATGCCAAAAATGCAACTGAATGACAAAAACGGAAATAGCCGCCCGAAAGGGCGGCTTTCTTTGACTCTGCTTGTGTAAATGATTAAAATATATAGGAAATACTATAAAAACTGCGGGGTGGAAAGATGTCTTTCGGTGAATTGTTCAGTAGGTATTATACTTATATATTCATTATAGTCATCTTGATCTATACGGTTGTATCCAACAGGATGATGTACAGCAAGGTGAGGGGGAAGTTTCTCACGCTTATATTCCTGGTGCTTTTAGAAACTCTTTTTTCGGGACTTGAGCTTCCACTCAGAGATCTTACGTACAGAACCATCGGCAGGCAGCTCTTTTCTACCGCATGTTACATTCTCAGACCTACGATCATGTATGCTTTGCTTTTGATCGTTATTCGCGACGATTCCAGAAAGAGGAAGCTTATCTATGGAATCCCTCTTATAGTCGCAACGGTTATATTCCTTATAAACATTCCATTTTCGAACAATATTGTATTCTCTTATACCGAGGACAACAAATTCTCTACGGGGACACTTTTCTCACTTACTTATATAATTCTGATTCTCTATCTGGTATTGATAGTTGCACTGACATATCTGAAATATGATTTTAAGATCGGTATCGGTGAGATCCTTACGGTTTATATCGGAATCGTATTTATCGTAGTTAATATAATCGGTGAGAGAGTAGGATTCCTTCACGGCAATTCCGAAAATATCACGGCTCTTGCAATACTTATCTATGCCATTCACTTCAAGTCCATTGAAGATCATCGTGAGAGAAAGATCCTTGAAACTACGGAAAAGAAAACAGGCCTTCTGAATGAGAATGCCTGCGCAGCAAGACTTGACGATATTCTCCAGCTTTCCAACCGTGACGATTACGCTGTTGTTTTCTTTGATTTGGAACGATTCGGTCTTATCAACGACAAATACGGAACAGAGATCGGTGACAGAGTAATGTCAGAGTATGCCGAGATCCTGCGCAAGATGGTAAGAAACGATGAGGTATTGGCAAGACAGGGCGGTGACAGATTTATCGCTGTTTTGTTACAGAGAAATCTTGACGTATTCCTCGCTCAGCTTACTTCTACGAGAGTTAAGTTTTCGGAAGATGGTACCGACTATGATGTGGAAGTAAGTTCTCATATCGGCGTATATAAGATTGAAAAATCAGATACAAAGGGTGAGACGGTTATCTCCAATGCCCACAGCGCTCTTAATTTCGGCAAGGCTTCAGGCAATACCATAACGTATATGAATCCTGAACTGAGAGCGATGCTTAAGGATGAGAAGAAATTTGCATCGGATATTCCTCTTGCAATGGCCAACGGAGAATTTGTCGCCTATTACCAGCCCAAGGTCAACAGCAGAACCAATACTCTCTGCGGAGCCGAGGCTCTCGTAAGATGGTCCAGAAACGGAGAAATGGTACCTCCCGGAAAATTCATTCCCATCATGGAAACCAAGGATATGATGTGTGATATGGATTTCTACATGCTCAGACGTGTGTGCGAGGACATATCGGATTGGATAGAACGCGGATTGATTCCGCCTACCGTATCCGTCAATTTCTCCAGAAGAAACCTTTCCAATACTCATCTTGCGGCTGATATAGATGCTATTGTTCAGGAATATCATGTTCCCAAGAAAATGATAGAGATTGAGATCACAGAGACCATAGACGAGTTCCCCATAAGCGTACTCAAAGGTTTTGTTGATGATCTTCATAAACTGGGATACAAAGTTGCGGTCGACGATTTCGGAAACGGAAGTTCATCCTTAAGCCTTCTCAGAGAAGTAACATTCGATACTCTCAAGATCGATAAAGGATTTGTAGACAGAGCATATGCCAAGGATCTTGCAATACTCAGCCATATGATCAAACTGGCCAAAGCAATCGGAGTTGAGACACTTGCTGAGGGCGTTGAACATAAGGAGCAGGTTGATAATCTGCTTTCACTGGGATGTGAGATTATACAGGGATATTACTATGACAAGCCTTTGTCCAAGGACAGTTTTGAAAGAAGAATAATAAATAGGAGATACAAAGTTGAGCAGAGTTGATAGTTTAAGGAAAGTAATAAAAGTTCTGTTCCTGGCCCTGATGGCCATATTATCCGTATTAACGGTTTTATTTATTATCCATATTATCAATGTAAAAAAATACAACGAAGAGTGGAGAGTGATAACTCCGGAATCAACCTCTGCTCAGGTCCTTGTTGATATTCATTCCCGCGGAGGCGTTACAGACTCTTGGGAAAAGACCAATACCGGTCTTGGTAAAACTCTTAATGCCAAGATCTTTGAAATGGTGATCACAAATAACGCCCATACATCCGTGGAAGATTGGAATCTCAGGATGGATTTTTCAGAAGTTTGTTATCTGAACAACGGCTGGTGCGGAACCTTTGAGGTCCATCAGTTTAATGATAATGGTGTGGAAAACGTCCAGACTCTGGATCTTAGAAATTTCAATATTAAGGATATTACGCTTAAGTATCATCTCGGCGGACAGGATCTTCTTATTCCGATTAATCCGGGCGATTATGTAATATATCATCCTGATGATTCCGGCGTATCCGGCGAGGTTCCCATAAAGGGAAATGATGAACTGTCCGGCGTGGCTGTTTGCGGAATCATTATGTACAGTTCAAGCGGAGACATAGACTTTACCGATTACGAGCTGTCATACAAGCTTCGTATGTCTGTTTGGGACGGAATGGCGGGAAGAGTCTTTATCATCGCTTATTCGCTTATTGGATTGTCGCTGCTCATTCTTTTCACCATATTCACTGTATCTGTTCGTTTTGAAGAAAAGATAATCAGCCAGAACAAAATGATTTCCGATACATTTAAGATATGCTGCACTCTTGCCGATTCAAGGGATTATTATTCCAAAGAGCATTCACAGAGGGTTGCGGATTACTCCAGAATGATAGCCGAGAAAATGGGAATGGATAAAAGTGACTGCGATCTTGTGTACAATGCGGCTCTTCTGCATGACATCGGAAATGTATTTGTTAATGAGCAGATACTTCACAAAAACGGCAAATTAACACGTGATGAATATAACGAAGTCAAGAAACATACCGTAAAGGGTGCAGAGATTCTTAAGGACATTACAAACATTCCCCTTGCTGCGGATGCGGCAAATTACCATCATGAGAGATATGACGGAACCGGTTATCCGGAGGGAAAGAAGGAAACGGAGATTCCGCTTATTGCCAGAATAGTTGCTGTTGCGGATTCATTTGATGCAATGAATTGTGACAGACCATACAGAAATAAACTCCTGCGTGATCAGATAAGAGAAGAGTTCATCAAAAACAGGGGCTCTCAGTTTGATCCTTCTATAGTAACGATTTTCCTGGATATTATGGGTGAGAGGAATCTTTGATTATGAAGAAATTGAAAAAGCGTATTCTGATCGTTTTATTGGCGACAGCTATGAATGTATTGGGACGCTTCATTGCTTTTTCTTTTGGTGTGCCCGCTTATTTTAATCTGTGCGGAACTATATTTGCATCGTATCTCGAGGGCCCGGTTGTCGGAAGCATTTCAGCTCTTCTCGGATGCGCCGCCTCTTCTGTGTTTTCGCCTTCCGATTGGTATTTTCTGATAGCCGATCTTGCAGTAGCCATAGCTTCGGGTGTTGTTGTACGTAAAAACAAATATTTTTCCAGGTTCTCGCTGATAATCAGTGCTACTGCTTTTTTTGCGATAACCAAAGCCGTGATACTGGTACTTGTTAATATATCAGTGTACGGCGGCAAAACAGGATTATATTATGCGGATGCTGTCGTTGACTATCTGCAGGGAGCATCTTCTCCTGCATGGATCTGTTATTCAATTGCTGCTTTGTACATCTGCTTTGCCGATTCATTAGTCGCTATGTTTTTGCTGTATTTTATCATGAGCATACGCGGCAATTTCAAGAAGAAGAAAAGAGCATCCGAGTTAAAGAAACAGCTAAGAGGTTCGGCAGTACTCGGGCTGATCTTAGCTATAGTGGCAGCGCCTGTGTTTGCTGCCTTTGATGTTAATGCTGAAGAAGTAACTTTTTCCGAGGAATCCATAAGCTTTGTTGAAAAGCTCTACAACAGTGAGAACGGTCTTGCGGGAGGATGCCTGAATGATATAGCCATGACGGCTGACGGTTCCATGTGGATAGGAACTTACGGCGGGTTGTTTCGTTTTAACGGTTCGGGCTTTGTCCTTATGGATAATCTTAAGAGCGTCCGCTCTGTACAGAGTCTCTTTGTGGATGGGGATGACAGACTTTGGGCAGGTACTCAGGATTCAGGAGTTACACTGCTTAATATCGATATGAGCTATATCACACTCGACATGAATTCGGGACTGCCTTCGAACTCTGTAAAGTGTATATCCAGAGACAGCAACGGTCTATATTATTTTGGAACAACCGCAGGTCTTGTTGTTGCGGAATATACAGACGGAAATATAAATATCATTAAAGTAAATACCGAAGCCGGTAACATCAGAGATCTTTCCCCCGATCTCGACGGTCATATGATAGCTATGAATAATCTCGGTGAGATAAGATGCTATGTAAACGGTGAGGCGTTATCGGATCTGAGACTATCGGATGTTTCTCCCAAAGGCATAAAACATGATTCCGAGGGCAATTTCTATGTGGGGACCGATGAAGGATCAATACTTATCTATACATATACGGCTAACAGATTCCGTTATGTCGGACAAATGCAGGTTGACGGACTAAAGACTGTACGAGATGTGTATTTCGATGATAACGGTATTATTTATGTGGCCGCAGATACGGGAATAGGTTATTTTGATCAATCCGGTCAATTTACGGTGATCGAAAGCGGTGAATTCAATAATTCAATCGATCATATCTTTAAAGACTATCAGGGTAATATCTGGTTTACTTCATCCAGATGCGGTTTGCTGTGCCTTGGAAGATCCAGCTTTACCGACGTTTTTAAATTGTGTAATGAGAAAAATATAGTCTGTAACGCCGTCAGATCATGGAACGGATATCTGTATGTCGGAACCAATGATGGTCTGAGGATTCTTGATGTAAATGCAGGACTCAGTATTAAAAACGAAGTAACGGATGCATTAGAAGGCGTGAGGATCAGAAGTCTGGATACGGATCGATCGGGCAATTTACTTGCTGCCACGTATGACAGCGGACTTATGCAGATAACGCCGGAAGGAGAAATAAGTGCATATTTAGAGTCAGAGACCGCCGAGAAAATGATCAGGATCGTAAAGGTTTTGTCGGACGGGACTGTCATGACATCAAGTGATGCCAGTGTAACCTTTATGAAAGATCATGAAGTTGTCTCCAAGCTTGTACTGAGAGATGATCTTCTCGGAGGGACTATTCTCAATGTTTTAGAGACTGCCGATCATACTTTGCTGTGCGGAACGGACGGAGACGGCATAGCAGTTCTTAAGGATGGAAAATATGTAAGATATATAACTCGTGAGGATGGTCTTTCATCCGGAGTTGTCCTCAGAGTGGTTAAGGATCCCAAATCTGACGGTTATTTCGTTATGACCGGAAGCGGAATTTGTTATATGGATGCAGAGTATGAAATCACTGAGATCGGTATGCCTTATTACAACAATTTCGATCTTGCCATGAACAGCGGCGGAGAAGTGTTTGTACTCGGCGGCGCAGGTATATACATATGCGAATATGATTCTCTTATGAAGGAAGGGAAAATGGAGACATACACCCTTCTTGACAGTAAAGCCGGTCTCCCCGGCAGTATCACCAGTAATGCCTGGAACTATATCACGGAAGATGAGAAACTGTTCATATGCGGAACGAGCGGAGTTTACATGCTTGATCTGAACAATTATGAGATGCATGTGGATGAGTTCAGAACCAAGATCACTTCGATCCTGTTGGACGGAGAATACAGGGATATTACCGAGATAGGAACGATAGTGATTCCCAAGGGTACAGAGAAGATCGAGCTTGAGCTTGAGATCAACAATTACACTACGGCAGATCCCTTTGTAAGCTACTATCTGAGTGGAGTTGATGAAGAGAAGACATTGGTCCTCTCCAGTAAGATCGGAAGTGTTACTTATTACGGAATCCCTTACGGAAACCACGATTTTATCATTAATGTACTTGATGAAAAAGGAAGGATTCTGGCCACACAGACTTATGTCTTTTCCAAGGAAAGGGAGGTCTATGAGACCTGGTGTTTCCTGACATATTTTTACAGCATGCTGTTTACCTTCATGGTCTTTATAATCGTTTCCATTGTACAGGGAGCACTCTGGTCCCAGCAAAAGAAGGAGATGAACAGACATGAACTCGTAGTTAATCAGCTGGAGAGAGAGAAAGCTGAGGCACTTGAGCGTGCTCTTCATATGGAAGAGGATGCAAACAGGACCAAGTCAGAATTCCTCGCAAATATGTCTCATGAGATTAGAACTCCCATCAATGCCATCATCGGTATGGACACAATGATCATGAGAGAATCCCGCGAGGCCAATATCAGAAACTATGCAAGGGATATTAACGTTGCGGGTAAAACCTTGCTTTCCCTTATCAATGATATTCTTGATTTCTCCAAGATCGAATCAGGAAAGCTGGAACTGGTTCTCGGGGAATATGATCTGTCCTCACTTATTAACGGAATAGTTCATATGATTGCTCCCAAGGCGGAATCCAAGAAGCTGGAGCTTGAAGTTAACGTTAATCCGGATATTCCCTGCGGACTCTATGGAGATGAAGTTCGTATTGAGCAGATAATAATCAATATTCTGAATAATGCCGTTAAGTATACAGAAAAGGGTAAGGTATCCTTCAATGTGGATTACGAAAAAGCTGATGAGGGAAAGATCCTTCTGAAAGTCAGCGTTAAGGATACCGGTATCGGAATCAAAGCCGAGGATATCGAGAAACTGTTCTCCCCTTATGAAAGAATCGAAGAACAGAGAAATAAGAAGGTTGAAGGTACCGGACTCGGTATGAGCATTACCAAGAATCTTCTTGAGAAAATGGGCAGCAGACTCGAAGTGTCCAGTGTGTACGGAGAAGGCTCCGATTTCAGTTTCGTGATTGCACAGTCCGTTATCAGGTCAGAGAAGATCGGTGATTACAGACTAAGAGAAAATGAAGATGATACCGCAGGTAATGATGTTGAAAAATATCATGCACCTGAAGGTCAGATCCTTATCGTAGATGATGTGGAGATGAATCTGATTGTCGCGTGTAATCTGTTAAAGAGAATCGAGATTCAGGTAGATACTGCCCTAAGCGGTATGGCTGCGGTGGAGGCTGCTAAGAATAAGCAATATGATATAATCTTCCTGGATTCCATGATGCCCGAAATGAACGGTGAGGAAACAATGCATGCAATCAGAAAGCAGTGTGAACTCAACGCTCAAACTCCCATAATCGTACTTACCGCACATGCAGTAAAAGGTGCAAGAGAAGAGTATCTGAATCTCGGCTATACCAATTACCTCTCCAAGCCTATTGACGGCGCTAAGCTTGAGGCAATGATTCAAAGCTACCTGCCCGATGAGAAGATAATCTTTGATTTTGAAAAGAAAGATGCGGATAAGACAGACCTTGAATCTTCCGAAAGTGAAACAGATTCTGTGCTGAAGCAGATTTCCGAAATCGAAGGTATCGATGCGGTTAAGGGAGCAGAGACAGCAGGCGGAGAAGAAGCATATCTGATCATATGTAAGAATTTCTATGATACGGCCAAGATGCGTATCGAGATGATCAGGGAAGCGTACGCTAAGGAAGACTATGATGCCTATACGATTCAGGTTCATGCATTGAAGAGTTCAGCAAGGCTTATAGGAGCTGCAAAGTTTTCGGAGGAGGCTTTGGAACTTGAGACCGCCGGAAGAGAGAGCAATATTGATCTGATCAAGGAAAAGACTGCAGGCATCATTGATAAGTATGAATGGTACTACGATAAACTCGGTGAAGTATTCGGTGATAAAGAATCGGATGATGAAAGACCGGAGATTCCCGAAGAAGATTTGAAGCAGTGCTTGTCCGAAATGTCGGAACTTCTTGAAGCATTTGACATGGATACTGCAAAGGAACTGTTTGAATCGCTGGCAGATTATAAGATGCCGACCGGTTATAAAGATATGTACGAACGTATGAAGGGTAAGATGGCAGAGCTGGACAGAGACGGCCTGCTTACTGAGATCCAGGGAGGACGTTAAGATGTCTGAAAACAATATTATTTTCGTATCGGACAAGGAAACATTCATTGTTCAGTCGATCATCAAGAAGCTTGAAGGCGACGGAGTCAAGTGTTCCTTTATAACACTCGACATGAAGAATCTTACTCAGATCAAAGCTGATATGGGTGCAATCGTGTGCTTCTATATCGGTGACAATACCGATTATGATATCGAAGCACTTATCTATTTCAGGGATCTGTGTGCCGATTATGATTGCAGGTTGTTCCTTATAGGATACGATGATGCGATTGCGGGACTCAAAGAGAAAGTATTCAAAGAACAGATTTCCGGAGAGTTCCACAGACCAGTCAATGTCGGTCAGTTCGTATCCGATATGTTAAAAGAAGTCGACAAAGACGCGGAGATGGTAAACAGAAAACATATCCTTGTCGTTGATGATTCGGGTACAATGCTTTCCACCATCAAGGGATGGCTCCAGGATAAGTACAGAGTAACTCCCGTAAACTCGGCTCTTAATGCGATTACATTCTTATCAAAGCAAAAGCCCGATCTGATACTTCTCGACTATGAGATGCCCGCTTGTTCCGGAAAGCAGTTCCTGGAGATGATCAGAAATGATGTAGAGTCCGAGGATATTCCCGTAATCTTCCTGACAGGAAGAGATGATGCGGAGAGTGTAAAGAGCGTCCTTGCTCTAAAGCCTGCAGGATACCTTCTCAAATCACTTCCGAAAGAGAAGATTGTCTCAGAGGTTGATGCATTCTTTGCAAAACATAAAGCTGAATAAGTAAGTAAACTAAGAGGTGCCCGCTACGAGCGGGCACTTTTTGTGTGCAAAGAATGGGGCTGGGGGTAATACTTGCTTGACAGGTTAGCGTCAACTAACTATACTTGTTTGAGGGTTAGATGAAACTAACTAAATTAATGTAAGGAGACAAATATCATGATGAAACTTGTACTCGTCAGACATGGCGAATCCGAATGGAACAAACTCAATCTTTTCACCGGCTGGACCGATGTTGACCTTTCCGAAAAAGGACATGAAGAAGCTAAGCAGGGCGGAAAGATCCTTAAGGAAGAAGGCTATGATTTTGACGTCGCATATACATCTTATCTGAAGAGAGCAATTCATACTCTTAACCATATTCTTGATGAGATGGATCGTAACTGGATTCCGGTCAACAAGTGCTGGCAGCTTAACGAGCGTCACTACGGTGCGCTTCAGGGACTCAACAAAGCTGAGACCGCAGAGAAGTACGGAGAAGAGCAGGTTAAGATCTGGAGAAGATCATTTGATGTAACACCTCCCGCACTTGAAGAAAGCGATGAGAGAGCACCTCAGAATCAGGAGATGTTCAGAAGCGTCGACAGAAAGAATCTTCCTCTTACAGAGAGCCTTGAGATAACTATCGATCGAGTAGTTCCTTTCTTTAACGAAGTGATAAAGCCCGATATGCAGGCAGGTAAGAAAGTTATAATCGCTGCACACGGTAATTCACTCAGAGCTCTGGTTAAGTATTTTGAAGATATGACACCTGAAGAGATCCTTGGAGTAAACATTCCTACAGGTGTACCTCTTGTTTATGAGTTTGATGATAACTTCAAGGTCATCAATCATTATTACCTTGGAGATCAGGAGGCTCTTAAAGCAAAGATGGAAGCTGTTGCCAATCAAGGCAAAGCTAAATGAGTAAAGGGAGAATAATTAAATGAAGAAACGTGGTTTGCTTTCCTGGGTACTAGAATTTGCAGGGAGAAAAAGGGGGTACTTCGGAGGAAGCGTGGTCTTGGCCATGTTCGGAGTTGCTGCGTCATTTGTACCTTATCTTATAATTGCAGATATTGTCGGGCAGTTGATTGCCGAAAATAATGATTGGAATTATTACTTTAAGCAGGTTCTTTTGATGGCACTGTTTTGGGTTATCAGAATGACTTTGCATTCTTTTTCTACCACCTTGTCACACGTTGCAACTTTTACCGTTCTTGGCGGAATCAGAAAACAGCTTTGCGAAAAGCTTTCAAAGATTCCGCTTGGTTCGGTACTTGATGATAACAGCGGAAGCTATAAGAACATTATAGTTGAGCGTGTTGATTCAATGGAGACAACACTTGCTCACATAGTTCCGGAGTTTACCGCAAATATTTTATTACCTGTAATAATGTTCATATACATCCTCTCACTGGACTGGAGGCTTGGGCTTGCCAATCTTGTCGGTGCCGTGATCGGTCTTATTTTTATGGCGATAATGATGTATAAGAGCAGAGGCGGATATGAACTTTCTGTCCGCAAGACTAAGAAACTCAATGACACAGCTGTTGAATATATCAACGGTATAGAGGTTATCAAAGCCTTCGGTAAAACCGGAAGTTCTTATGAAAAGTTTGTCGTTGCTGCAAGAGAAGGAGCGGATGTCTTTATCGACTGGATGAGAAGATGTATCTGGCCCCAGGCAGGAACCATGACTTTCCTTCCTGCAACATTTCTGGGAGTTCTTCCCATCGGACTGCTTCTTGTAAGAAACGGCTCTGTTTCTCCTGAAGGATTCATCACTTCAATCATACTTTCAACAGGTCTTATAACACCACTGGTAGTTGCTTTCTCATACACCGATGACCTTCTTAAGATGGGAACCATATTCGGAGAAGTAATCGAAATCCTCGAGCGCAAGGATATGGTAAGACCTGTCTCTGTTACCAAGGAGCCTCAGGGCACCGATATCTCGCTTAGAGATGTGAGATTTACTTATAAGGATAAAGAAGTACTTCACGGCATCAACATGGATATTAAGCAGGGCGATGTCGTTGCAATTGTAGGTCCTTCCGGTTCCGGTAAGAGTACCATTGCAAGACTTATCGATTCACTCTGGGATGTTGATTCCGGATCGATCACTTTCGGCGGTGTTAATATCACCGAACTCCCCCTGGACTATTACATGAGCCGTATCGCTTATGTTGCTCAGGATAATTATCTCTTTGACCTTACGGTAAAAGAGAACATCAGGCTCGGAAGATCCGGAGCTACTGATGAGGATGTTTACAATGCTGCCAAAGCCTGCGGATGTCATGACTTTATCATGGGACTTGAAAATGGATATGACACTGTAGTTGGAGGAGCAGGCGGACATCTGTCAGGCGGTGAGAGACAAAGAATCTGCATCGCAAGAGCAATGCTTAAGGATGCTCCCGTTGTAATCCTGGATGAAGCTACGGCATATACGGATCCCGAGAACGAAGCACTTGTACAGTCCTCCGTTGCAAAGCTTGTTCAGGGCAGAACTCTCATCGTAATAGCACATCGTCTTTCTACCATAGTCGATGCGGATAAGATCTTCGTGATCAAAGACGGAAACATTGAAGCCTCCGGTACTCAGAGTGAACTTTTGAGTAACTGTGAACTTTACAGAAAAATGTGGGAAGCACACAGTCTTGCAAAGGATGCGGACGAAGGAAGTGATTACGTAAAGGAGGCCGTAAATGCTTAATATGGTTAAGAAGTTCTTTGGTTTTTGTTCCGCAAAGAACAGGAATAAATTCTATAAGTCAGCTATTCTCGGAGTGGTAGAAGCAATGTTTACGGCTATGAAGATACCTGCCGCATTCTTTGCAATTACTGCGGTGCTTTCGGGTGAGATAACCGATAATGATATTTATCTGGTTATGGGCATTATGCTGTTCAGCACTATCGGTAAGATGATCGTAAACAGATTTTCATCCATGCTTCAGACAGAGGGCGGATATGATACCTGCGCTTTGAAGCGTATAGAGATCGGAGAACATTTAAGATACCTTCCCATGGGTTATTTCAACGATACAAGCCTCGGACATATCACATCGGTTACCACCAATACCATGGAGCAGACAGGAGATATAGCAACCCGTGCGATCATGATGGTGCTTCAGGGAAGTATCACCACGGTTGTTGTAGCCATATTTATGTTTGTTTTTGATTACAGGATCGGACTTATTTCACTTGCCGGTATCGGAGTATTTCTTATCGTAAATCGTTGGACAAATATAAGTGTCGCAAGAGTTGCGGATGAGAAACTCAGCGCAGACCGCGATATGGTCGGAGTAATTCTTGAGTACATTCAGGGTATCTCCGAAATCAGAAATTACAACATAATCGCTCATAATTCATCAAGAGTAAACAAGGCAATCGAGAGAAAAAAGAACGCAGACATCGCTGCGGAAGTTGCGGCAATTCCTGCGGTCGGAGTTCAGAATCTTATAGTTAAACTGATCGGTGTTGTCATCGCAGGTGCATCTTTGTGGTTTTATTTTGAGGGAAATATGCAGCTCGAATATACCATCACAATGCTTCTGTGCTCTTTCATGATATTTGAATCACTTGATCTTGCAGGTATATATACTGCGCTTCTTAAGATCATAGGTAAAGGCGTAGACCTTGCTAATGAGATCCTGAATATCGAACAGATGGATATTAACGGAGAGGATATAAAACCCGAAAACAGAGATATTCATCTTGAGCACGTAAGCTTTGCATACGATAACAGAAAGATCATTGATGATGTGACTCTTGATATTAAAGAGAACACTACTACAGCGATAGTAGGACCTTCCGGCGGCGGTAAGACTACCATTACATCACTTATTGCCCGCTTCTGGGATGTGCAGCAGGGTGAGGTTACTCTCGGTGGAAGAAATGTGAAGGATTACAGCTTCGATTCTCTTATGGAGAATTTCAGTTTTGTTTTCCAGAGAGTATATCTCTTTGAAGATACGATTGCCAATAATATCAGATTCGGTAAGCCCGAAGCTTCAATGGATGAAGTAATGGAAGCTGCCAAGAAGGCTGCATGTCATGACTTTATCATGGCCCTTCCTGACGGTTATGAAACTGTTATCGGAGAGGGCGGTGCAACGCTTTCAGGCGGTGAGAAGCAGAGGATTGCCATTGCGCGTGCAATCATGAAAGATGCTCCGATTATCATTCTTGATGAAGCGACTGCAAATGTGGATCCCGAGAATGAGAAGGAGCTTACGGAAGCTATCGAAAATCTTACCAAGCAGAAGACGATCATTATGATCGCACACAGACTTAAGACTGTAAGAAATGCAGATCAGATAATCGTTGTTGAAAACGGTAAGATCGTTCAAAAAGGAAAACATGAAGAACTTATGATGCAGGAAGGCATCTATAAGAACTTTATTTCAGGCAGAAAGCAGGCAGTCAGCTGGAAGATTGCCGGATGAGAGGAGAGAATTAAATGAATGACAATAGATTAAAAGCTAAGGACTTTATAACAGTGGGAATCTTCACTGCACTGTTATTTGTGGTTGAGTTTGCATGCGGTATCCTCGGCTTTATTCATCCATATATCGTTGCATCTTACGTAATTATGATCCCCATAGTCGGTTCCATTCCCATGATGCTTTTCTATACCAAGGTAGAGAAGTTCGGAATGATCACAATTATGTCTGTTCTTATGGCAATCATTATGTTCGTAACCGGTATGGGATATCTCGGAGCGCCGCTTATCATCGCAGCAGGACTTCTTGCGGATTTCATTGCAAAGAGCGGAGGATATAAGAGCTTTAAGAAGACTGCAATCAGTTACGGTGTATTCAGCCTTTGGATATGTGCAAACTATTTCCCTGTTATAGTAACCGCTGATTCATACAGACAGGATTTGCTTGATGGCGGATATTCTGCCGAGTACTGTGACAATCTGTTTAGGGCTATCAATTCCAAAACCATAGCGGCTCTTTTGGTTCTTTGTTTTGTTTTCGGTTTTATCGGTGCATTTATCGGAAAAGCAGTTGTTAAGAAGCATTTTGAGAAAGCCGGAATAGTATGAGAGCTTTGAAACTCGATCCCAGAACCAAACTGTTCATGATATTTGTTGTATCGGCCATCGTCATGATGAGCGCAACTACCCCTTTCCTGTGGGCACTCAGGATCTTAATAACCTTAGTGCCCATAGCACTTCTTATTCTGGAAAAACATTACGCATCCGCATTCAGATTTCTGGTAATGTACAGTGTTGCACTTATTCTGATGTTTTCTTTTATCTCGGAACAGTCTGAAGGATTTCTGATGGCATTTCTTCTGGGATATTGCTGCATAGTCGTTCAGTTTACTCCGGCTGTTATCACTGCCTGGTATGTGGTCAGGACGACTAAGATTGATGAGTTTGTATCTGCGATGCAGAAGATGCATGTACCTGACGGGATCACCATTTCTCTTGCGGTTGTAATGAGGTTCTTTCCTACGATCAAAGAGGAATATTCTTCTATCAAAGATGCGATGAAGATGAGAGGCATCATGATGGGTGGCGGTAATGCAATCGGGATGATTGAATACAGAATGATTCCTTTACTGTTTTCATGTGTAAACATCGGTGATGAGTTATCTGCGGCAGCAATTACCAGAGGTCTTGGGGGAAAGGCTAAGAGATCCAGTGTCGAGGTATTGAGATTCAGAGTTCAGGATTATCTGTTCGATCTGTTTTTCTTATCCGCACTTACCATATTTATAGTTTTTAAATACATAAGATGAAAAGAATCGTAGTTGATATAAGAAACGTAACACACAGCTATAAAGGCGCCGGTGAGGATTCGCTTGCCGGCGTTTCTTTGAATATCAGAGAAGGTGAGACTGTGCTTTTATGCGGGGCATCAGGATCCGGTAAGACATCGATCATCAGACTTATTAACGGACTTATTCCTCATTACTATAAGGGAGAGATGACCGGAAAAGTAATGGTTGACGGCGTGGACGTATCAGAAACCGAGATCGCAGATCTTGCGGGTGTTGTCGGTACTGTTTTCCAGAATCCCAGAAGTCAGTTCTTCTCTGTTGATACCGATGGAGAGATAGTTTTCGGCCCTGAAAACATCGGACTTGATCCTGCGGAGATTATCAAGAGAAAAGAGATGATCGTAGGGGAGATGAGTATAGATAAACTTCTCGGAAGAAGTTTGTTTGAATTATCAGGCGGTGAAAAACAGATGATCGTGTGTGCATCAGTTGCCGCACTTCTTCCGAATATCGTATTGCTGGATGAACCTTCGTCAAATCTTGATATGGAGGCAATAGAGAAGCTTCGTAAGATCATCGAAATATGGAAGAAGCAGGGAAAGACCATAATCATTTCCGAACACAGATTATGGTATCTGAAAGATCTGGCGGACAGAGTGGTCTACATGGAAGATGGAAGGATATGCAGGAAGTGGAGTGGTGATGAATTCAGGCTTCTTCCGGAAAGTGAGATCAGAGCACTTAAGCTCAGGCCAACTGTTATCGAGGAGCATTTTACGGAGGCATTTGAAGGTGAGATAAAAGAAGACTCTGAAATGTTGCCGGAATTTCCGGATGGGATCAGGCTTAAAGATTTCTATTTTTCATATGAACATAAACCTTATATCCTGAAGAAGCGAAAGTTCACCGAAGCTGACGGTGACATGCTTAGTCTTTGCATTCCGAATCTTTCACTTCCAAAAGGTAAAGTTATAGCAGTGATTGGCAAGAACGGTACGGGTAAGTCCACATTCCTTAGATGTTTATGCGGGCTTGAAAGTGATTGCAAAGGTATTATCGAATCGGAGGGAAAAGAGTATAAGGGAAAGAGTCGCATAGGACTATCGTATATGGTAATGCAGGATGTAAATCATCAGCTCTTTACTGACAGCGTGGAAGCGGAAGTTCTCTTATCGATGAAGGATAAGGATGAGAAGAGATGCATGGAGATACTTGATAGTCTCGGACTCTTCCCGTATATAGACACTCACCCAATGGCATTGTCCGGCGGGCAGAAGCAGAGAGTTGCAATTGCATCTGCAGTTGCAGCGGGTGCTAAGATTCTTCTGTTTGACGAACCTACATCCGGGCTTGATTTTGCACATATGGAAAAGGTCGGAAGACTCTTAAAGGAACTTGCTGAGGCAGGAAGTACGGTACTTGTATCCACACATGATCCGGAGCTTATCGAAGAATGCTGTGATTATGAACTCTACATCAAAAAGGGAAAAGTGGTATATTTAAGATGTTGTTTCTGATCAGGTGATTCCATACATGATTGAAAAATATGTGGAGGAATTAGCATGGTTATTAAAGACATCGACAAGGGAGAAGCTTTTGACTGGGGAAAGACTTCGCAGGACTATGCGAAGTACAGAGATATCTATCCTCAGAAATTCTATGATTATATTTTGAGTCTCGGAGTTTGCAAGGACGGACAAAAGGTTCTGGACCTTGGAACTGGTACCGGAGTGCTTCCAAGAAATATGTATAAGTACGGAGCAGAGTGGACGGGATCCGATATTGTGGAGAATCAGATAGAGCAGGCTAAGAAGCTTGCCAAGGAAGCAGGTATGAATATTGAGTTCTTTGCATCTAAGGCAGAGGACATTTCATATCCTGAGAATACCTTCGATGTAATTACCGCGTGTCAGTGCATCTGGTATTTCAATCATGATATCACCGCACCTAACTTTGCCAAGATGTTAAAGCCTGGCGGAAAATTCCTTATCCTGTATATGGGATGGCTTCCTTATGAGGATGAAATCGCAGGTAAGAGTGAAGAGATTATTTTAAAGCATAATCCTACCTGGACAGGCTTTGGTGATACTGTTCATCCCGTATTGGTACCCGATCAGTATCTTGAATACTTCAATAAACTTTCTCAGAAAGAGTTCAGAGTTGATATTCCTTTTACAAGAGAAGGTTGGCACGGAAGAATGCGTGCATGCAGAGGAGTGGGAGCTTCCATGAATGAGGCACGGCTGTCGGCATGGGATAAGGAGCATTTTGAAATGCTCGAAAAGAACGCGGTCGAGAAATTCATGGTAAAGCATTATGTATCTATAGCTGAATTGCAGGTGAAGTAATATGTTCTGGGATAAAATTTCTCCATTATACGATCTATTTGAAAATGCTTATAATCATAAGGTTTATGCGGGCACCGGAAGGAAAGTTGCAGAGTTTATCGATTCCACGGATGAAGTATTGGAATGTGCTTGCGGAACAGGAGCGATAAGCGTATGCATTGCAGGTAAATGTAAGACACTTATAGCAACGGATTTTGCACCGGGAATGCTAAAGCGTGCGAAGAAGAAATGCAGTAAGTACGATAATGTGACTTTCAATAAAGCAGACATTACCAATCTGAAGGTTAAGGATTCTCGCTTTGATAAAGTTGTGGCAGGTAATGTGATTCATCTCTTGCCAGATCCTAAGAAAGCACTTGAAGAACTGGAACGCGTTGTTAAACCCGGCGGTAAGATTATTATCCCCACATACATTAACATGTCCAAGAAGTCAGCAGGGTTAGCGGTTAAGTTTGTAAGCTTTCTCGGTGCGGAGTTTAAGAAGCAGTTTGATCTTGATTCGTACAAACAGTTCTTCACAGATATGGGTTACAAGGATATCGAATACCTTGTTGTAGACGGTAGGATGCCCTGCGCTATAGCTGTGATCACAAAAGATAATTAAAGAGGGGAACAAACATGAAATCGAAACAAAGAATATTATTTGGCAGCTATGCCATGGTGCTGGCAATAATCGGTGATTATCTTCTGGGGTTCGGAACGATTGGAACAAGCTCCGATCCTGATGCATATATGGGTATAGCTTGGAATGTAGCACCGGATTGGAGATACGCATTATCCTCAATACTTGGATTTGTCTGTGCGGCAATGTTTGCTTATGGTGCCACAGAACTTCTAAGGGTGATGGAATCTGAGTATAAATTGGCTACTTCGAAACTATACAAACTCTTTAAAGTTGCCAATTGGAGCGGAATTCTTTATTTTGCATTTATCCATATCGGAATCTGCATGCTTCCCGTTGTTTTCAATGCGGGAATGGAAGCGGCGGGAGATATTCCTATAGCTGCAGCAATGACCATAAGAGTGTTTAAGAGCATTGCCATTCCGATGGTAGTAAGTCTTCTGGTATGCGATCTATTTGTTTCCATTGGCTGGATCGGAATGGTCTTAAAGGGAGTGATCCCTGTGAAGAAGATATTCCTCATCTGTTGTCCGGTATGCGGTATCTTATTCGGACAGCTGCTTAACGTCATCGCAGAAGGCATGGATTCAGGCACGGAATCATTCGGATGGCTTGTGTTGTATCTTGTCTGTGCGATCAGCCTTGCCGGAGAGAAGAAGTCTCAATCCTGACTATCGGTAATGACTTGATCTCATAATACTGATTTACAGCCCAATCGTCCTCCGAATCTTTTCCGGAGGATTTTCCTTTTGAAGGGTCGTTGATTCCGTTTGTCGGAGTCATGAACATACGGATGGTGATGGTATCCTGTTTTGCCTTGGGTGTATCGAAGAATGCGGGCATGAGATCTACATATCCTGTTCCTGCACCTTTGTAGAACCATCTGCCGTTTACTTCCAGCATAAGAGATGCATCAAGAAGGTCATCAGTAAAATAGCATTCGCAGAAGAGTGGAGTACCGCCTGCTTTATAGGTAAGTGCAATGCCTTCCGAATCTTCACTTCCTCCCCAGCGCATTTTTATGGATGATGATTTCACGTTTCCACCATCCTTAAAAGAGGGAGAGAAGTAAGGATCCGAAATGATCTCCTTGAATGTCTTCATCAAAGGCTGTTCGATTCCCACATTCTCATTATTGGGATCCTGAATCTCAAGACCGAGTCTTCCTCTGTCTCTGAACTGATAAAGAGTAAAACCCGAGAGCCATTTATCCTTATCTCTTTTTATCATATTGCAGAAGTCCTTAAGCATCTTGCACTGCTTGTACGGACCGTTTACATCACCGTCCGCATTAAGCTCAGACAATACCATGGGCTTATGCTTTCTGCAGAGTTTGTCATAGCGGGCCGCACTCTTTTTCGCGAGAGCGTAGACATTTTGAACTCCGAAATCTTTAAAACTCTTTCCGCCTTTTTCCGCAATATCGTTAGGCCATCCCCAGTGAAGCGACAGATATCTGTCTACGGAGACGATGTCGGCTGCTTTTATCGCAGGCTTAAACTCGTTTTCTTTTACCATTTGGTCCTGCTTTAAAGATGTGTATCCGTCGAGGCAGAGAATGATCTTAGCCTGAGGAGCTTCCTTATGGAAGATGTCACAGCAGTGCGCGAAGAATAAACCGAGCTCTTCATACGTGGCTCTTTTGTTAAAAGAAAACCATGTGCCGGTAGCTTCATGATTAATGCGTACAAGAATCCTGCCGAAGGGGCGAAGATCTCTTGCGATTGTAATGAGATGATCGTCGCTGACTTTAGGATCTATTGTGATGGAAAGTATTACATCCTCACCATGCCTTCTGATGTCCTTCATACACTCGAATACATCGGGACCTGATGAAGAATGTCTCTTTCCGGTAAGTCCGCCTGTATAAGGAAAATAATTGTCGTAGGGGCTTTCTCCGCCTTTCTTTTCCATGACATAGCTTGCACGTTTCGGCCATTCTTTATCATTGGGATAGTAGCAGTACATGAGATTAATGGCACGCATGGGGCGCCCGAGTTTGGACAGTATATAATCCTGCTCCACATATTCTCCGCGTTCACTACCGTCGCCCAGATCAACGCTGCAATGCGCGGGTAATAGTTTTGTTTTTGTAACAGATATAGGTTTAACCGTATTTTCGGGAATAGGATTCTTCATAATAAACTCCTTGAATGTTCTTTTACACATTGTAACCCTTATGTGATTTTCAAGATAGTTTGTTGTATAAAAAAGTTGTAAAATTATGTCTAAGAACTGTTTAAAAAAGGGTGGGAGATAAAATGAAAAGATTAATTAGGAAAGTATGTGCAGCTGTTCTTGCCGGTGTGTTGATCACTACGCTGATCGGATGTGAATCAGCGGATGGTGGAGTATCCGATGCTTTAGAATCTGATGCTTTAGTACCGGATGATGCTGGCTCTTATACATTATATGGAGAAGAAATTGTGATCACGATTGATGCAAACGGTGTTGCATCATGGAAGCCCGTGGAAGGGGCAGTGGCATATAACGTGACTTTTGTATATTGGGATGATTGCCCGGTATATGATCACGAAGAAGTTATTACGGAAACTTCGGTTCAGCTTCAGCCCGGTTACGGAGTTATAGTTGCTGCCATAAATGAAAACGGAGAAAAGGGTTCTGAATGGAACTCGGATTATTTCGGACAGAGAAACGAGAGAAGTTCTAATCCGATTAATAATTATGACATCGACCGTGACAGCCTTATAACATGGAAGGTTATTGAAAATATCGATTATTCAAGCATTGAGGAAGGTGCTGACGGTAAAGTCTACTTTAACGCAACAAGCCCTGAAGGAAATACCATAAGATTCGTAGGCTCAGATCTTGATGTTAAGGATGGTCAGTTAGTTTTTCATAAGCACGGAGTGATAAACACACTCGACAGTGTAGGAAGGATTTATTCCGCCGATGCTTATTGTTCCGATCCCGGAAGTGAAGATAACTGGATAACTCTTTGGGGAGGATATGACATCAATCTGGATCCTCATCCCGGAACTACAGACAACATGATATTCACAGCGGGATCATGTTATCTTGCCTCAGACCGTGATATAGATCCCGATTCGGACGATCCGCTTTATCTTTTTGCCGATTTTCAGCCTAATTTTGTCGGAGTCGGATACACCAATCCGTTTTCTTCAGATGTACAAGGCTATTTCCCCGGCTTTGACGGTGATGTAACGCTTTCTGAGTTTACTATCACTTACGCTCCTGAGTCTGAATGTACAAAGATCAAGGACCTAAAATTTGATACGGATTTTTACGGTTATTATCTTGAAGGAGAATTATATGATAAAACCAGAGAGGTTTATGATCCGTATGAAGGAATATTAACATTTTATCTGCTTGCGTTACCTGATCTGAAGGGCGAAATATATCCCAGATCGGAAGGCGAGCTTAAAGCTATGATGTCGTCCGGATATGCGGCATTCCCTTCGGAGACCGGAAACTATACCATCGGAGATTTGAAAGACGGTTCGGGAAATGTCATTGATAAGGATGGTGCCGCTCTTGATAGAGGGGCTACCCTTACCGTGGATTTAGGTGTTCAAAGTTTCGATGTGGATCTTGAAGTTTGTCCTTTATATACCGGCGCACATACCATGCATGATCTTGTGCCTTACGCATATCCTGAGGCACTTGGTGAAATGAATGTGCTGATGATTCCTATTTCATGGCAGGATGAAAGTGAGAATGCAACTCCCGAAAAATATGAGGATTTGCAGGCTCATCTTGGAAGAATAATTGATAGAAACGGTAAAGTTACGGATTATTCCGATCTGCTTTCCGGTGACCTTTCACTCAGTGAATACTATGATATTGCTTCTTACGGCCAATTTACGGTAAATACCTTTATGACGGATTGGTACTGTGCTCCGTATGATTTTGACGATATGAGGACACAGGATATAGATGATAAGTTCCAGCAGGAATTACTTGATTGGTTTTATGCAAACTATGGTGACATGGATATGTCAAAGTTTGACAAAGATGCCAATGGTTATATTGATTCTGCAATCCTTATCAATATCGGCGATACATCTCAGGACGGCGGATTTAATATCATTTCCTTTGGCGGAGCCATTAACAGGGGAAATACGTATGGAAAAGAACTTGCCGGAACGCCTGACAGACCTACGTTTAATCATTTTGTTAACATGAATGCAGATCGTTTTGATCCGGGAACTTTGCAGCATGAGTTTGCTCATGGCTTGGGACTTATTGATTATTATGATGTTTCTTATTCCGGAATAGATGCAGTCGGACAATATGATTTGCAGTCTGCAAACAGAGGAGACTGGAATGTATATTCCAAGTATTCGGTCGGCTGGATTGAACCTGAAATTGTAGACGGACTCATATCCGGACAGTCCGTTGATATAACCATCGGCTCATTCGGAACTACCGGAGATTCGATTATTGTTCCTGTTGACGGAAACGATCCTACTTCACCTTTCTCTGAATACATAGCGATCAATCTGTTCTCAGATTGCGGACTGGACGGTTACTATGCCGATGAATTTGGCCTTGCGAATTGTGAAGGTGTAAGAATCTATCATATAGACGGAAGAATGGAATATCGTGATTATGTTCCTTGGGATCATCCTGAAATGGAACCCGTACCCATTGGAACCATCCACTATGCCAACGATTATAAAGAAAGCGGATGCTACAATGTTGAGCTGATACAGGCAGGTGGGGTAAATACATTTACCGATAAGAATAATCTCAGAGCCAACCTCCTGCCACAAGATTTCTTCCATGCAGGAGATGTCTTTACTCTTGAATCATACAGATCATTCTTCTTTGAAGGCAAAACTGACTGTGGCATGGATTTCGGATATTCAATCCGTGTTATCAGTATCTCCGGACATGGTGAAAATGCACAGGCTGTAATAAGAGTTACAAGACTTTAAAATTTATTGTTGACTCTCACATTATGGTAGGGATTAGGGTAGTAGTGAGCTCAAGAAACAAACATCCATGGAGGTTATTAAATGCTTAAAATTGGAGAGTTTTCGAAATTATCCAGAGTGAGTATCAGGATGCTGCGCCACTACGACGACATCGGATTATTAAAGCCTGCGGAGATCGATAATTTTACGGGATACCGTTAT
>JAEEGL011211371.1_pt1 | contig 40078 bp, 28 predicted proteins | sample 9134231 | NCBI WGS metagenome assembly JAEEGL01 (sample SAMN16246548, study PRJNA631951) | gut metagenome | biome: gut microbiome; feature: rumen; material: fiber-attached | host: Bos | place: Iran: Karaj | collected 2018-10
CGGAACGCGCCAGGAATCCGCTATTCATAATATACAGTAATTTTAAGAACACTACTATTCCCCGTACTACGGGCGCAGTTGCCATACTGGCAGTGGTATACCTGCTGCTTTTCAGAAAGAAGACCGGCCCGTTTAAGGGCAAGGAAAACTTTACCGCCAAAGAACGCCAGATAGCCCTGGACAGCTTTTTTACGATCATGGCTACAGGCATAATACATATATCGGCCATCCTTTTTATTAGCGGGACAGCCGAGCTTGAACGTTACCAGATGTTATACGGAAGCTGTATCGACTGCTTGATCCTGATGTTTTTGGCAGAGATCCTGCATCGGTTGAAATTTTTAAGTGACGAGGAGGTAGCCTCATGAGAGAAGAAAAGATTAACAGCAGGAGCATACTTTTACAGGACCTTGGCGTATTCCTGTTCATGACGAGCATCATAGGCGGCTCACTTATAGTAGCTCTGGAGGAAAAAGAGCTTCTGTACCAGAATGTTGCCCTTCTATTCGGCATCTTTCTTGTGGGGCTTCTGATCATATTACGTGCAAAAACAGCCGGTATCATCGTATCCTCAGTCATCATACTTGTGTTTACGATCTACAAGCTTTATATGCGCCTTGCATATTTAAAGCCCATTGAGTGGACTGCTTTCATCTGGCCTTTACTGGTCATCGCCACTCTTGCGGGAATGACTCTGTTTGTATCGCTGCTTTCAACAATAGAAGGCGTCAATTCCATCTTAAACCGCCGTATCGACGAGCTGACCACCATCGATCCCCTTACCGGCCTCGAGAACTTAAGAAGCATGGTCGGATCCCTCAAGCGTTACATGGCTCTCAGCGAAAGAAACGGCACCTTTATGGGACTTATGATGGTGCGCCTCCGTTATCACGAAGAAATAAAGAAGGTCCTCACCACCCGCCAGTTCAATGACCTCCGCCATATCCTGGCAGAGACCATCGCAAATGTGCTCCGTATGGAAGACCGCGTATTTACCATAGATGAAAACGGTTCTATCGCTATCATATACTTCGGTGAGGAAAAAGGCGTCAGCGTTGTGAAGAGCCGTATCCTTCACGCAGTGGAAAAGCAGAACATGCTGCCCGACTTAAACGAGCAGATGCTTACAGTCGAACTCAGTATCGTACACAGACATTATGACAAGAGCTACGCAAAAGATGCACTGCGTTACATCAGCGATGTAGAAAAGGAATTTGCTTATGAAGTATAAGGGGCGCACAATCATATACCGCCTCATTGCAGCCATCGTGCTTCTGGCAAGCTTCTTCCACGCATTACCTGCTGTGACTGAGGCTGCGGATAAGCCTGCCCATATACTGGTAGTCTATCCCGAAGAAGCCGATCACATAAACGGAGACGACGGCCCCGCTGCCCTTGCGCGCGTCATAGTCTCCCTGGGTTACGAATGCGATTATCTCGAAGCCGAAAACGCAAGAGAACATATCAGCGAATATGAGCAGGTTATCTGGTGCGCTACTGCCGAATCAGAGCGTCTGGATCCCACAATGCTCAACGGATACAAAGGACATCTCCTTGTACTGGGCGATGCCTACGGCCTGGAAAATGTGGGCCTTTACTGCCCTTCCACTACCAGAAAGAGTATTTCCGGTGCCGCAAGTTACAGCTTTTATGACGATATAGTTTTCTCTTCATCAGTACCGCTCTTACATCCCGGTCTCTTTGAGGATGCAGACTATACCGCCGGCAATCTGGAGACCGCAAACGGTCCGCTGCCTCTAGTCAGCGCCAGAGGCGACAGACGTTATATAGCCCTCTGCGACTATACCAGTGAATTTGCAAAGGCCGTGCTCATGCAGGAAATATCTTCATGGCTGTGGCCCTACGATTCCAAGATGCATGTATATACCGAATACATTGTTCTTGACGAAGTCTATCCTTATACCGACCTTGACCGCCTTACGGAGGTTGTGGAATATTTAACAGACAACCATATATCCTTTGTGATATCGGTAATGCCTATATACCAGAATTCGGATTATCCGGCAATGCAGCGTTTCTGTGAGATACTGCGCTTTGCCCAGTCCAGTGACGGCGCCGTGATACTTCACGCTCCCATCGTACAGAACGGCCTGGATGCCGAACAGCTTGCACAGCAGCTTACCATCGGCACAATGAGCTATATCGATAACGGGGTATATCCCCTGGCTATCGAGATCCCTTCGGAATGGATATTCTCAAAGGATATCACAAGCCTGCTGGGACGCTACCGCACTATTTTCCTTGCGGATATGGAGGCTTTTCCCAACCACCCCGTAGACAGCTACAGCTGCAGCGATTTCCTTAAGCTTGGCTCACAGAGGATACAGCCCGCCTTAAAGCTGGATGATGACGGCATAAGCCATCTGGGAAGATGCTCCACCGCGGTATATCTGAATATGGCAGAACTTACGGACGACGAATTATACTCTGCCATCAACGCAGCAAAGAACGCCCCCATCCCCATGCAGACTCTCTGGACCATGGATGAGGTCGTATACATGAACGAAGACCATTATCTCAACTGGAACGGCAGCACGCTTATAGTTGATGGTGTGCAGCGTTTCCATACATACACTCCGTCGGTGCCGGAGTCGGAGACCGACCACGATTACAAACGCGACAGCTATTACCGTATCGTGGCCAACTTAAGCAACCAGAACCATTTCCTGATAGGCTTAAGTATAGTAGTGCTCCTGACTTTCCTGTTATTGATAAGGCGTTCGCGCAAACAGATGCACGACCGCTTCCTTCATAAAAAAACAAATAAAGAAGTAAAGGATGTATAAATGTCTGCTGCTGATGTGATCTCAATCTATGCCATAGCTGCGATATGGTCGATGATGGTACTGAACGTCATCTTAAGTATCGGCGGATATATCTATATCTACCGCTGCAACAAGACTGACGGCCATATCCCCATGGATCCGGAAGCCTATCCCATGGTTTCCATCCTGGTCCCCGCCCACAACGAGGCCCTGGTCCTGGAACGTACGGTAAAGGCACTGCTCAATTTTGATTATCCGGAAGATAAATACGAAGTGATCATAATAAACGACAACTCCACTGATAATACGGTAGAGATCATGTCCCAGCTTGCTTCCGTATATCCTTCAAAAAAACTTATCTGCATCAGCACCGATAATGTGGTGGGCGGTACAGGAAAATCAAACGCCTTAAACATCGGCTTCTCCGTTGCAAAGGGCAGCGTGATCGCCATCTATGATGCAGACAATACTCCCGAAAAAGGCGCTCTCCGCCTTCTGGTAGAGAACCTTATGGCTGACGATAAGCTGGGTGCCGTGATCGGTAAATTCCGTACACGTAACCGTAATGCTTCCATCCTTTCACGCTTTGTTAATATAGAAACACTCTCCCATCAGTGCATGAACCAGGCAGGAAGATTTTTCTTCTTCAAGCTCTGCACCATCCCCGGGACCAATTACGTGATCCGCCGCAGCATCATCGAGCAGGTCGGCGGCTGGGATGTAAAGGCACTGAGCGAAGACACGGAGATCAGCTTCCGTATCTACCGCATGGGCTACTATATCAAACTGCTGCCCCAGGCCGTAACCTGGGAACAGGAGCCCCATCTCCTGCCCATCTGGTTCCGTCAGCGTGTGCGCTGGGCAAAGGGCAATGTCTATGTAATGATCAAAAACTTTAAATATACTTTCGACCGCGAAGCCGGCCCCATGAGAATGGATACCGTATACTATGCACTGATCTATTCCATCATGCTCACCTCACTGGTAGCCTCGGATATCATCTTCCTGGGCGGTATGCTGGGCATGATACACGTTAAGCTTGGCGGCTTCTCCCCCGCCCTTTGGGGAATGGCCATACTGGTCTTTGTTGCGAATGTAATGCTCACTCTCTCTCTTGAGAAAAATGAGTTTAACATAGAATCATTAGGTCTGGTCTTTTTGATGCTCTTTACCTACGCGAAGTTATGGGTCATCGTTGTGGTAAAAGCCATCTGGGATTCCACGATGGACGCGATCTTTAAGCGCGAAGTCAAATGGGACAAGACCGTACGATATGTTGAGGAAGGAGATAAAAAATGAAAAAGAAAATCCTGGCAGGTCTGCTCTTAAGCGCCCTCTTATGCTTACCGGCAATGAGGGCAAACGCCACCGGAGAGGACGATCCTCTTACCGGCGTAACGACAGAGAGCACAGAAACAGAGGACGTTGAGGAGGAGGAAGAGGAAGATGACGATAACGTGCAGCCTTTCCTGCCGTCCGACGAAGTTTCAATAAGCGATTACGTTCTGGCCAGCAGCCCCGAAACCGCAGGAGCGCCCATAACAGTGCGTCCTGAAACTCCGGACTGTGACTACACAAAGATATTCCGCTTTTCGGAAGATTATCTGATGCATGGCATTTTTGAACGTAATGACTTCTTCTTCAAGGTAGCCAGCTACTGGGATACCAAATATGCCTTCGCGCAGATAGAGTTTACCGTAAGTCCCCTGATACAGGATGTTCCTGCTTCACTGACTTTCTTTGTAAATGACAGACCCATATATTCCTGCCATGTAGATTACCGTGACGGTGCTTCCCAGGTATGCTTCGTGACGATCCCGGTAGATTACTTAAAAGAAGGCTACAACGAATTCTCTGTTACGGGTTTTGTGCGTATATATGATGAAGAAGGCTGTCTGGATGATTTCTCCGGTGCCAACTGGGTAAATATCTCCAAGACCTCCTGCATCGAAGCCGGCTATGATGTTATCGATACCGAAAACAAGATAAAGTATTATCCTTATCCCCTGCTCTCCACCATGGACGAGAGCGGAAGGGATCTGACCGTATACGTGCCTGACCAGGCTATTGAAGATGAGCTATGCGCTGCCTTTCTCCTTCGCGCCGGCCTCACCAACGATACCACAGATGAAGACCACATACGCTTCACAACATTGTCCAATTACAAGGAAGGCGAAGGCAACGCGCTTATCGTAGCGCAGCAGAGCCTCCTTCCCGCAGATGTTGCAAAAATGATGCCCGACACCAAAAAGAATACTGCTGCCGGCGCACTGCTCTACATGTACGGCGACGATAAGAACGGCCATACCCTGGTCCTCACCGCCCAGACTCCCATCGACCTGATGGAAGGCGCTGCAATGCTCATGGATGAGGACCGCGTATCACAGGAGAAGAACAGCTGGGCATATGTTCCTTCAGGAACCTCCAAGCAGGTACTGACCAACCGTTCCTTAAGCGCGCTTATCGAAAACGGCACCACCTTAAAAGCTATAACCGACCGTGACGGCCTTGAGTTCATCGGACCTTTCCATCAGGAAACTTCCATCTATCTGCCCTTCTCCGGCGGCTTTATCCTGGGCGAAGGCGGAAAGATCGACCTTAAGCTGCGCTACAGCGACAACCTTGATTTCGACCGTTCAATGATCACCGTATACTGGGGCGACACCCCCATTGCCAGCAAAAAGCTGGACCGTGAAAAAGCCGATTCCGATACTTTCAGCTTCCTTATGCCCTCGGATGTTGTAGGCACGCATGCTTCAGCCATCCGCATCGCATACGAACTGGAGATAAAGGATCTTTACTGTACACACCGTGCAGACGAAATGCCATGGGGTTATGTAAGCGGTGATTCAACATTTTTCCTGCCCGCAGGAAACAGCTCAACCTACGACCTTTCACTGCGTCCCTATCCATTCCAGGCTCTGGGACTCTTCAATGATCTGGCTGTTGTGGTACCCGATAACATGACTGAAGCCGAATACACAGCCCTTGGCCGCACTGCCGCCCTGCTGGGCGCAAACCTTTCACCTTACGGAAATCTGGAAGTCTGGAAGGCATCGGAATATCCTGCAGAAAGCAAGAACTGCAATATCGTGGCCATAGGAAAATGGAGCAGCAATTCCCTGCTGCAGAAGCTCAATGACAAACTAAGCTTTAAGTATAACGAAGACGGAAGCAGCTTTATCAACAACTCACAGCTTTTGATGAATGAGGATTACGCCCGCGAGATAGGCGTACTGCAGATCATCCGCTCTCCTTATCAGGAAGGCCGCGCGATATTATGCGTCTGCGCCGCAAACGATGAAGCACTCCTCAATATAGACCGTTTCTGCCAGATACAGGAAAACAACTGGACTCTTTCCGGCGACGCTTTCCTGATCGACAGCGAATTAAATACCAAGAGCTTTAAGTTCATGGAAGAGATCGCTCTTCAGAAAGTAAGCCTCAAAGATGAACTTGCAAGGAACAGGGATGCGGTACTCTTCACACTGGTATCCACACTGGCAATGTTCCTGATCCTGCTTGGCATCATATTTATCCTGCTGCGTTACCGTAAGAACCGCCGCGAGGAGGAGAAATAGTGAAACTGCAAAAAAACTTCTTTTTCCTGTTTGCCACACTGATATTTATACTGGCCGTATTCTTCTCTGCCGCCTGTGTTATAGGGCGGCTGGGAGACGGCCAGGAGTATCCATATTATCTTAAGGGACTCTCAGTGCTTATCTTTCTTGGGCTGGCACTGCTGATCCTCCTCTTCGGCATGCTCTGGTCGCGTTTTGATATCCGCAAGCGCCTCCTGGCTCTGCCTGTTCCGGGGCTTATCGCAGAAAGCCTTTGCGCTGCGCTGTTCCTTATAACAGGTCTTATCCTGCGCGTATGGGTGATAAAAAACTTCCCCATGGCGCCGGAATCCGATTACCGTACTTATTACGAGCTGGCCGATCTTATCAGCAGGGGAACCCTCCTTAAGGAAGGTCCTGGCTACTGCGATTATGTTTCCATGTTCCCCCACGTATTCGGTTATCCCGCAGTTCTTTCCGTTGTCTTCAGCATCTTCGGGACCAGCGTTACCGCTGCACTGGTATTCAATCTTTTTTGCAGCATGGGGTGCTGCGTCCTGATATGGCGCATAGTACGTAATCTTTCGGGAAGGGTAAGCGCACTCTTTGCACTGCTGCTGGCAGTCCTCTGGCCTTCACAGATCTTATACAGCAGCTTTGTTGCCAGCGAGCCGCTCTTCACTTTCCTTCTGCTGCTTGCCATGCAGCTCTTCGTAATGTCCTTAAAAGAAACACCTTTTAAAGAGACTCATCCCTGGACCTGTACCATAGAATTGGTACTCTTCGGCTTTGTACTGGCCTTCGGCTCTTTTGTACGCCCCATGGCCATGATCCTTCTGGTGGCAGCTCTGATCTGCATGATCAGCGGCGAAAAGATACTTCCCGCAAAACCCAAAAACGATCTGCCTCTTGGCGCACGCGCTTCCGATAAAGGCTGGAAACGCTGCCTTACCGTTCTTGCAGTTTATATGCTCTGCTCTAACCTTTTCAGTTCTGCAACCTCTTATGCAGTAGACCGTGAACTGGCAGGCGGTTCTTCCTCCTTTGGATATAACCTCCTGGTAGGTCTCAATCTTGAATGCTACGGCGGATGGAACCAGGATGATGCTGATTATCTTTATGCCGCTTTGGACCGCACCGGCTCTGCTACCGAAGCGCAGCTGGCCTGCCGTGATATGGCTCTGCAGCGCTTAAAAGTAGATCCCCGTGCGCTGCTGGATCTGTTCGTTCACAAATTCGAGGTTCTCTGGGGTAATGATGATTACGGTTCCTCCTGGAATATACTCTTTATGGACCAGCAGGGAAACCTTACCCCCGAACGCTCCACCTTCCTTTACCGGATGATGGACGTAAGTGATCTCTTCTATCTCTTTGTGCTTTTGCTCGCGGGTATAGGCGGCTGCATCATGCTCTGGAAAGCTCCCGACGGATCATACGCCTGCACGCTTTTATTCTGCGGTACCGTTGCTCTCCATCTGATGGTGGAGAACCAGAACCGCTATCATTACCACGGCCTTTCCATTCTGGCTATCGTAGCCGGTACCACCATAGGCCATGTACTCCGTGCCAGCTATCGTTTCTTCATGTACAAGCAGGCCGAAAAAGACCGTATCGATAACGAAAAAGCCACACGCAAGGCATTGGTGGAAAAACAGAAAGAAGCCGAAGCCGAGATCATTGATATGCGCGCAAAGGCTCTCCATGCCCAGTTTGATATGGGCAGCGCCCTGAAAGAAGGACACATTAAGATAATCGCAAGCCAGGCCGTTGCAGATGCCGAAAACAAACAGGGAAAAGAAGAGAAAAAGGGGGATAACTGAAAATGCTCTTTAACTCCCTCTCCTATCTGATATTTTTCCCTATAGTCGCATTTGTCTATTATGTGGTGCCGTGGCAGAAGGTCCGCAATCTCCTGCTTCTGGCTGCCAGCTATTATTTCTATATGTGCTGGGATCCCCGCTTCATCTTCCTGATGCTGGGCTGCAACGTCATTATCTATCTCTGCGGTATCTTTGTTGATATCTCCTGCCGTGAACGTGAAGATGGCGTCGAAAAGGATAAGAGAAGAACAGGCAAGGCAACTCTCTATACCGCTACCACACTGGTCTTTATGCTCTTTCAGATTAGGAGGTCCTTGCAAAATGAATAAAAGACTCCTGCACTTATCCTCATTAAATCACAGAACCTTCTATAGCCTGATGGCTGTAATAGCTGCCGCATTCTGTCTTATCATTGGTTTTTCCCGGAAGCCGCAGCTTTATCCTATCGATTATGGCCAGTACGAAATGATAATGCGTGACGCCGGTCTGACCTGGACGGCTGAGGATATCGCGCAGGGTGGCCTGCAGTATTCCCGTCCGCTCACGCACTTTGCATATACCGATATTTCCTGGTTCAGGCTTCTGACTCCACGCGCCGGAAGCAGCCTGGTTTATCCCATTGCGCTTATAAGGATCTTTACAGAACCTTTGGGCCTTGATTTTTCGGTTAATGCGCTTGCTTTCGTGCTTTCACTTATATTGCTCATATGCGTTTATCTGCAAATGGGATATCTATATAAACTATTTCCCAAATACGCATTCTTTCCCATAATAGGAATGTGCCTTATCTTTACCGACAGTAATTTCTGCGCGATCCTGCGCGGGCTTTATCCCCAGGGCGTTATGATCGTCTATACCGTACTCTATATCACCGCCCTGCTGGGTTACTTTGCATCCGAAGAAAAAAAGCGTCTGCCGCACATGTTCGCAACTGCCGTATCAAGCGTGCTTCTGCTGCGTGCAGACAGCCACATGATAGTATTCCTGCCCGCTCTGATCCTTATGGGCATATATATCATCATCCGTGAAAAGAATCTTTTATCAAAACACTTAGGCGCTGCGGTCATAACCATTGTCCTGTCGTGTGCTTATATGCTGCGCGCATTTACCGTGGTTGGCACCGATCCCGATATAGTCTCCGAAGCCGCTTCCTACAGCAGCGTATTCAATACCATGCTCCCTAATTCCGGCAGTCCATCCGTCATCATAAAAGAATTCGGTCTCGATGAAAGCTATCTTAATGATATCGGCAGATCGTATTATGAGTCTGCGGAATCCTTTGTTCACGATCCTCACAATGAAGTCGAAGCAGAAAAGCTTTTTGAAAAGATATCACCCTCAAACATACTCTTTACTTACCTGCGTCACCCCGTGATCCTTTCACAGGCCTGCAGCAACTATCCTTATAAAGCTTCGAGTTACGAAAACATCCGTAACTCCGCTCTTTCATCCAACAGCAGTTCCTTTTCGGAGTTCCGCAATCCGGCAGGCATAACCGGCATTATAAGAAATATCTTTCATCCGGATTATTTTACCTTCCGCATTGTCATACTGCTTATGAGTCTCCCGGCTTTATACGAGGGGATAGTCAAAAAGAAGCGCAGCTGGCTCTTTGTCCTCAGCTTTTTACTCTGTGCTGCTTTGTATCTGCCTTTTATCACTGTCTTTGGCGGTTATACCGCAGGCGCGCAGCCCATCCTGTATCAGGTATTTTTGCAGGATCTGCTACTTCCCGTGATCCTGGCTCTTATACTTCATCTTTGCATACAGCTCAGGGTCTGGATGCTCAAAAACAGCAGCGAACCCTTTGTCCCTGCCGAAAGCATTGAAGAACTGCCCGCAGAGGGAAACGTCGCTGCTATCCGTCTGCCCAAAGTACTTGATACCATCATCAAAAAAGTCTCTGCGCTTGCAGGCAGTATCTTTAATTCGCCTGTAAAGACAGCGCTCTTCTTTTCCTGCATGGCTCTTATCATGCTGCTTATGGTATTCCTGCCCGCAGAGCATCCCGCCACTGTCAATAACGGTGACTACGGCCGTATGATGAAGCAGCTCGATCTTTCCTGGGTTACGGAAAACCATTTTGATACATCCAGCCAGGTTCTTCATAAAGCTATTGAGCAATACGTTTATCTTGAGCCGTTTAATCCACTCAAATTAACTCCTATCAAGCCTACCTATACACTGTACTGGTTTGCTTCAATAGTAAGACTGCTGACGGAGCCATTTGGGCAGCCCTTCTCGACCCGCCTTCTGGCTATTGTGATGGGCGGCATAATCATTGCCTGCATAGCAATGATAGTGCACGATCTGCATCCCCACTGCGGGAAATGGACCTGCCTGATAGGCTTCCTGCTTAGCGCATTACTTTTGTCAGAAACTTACCTTACCTGGTTAAATAGTTTATATGGTGAAGGAACCATCATTGCCGGACTGATGCTGTCACTGATGTGCACCGTGCATCTGCTGGCCGCCCAGCCGAAAAAGCCCCTGATTAGCCTTCTGTGGCTGCTGGGTCTGGGCATCTCATTAAGCATCATGTGCGGAGCCAAATCACAGATGCTGCTGGCGGCTCCCGGTGCCTGCCTCTTATTCCTTTTCGTTGCCTGGTGCTGCCGCCCTTACCGTTACGATCTGCAGGCAGTTTGGATTGCAGCGGCTGTCGGGCTTTGCGCTGTACTGACAGTAGGTGCCATAGGCGTATACCGTTCCGACCGTGATGAGACCAGCGTATCCCAGCGTCATACCATGTGGCAGGCTTACTTCTACGGTATCTTTATGATATCGGATGATCCCATCAAGGATATGCAGGAATTGGGCATTGATACAGCCATGGCTGCCGATATTGGCAAATATGTACAGTTCGACCAGCCGGAGATCTATGTCTATGCTCCCCTTTCGGAAGAGGCCGGTCCTGCATTCTACGATCACGTAAGCATCGGAACCATAGTAAGCTGGTATCTGCGCCATCCCACCAAGCTCTGGTACATGCTGGATCGTGCAGCTTCAGAGGCAAAGGAACTCTATACCGGATTCCGCGTTTATACAGATGAAGATTATTTAGCTGAAAACCGCCGTGAAGTCAACGGCTTTGACTTATGGCCCGGCTGGCGCGGCAGTTTCACCCCCCACAGTTTCCTTGGTTATGTTATACTGTATCTGCTTATCATCTTTGCATCGGTACGGATCATGAAGAAAAGAGATCTTCCGATGCCCATCAGGCTTATGCCTGTGATAGCATTTTTCCTTATGATCACCGGCGGACTTCAGTTCCCTCTTTCTATCCTGGGAAACGGGTTTGCCGATTATCACAAGCAGCTCTTCGCATTCTCGTTATGCCACGATCTGCTGCTGTGCATGGCTATATGCTATGTTATATACAGACTAAAAACTTACAGGAGAGTTGATCATGAAAAAAGTAATGGTAGTGTTCGGGACCAGGCCGGAAGCGATCAAGATGTGCCCGCTGGTACTGGAACTGAAGAAAAGCAGGAAGCTTGAAACCGTTGTATGTGTGACCGGCCAGCATAAGGAGATGCTCCGCCAGGTGCTGGATATCTTTCAGGTTGAACCGGATCACGACCTTGAGGTAATGAAGCCCGGACAGGATCTGTATGACATCACCTCTTCGGTGCTGCTGGGCATGCGCGAGATCTATAAAAAAGAACAGCCCGACGTGGTACTGGTGCACGGCGATACCTCCACGGCTTACGCCAGCGCAGTAGCCGCATTCTATCAGCAGATACGCGTGGGCCATGTTGAAGCAGGCCTTCGCACCAATAATCTCTACTCTCCTTTTCCGGAGGAATTTAACCGTCAGGGTATCGGTATCTTATCGACCCTGAATTTCGCCCCTACGGAGACCGCTAAGGAGAATCTGCTGCGCGAAGGCAAGGATCCTTCCACGATCTATGTAACGGGCAATACGGGCATTGACGCGCTGTTTACAACGGTACGTGAGGATTTCTCCCACCCCGTCTTTGAATGGGCTGCAGGAAGCCGCCTGCTGGCTATTACAGCCCACCGCCGTGAGAACCTGGGTGAACCCATGCATGAGATGTTCCGCGCCATCCGCCGCATAGTCGAAGAATTTGATGATGTCAAGGCTGTCTACCCCGTACACTTAAATCCCGTGGTCCGTCAGATCGCCGATGAAGAACTCTCCGGCTGCGACCGCATACGCCTGGTGGAGCCCATGACCGTGGACGCCTTCCATAATCTGCTGCACCGAAGCTATCTGATACTTACGGACAGCGGCGGCATACAGGAAGAAGCCCCTTCCCTTGGAAAACCCGTACTGGTTATGCGCGATACCACAGAACGCCCCGAAGGCGTAGCTGCAGGCACTCTCAAACTGGTGGGTACCGATGAATCGACCATCTATGAAAGCTGCCGTGAACTCCTGACTGATGAAAAGGCTTATCAGAAAATGAGCGAAGCCGTAAATCCCTACGGCGACGGACATGCCTCAGAACGCATACGCTCCATACTTGAAGAAGTGCTGTGTAAGGAATAAAAAAGATCCTTCGCTTACGCTCAGGATGACACGGTAAATTGCTTACGCTCAGGATGACACGTAAAAGGGGGCAGACCCTAAAGTCTGCCCCCTTATTTCATACACTATCAGCTCTTATACTTCGGGCTCGATAAGTCCGTAGGTGTTTCCCTTTCTCTTGTAAACCACATTTACCTGGTCTGTTTCCGCATTGCAGAATACGAAGAAGCTGTGGCCCAGAAGCTCCATCTGAACGCATGCATCTTCAGGATACATGGGCTTGATATCAAACTTCTTTGTACGGATGATCTTGATCTCTTCTTCATCCATGAAATCCTTGTCAAGGTATTCCTGCTTGAATGAGCTTGCGCCCTGCTCACGGTCAGTGAGTTTGGTCTTATATTTCTTAAGCTGTCTTTCGATTATCTCCTCCACCAGATCGATGGATACGTACATATCATTGCTCACCTGCTCTGAGCGGATAATGCTGCCCTTTACGGGTATGGTTACTTCTATCTTCTGACGGTCCTTCTCAACACTGAGTGTTACATGAACTTCTGTATCTTCTGCAAAATACTTTTCAAGTTTTCCGATCTTGTCCTCTACGGCACTTCTTAAGCCTTCCGTCACGTCGATATTCTTACCAAGAATGATAAATTTCATACGCAGTTCCTCCGTTTCCCCGGCATAACCGGAGTATTTGTTGATAGCCGTAGTATAGCATATTCCGCCTGTTTTCGCAAGTACAGCAAACAGCTGGTTATCCTATCCTTACCAGATGTCCGCCTGTACCCTCGATCTTTACCTCAACTGTATCATTTCCGAAACCGCCGCTCACCGAATCATCAACCAGTCCTTCATAAGCGAATATCGTACCGTCCGGCTTTATCCTTTCATTTTCCCAGTTGCCTTTGAAGTCACTCACAAAGAGCAGCGTCAGTATCGTAGATCCCTCAGGTTTTATCGATTCGATAACGTGATATACCAGAGCATTATGAGACTCTTCAAAACCCCTTACCATACTAAGATATCTGTCATCAGCCTGTATGGATTTTATCGAAAACTCTGCCGAATAATAAAGTTTTTCGGCTCTCAGCTTGTCTACCAGCTCATTCCCCAACCTGAATCTGTCACACAGCTCACCCATTCTGTCCAGTGCTTCACCCCATTTATCGAATTTTCCTATATTCATTTCTTCCCTCCTTATTATTATCAGTCCTGTCCGAACCGTTTTTACAGGTGTTAAACATTTGTTCCGGCGCTGTTTGCCGATATTGAAGTACTGCCCGCCCCATCAACACTGTCAGCTGATGATGAAACACTGTCAGTACCGGTGTCGCTGTTAACAAAGGCTCCGATCACTGAAGGCAGCATCTGTATCATGGCGGATATCACAGCCGCAGTTTCCTGGTCCTTCAGTATCCCCAACGTTGAACTGATCAGGGTGTTATCATCAGCTTCGGAAGACGCCCGGTAACAGTCTGCTACCACCGTAGCGGCATACATAAGTCTGCGGCTTTTATCAACCGAATTATCCGCAAAGCCTTTATCCCCTTTAAGTATTTCTGCTGCTTCCATTATCTGGTCCACAAGTGTTTCCTCTTCGGCATCTATATCTGCCAGCGCTCCAAGCGAAACAAATTCCCGGTCACCGGAAAAACCTGCCTTCTTCTCCTTAAACAGGCCAAAGATCTTATCAACACGATCACATTTTGCCTTTATATCTCCGCCTTCAAGCGCCAGTACTTCTCCCATTCCCTGGATGGCATCTGCCCCGGCCTTAGTCTTGCAGGTCTCATTAAGATATCCGATGCATTCCTCCATATCACTAATGATGGATTCGATATCACGTTCAGAAATAGCCAGCAACATTACATATGAGCTGTCAGTCGTATCGGTAAGAAAAGGATGTTCCTTCTTCATACGCTTTATTATCTCTGCATAGCGCTCCATCACTTCATCTGTCTTATCTGTTTTTCCGAGATCACAGAGAAGCATAGCCGCGATGATGGTGAAATCATTTTCTTTCATCTTTGACTTACGCAGTTTATTATAGGTATCAACCAGGTCTTCTATATACCTTTCGGGATCTTCAGACAGTGCCATCCTGCTTTCAAGCACAAGGTCAACGTACTTCCTGAACTTTGAAAACAGACCTGTGTGCTTTGCGAGGATCTTTTTGCATTCCTTAAGCTTTTCCACATCTGCTTCCCTGCCGGCGCCCGTAAATATCATGGCGGCCACAACGCTCATAAGCTCTTTTTCAAAGGAAAATCCTTTTGCTATGGCCTTACGGTTATTTATCAGCAGTTCGCATCTTTCCCTGATCTCATCTAACATTTTATAAGTCTCCTATCGCCCGCAAAACAAGTTCTTCAGCATTTTGTTCACCAGACTGACACGCGCTCTTCTGGCGCAAGATACATTCCGTCGCCTTCTTTGATATCATAGGTATCATAAAATTCCTGGTACTGCTGCACGGTAACATTGGTACGCATGTAAGGCAGAGGATGGGGATCCTGCATTATACGCTGTAACTCCGTCTCACGTGTCCTGATGAAGGCCCAGATATGCGCATAAGATGTAAAGAACTTATCATAATCAAAGCTGTCCTTTCCCTTTGCAATAGTAAGCATCGCCTTCATTCCGCCAATATCAGCTATGGCTTCTGTCTGTACATTATCGCCAAGAACATTCTGTCCTTCCCATACAGTGAGCGTATTGTAGTGATCTATCAGTTTCTGCGCACGCTCCATAAATGCCATATAATCTTCCTCAGTCCACCAGAAAGCGTAATTTCCGTCCTTATCAAACTGGGCACCGGATGTATCGAACGCGTGGCTTATCTCATGGCCTATAACCATGCCTATGCCTCCCATAAGCTCTTCATCGCTCATACCGTCATAATAGAAAGGCTCACCTAAAAGTCCCACTATGATATTGATCGAATTATCAACAGCTGAATAATAAGCATTGGCTTCCAGGATATCAAAGCCCCATATCTCTTTGTCTACTTTTCCGTTAGTCAGTTCAGCATTTTTTTTCGTTGAAAAATCGCTGATTACTTTATTACATTCAAAATATGAAAGGCCGGTCAGATCCATCTTACTGTAATCTTCCCATTTGTCAGGATATACGGCATTGATCTTAAGATTATCAAGCTTTTCAATAGCAGCGGCACGTGTTTCTTCCGAAAGCCATTCCTCCTCAGCCAGGATATCGCGGTAAGCAGCTGCTACGTTTTTGCATATTTCAGTTATACGCTTTTTAGCCTCAGTTGCATCATAACGTTCCAGATATGCACGGTCCATAGGAGTAGTCAGGGCACTGCGCACCAGATTAAATGCCATGCTCTCATCCGATACTCTTCCTTCCGAACCGGATAACATATTAGACATATTTACATAAACATCATAGGAAGAACTGTCAAGGAAGGGGGACATAGACTCAACATACTTTACAACCATATAATTCTTAAGCTGCTCAAGATTGTCATCCGTATAGATCTCATTCAGGCGCTTAACCCATTCCGGCTCCGGTACCATGATCTCTTTTGCTTTTCCGAATCCGAAAGCGTTTATCAGTTTTTCTCCCGGGAAAGCCGGTGCCAGTGCCCATGCTTCATCAGGTTTATAAATATTGTTTATCTTATCATAGTAATCCGGGCTCATCATATCGGCAGTTGTCAATGAAACCTCAGCCAGTTTTGTCTCCAGATCGATCACGCTGTCAAACATGGCTTTAGCCTCATCCTTAGTGTATCCCACCTTGGGAAGCATCTCCTGTGCGAGGTAAAGCTGTGCTTCATAATACAGATCTCCCATTTCCGTACGCTGGCTGTATTCGGCAGCATCACCTAAAAGGAAGCCTTCCCCTCCTATCATAAGGATATAAGAAGTTGAATCGTTGATATTGGTGCTATTATAGAAAGACATAAAGCAGGGAACACCGTAACTACGCTCCGGATCACAGATAAACTCACTGATCTCCTCAATACTTGAGAGAGAACGTATATCATCTACCGAAGCCTGGATAGGGCTTACACCGGCTGCATCCCTGGCATCCCAGTCAAGGATGGCGTTATACAGCGAACGTACCAATTCCGCATCATGTCCGGTGAGGGTATCATCCTGAAGCAGCGCAGTAGCTTTTGCTTCTGTATCAAGGGCAACCTGCGTAAACGCTCCGTACTGGGCATAGCCGTCAGGGAACTGCGCATCCTTAAGCCAGTCATAATTCTGATACAGATGAAAATCATCTTTTAAAGAAAGCGCCATTCCGTCACTTATGTTTTCCTTAAGGTCTGAATCTATCCAAGGAGAACCGCCGCCTGTAACAGCCTCATCAGCCGGCTCTTCCTCCTCAGTTACAGTCTCAGCCGTTTCCTGATCAGCCGGAGCTTCCGTAGGCTCCGGAGTTTCCCCGGTCTGCTCAGGTTCGGCTGCAGGTGTTTCATTCCCCCTGCATCCTGTATTCAGTACCATTACTGCCGCCAGTGCGGCAGCTATCCATTTCTTTTTCATCTCTACTCCTCCCTCGTACAAATAATATCTGTCAGGTATTTCTTTAGATTTACCTGACTCACAGTAATATATTCTATCAGACTTCCGTCGCAAATCAATATATTTTGCCCTTCAATCCTACGCGTTGAATTATAACAAACAGTGGACGCTCGCCCCGAAATATGGTATTATGTTAAGCGGACGTTTGAAAACACTAACCCCGGAGGGCTTATGTACGCTATAGATTTTCACGCAGACGATTACGCTGCATCTTTAGAGAATTCAAAACGCATCATTGAACTGGTGCAGGCAGGACGCATCGATTCCTTCAGCGTTCTCCCCAATATGGCATGCTTCGATGAATGTATGAAGCTTCTTAAAGAGAACTGGAAACACTTTCCCAAAAAGCCCCTCATCTCCGTGCATATCAATCTGATAGACGGTTACTGGCTCTCCTCAAAGAATAAAGACCGTATAATAAAGAATTCCTGGGGCAGGATCTTCCTGCATACTATGATACCCGATAACAAAAGAAACAGGCTGCTGGCTTCCTATTCCCGTGAGATAGAGGCCCAGATAAAGGCCGTAACAGAAAAGACTAAGGATCTTAAGGATGATAACGGTGACCCGGTTGCACTGCGCATAGACAGCCATGTGCACACCCATATGATACCTCTGGTATTCGACGCCCTGATGGACGCCCTTGCCAGAACAGGCCTGCGCAATGAGGTGAAATTCATACGCTGCTCTACCGAGCCTCTGTCAATGTTCCTCTTTACCCCGGGCATCGCAGGCACCATACCGCCCGTTAATATCGTAAAGAACATCATGATCCATGTATTAAGCCATTTCGTAAGGGATAAATTAAGAGGCATGAACATAGACACCGGAAGACTCTTTGGCGTGGCCATGACCGGCGAGATGGATCTTAAGAGGGTCAGCATACTTCTTGATAAGATGACCTCTTATGCAAAGAAAAAGGATGCCTATCTGGAGATACTCTCCCATCCCGGACGTACTGCCCAGTCGGAAAAAAGTCCCGAATACGGTCCCGATGATGTCAAGGCTTTCCTTTCCCCGAACCGCGACGTTGAATACAGGATGTTAATGGAGATCAAGCGATAAACTATATTCCGTGCCAGTCACCATGAACAGATTGTTAACGTCAGTTAACAACGTGTTCATGGTGACTGGCACGGTTAATTGTAAATAATAACATCAACATTATCCACGCTGCTGCGCTGATCATGAGCCCGGGTATCAGACCTTCGGGAATATAGCGCAGCTCAAGTGTCCCGGTCTCACTGACCGGAATATATAAGAATGCATCATATATCTTCTGCGGCGTGATCTCACGTCCGTTCAGATAAGCCTTCCAGGAAGTTTCATACGGTATCGTTGTCGCAACGCCCAGGCTCTCTCCAAGATCCTCTATCAGTATATCATAACGTGACGACTTCGGATTTGTGACCAGAAGCCCTCTGTCTATGCTGTCCGTAAATGCCCGGCGCAGCACGGGTATATCCTCACTCACCACTATTACCCTGCCCAGATCAGGATCTTCACCATCACAGTATATCTTTAATTCAAAGCTGTCACCTTCCTCATAAAGTCCCAGATCCAGCACACTGTAGCAGCCAAGATTTCCATAACCCGATAAGAACTCATCATCCAGGTAGATAGCTATGTTCTGTATCCTGTCCTCTATGCCTGCGATATACAGATATACCCGTCCGTCTATGGCTGCGGTACATTCGCATATCTTTGTATCGGCGCTTTCCTGCGTATCAACGCTGCATTCCTTAAATATATCCGGCATATAACCGCAGTATGCGGAATAGATGCTCTCCTGCATGATAAAAGGATCGCTCATATCCGCCTGCGGAACGCTGTCTACTCTCATGGCTACAGGCAGCCAGAAAGGATCCTCGTAAAGATAAGCCTCCTTGTACTCATATTCATCTCTTCTGTAACAGCCGTTCACATATCTTATTCCCAACAACGAATCCGCAGTGACCGTATTGTCATTGCCGTATGCGGTATAAAGGCCGTCGTCATGAAAGCCCAGCTTCTTAAGGAAAAAGCGCGTGCTCATAAGACCTGCGGAACTATAGTGGGTAAGGCTGTTATAGCCGTACATCATGCCGTCGTTCTGCTCCCTGGGCGCACTGTCATCCACGCGGTAGAATTCCCCTTCGCAGCTTATCTTTGCAAACAGCGGCGCATCTTCATTGTATATACTGCGGTATTCTGAGGCTGTCAGCATCCCGTTTGAAGTCTGGGTCTTAAAGATATATACGCCGTTTGCCAGCAGCACCACCGTCTGCACCGTGATTAGAGCTGCATTGAAGATTTCTTTTTTCTTAAGCTCCATCATATTGAAAGCCCGCGCCGCACAGACTATGAATACAAACACCAGCAGAAAAGCCTGACGGTAAGGATATCCCGAAGGATACATACCGGCATGCCAGAGCAGATTGAGTATATCGATACACATGGAGGCAGCCATGATAAGCATCAGAGCTCCCATGCAGAGCTTTTCTTTAAGGGATACGGACCTGATGATAAAGAAAGCAAGCAACAGTACCAGTATCAGCGTTCCCGCAAATATAAGGGGCCTTCCGAAATAGGTACTGCTGCCGTCAAATTTAAAGATCCTTGCCTGAGCCAGAAGCTGCCAGGGCATCAGATCTGCGCCCTCGCCTTCCGTCCCCAGAAGTCCGGAGTCCTTGGGGCTTCCCGCCAGTTCAAATACAGTGGGCAGCAATGCCACCATATCAAGACAGACAGCCCACACGGAACATACGCCCACCCGCAGCAGCTTCTTAAACCATACAGCCGGATCATCAATAAGCAGCCACACGGTCCAAAAGACCACAAACAGACAGACCATAAAAGCGATATAATAATTGCACCATATCATCAGGGCCAGCATCAGCACATAGCCCATATACTTCTTTTCGTCTATAAGCCTGCCAAGCATCCACAATACAACCGGCATCAGTATATATACTTCCATCCACATGGGATTGATCACATAGGCCATCATATACGCGCAGAAAGTATAACTCAGTGCAAAGCCCAGGGTTTTCGGCATGCCCTCATGTCCCCTGCGCCGCAGATAATAGATCAGAAAACGGTCGGCTGCCGCTGCCATAAGCATGAACTTGATCCCTGCCATTACCGTCATAGCTTCCGGCAGATGTGCCCCGTCAAAAAAAGCCAGTACCGGTAATACAGGACTTGAGAGATAATAAGTAAAGAATCCCACCGCACCCGAGCCAAGGGCCATGGCCGGTGAATAAAGAACATCATTTTTCCCTGCTAATACACTTTTGTAATAAGAGTAAAAATCCAGGTACTGCCGTTTCATATCGAAAACAGCCCAGGTATTATCCCCAAAAGGCGTAAGTCCCGTTATTATCGCAAAAACAATGAAAAAAACGCCCGCAGCGGCAGCCGCTGCGAGCGCGTGATAATAAGCTTTCTTATCTGAATACTCTCCTGACAGCAATGACCGTATCATATCCTACTTCCGTAATAGCTATACCTTTCCTGGAATTATAAGCATGTACTATCTGCCCGTTGCCTATATAGATAGCAACATGTCCCCTGTAACAGATTATATCACCGGCTCTGGCTCCTGCAAGCCCCTCTTCTACGGGATATGCCGCACCGGGATAATCTCCTGAAGACCGGGGCAGTGACACGCCGAAGTTAAGATATACACTCATGACAAAACCGGAGCAGTCTGCACCGTTGGTCAGACTAGTACCGCCATATACATAAGGATTACCTACAAACTGGCAAGCAAAAGCCGCTACTTCTGCTCCCTTGGCCGCACCGTCTTCCGTCCCCTCATCTCCGCCATCTTCTTCGGGCTCCGGTTCGGGTGTAGGTGTTTCGGTAGGCGCCTCCGTAGGAGTAGGCTCCGCTGTAGGTTCGGGAGTCGGCGTAGGTGTTGCAGTAGGCATCGGTGTAGGCGTTGCGGTAGGCGCCGGTGTAGGAGTTGCGGTAGGCAGTGGCGTGGGCGTTGCGGTAGGCGTGGGTGTTGCGGTAGGTTCTATCGCAGTTATGGTCCCCTCCACCTGTACTTCCGGCTCAGCCTCTTCCTCAAAACTCTCAACCAGCTCACCGCCGGCCCATACATCAAAAAGCCCCAGATCACCGTCCAGCGCGGCCATAGCGCCGGCTGTCTGCAAAACGGGCTGCTCTTCTTCAAATATATTATCCTCAAAGGCTGCGGCTGCGCCGCCCAGATACTCCGCCTCTGCTTCTGTCTCCTCCTGCACATCCTCTGTCTGAATGATACCGTCACCGTCTTCGGCCGCAATAAGAACATTGCCTGCCGATGTATACGCCAGGCCAAGGATCGCGAACGCCGCGCTGAGTTTTATCAGGAGTTTAAATTTCATATTAAGTAAATGTATCGAATTCTTTCCGAATCTTTACAATTTGTTTCTTTTTTGTTACAGTTTGTATGAAATATAACACTATAAAAATATTATGTCAAGTAAGATCCTTCGTCGCTACGCTCCTCAGGATGACAGAGTCACAAGAAGGGGGAAAGGAAACTAATTATGTCAAAACTAGCGATAGTCACCGGGGCTTCCCGGGGCATAGGTGCAGCCATAGCAGGGCAGCTGGCTGCCGACGGTTATGATCTGCGCATCTGCTGCCGCAATAATATCGATAAGCTTAATTCCCTGGCGGAAGAACTTAAAAGCCGCTGTGGCGCTGATATACAGTGTTTCTGCGGTGATGTATCGGATCCCGCTTTCTGCAGCACGCTTCTTTCCGGCGCAGACAGGGCCGATGTCCTTATAAACAACGCCGGCGTATCGCATATCGGCCTTCTGCAGGATATGAAAGACAGTGACTGGTGTGAGCTTATGGGCGTTAATCTAGACAGCGCATTCTATCTTACCCGTGCGGTCATCCCGCTGATGCTTAAGTCCCACAGCGGCCGTATCATAAATGTTTCATCTGTATGGGGACGCGTTGGCGCTTCCATGGAAGCCGCTTATTCCGCATCAAAGGGGGCTCTTGATTCCCTGACCCGCGCCCTGGCCCGTGAGCTGGCGCCTTCAGGCATAGCTGTGAACGCTCTGGCCTGCGGCTTTATAGATACCGATATGAATTCCCATCTTTCCGAAGAAGAAAAAAAGGATCTGTATGAACAGATCCCCGCAGGAAGGCCGGGCACTCCCGAAGAAGTGGCGGCCTGTATATCATTACTGCTTAAAGCTCCCGTATATCTGACGGGACAGATCATCAGTTTAGACGGCGGCTGGACGTAGAATCTACAGGCATATCCATCTCTTCCTCATTTATGAAGAGCTTATGCGTACCTCCTACTACCATTAACATATCTTTCTTCACACCCAGAGGAAGCGGCTGTCCGGTACGCATCACTATGCTGAAACGGGAATGCAGTAATTTAAGCTCCGCATCCTCTGCCCTGGTTCCCAGACCTACAGCTTCATTTCCTTCGGCAAGGAATTCCAGATCCGTATTCGATATGGACATGAATAACCTGCCCTTCGCTCCTCCTATAAGATAAAGCTTCTTTCCGTTGAACTTGATATGTATGCTGGCATCATCTATACGTATGCTGCCCTCGGTTTCCTCGTAGCTTCCGATACCTGCCAGCAGGCTTCCCGATCCTTCGATGTTCATGGAGACATTTCTTATCTCGATATTCTGTCTTCCGCTCGCGGATCCCACAGCGATGCCCTTTGCGATCCTCATCACCATGCCGACATGGCCGTTGACTATCGATATAGGCACTTCACCCATAAAGGCGCCTATGCCCACACATTCGGTACCTGCCATATCGATATCGATCCTTCCGCGTCTGATACGTATGCCTTCGCCGGACTGGCATCTGCCTCCTCCTATCGCCACACAGTGGTTTCCGTCAACATTAAGCGTCAGGGTGCCGCCCAGATCACATTCTATGTGTCCGAAATCGCCGTCGAACTCGGAGCCTATACAGAAAGCACTGGTCTGTACCGGTGATATGGTAAGATTACCGTTACCCGACAGCTTAAATGATGCGTCCTCGGGCACATGTATGCCGTTTCCTTCAAATACGTTATTGCCTTCCACCACCAGCTCAAGGGATGCGCCCTTGCCTATATCGATGCAGGGATGCTCGTCCACATCGCCCAGGCGTACGTTACTCATACGCAGCCTGCACTTGCATCCATCCTTGATCCTGAAGGTCAGCCCTGCCATAAAATCGGGGTTGCCGTGTATCACCATCTCCGGCTGGGAAATGATGACGCTGGTATAATTCTCCATGGCAAGGTTCATAAGGAAGAGCTCCTTCTCCCTGTTCACCAGATAAACCTTCTTGGTCCTCTCATGGGTATCCTCTATATTCGCCTTAACTATCTGCTCCCTTACATTCTCAGGGATCTCCGTAAGCAGCTCAAATTCAGGTCTGGCAGTGTAATAGCCCTGGATCAGGTCCACTCCCATACGGATAACTGCAGTAAGCTCACGTACGTTCTCAACGCCCTCCGCAAGGGAAAGGAAACCGTTGTCATGGGCAAATTCTATAATGTTCTTTACAAAATGCTGCTTCTTGGGATCCTCCTGCACATTCTCGATAAGGCTCCTGTCGATCTTTACATAATTGGGCAGGAACTTAAGGAGGTTTGACATGTTTGAATAACCCGTGCCGAAATCATCCACGGCCACTTCAAAACCGTCCTCGCTGCTGCGGCTCCGCAGTATATTTGCGCTGTCATCAGCCAGGTCGGTTCCTTCAGTTATCTCAACCACAAGGTTCTTGAAAAGTCCCCTGTACTTGTGTCGCAGCTTAAGATAGTCGGTATCATTGAGATAATGGCTGGTTATGGAATTAACAAAGACTTTCCTTCCGCCAAGGGAATCACCCAGTTCCTCCATGGCCTGCAATACATTGCTGAAGGTTGAAAGCTCCACATCATAAAGACGCTCATCCATGGTGGCATACTTTAAGATAGTAAGCGGCGAAAGCTTGCTCTCATGTCCTGTACGCATGAGTGCCTCGTAAGCTATTATCGTGCCGTCCTTTGCCGATACGATAGGCTGGAATGCATAACGGAAATCGTTTTCGTCCATCACGCTGCGTACAGCTCCATGCTCCTTCTCATCATCCTCACCACCGGCAGCTGTGGGATTAGCCCTGCGGCTGTACCGGCTCTCCTTCATCATACGCTTTCTGGTAAAGGACTCCTCAAGTATCTGCTCTACTGTGGTCTTTTCATCCGTAGTGATGGTAAGGGAACTCATGTTGGCTTCCAGGGTATACTCCTTACCGGAAATACGGTTATAGGTAGAAAGCCTGTTCTTGATAAGCTCCATGAATTCTTCCAGCTTTCTGCCGTTATCATCAATAATGGAAAGAACTATAAATTCATCAGAACCCAGGCGCGCGGCGATGGTACCTTTATGTATGCTGTCCATCACTATCTGCGCCAGCATCTGTATGGCTATATCACCCTCCAGATGCCCGTAGATCTCGTTGATATTGCCCAGGCGGTCAACATCTATGCATATGCTTGATATGCGCTGTCCGGCTGCCTTGCAGCGATCAAGCATCTCCTGGGCCTCACGCATGAAGCCCTTGCTGTTCCTAAGGCCTGTGAGCACATCTGTCTCCTGCAGCCTCTGTACGTTCTCATTTGCGCTGACCAGCTCGTGATTGGCAAACATCAGCTTTCTCTCGGTGATGTATCTGCCTATTATCATATCCATGATCACAGTGCACTGCTCCAGAACGCCGCACTTCGGATCCATATTCTCCGACAGATATATCATATAACCGAAACAGGACTGCTTGCAGTGTATGGGGATAGCCACCATCAGCGGAGTGGCTTCCATAACGCTCTTTGCATCAGCAAAAAATTCCTTGCTCATAAAAGTATCCCAGCAGCGCGGATCTTTACGCCGGTCTGCCAGAATATAGAACTTTTCGTAATTGGTGGGACACATGCCTCTGTCCGCATAAAGATCCTGAAGGAAAGAATCACGCATGCAGACAAATGAATTCTCCGGTATCAGGGAGTTTACAGCCACGGAAATATCATCCACATTTTCGCTCTCTAAAAGCGATTCGCTGAAAGAAAAGATATTAGCTGCCAGTTCTTCATTAAAGCGGATGGATGAATCAAGCCATTTATCGGCATATGCTTCTTCTTCGGGAGTGAATTTCGGAATATCGTTATTTTCTATTACCTTTAAAGGGATCTTCCAGCCTTCAAACTTGGATTTTAGCGCCGTCAGAAAACGCTCATCGATACTTTCGGTGACTATGGCCAGGCATTCATCTATGCCCGCACCCTGAAGAAAATACAGAAAATCTGCCCTGTCCTGGGCACCTATTGCCTTTTTCGCCATTGCCAGCGGGAGGATCATAACATGCTCCCCTGCTGCGAGCCTTTCTTCTGCCAGCCTGTTGACTGCCAGGAATCTGTCCCTGTCAAATATACTGCTTACACATATGGCTGTGAGCTTCATGGAAAACCCCCGTGTATTTATGACATAAAATACCGTTTATAAGTATATCACAATATTGGGATTTGGGTATATGATTCGTACAGTTTTTTATTTATCCCGTGCAAAGGCCAGTATAAGCATAACTGCCAGCAACAACACAGCAAATACTATCGCCGGAATGATCATATTCTTCTTTTCGTCCGTCTTTGTAATGTCATCTGCAGCCGTAGGCTCAGCAAGGGCTTCGGCAGCCTTTTTCTCCGCATCTTCCCTGCGCAGCCTCTCCATCATGGCTTCCTTATCCTCTGTGCCGTCATCTTCATCTGCTGCCTGCAGTTCCCCGTTACCGGATACTGCAGCAGACTCCGATACGCTGTCAGCCTCGGGATCGTTGGAAATGGTAAGCTCCGGCATATCTATGGTGACGATCTCTTCTTCTGCCTCAGCGGGATCATTTTTTGCCAGCGCCTCCCTTAAGCTGTCAAATTCGGGATTCTTCTGCCCTTCCGCCAGCGGTCCCGGAGGTGTGGATTCACCGGCGCCGGGATCATTATGGACCTCCCCGTACATAAGCGTGGTATCCACATCAGCCAGATCATAATTCCTGTAATCCACTGCCAGATCATCACTGCGCAATCCGAAGTATTTAGCCACCGCAAGGGCGTCCGATCTGGCAAACCTGTACATATCGCTCTCTTCATCACACCAGGGTCTGTCATTCTCGTGGTCCAGATGGCACTGCTCTATTATAACGCAGGGGATATTATAATATGCCGCCTCCCTTATCACTCCGTAATAGTCGCGGCCCAGACCGTTGATGCGCACCTTGCTGCCCCTGTCTGTGAGTCCCAGCTGTATCATCTCCGCCTCCCAGACCTGGGCGAACTGGTAACAATAAGCATTATTAGGCGCAGCATTGGGTATCCATATCTCCGTTCCGTACTGGCTGTGGTCGCCGCTGCCGTTATAATGAAGACTGATCATAAAATCCGCGTCCACCGAATGTGCGAATTCCGCTCTTTCCTTTAAGGTCAGCTCCACATCCGATGTGCGGGTCAGATAGATCCTTATCCCGTCATATCGTGAAAGTTCATTGGCGAATGCTATGGCCGTAGCCAGGTTCCTGTCCTTTTCCATAGGCGGATATGCGGACGACCCGCTGTCTATGCCGCCGTGGCCCGGGTCGATGACCACCACCAGTTCATCTCCCGTATCCTGCCACCTGCCGGCAGCTATTGCCGTCATAGGAATGCAAAGTAATATAAAAAATATAAGTATCAGGCCCTTTTTCAAGTTTTTTCTTTAACTCCCTTCTTTTTAACATCAAAGATACGCTTCCACAGGTAAGAAAGCAGAAGGCTTAAAAGCAGCTCGGCTATGACTACCGGCGCCTTCCAAACGCCTGTCGCCTTGATGCCTGCGCTCCGCATAATCGTGCCGGCACATTTTATCAGCGCAAAGTGTATAAGGAAAGCATAAGCGCTTAAGTCCCCTACAAGCTTCAGGAGCTTATTATCCAGAAGTCCCGTAAGATATCCCCCGCGGCGTGTAAAGAGACATACCCAGACGACCGCCATGGGTATATATACTGTAGTCCAGTTTCTTAATGCGGCATTTACGGACTTATAAGGATCCGTATGACGCCAGAGACATACAGCCACCGTTATGATAAATGCCAGCACTTCTATGACCGTCTGTTTAGGCTTATCATCTCCGGACGGCTCAGCAGATAAGCTGCTGCTCTTTCCAAGGCAGATCCCGGCATAGATATCGGGGATACGGAATACAGGAAACATATACATAAACCAGATATAAAGGTTATTCTCCGTTCCAAGCTTCCTTACCACATCAAAAGCAAACACCAGCTGCAGCACCAGCATAAATGCCAGCAATGCCCACCTCAGATACGGCTTCATTTTCTCCGCCGCCCACAGCAGATACGGAAAGACAAAGTACAAAAACAGTGTGGTAGAAAGATACCAGGCCACGCCGTTTAAGGATACGCATACTGCCGAATTGGGATACCAGCTCTGCATCAGTATGGTATTGAGCAGGAGTTCCTTTATCAGCCCCGTTCCTTTTATATTAGAAAATCCGCCCACCCAGACCAGCTGCAATACAAACATTATCAGCATGGTCAGGATATGAAGCGGATATAGTTTTGCGATCCTTTTTACTGCCGATGTGAAAGATTTAAGCGGTGATAACGGATAATCGGAGGCGCTGCGCCCCCTGGTCATCAGGAAACCCGATAGCACGAAAAAGACGGAAACTCCCAGCTCCGACCAGTTAAACTTAAGCCCCGCATGATTCAGGAATATCCCCAGAAAGGCTATGGCTCTTAATGCCTGCAGTGAGCCGATCCTTTTTCCGCGCCCGTTTTCCATATCAAAGTGCCATTACCACTCCGCCCGGATTTTCATATATGGTACTCAGACCATTGGCGTTAAGTATCTTTACATCCTGGAAACCGAAACGTTCCGTAAGTACCCTTGCTATCTTTACACATAATTCCTTGCTGTCGCACTGGGTGATACGTACCTTACGTTCTGCCGGAAGGCCCATTTTTTCTATATGGTGGAGCATACGGTTAATGGCGCGGCTCATGCCTATGCCCTGGTCGATCTGCTTGACCTCGCCTTCGTCTCCCACAAGTACGGGCTTGATGTTCATGGTTGTAGCCACCAGCGCCTTTAAGCCCTTCAGTCTTCCGTTCTTCTTAAAAGTATCCAGATCATCCAGCACAAAGATGGTACGCATATCATCCCTGAACGCCTCACCCTGCTGCGTCACTTCCTCAAATGAAAGTCCTGCATCCACAAGTTCTGCGATCTTCTCAAAAAGCAGATGCTCTCCTGCAGCTGCACTCAGTGAATCAAATACATGGATCTTAGCGTCCTCATGATCCTCAAGGAACATCTCCTTTGCGACCATTGCGCTGTTATAAACGCCGCTCAGTTTGGAAGATAAGGTTATCACATAGTTATCCGCCTCTTCCTTAAAAGCCCTGTAAAATGCATCAGGCGAAGGGCATGCCGATCTGGGATAGGAAGGATCATTTTTTACCATCTCTATCCATTCAGCCTGGCTTATGCTTCCGTCATCCTGATACTCTACCCCGCCTATTATAATAGACATAGGTACATTTACGATATCATACTTTCTGTAGTCAAGTTTAGTAAAATCACAGCAGCTGTCCCCTATAAAACGTGCAGCCATAAAAAACCTCCTGGTTATTTTTTGATCTGGATATTTGTGATCGCACACTGATCGCCGGTAATAGCTGCATACAGATGTATGGGCTCATCCATCAGCACTGTAGTATTTTCTATCTCGAGTCCCTGGTTTTTGGATCTTACCGTCACCCTGTTACCTTTACGTTCAAACGTTACGACACAATCCACACCTTTTTTATTCTCTTCTTTCCATTTATTCCAGCCGACGAACTCATCATCCCTGACTATAAGCTCGTTCTTTGCTTTACCGGCATTGTCCCAATGCTCGCCGTCAAGTCTTACAAAGGCATATTCGCAATAGCCCTCGCCTCTCACAGTTTTATCTGCGGAATAGAAAAGGACGATATATGCGCAGTGCCATATCAGCTTGGCTGTCGGCAGGCTCATCATATGGAAAGTAAACTGCATTCCGTCCACTACCTCAATTCCTTCTGTGGAATCGGTCCTGTAGGAATCTATCTGGATATTGGGTACGTCTCCCGCCGGTACGTCAATATAGCTTATCTCAGGTGCTATACGCGGTATATAGTCCTTGGGAACAAACTCCTGTCCTTTCTCAAGATGCGTGTCATAAACATGGCAGTGTTTACCGGTGAGAGCCGCATATACGAAGCGCTGTGAGTCAGGCAGGGCTATTATATGCTCCATAATGGTCTTTCCGTCATTTACGGTCACCAGCATGTGATCCCTGACCTTTACGCCGCAGATCTCATATTCACCCTCTTCAAGATCCGTGCTTTCCGTTTCCTCTTTAACACTGCTCTGTATTTCCCGGCAGTTTATATTCTCTATCCTTCCGTCAAGCCACAGGATAAAGAATTCAAAATATGACATCTCCTCTATAGCTCTCTCGGTAGTATGCACACGTCCGTCACTGGCGTCAAAGAAAACGATGCAGCAGCCGCTTTCTTCTCCCTGTATTTTATCCAGTTCCAGCTTAAGACGCATTTTGCATATGGCCGGAACCATCAGGATGCCGTCCGATGCCATGCTCTTATACTCATCACAATCCAGCCCGTTCTTCCAGGAGAATTCCTTTACAGCTCTTCTCTCACGCAGCATGTACTCAAAATCCTCATCTATCATGCGCTGCATTATCCTGGCTATCTCAGGATCAAACTGGGTTCCGGAGCCTTTAACTATCTCTTCCCTTACCAGCGGCTGGGGAAGTGCTTCCCTGTAGCTTCTGGTGGAAGTCATGGCGTCATATGAATCCGCCACCGAAATGATACGCGCTATCTCGGGAATATCATCTCCCTTAAGGCCATCCGGATAGCCCTTGCCGTCATAACGCTCATGGTGGTAATGTGCACCCAGACTGAGGTACGGATATTCACTGATACTGGCAAGTATCTGGTTACCCATGCTGGGATGCTGCTTGATCACATCATATTCCTCAGCTGTAAGCTTGCCGTTCTTGTTGATGATACTGTCATCGATACCTATCTTACCAACATCATGCAGCAGTGCGGAATAATAGATCTTCCGAATCTCCTCTTCGCTCTTTCCCATCCTGCGGGCTATCTTTTCCGAATACTCCGCCACACGCAGGGAATGACCATGGGAATAGGTATCCTTTGCATCTATGGCGTTTACCAGGGCAGTAGCGGTCTGCTCGAAAAGCCTTTCCGACAGCTTCTGCTGCTCCTTTAAATAATCCACCTCGGATTCCTGGTATTTCTTTATCGTCCTGCTTCTGGTGTATATCATTATTATGGTGATCAGGGTAAAGAAATTGCTGAAAAAGCCCGGTATAGAGCTTAAGGTGCCGGCTTTGACGATAGACAGTATTATCGTCGGAAACTGAACCATGATAATAAGAACAGACGCTATAAATCCCGGCTTATTGAAAAGCACCACCAGAAATATCAGACACGCATTAGCCACAGTGGAAATGACTCCCGTAAACTGTGTAACACGCATTTCCCCGCCAAAGATCGTGATCACAGACTGGTCCCGGGCCACAAATACAGTCAGCACCGCTGCTGACATATACATGATCAGCAGGAGTGAAAACCCAAGTATATTAATGAACTTGTTTTCTTTTTTCTGTACCACAGACTCTCCCAAAAACAACAACCCTCTGTGTATTCAGAGGTCATTAACATCCTAATATTTTAACATTGTCATAGCCCAAAGTCAATTTACAGCCCGAATTCCGGATGCCCGTTTGCACCGGATACCGATATATAGATCTGCTCCTCCGAACCTGTATGAAATACCACTTCTTCGCTGCTTCCGTCATCACGCATAAGGACTGCAAAAAGCTGGCTGTCATGGCGGTATCCTTCTTTAAAGTCCAGCTCACTGATCCGGCCGTCACGTACATATATACCGTTTGTTATAACCTTCCGGTCTGCAGAATTCGCATCTGCGGTATAATCGTATTCCCCTAGCAGTCTTTCATTTACATATACTTTAAGCTTTTGCCCGTTAAATTTAAGGCTGACATCCGCCAGTGCTCCCGCACCTATAAAATCCGTATTTTCCAGCGACTGCGTCCAGTAATAGGGCATTTCCTTTGCTGCGCCGTCCCCGTCTCCCCCCGCCGGCTTTGTATCCTTTGCCGCCTCAGACTCCCATATCTCACGCAGCTTTTTCGCCGAAGGCGGTATAGTCAGCATGCAGCCGGCCGGGAACGTTGCCCCTTCCTCCGCCGCGTCATAATAATCCGCTATATCTCCCCTGAAATCCACGCTCTTTAAGGCACTGCAGCCTTCAAAAGCTTTCTTTCCTATGCTCTGCATGCCCTTTCCGAATACCGCGGAAGTTATTCCGCTGCATTCCTTAAAAGCCGATACGCCTATGCTGCTGACCTTATCCTGAAACACCAGATCCGCAGAAAGTGCGCTGCAGCCGGAAAAGGCGGATGCTTTAACATGTTCCAAGGTCGAAGGAAAGGCTCCCATCCTTCCAAGCGATTTGCAGTTGCAAAACGCATAAGCCCCTATGGATCTGAGCCCCTCCGGAAATACGGGTATCCATGTAATGGCAGTGCCGTTAAATGCATGGTCCCCGATGATCTCCAATGAGTCCGGAAGCAGGCATTCTCCGGTCATATTACCGCAATAAGTAAACGTCCCGTCGCAGACTGCCTTAATGTCCTTAGGGAGCTTAAGCCCTGTCAGGGATGCAGCATATTCAAAAGCATGCCCGCCGATGTATGTCACGCTGTCCGGAAATTCCAGATCTCCGGTCAGCTTTTCGCAGCTGCCAAAGGCATATTCGCCGATGCCTTTAAGCCCTTCATGCATGATAAGCTTTCCGTCGGCGCTGCAGCATCTGAAAGCACCTTCGCCTATATATTCAACGTTTCCCGGAATTTCTATATCACCCTTAAGAGACTCAAGCGATAAAAAGCACTGATCGGGGATCCCGGTCAATTCCTCGGAAATATGGAGACACCCGTCAAAACCGCATTCGGCAAAGGCATATGCCCCTATCTCCTTTACCGAATCGGGGATATAAAGATCCCCGCTCAGTTTCTCACAGCAGTTAAAAGCACATCTTCCTATACTCTCCAGTCCGTCGGGAAGATCCAGCCTTCCCGTTAAGCCTGTCAGTTCTTTAAAGCTTTCTTCGCCTATGCTCTTTAAAGACTCAGAAAGTTCTATGCCGGTAAAACCTTTGCAGCGTGTAAAAGCATAATTTCCTATGCTTTCCACCTTATCAGGTATCTTTAATGTCCCCTTCAGTCCGCCGCAGCCATAGAATGCAAATTCGCCTATCTCTGTAAGGCTCTCAGGAAGCTCAAGTTCGCATTTGAGTTCGCTGTTGGAATAAAAAGCCTCCGCCGCAACAGATGTAACGCCCTCCGATATCACTAGTTTGTTGATCTTGTAATCACTCCACATCCAGCGGTTTTCCGTCACCATTTCCCCGCTGCCCGTAATAGTCAGAGTCTTGCTCTTTTTATCGTATTCCCATTGCATGCTGCTGCCGCAGTTTCCGCTCCGCGGCTTATCATCCTTTTTGCATCCGAAAAGTCCAAACATAAACAAAGCCCCCATTAACAGTATCAGTATTCTTTTAGACCGTTCCCGCCTTCCCTGCTTCATCCTCTCACTTCCTCTACCGAAGAAAAACTCCATGCGTACATATTGATCTCTATAACAGGCGCACCGCAGTAGGTACACTTCTTTGCACCGCGCATGGCCAGCGGCGCTCCGCACTTGGGGCAGCTTACAGCCACGGCACCGTCAAGCTCATTTTCAGCCCATGTTCTGTCCTGGATATAGATCATCTCCACATTATACCTGGTCTGGTATTTAAGCTTGTCATCTCCTTTTACCAGCTTGCCGCCCAGATCCCTGATAGTATGAATGCATTCCAGCGCCGCCTGGAAGGTGATGATGCTCCTGCCCTTTTCATTCCTGTAATTTGATATCTCCGCCCTGTGGATATGCGGATCATCAAAGCGCTCTCTAAGCTGTCTGGAATCCAGCTCAGATATATGATTCTCCAGCTGGTTACGCAGCTCACTGTTACCTTCCTGAAGGCAGGCGGTATTTCTTTCCGTCACACCCCGCAGATAAGAAAGCAGTACATTCTTTGCCCTGTCTATCATCTCCGGCGCATTCATCTCGGGAAAGTCGTTCTTTATCTTGGGCATAAGGATACCGGTCATAGCCGATACCGAACGGGGACGCTCGGTATCCCTGATCCCGGCCTGCTGCAGCCCCTCGAGCAGATCCGAGTTCCCGAACATTTTGCTGGAAAAGCGCCTTACCTTTTTGCGTATATACAAGATCACGCCGATAACAGATGCCACCACTATCAGTGCCAGTACCAGTATCACTATTGTTCCTATCTGTTTTCCCGTAAGACCGCCTGCTTCGCCGGTCAGCATCAGATATCTGTTCATCTTCGCCCCCTCTCAGGTCAATGCCTTGTTAGTTATCTGCCCAAACAGATCCGGTAATTCATCTATACTGTCAACAATATGATCAGGTCTTTTACTCTCGTCATCTATGCTCTGGTATACCGCATATCCCTGACGTACCCATACGGTTTTCATGCCCAGTTTCTTTGCCGGGATAATATCATTATCCAGTCTGTCCCCGACCATAACGGCTTCGGCTGCCTCACATCCGGCTTTATCGAGGGCTGCGGTAAATATCTTCGTATCCGGCTTTGCGCACCCTGCTTCTGCCGAAGCCATTACAACATCAAAATATTTTCCGATGCCCCAGTTATCGATCCGCTCCTGTGTTCCCAGTGACTGGTTGGCAATGATCCCAAGCTTATACTTACCGTATAAACCCGAGATTACGCTGTGCGCTCCTTCATACAGTTTTTCCAGGCTGCAGTCCCACTCCGGCAAAGCTACCCCATAGGCTTTGGCAGCCGTCCTGATAGGTGTCGGGCTTATTCTTGCTGTCTCGTAAACCCTGTTCATAAACTCTGCAGGATCGATGTTCAATTGTTTTACAGCAAATTCACACCGACTTTTATATACATCGCTTTCATCAACCAGCGTAGCGCCAAGATCAAAGAAAATCCACTTCATATTAATCTCACTTCACCGTCAGCTTAATAGTCACGGCCTTTCCGTTCACTTTAGCCGTGATATTCGTCTTGCCTTTGCTGCGGGCGTGGATAACGCCATCCTCATCCACAAACGCAACGACAGGCTTGCTGCTCTTAAACTGAACATCCTGATAAATACGGGCAAGCTCTATCGGATGCTCCGCCCCTGTATCAAGGGTAAGCTGCTGTTTATAAGGTTTGCTGCTGCCGCTTATGGAAGGATCTTCAACAAATACATGCAGGATATGATCCTCACAGGTCAGGGTAGTTTCTCCCACTTCCCTGGCGGTGATCTTTGCTTTCTTTATCTCTACAATACTGTCTCCCGAAAGCTCCCATACGGTATTCTTTATGCCTTTTATCTTTACAGCTTTACTCTTGCCGACATTGATATGCAGTGTACGCTCTTTGGGTGCGGTATCCTCACTTACCTTTACAGTCCACTTGAATGCCACGCTGTTGATATATGCTGTTATCGTTGCGCTGCCCTTGCTCACAGCCTTTATGTTTCCGCTGTCGTCTACAAGCGCCACATCGGGAGCCGAACTGTAGAAAAGTATATCCATGGGCTCATTACCAGAAAATGTGATGCTTCCGTCCGCCGCAGCAATACCGGATAACTTAAGCTGTGCACTCTGCCCCACTGTCAGTTTTTGTTTCTTTTCATTCTTTGCTATCTGCGGAGCTATAACTGTTATGTCGATCTTATACTCTTCTTCACCTTTTCCAAAGGTAAGAGCCGCATTCCCGGACTTTTTAGCAGCGACGGTTTTGCCGCTTACCGAAACCACCTTTTTATTGCTGCTCTTCCAGTCCTTATCAGAAAGGAGGAATTTCTGCCCTTTTACCAGCGTTATGCTCTGCTCTTTTTCATCTGTCAGTACCGGTTGCGGATCTTTGGCGCCGTTTCCGCCCGGAAGCGGATCCGAAGGTGTCGGCGCCGGTTCTTCAGGTGTAGGTTCTTCAGGCGCCGGCGTCGGAGGTTCTCCTTTTGAAGGATCATAAACGGTAACAAGACATTCCGCCCACTTACTAGATTCATACAGAGAAGCCGCATATATCTTTGCCGTTCCTTCTGCAAGAGCCGTGACCAGTCCTTCTTCATTTACAGATGCTATAAGAGAGTTTCCGCTGGACCATTTTATCTCCGGATGGGTCGCATTTTCCGGAAGAATATGCGCTTCAAGCTTAAAACTCTCATTAATGCTTAAGCTTAATTCCGTATGGCTTATGCTTACGCTGTCTGCCCAGACAGTTGGAGCCTTTGTCACCTTGATCTGTATAAGGATATCATAAGGCTTATAATGATCCGATTCCGAAACAGAGATGCGTATTGATGCACTCTTATTCACAAGCTCTTCATCATCCTTTATCTTAAAGCTGACTATGCTGCCTTCCATCATGGGGGCCCCGTCAAGTATCCCATTATTGTCCGTGACCTTCATTTCTCCCGGAGTTCCGCCCTTTTCCACCAGGCTGTCTATGCTCACGGAATTCTGTGTTCCGTAAACGGCTTCTGTTTCCTTTACCTTATCGGCATACATCTTTGCCTTTCCAATTGGGAATTCCAGGGTTACGGGCTCAAATGTATATCTTCCGTACTCAGTAGGATAAACAGTGATCTTGCCGTTACCGGGTTCGATATTATCGGTGATCACTTTATAATAATCCGAAGCCTCCATGAATTTATAGCTGGTGGATGAGCTGTAGCGTTCATATACCCATATTTCCTTCGGAATGACCGGTTCGCCCGTATAGGTATATGTCGCTAAATAGGTGCCGTCATCATTCTTTTCTGTTGCATCACAGCGGATAGCCACAGTAGTAAGCTCTTTCTTTTCAGGCGTCTCGTCACCCGAAGAGGAGCTTCCGCTGCCGCCGTAAAGCTCAGCCAGGCCGGCACAGGCCAGCGCCAGGCAGCCGCTGTAATCCAGAGCGGATTCCGTATACTGATAACTATGTACATCATCCTTATAACCGTTTTTATCCGGTCCGCCCAGCAGCGCTCCCTTTAACACATATTTCGCTTCAGCCTGATCAGGATTAGCTGCACGGTGATGTATATATTTCGGGTTTGTTCCATAACCTATGACAAAACTGTAGTTGTATGTATTTGCCCCCAGTATGTAATCCATCTGGTATTTTGCTGCTTTTGCATAATCCGATGCAGCGTCTTTATTCGCCAGGGCCAGAGCTGTCATCTGCATGGCACAGTTATAACGCGACACTCCCCATTCGATACCAAAGTCATTGTAATAGCTCGCTGAAAGGCCCTGTTTATTTGTATAGGCATCCTTCAAGGCCTGCGCATAAGACTGCTCACCGGTAGCTTTGTACATAAGCGCCGCAAATCCCTGCCAGACCTTGTTCCAGCTGTAAAAATCATAATCCCCGTAATATACACCCTGATAAATATAGCATCCGCTGTCAGGTGTATACCCGGGTTTTTCGCCCTCACCCAGTACCCACAGCCAGGCTTCGGCCATAGCCGTCTCATCCAGGCCGTACATGGTCTCACTGCCATAATATCCGTCTGTGTTATAAAATGTACTCAGTCCGCCAAGGTCATTACCCTGATGTTCTTTACCGAACTTAAGCAGCGCCTTTGCATACTTAACACATTTTGCCGTATATTCCGCATCGGTATCTTTATATAGCCATCCCGCAGATGCAATTGCCGCTGCCATTTCGCAGCATACAGCGGTATTATTCCTTTCCGCATTCAGCCAGTAGGTGGTGCGTTCATACGTCTGGCTTTCCGGCGAACTCCAGATATTATGATCCGTATTCCCGTTGCCTACCACATGGCATACAGCTGCTACATCGCCATTACCATCAAGAAAAGTAGTCTTCATAAGGTAATCGGCGTTTCTTTTAACGATCTTCAGAAGATGGGCTTTGGCGCCTGCTTTTTCGTATACTCCGGGATTCAGATACTCTGAAAGAGCCAGGCTGCTTCCCGCAAAGCCCATGGTCAGATTAAACTTGACATGATCCCCGGCGTCATGATATCCGCCCGAAACATCAACCTTTCCGTCCCCGTCCGGATCCACAAGGCTTCTGTACTGCTCGGGAAAATTATCGGCTTTATCAAGGGCAGCCTCATTGTCATAGGTATGGCAGTTTCCTCTCCAGCTCACCCCCAGAGTACCGACGTCTCCTCCGCAGGCGTTCTCATCAAAAAAGTCAAGAGCCAGCGCAAGAACAGCCGGATAATCATTTTCGTTATCGGCTGCCTGTACCTTTCCCGGCATACCTGTACAATCAAAGGAAGTTACTGCCATGATAAATATCATGGCTGTACAAATGAACCTTCTTATCTTTCTTTTCATAAACTCTCCTTTCATTCTTCCCTTAAATACTCTGTTACTTTATTAAGATCATCGACAACAATCTCTGCTTTTTCCCTCATCTCATCATCTGCCGGAAGGATATCCGGTACCATTATCGGCCTCAGCCTCCCGCTGTACGCGGCCCTTATGCCGTTATATGAATCCTCTATGGCATAGGCCCTCTCAGGAATAACACCTATCTTCTCGCAGGCGGTAAGAAATATATCCGGTTCAGGTTTGCTCCTGCTTACCATATCCCCGCTTACTATCTCATCAAAATACTGCAGAATATCCGCATCCTTAAGCTGAGCGGTCACAGTCTGTCCCGGGGAAGACGATGCAAGAGCTATCTTCTTCTTATTAGATCTGAGATAATCCAGTATCTCGCGGACTCCGCTTTTCATCGGAAGCCTTCCGCCGTCATATTTTTCATGATACATACGTGAAGCTTCCTTTGCATAAGTATCATACGGAAAGTCCTTTCCATATGCATTGAACACGATCTCCCTGGTTTTCTGCATATTTCCCCCGATGCAGTCATGATAAACCTTTACTATATCATTTATACCATACTTTTCTGCCAGTTCTATCCAGCAGTTCATAGTGGCTCTTTCGGAATCGAAAATGACTCCGTCCATATCAAAAACCACCGCGTCAAAATCTTTCATATTGTTATAACTCCTGATAGTTACTTAATATAATCCGGATCGATCCGGACCATCTCTGCAAGGGCCCTGTTTCTGTAATTCAGGTCTTCACGAAGCGTAAAGCCCTGGGCTTCCCAGAACGCATTTCCGCCTTCGTTTTTCTTGAAAGCAACAAGAAGGACCTTATTGATACCCTCTTTTTTCAATGCCTCAAGAGCCAGATCGACAAGTTTATTTCCTATGCCCATACGTCTGCAGTCCGGCGATACGCAGGCATGCTGGATTATTCCTCTTCTTCCGTCATGTCCGCAGAGAATAACACCTACTACCTTTCCGTCAAGTACAGCAACATAAGAGGTGTCCGGATTACGTTTTAGATATTTATCGATCCCTTCCCGTGAATCATCTTTATCGTTCAGACCGTTCCCGCATCTGATCCAAAGATCGTATGCAGCTTCATAGTCATCAATTGTCATAAGCCTGTATTCTATCATATTTATATTCTCCTGCGGTATATTTTGATAAATGTATGATCGTATGGAATTAGCTGGGGATATCTTATCAAAATAGGGGATCTATATCAATATTGGGAGGGAAAAATAACCAGGCTTACGGATTATCTGCGAATGCAAGGGCGACTTACGGATCGCAGATGATCCTTATCTCTTTGTTAACGCTTGGATAACGCAGAACCGCGTAAATAGGCACTTTTATTAATTTGTGGGTGCTGTACGGGTGCTACGCAGCAAGTCTTACCTGCACTCACACGTTCTTTTGAATCATTCACATAGCTTTAGAGAAATAATTAAAATGTTTATGTAGTTGGGATTTCTCCAAATTCAAATCTTGCCTGACTCGCAGCAATTGCAGCGATAGCAACATCTTCTTCAGTTGCATTCGGAACCACCCATAGACCCTTCATAAATCTCGAATAATAATCTTTTTCTATCAATTCATGCGGTGCAATCGAAAATGACAGGAACAGAATACCAGCAGACACCAATAGAATAAAATCAGACAGTCCGGACACAAGGCAGACAGTTCCGGACTTTTTTACGCCTATATCCGATCCAAATAAGACAATCCCGGACATATGCCTGACAGGAACAGGGCACGACTAAAGGCCGGTAACCTCCCCCGGCTTGCAGTTTATATTCAGTTCCTTGAAGGAGGCCGGGGTGCAGGGGCAGAGCCCCTCATGACCTTTCTCCATCCTGAGCGATAACGCTTCATCAAGCCGTACCGCGGTGGCATAAAGAAAGGGTCATCTGAATCCTCCTTTGCATGATTTGCATTCGGATCATTCAGACGGTAGATAAGATGGATTTAAGGGGCGGGTAAAAGAAGCTCCGTATTCACACTACTAACGGTTCATCATTAACCCATTTTTTAACCCATATGAATATTATCGGATATTATGATCCGTTTGATTTTATCAATGTAGTGAATGGTCGTTTTTTTGTAGTGAACGAAAAAAAACAAAAAGCCCGCAGATATCAGTTCTTCACCGACACCCGCGGGCATACATATTCATAGCACAGCCGTTCTACTTCATTTTTCTTCTATCCTTGGCAAACTATCCATATTGAGCCTGCTTAATGTATCTAGCTGCTGTATTGCCAATTCACGCAGCAATCGCAATCTTTCACCTTGTGTCTTTCCCTGCCCTATAAGCACGGCA
>JAEEGL014370507.1_pt1 | contig 40078 bp, 41 predicted proteins | sample 9134231 | NCBI WGS metagenome assembly JAEEGL01 (sample SAMN16246548, study PRJNA631951) | gut metagenome | biome: gut microbiome; feature: rumen; material: fiber-attached | host: Bos | place: Iran: Karaj | collected 2018-10
AAATTTTAGAAACTCATTAGCTTATTATGGTAGTTTTAAAATGATAGTTGATGTTTATGATGAATCTAAAAGCTTAATTGCTACTGGAACAGGAAATACAGCTCTAATGGGAGGAAATATTACATCTATTCCCGTGTTTGTAACGATGTATAAAGTGCCAGAAAGCAAAACATCATTAGACAACGCTAAATATTACAAGATAAAAATTGAAGATTATAAAATAGATCGTTAGTAGGGGGACTTTATGAATAATAACTACAAGTATATTCATTTGCTTTATGTACCAACAATGGCTTGTAACATGGGATGTAAATATTGTTATCTACAAGATAATACTAAAGATGATAAGACTGAATATAAGTCATTAGAAACATTGGATTTTGCTATACGAAAATTTAAAGAATCTAATGTTATTCCATTTAATATATCATTACACGGTGGAGAGGTTACTACATTATCTAAAGAGGATTTCCATGATTTAATAAAATACATAAGTGATTATTATCATGATAATAGCAAGATAATAACTGATGGTGGATTTAAAATAGGTGCTCCTCATATCAAAACCAATATGTATGATTTAAAAAAACACATAGATACAATAAGAGAGTTTAATGTATCTATATCTGGTAGTTTAGATTTGCCGCTTAAATTACATGATAAATATCGTTTAACCAAAGGTGGAGAAAAAACATTACAAAAACTATTAGACAATATAAAGTTACTAGAAGATATACCAAATAAAAAGAAAGTATCTGCAACTATATTTAAAGAACATTTTAAATATTTAGATGATATTATAAAAGACATAAAGTATTTACATAAAAATACTTGTCTAGATATGAACGATTTTAACTTTATGATTGGATTTGATTACAACTCAAATGGGATACTTCATCATATGAGTGAAACTGACCAAGTAAAGTTATATAAAAAAATGCACGAAGAATTTGATGGAACTGATTTAGATTATGGAGTAAACGGACCATGGTTTGATGAATTTGGAACTGGTTATTGTCCTAATTGTGATAATTGTGGAGAAAAATTTTTCTTGCTAGAAAAAAATGGCGATATTTACTCATGTGTAAGAGGTCAAAAGCATCCGGATTATTACTATGGAAATATATATAAAAATAGTGTAGAAGAAATATTAAATACTGCCAAAAACAAGATATTTCTTAATCACAACAAAGAGCCGTTTAATAAAGAGTGTAGTAAGTGTGGTTATTTATATCTATGCAAAACCGGATGTCCATTCGTTAAGAATAATTATAATTCTAATAAAAGTTATACTTGTAAGTTGCAACAAGAAATGTATAAAGATAAAGGTCTAGAAAAAGATCCATATAATGATGAATTTGTTTATGAATATGTTAAAAAGATGCGCTTAGAGGATAAAGAAGAATACTATCCAATAAATAGACAGAGTGATTATCCTTGCTTAGAAGAAATAATAAGAGTAGATAATAATTTAAAATACATTTATGATGATAACTGCTTTATCTTAGAAGTGGATGATAATAAATATAATTTACAATCACAAATAATTAAAAAATCTAGAGATATAATTTATCTAACACCTAAAAGTAAAGTTAGAATATGGATGAAGAAGTTTTTAATTACAGAACAGTGTGACTATCCAGAGAATAATTCGCTATATATAATTTTACTAAGTGGTAATTTAGTTACATATGGAGATGAAAATAGAACGAAGCAAAGACATGTTGCCACTCATCAAATATATAAAGGAGTGTTAGATAAAACTGGTGATGATGAATATTATATTTATGATATATCCAATATGATAAAAGAATATAAAACGGAATACTCATTAGATAATCCTAATAATATATTCTTTACTACATCTGCCCTAAGAGATTATCATTATTTAAAACAAAAGAATAACGCTTATTATCACATAGCTGCAATTAATCTACCATTTCAAAACATAGAATTTTATTATTTAGATAAGGAGTTGAAAAAATGAACAAAGAAGCCGAAACATATGAAGAATTGATAAGACATAAAAGATGTGTTGATTTAACTAATGACTACGATTTAACTAAAGAAGAAGTCGAAAAGATTTACGAGTTTTTAGAAAAGTATCCAAAAGGTACTATAACTGGTAATAGTACAAGTTTAACCTTAAATGCTAACGCTACTCCAAAAGTTGATCCTGAAGTTATTAATGCGAATTGTATTAATAAAAGTATTGATGGAGTTAAGGTATCTAATGCATCATTTGTTATAATACCACATTATGATCCATCAACTAGCTATCATTCTTCAGGAGGATCATCATCTAATAATAATAACAATAATAACAATAATAACAACAATAATAGATAGGAGTAACTATGGCATTAATATCAGATAAATCACATGAAAAGAAACTTAATGACTTTAAAATTAATATAAAAACTAAGTATATAGTAGGTAATAAGATACTAGAAAGAAATACAGATAACTCTATTAATGATGATATTACCTCTGGAATAAGATGTGAGAAAGATTACTTTGTTAACAACACTTTAGTTCATAAAGAAAAGATATTTGATTCTAGAATAGAATATACTTTTATTTCTAAAGATTTAGAAGAAAAAGAATATAGATGTCCAAACTGTGGAATGACATCTAAGTTAAAGGACTTTGAAGAAGGTTGTCCATATTGTAGGACTATTTATAACATTGAATATACCGACAAAGATTTAGGAAGTAAATATCACTACGATAGAGTATTAAGAAATAACACTTATCGTATTATTACAGCAATAATTGATTTAATAATAAGTATTATTATTAGTTATTTATTTATTATATCCACTTCTAGAACTTTTAATAACATAGATGTAATAAAAATATTTGTGTATGGTATTATATTATCTATCGTTTTATATTATTTCTTTTATATACTTGATGCCTACGTAGTACTTGGACCAATTAAAAGATACAAAGATAAACAAAATGAGAAGCAAATTAACTTTTGGAATAGAACTAAAATAGAAAAAAAGAATTTCTTTAATAATTTAAATTTTGAAATAAGAAAAAAGTATTACTCTAAAAAAAATATTATTGATTTTGACATCATTGATTATTTAAAGTTTGAGGATCGTCAAAAAGGAGATAACTTCTACGTAATAGTTACTGCAGATGTTAGAGTAGTATACTATTTAAACGGAAAAATAAAACCAAAGTTTATTAAAGAAGAATATGTTTTAAGAAAAAATCCTAATGAATCATTAAAGCTAGAAGATGGAGCAAATATGATTAAGTGCCATAATTGTGGAGCATCAATTGATGCAACAAGCGGAGAGTGTTCATACTGCCATAGTGCTTCAAAATACTATCAAGAATGGTTTATGGAATAAAGACTATATTACTAGTCTTTTTTTATGTTATAATGTACTCGGAGTGAACGTATGAAAAAGAAGGGTATAATATACTTAATAATTACAATAATTTTTATACTAATCCCTTAATAAGAGAATTTATTGCCAATATAGTTTCTGAAAAGAAAAGTCATATAGCACTTCTTGCTATAATAAATATTACTGTTTTAGCTCTTATAGTTATTGGTAAGTACTATAATTTATTATACATTGGATAAAAAAAGACTAATTAGTCTTTTTTATGTTATAATAATTTTCAGGAGGTTTATTATGTTTAGTAAAAACAATATTAAATACATACTTATTTTAGCATTAGGTTTCTTTTGGTGTAGTTCATTGTATTTAACTCAAGAGCAATATATGACTCAATATGTAAGTGATAATTTTATTAATATTGCTGAATTACTATTTGGAAGTATATTTATGGCACTAGGTATTCTAACGTTCGGATTACTTTATAAAAAGAATAAAAACATGAAAATTATTTACACAGTATTTATGATTTTATCTTTAGTTGCAATGATATCTTTTTTTGCTACTAAAAATGCATATGTTATGGCAGCGTGTTTATGCTTAACCTGTTTTTTGGGTACTGCTGGATTTGGTGCTGGGTACCATTTTTCTCTTTTAGCGGGCAATGTTTCTAAAGAATATCGAGGTAGAGTATTTGCTATAGGTTATGGCCTTGGATCAATTGGGACATATTTAGTTATATTATTACCTGAGGCATTCTATTCTTCTATAAACGCAATACAGTTATATATTCCTGCTTTACTATTAAATCTTTTCTTAGTTTTAAAATATACCAATTTAATTGACATAAAAGAAGAGAAAAAATCACCAGGATTTAATAATTATTTCTTTAGATTATCAATTATTGTTCTTGCTATGGCACTATTATCTGCATTGGCAACAGATACTATTGCTCTTCATACTATTAACGTATCAGGAGGATATGGTAGAACTAGGTTATATTATTGTACTGGATTATTACTAGCTGGTTTTATAGCAGATAAGAATAAGAATCATTTTGGGATTCTTACTATAGTAAGTTTTATATTTTCATTATTATCTATTATTTTACTTAAGGATGGCTATTCAATAAAATTAATTGCTGCTTTATCTTATTTATTTGTAGCTTTCTTTGTGTTATTTAGAACGACAGTATTTGTAAATCTTATTGATAAGAGAAAAAATATATGTTGGGCAGCTGCATTTGGACTTATGTATTCTAGAATAATTGAAGGCCTGCTTGTATTATCTGAAGACTATTTAATTGCTCATTATACATTATTAATCGTCGTAATTTCTGTTGTTTTATCTCTTGTTATTATCTTGTTCTTTATATTATATTTTCAAAATAGCAAGTCAAATAATACTGAGATTGTCAAAGAACTGTCAATAAAATATAAATTAGGATTGCAAGAAGAAAAAGTCTTAAATTTATTAATTCAAGACTTGAGCAATCAAGAAATAGCCGATAAACTCTACGTTTCCTTGTATACAGTAAAGAATCATGTAGCAAATATATATAGGAAAACTGGAATGAAGAAAAAAGAATTAAAAGAAAAATGCTTTTATGGGACTAATTAGTCCTTTTTTAGTTCTTTAGTATAATAAGTCTCTACGATATACTGAAAATATGAAAGGTAGAGATTTTATGTCGAAAAAAATATTTAAAGCGTTTCTTATTATTGCTGTATTCGCATTATCTATATTTACAGTTTACGCTGTGTTTGATCCAGCTGATCCGGCTAGTGCAATACATGTAGTAAAAGAAGGCGAAACTGAGCATGCAACTGTCACAATGGAATATGATGATAACGCCGACTTTGGGCCTGGTTCACATTTGGTATGTGATAGTCATGTTTATGGTAGAGTGAGATTATCAGCAGACCCTGGTTACTATGTAAGTAACTTAAGCGTCAAGTTTAACGACCAAAACTTGCAACTAGGATTTATTGCTGCATCTGCACACGGAACATCCTTTAGGGAGTATGTTTATAGTCCTCATGAGAATGAATATATGTTCTGTATTCCAAATGATGCTGATTCTAGCAACAAAGTTGAGGTAAAAGCCACAATTGCTGAAAAAGCACCGCTATACATTTCTTATAATGTTGGAAATAGTGGAGCGTTAGTTGTTGAAGAATATCAAGATGGAGATATTATTCTTCCTAATGGCTGTACTGATAATGGATGTAATTTAAAAATTACATTTGATAATCAAGCTGATTATGAAGCCTATAGTGCAACTAAGATGTCATCTAATCCAGACGAGAATGAACCTTGGTTTAATGCGGATGCCAGTGATGGTGCAATTAGACCGGGAGAATGTGTAAATAATGATACGGATGGTTATTATTGTACTGTAGAAGTAGGAAGTAACTTCAAAGATGCTAAAGTTGGATTTTTAGATATTGGATATACAAGATTAAAGCTATATGCTCCTGGTTATTTAGGACTTAATCTTGTTACTGATGTTCCAAACTTTAATGATCTTTTAGATGAAACCGGTGGTGGTCTAATCGATTTTACTGATGATAGAACAACAAAAGATGTTCAAATATTTTATGGAACACAAAGAATTGAAATAAGTGTTGCTACACCTGCTGCATTAGTTACTGATGGTGGAGCAGTTAATATGGGTGGAGTTAGATCTATTAATGAAATTACAGGTAGTGGTTATGGATATGATGTTGAACAAATATCACCAACATCATGGGCTATAAACTTTAATAGTTTCTATCAAGATGAAATGCCTGTAAAACTAAACCTTAGAAATAACGGAACTGATTTATTTGAAAATGGAGTTACATTGAATTTCCATCGTCTTGCTTTTGCAGGAAATGCTGGAGCACTTTTAGAAGTTGATGCTGATGGAAAAAATTGTAATGAACCAACATTAGATCCACATTGTGAAAATGGAGTGTATTATTCAACACAATATCGTGGAGTAATGAAGTTTAATTATATTGATACTGGAGTTAGTCCTGATACATTAAATAATTTGGCTGGGATTGTAGACATCAGTGATGATACAATTACACTAGCTGATGATGGATCAATAACCACTTATAAAAGAAATACAGCATTTAATCCTCATGCAATTGCATTATTCTATGATGCTAATGATGAAATAGTTAAAGTTGAAGATTTTGATTTAAATAAGATAGTGTTAAAAGAAGGATTTGTTAGAGTAGATAGATTTAATGAATTATTAAATGCTGGAGAATTCTATGAAGGTAAAACATTATCTGGTTATAGTTTAACAGGAAAATCTCATGTTAACACTGGTCGATATATGGTGCCTATTGAAAATGACGATTACTTTGGACCTGAATTAAATGATGTCATAATGCATGATCTTGTATTAATAAGTAAAGATGAAGTAAGAGATTTAGGCATTAAGAAAATCGGATTGTTCTTAGTAAATGGTGAAATTGAAAAAGGATCTATTCCTGAACTTACTTATGGTATTGGTGAAGGAAAGATATTAGAGATAAGGGATGGTGATTAATAATGAAGAGAATTATATATACCTTATTAATTAGTTTATTATTAATACCAACTATCGTACTAGCAGCTACTGCTAATGATTCATTCGATCCTGATACTTGTACACTCACAATATCTGGAGAATTTGTTGGACATGATGCATCAGTTTCATTGTTTACCAAATCTGGTGAATTTAAAGGAATGAATACTAGTGAAATAGTAGGTGGAAATTATAGTGTAAGTTTTGTACTTACTTATGATGAAGAAACAACATTAGATGCAACTATAGCTAACCAAGCCGGACAAAATGAATTTAATAAAGAAGATATAGTTGTTCCGGCTTGTGAGCTTCCTGAACCAGCTGTAGATAGAATTGATACAATTAGTGATGGTGAAGGAAATACACTTACTATATTAAATAAAACTAGTTCCTTTAATGTAGGTGATTATCTACACATTGAAATGATAACTGATTTTAGTTCTCTTAGTGAAGAAGATCAAGCTACATTTGCTGCTATTCAAGATAAACTTGGTAAAACCAATGTTATATATGCAGCAATGATGGTTTCTGTTAGAAATGGCAATAATGAGGTAGGTATACCAGAAACTAAAGCTGGATATAAATTATTAATAAATCAGCCAAGAGAGGCCATAGAAGGATTTAACAAGCCTAATATGGTAAGATTAGTTGGAGAAAATACTATTGAATTTGAAGCTCCAATAAGACTTACATATGATAATGGTATTGTTGCTAAAATTAATGGTTTAGGAGTATATATCATTTATGATGATACACTAATAGATTATGATTTCTTAGATAACACTGACGATCAAACATATTATGTTGGAGTAGATAAGAGTCTAACTCTTAAGATAAATGCTTTACTTGAAAAGTTTAAAAGCGTATACATTGATGGTAAAGAAGTATCAAGTAAAAATTATACAACTAAATCAGGAAGTACAATTATTACATTCAAAAAGACTTACTTAGATAAGTTAGCTGAAGGAACTCATGAAGTAGTAGTTAACTTTACTGATGGTACTGCAAGCACAACATTAACAATTGATAAATCTAAAAACCCAAAAACTGGTGATAATATCATTATGTGGGTATCTATTCTTGCAGTATCAGGTGCTGTAATAACTTCAATTAAAATTACATCAAAAAAGAGAAAAAGCAATGCTAATTAAGACTAGAAAAATCTAGTCTTTTTTCCTGTTTGAAATTGACATAGTTTTTTATAAATAGTATACTTTTTATAGTAGGTAGGTAAGAAAATGGATAAGAGTTATAAAAAAGTAATAATTGTAATTTTATGTATTTTATTAGTTGTCTGTGGTTTAGGGCTTTCTTACCGCTCATATCGTAAAAATCATAGTGAGAGTGCTATTATAGTTAAATTAAACAATTTATCTATCAATTTTTTAAATGGTAATGTAATAAAGTTCGATTCTAAAGAAAAAGAAATAAGTTTTTCAGTAATAAATGATTCAACTGATGATATTTATTATTCAATAAAAATAGATAATATTAGAAAACTAGGAAAAGATGTTAAATTAACTTTAAATGATAAAACAACTATAGACTTAAAAAAAGATGATGAAATTATTATTAGTAAAGGTATAAAGATTCCTGCTTCAGAGACTCAAAACTACACTATTAAACTTGCTAATCCTAATGAAGATAAAAACTCATTTAATATATCTATAAGTGAAGAAAAAGAAGAGGAAATAACTATAACTAAAACAATTATTAATAATAATATAATTAAAAATGATGCTCAAACTAAAGTGGGGGAAGAAATCGGCGTTAATGATGAAGGTTTAATAAGTGATTTAGATGATATTGGAATTTCTTATTATTTTAGAGGAAATGTTAAAAATAATTATTTTAAGTTTGCAGACAAGATGTGGCGTATAGTAAGAATAAATGGTGATAATTCCGTAAGACTAATTTTAGATGAGAAGGTACCAGTATTAACATCATTTAATGATAAACCTGCTGAGTTTTTAGACGCTAAGGTATATAAAGCTTTAGAAGAATGGAAAGAAGCTAATCTATTCCAATACACAGATTATATTTATAATAATAAGTATTGTTATGATTTTAATTTATCAACCGATAATAAAACTTATACCTCATATAATAGAATTAGTATAGCTCATTTGCCATCATTTAATTGTGAAGATGAACCATATACATTCGATATTGGTTTATTAAGTGTTGACGAAGCTATTTATGCTGGATTATTACTTAATACCGAAAACAAGTCAAATTATTTATATAATGAGGATATTAATGATTGGTGGTTAATGACTCCTGCTACTCAGGACAATAATAAATTTAGACCTTTCGTAGTAAAAAAAGATGGATCTATTATTACAACTATCGATAGTACATCATCTAAATCGTTAAGACCAGTAATTAATATTACGCCATATGTTACAATAGTAGGAGATGGAACAAAAGATAATCCATATATGATTGCAAAATAAAAACACATTTATATGTGTTTTTTTATTTAAACTCTAAATATATTTGCTTATTGAAATTATGTTCTTCAATTACAACATCACCTTTATCAGCTTCATCCATTTCTTCATTAGTAACTAAAAAGTATTTATGATATAAATAATCTTTACCGTCACTACTTACTGGATCATCCCATGTAAGATCTAAATGACGCCATTCATTATCGACATATACTGCATTCCAAACATGACCTGTAGCACTATAACTTATTTCTTCTGGAGTAGTAGCAATCTTATAGTTATTAAATCCAAGTTCTGTTAATGCTACTGCCATAGTATCAGCATAACCATTACAAGTAGCTAAATGATTTTTTAATAATCCTGATGCCTTATATGATTCATTTTTATTATTGTTATCGTTTTTATCTACATCATATTTTGTATTGTTTATTATATAATCATGTACGCTTTTAATTTTATCGTAATTATTCATATCACTAGTAACGTTATTTGCGATTATTTGTTTTACTTCATTTAATATATATCTTTGTTCTTCTCTTGTATATAAATAGGTAATTGTTAAATTTATTTCTCCTGATTCAGCTATACTTGATTTTAGATTAGTAAAATTATTAAATGGATGAACAAAGTTATTCAAGTGGGTAAGAAGTACTGAATCATCACAAATACTTTCAATATCTTTTAAACAATCAGTATACTCACTTGGACAATAAAAAGTAAATTGTTCCCAGCCATTATTAATTGTAGAATAAATTATATCTAATAAATCTTGATAACTATATGGAATATAATCATTTGACAAGCTTACATACTTGTAACCATTCTTTTTAGTATAAGAATTACCAGCAGATATTACTGGCTTAGGTGTATTATCAAATAATTCAATTGCTTTGTCACTTATTTTATCAATGTTTATAGCACAATAGGTTAAGAAACCAAAGATAATAATCCAAATAAACCAAGTCCTTTTCATACGACCACCAATAATATTTTATCATTAAAAAATGAAGTAAACAATTATTACTTCATATTTTTAACTTTTAAGTTTAATCTAGCTTTTTGACGATCAGCAGTATTTGTTTTCATTAAGCCTTTGCTTACTGCCTTGTCAATATATTTTTGAATCTCTTTTAATAAATTATTAGCAGCTTCCTTATCAGAAGAAGCAATTGCTTTTTCACAATTCTTTATTAAATTTTTAATACGAGCCTTCATCTCATGATTATTATCAGTTTTTTTGGCGATTACTTTAACTGCTTTTTTTGAACTCTTAATATTTGGCATAGTTATCTCCTTCCTGTAAATACATAAATAATTCTATCAAATAATTAGATTTTTGGCAATAATAAACTGCAAAAACTATAATTTAGATATTATGAACTTTTTTTGACATATTTTTTAACAATGATTAGATATTATATGACTGTGATATATATGAAAAAAAGATTCAAAGGAAAAAGAAAAAGAAAATTCAAAAAGAAAGTATTTTTGATAATAATTGCTTTAATTATTTTTAATTTTACTTTTAACAGTAAGAAAAGTATTCCGTCTTTAAAATTATTAAATCTCTTTATTGATACTTCTAAGTTTGATATAAAAAATTTAAATAACAGGGACTTTATTCTTAAATATACTTTAGGTATTAATGAGAATAATGAAAAAGATGATAAAGGTAGCATACAAGGAGATATTTTAGTGGAAGTAAATCCTACAGTAGAAAATAAAGAAAATGAAAAACCTTTAGTTTATATTTATAATACGCACCAGAGTGAAACATATCATAAAGACTTAGTTGAAGCTTATAATATAAGTCCAACAGTTATGCTTACAAGTTATATGCTTCAGGAAGAACTAATTAGTCTTGGCATACCAACAATTGTTGAAAAAGGAAGTATTAAAGACGTGTTAAATAAAAACAAATGGATTTATAAAGATTCATATAAAGCGAGTAGAATACTTCTGGAAAAGGCATATAATGATTATCCTTCATTAAAAGTTTTTATTGATATTCATAGAGATTCATCTAAATATCAAAATACAACATATAAAAATAAAAACAAGAATTATGCTAAGGTATTATTTGTTGTTGGTCTTGATTATGATGGATACAAAACTAATTTAGATAGTGCAAATAGTTTAAATGAAATACTAAAAGAAGAAAATCCTTATATATCTCGAGGTGTTTATAAAAAAACTGGAAAGGGAGTAAATGGAGTATATAACCAAAACTTTAAACCTAATACATTTCTAATTGAAATAGGGGGACAATATAATAATATAGAAGAAGTTAAAAATACAATTAGCTATTTAGCAAAAAGTATATTTATTTATATAAAGGAGAAAATAAATGAAGAAGAAATCTAATTGGTTTTTAAGAATACTATTTATGTTCTTTGTAATATTTGTTATGTCATATATAGTTACTAGATCAGGATATTATGAAGCTAAACTACGGAACAAGACAATCCTTACTGATCAAAAGATTAAACAATTTGAAGATGATGTAAAAGAAGGTAAAAGTATTAGCTTAGATAGTTATTATACAGAAGAAAAACCAGATTATTCATCACTTTTATCTAACACTGGGAAAAAGCTTAGTAATAATCTATCTAAAAGCATAATTGGGTTTTTTACACAATTTGGCAAAATAGTAAAAAAACTATTTTGGTAATAAGTACATTTTGATATAATAATTATAGAGGTGGGTATATGTTAAATAAGAAAAAAGAAGTAAACACAACAGAGCTAAATGAAGTAATATCATTATCAAAAAAGATTCTAAACGTATTATATGTCTTTATGATAATTGGAATTATTTTTTTAGCAATCTTTATAGCGGTTTATATTGGAATTCCTAAGTTTTTAGGAAGCATATTAAAGGTACTTGCGCCGCTGTTTATAGGATTTGTTATTGCTTGGTTATTTAATCCATTAGTAAAAAAACTTACTAAAAAGGGAATTAATAAAGTAGTTAGTGCTCTTATAGTATATGTTGTATTTCTTGTACTTGTCGTAATTTTTATAAGAGTATTTATCCCAGTGCTTTATTCACAAATTAATGATTTAATAGTTTCTTTACCTTCGGTTATAACAAAGCTTAATGACATAATTAATGAATTTGTAATGAGTTTTAATACTAAATCAATAGATTTATCTGGTGTAAAAGATACATTAATAAATAATTTAGGAACTATGATAGTTGACTATACCAATAAACTACCTAATTTAATTATTAATTTAATTGTTAGACTATTCTCAGGTTTAGGAACAATTTTATTTGGATTAATAGTAGGTTTATATATGCTATTTGATTTTGATTCTATTCAAAAATTTATAAAGAAACTTATTCCTAATAAATATCGTAATGATTTTGAAACACTAACAAATAATATTGGAAATGAAGTTAGAAAATCAGTTAATGGTACTTTGTTAGTTGCGTTTGTAGTATTTATTTGTGATACGATTGGATTTACAATTATAGGTCTAGAAGCACCGTTATTACTCGGATTATTTTGTGGGTTAACTGATTTAATACCATATATTGGTCCTTATATTGGTGGAGCTGCTGCAACATTAATGGGATTTGCTATTTCACCAGTAATAGGTTTAACCACTTTAGTAATATGCATAATTGTTCAAATAGTTGAAAGCTATATCTTACAACCAATTGTTATGTCTAGAGCTGTATCTATTCATCCTGTTGCTATTATAGTAGGGTTACTAGTATTTGGTCATTTCTTTGGCATTATTGGAATGGTATTAGCTACACCATGCTTAGCAATATTAAAGGTAATTATTACTTTTATAAATGAAAAAAGAAAATTGCATAATTAAAGTTAATGTGATAAAATTATTTTGTTAATCGATGATTAAAGATGAATATTTAATAAGCTTATAGAAAGTTAATGGCTGATGGAAATTAATAGTAAGTTAAATATTTTGCTACTTTAGGAGATTAAATCGGTCTAGGCCGTTACCCTTAATTAAGTAAAATAAAGGATGGTACCGCATTATTTGCTCCTTGGCAGATAATGTGGTTTTTTTAAAAAGGAGGATTTATGAAAATATTTTTAATTGCTGGAAAAGCCGGTAGTGGAAAGCATAATGTTGCCACTTTAATTAAAGAACATTTTATATATGAAAAAAAAGAAACAATAATAACTGGGTATAGCAAATATCTTAAGTTATATGCTGAAGAAATTGTCGGATGGGATCGTAACGAAAATGAAAAGCCTCGTAAGTTTTTACAAGATTTAGGAGTTAAAATTAGAACTGAACTTGGTATGCCTGAGTTTTTCACAGATAGAATGTTAGATGATATTAAGGTATATGAACAATTTGCTGATGTAGTTGTAGTAGATGATGTAAGACTTCCTGGAGAAATTGAAGTTATTAAGGAAGTTTATGATGATGTAACTAGTATATTAGTTATTAATCAATTCGGAGATTCAAAACTAACTGTTGAAGAACAAGTTCATCCTACAGAAACGGCTTTAGAAAACTATGATAAATTTGATTATACAGTAATTAATTCCGATCCAAACAAGTTAAGAGAAGACGTATTTAAGATTTTAGGTGATTAGAAGTGAATTTAAAGGATAAATATATTAATTTTTTTGTAAGTAAAGGACACAAGCAAATTCCATCTGCTCCTGTTGTTCCAGAAAACGACCCAAGCGTACTATTTAATACAGCAGGAATGCAGCCATTAATTCCATATTTAATGGGGCAAGATCATCCTTATGGTACTAAATTATGTGATTATCAAAAATGTATTAGAACTAATGACTTAGATAACATTGGAGATTCTTATCATCATACTTTTTTTGAAATGTTAGGCAATTGGTCATTAGGTGATTATTTTAAAGAAGAGGCTATTACTTGGAGTTTTGAGTTTTTAACCAAAGAACTAAATATTCCAGTTGAGAAATTAGCTGTAACTGTATTTGCAGGTAATGATTTAATCGGGTTTGATGAAACTTCATATAATATTTGGAGAAAACTTGGAATTCCTGAAGAAAGAATTGCAAAGACTGTTGAAGATAACTTTTGGATAGCAGGTGAGGTTGGTCCTTGTGGAAGTGATACTGAAATGTTTTACTTCAGAAGTGATGATGAAGCTCCAACTACTTTTGATCCGGAAGATGATCGCTGGGTAGAAATATGGAACGATGTTTTCATGGAGTTTTATAAACATGAAGATGGCTCTATAACAACACTTCCAAAGAAAAACGTTGATACTGGAATGGGACTAGAAAGAACAATTGCTATTTTAGAAGGCAAAACTGATAATTATTTATCATCCTTGTGGACTCCAGTAATCAGTTTAATAGAAAAGATTTCGGGTTTACCTTACGAAGGCAATGAAAAATCAATGAGAATTATTGCTGATCATATTAGAACATCAGTATTTATCTTGGCGGATAATGCCGGAATAAAACCATCTAATACAGATCAAGGATATATTTTAAGAAGGCTAATTAGAAGGGCAATAAGACATGCCAAAAAACTTGGAATAGATATTAATAGCGATTGGGATGAGCAAATTGCTTTAAAAATAATATCAATGTATGAAGAATATTATAGTGAATTAAAAGATAATAAAAATGTTGTAATTGATAGCTTGAAAAATGAAAAAATCAAATTTAATAGAACCTTAGAAAAAGGTTTAAGAGAGTTTGAAAAAGTAACTAAAGATGGGCATGACATCGACGGTGTTACAGCATTCCATTTATTTGATACATATGGATTTCCAATCGAACTAACTGAAGAAATAGCTAAAGATAAAGGCTTAAAAGTTGATATTGAAGGATTTAAAGAAAACTTTAAAAAACACCAAGAACTATCTAGAACAGCTTCCGCAGGTAAATTTAAAGGTGGTCTAGCTGGTAATGGTGAAATAGAAACTAAATATCATACAGCAACTCATCTTTTAAATGCGGCCTTAAAAATAGTAGTTGATCAAAATGTTCATCAGAAAGGATCAAATATTACTAGCGAAAGATTAAGATTTGATTTTTCTTGTGATCATAAATTGTCTGATGAAGAAAAAGCAAAAGTAGAAGAAATAGTTAATAAATGGATTAAAGAAGATTTACCAGTTTCAGTCGAAACAATGAGTAAAGATGAAGCTTTAAAATCAGGAGCAGAATGTATGTTTATTGAAAAATATCCAGATGTTGTAACTGTTTATTCTATTGGTGATGTTTCTAAAGAGTTATGTGGAGGACCACACGTTAAAAGCACTAAGGAATTAGGTGAGTTTAAGATAGTAAAAGAAGAAGCATCATCTGCTGGAGTAAGAAGAATTAAGGCTAAATTATTATAAAAATAAAAGAGCAATATTTAATATTGCTCTTTTTTATTGTTTTATTACAAAAAGATGATATAATTATAAGAGAATAGGGAGGGATTTAGTATGGGTAAAAATAATAATGTTTTTGATATTCCTACTATACCTAAAAAAATAGCTAAGGAAAAGTTAGAAAAAGAAGAGATTGAAGTTAATAATATAGTAGAAGAAACTAACGATTTACCTACACTTGATCCTATCGATAATACTAATGATGATATAAATACTGTTAATGTTGATGATACTCCACAAGTACCTGATATTGATGAGACTAGTCAAGATACACCTGTTGTTTCTGATGAAACCGAGAGTGTTTCACTAGATGTACAAGAGCCTGTAATACCAGATGCTAATGAAGATTTTTCAAATACTCCGGTAATTGATGAAGTTATACCTTCAACAGAAAATAATGATTCTATGAATCAAACTATGGTTGAAGAACCTGTTTTGGATGCAGAAGCACCAGTTCCAGTTATTGATGAAGAAGTAGTATCTGAATCACCAGTTTCTGAAGAGGTACCACTAAATGATAGTGTGTTAGATGATACACCTATTTCCGAGACAAAAGAACAAACTGATATAGAGCCTGTTATTGAAACTCCTGAGATTCCCGCCGATTTAGATGTAAATCCTGTAGCTGACTCTGAGCCTAAGCAGACTGAACCAGTTTCTAACGAAAGTGATGTCGAAACACCTCAAATAGATTCTATTGTTAATACTGATGAACAACAAAATAATGGTATTGCTACTGAACAAGAAAATGTTGCTACTACACCAACTGAGGAAACTATTCAAGAAGTACCTGTTGAACAAATGGTTGAAGTAAGTCCAAATACAGAACAGCCAATCATCGAACAACCAGAGGTAAGCGCTCCAACAGAAGAAGTTGAAGAGACAAATATTCCGTTAGCTGACCCTACATCAGATGCTCCAACTGAGCAATTACAGGATCAAAGTACTAATAATGAGTTACAACAAGTAACACAAACTTTAGACCAACCTACAACTACTGAAAATATTATTGATGTAAATACAGCTGATATCAGTGATAATAACTTAACTCAACCTATAGAAGAGACAAGTACTGATACTGCTTTAGCAAGTGATGAAATATCTCCTTTTGCCAATAATGAACCAATTGTTGCGGTAGAAAATCCGGTTATACAAGAGTCATCTACTCCAACTATAGAATCTGTACCACAACAAGTTGTTTCAGAAGCACCTATTATGGAAACTTCACCAGCAGTTGCTACTCCAACTGCAGAGGTACCTGTTATGAATGCAGGCGAGCCAGTTGTATCAGAAGCTGCAATAACATCTCCAACTCCAGCACCTGTAGAAGAAGTGCCAGTTACAAATTTAGAAAGTTCAAGTGAGTTAGAATCTATGTCACTAGGAAGTGCAGAACAAACCCAACCTGCACCATTACCTACTGGTGGAATTGTTATACCTGATTCTTTAGATCAAAATTATGGGGTAATAGGAGAGTTAGATAATCCGATGGGACAACAGCCATTATCAACTGAATCAACTATTGCTGCACCAGCTCCATCACCTACACCGGAAGTACCAGTTGCCCAACCAGTTACTCCTACTGTAGAGGTAGCACCACAGCCAACTATAGCAGCAGAACCAACAGTAGTAGAGCAACCTGCGATGGCACAACCAGTAACTGAAACAGTACAACCTGCAGCCCCAGTTAGTAATGAAGCAGCAATTGAAAAAGCTGATAATCCTGGCAAAAAAAGTCCACTAAAAGCGATTATTATTTCAGTGGTAGCAATATTTGTGGTAGGATTTATAGTTTTAGGATTTATGATTTTTAGATTTTTCTCTGTTGACTTTGTTAGTGAAGCTTCAAATAGCATTAAACAAATTGCCAATGATTACAGCACTATAATAAGTGGAATAGATGCCTACAAGATTATTAACGAAGCCGACGAATGGCAATATACCGCTACTATTAAATCAAATAACAATACTGCTGATATTGAAGGTGGCTTGTCAAAAGATTCAAATAAATTTACTATAAAATCAAATATGAAATTAGATGATGATACAACAGCTAACATGTCATTAATAGCTTTAAATAGTTCTGTATTTGTAAGATATGTTGAAGATAGTTATTATTATCGTTTTGTCCAAGATGAAATGATAGATTTAAATAATTATATTTCAGCTATAGATTTAAAACCTGTACTGGATAGTATAGCAGATAATATTAACAAGAATATTAAAAAAGATAAGTTCTCAAGCGATTTAGTTCACTTTAAACTTATTAACGGTAAAACTAAATTGGTTAATAAATATTCATATAAAATACCTAATCAAAAAGCCGTGGAGATTCTTAATGCTTTTATGAAATCTATAAAAAATCCTGTTGTAAAAAGATTTTTGATAAATAAGGGATTTGACCATGTATATGGAGATGTTGAAGTAAACGCTATAGTATCATTAAGTGGTTTAGAAGAAATTAGAATATCTCATAATTACAAAACCTTGACATTATCTACGCCAAAGAACGGTTCATTTATTATCGGATATGATAAATATATTTATAATTTTAATAGAAATGGCAACAATCTAGTAGTGACAGTAAACAACACTAAAACATCTGATAAGAAAGATTTAAATATTAAATGGGATACTTCCAAAAAAGAAAATAGCGGATTATTTAATTTAACTGCTAGTGTAAGTGATAAGGCAGGTAAAAGAGATCTAACTTTAGATGCTGAAGTTAAAGCAGTTGATAAAGCTATACTAGAATCCCCATATAACTTTGAAATGGCTGATGATCCATATATTAAAGATATATTTGAGATAGAGTATAAGAGTGGTATGAATTCAATAGATAAATTTAATATAATAAAAAAATAAAAATGTTTACATTTTTATTTTTTTATGTACATCATCTAAATCATAGTTTGTATCATGATTTGTTGGTATTATATGAAGATGTAGGTGTTTAACTTCTTGAGCATCCCCGTAGTTTATTACTAGACTAAAGCCTTTTTGTTCTAGTTTATCTAATATATTGTTGCCAACCTTATTAGCTACTTCAAACATATGACTAATAATATCATTTGCTTGTGTAAAATCTTCGTAATGTTTTTTTGGAACAATTAGAACATGACCTTTAGCATGAGGATTAATATCCATAAAGGCTAAAACTTTATCATCTTCATATACAGTTTTGCTTGGTATTTCTCCGTTAGCTATTTTACAAAAAACACAATCCATTCTTATCACCATCTAAATTATAGCACAATAATGTGTTCTTTTCCTATATTAATGCATAAATTAAAATAGGAAGGTGATAAAAATGACCAATTTTAAAGAAATAGTTACTAAAGCTGTAATTGGTAAAGCAAAGAAAATAAGCCATGGAGAATATCGTTTAATACCTGATGAAGTTCCAAATACAGTTCTTGGATGTTGGATTATAAATCATACATTTAATGGTAAAAACGAAAATGGAAAAGTAATGATAGATGGAAGTTTTGATATAAATGTTTGGTATTCATATGACGATGATACAAAAACAAAAGTTAGCACTTCTAGATACCGCTATAATGAATTACTACCGGTAACATTAAAAGATAATGAAACACTTAATAGTGATTCTCAAATTATAGTAAGAAGTCTAAGACAACCAACGGTAACAGATGTTAATATCGTAGATAATGAAGTAGTGATGAATGTGGAAAAAGAAATGGGAGTAGAAGTTGTTGGAGATACAAAATTAAGAATTACTGTTGAAGATGAAGAAGATGAATATGAAATAATAGGTGAAGATAACATAGATGAAGTAAACGAAGAATACTTAGATAGTTAACCAAAAATGGTTGACACTATTATGGGATTATGGTATATTTATCTTGCGTCAGATAAGGAGGAATAATTATGGCAGTAAAATTAAGATTAAAAAGAATGGGATCAAAACAAAAACCATTTTATAGAATTGTAGCAGCTGATTCAAGAAGTCCTAGAGATGGTAGATTCATTGAAATAGTAGGTACTTATAATCCTATCAAAAAACCAGCTGAATTATCAATCGACGAAGAAAAAGCTCTAAAATGGTTAAATAATGGTGCAATCCCTACAGATACAGTTAAAAATTTATTTACTCAAAAAGGAATTAATGCAAAATATGCTGAATCAAAAGTAAAAAAGTCTACTAAAGCTCCAGCTAAGAAAGCAGCTGTAAAAGAAGAAAAACCAGCTGAAAAGAAGACAACTGCAAAAAAAACTACTACAAAAAAAGCAGGTAAATAATTATGAATTTAGTAGAATTTACAGAATACTTAGTTAAAAGTATTGCGAAAAACCCTGATATGGTAAAAGTTTCTTCATTTGAAAGTGATGAAGATGTAACTATATTAGAAATAATAGTTGATCCTGATGATATGGGTGTAGTAATTGGCCGTAATGGTAAAAATGCTACTGCAATTAGAACTTTGGTTCAAGCACATGCTTACTTAAATGATAACAAAAAAGTTAAAATAAATATTGATTCATTCTAACATGTCTAACGACATGTTTTTTTGTCAAATAATATATATTTATTTTACATCTTTATTGTACTTATTGATTTTTTAAAGTATAATATTATTGTTGTATGTAAGAATATAATTCTTATGGAGGTTTTAATGATAAAAAGAATAATAAGTGCAATTGTCTTAATTGCTATAATTGGACCATTAATTTATTTAGGTGGCAAATATTTTAGTTTAGCTATTACTTTAGTAGCTATGTTAGGTTATAAGGAATTACTTAATTTAAAATATAATAAAAATAAACTACCAGTACTTATGCAAATCTTAGGGTTTATTGAAGTAGCAGCACTTGTACTATGTAATCAAGATTACTCATTTCAGTTTGGCATAAGTTATAAGATACTAATATTATTACTTATTATTAACTTGTTACCAATTTTATTTTATAAGAAAGATAGCTATAATTCTAAAGATGCTTTTTATTTAATTGGTATTACTCTTTTAATAGGAGTTGTATTTAATTCATTCATATTAGTTAGAGCTTTTGGAATGTATAAGTTTATTTATTTATTGCTAATTACAGTTCTTACCGATACTTTTGCAATGATATTTGGACTTCTTTGTGGGCGTCATAAACTATGTCCTACTATAAGTCCTAAAAAAAGTTGGGAAGGAAGTATAGCTGGATCAATAATTGCTACTACAGCTGCATGTTTCTTTTATAAATACTTTGTTGGTGTAGTAGGTTTTAAAGTAATATTATTTACTTTGATATTATCTATTATCGGTCAATTAGGAGATTTGGTATTCAGTAGAATAAAAAGAGATAACGATACTAAAGATTATTCAAATTTAATTCCAGGACATGGAGGAATCTTAGATCGTCTAGATAGTATTATATTTGTTGTTATTTCATATGTAGTATTACATAGTTTTTTATAAGAAGGGTGATTTTATGTGGATTATAACGCTGCTTTTATTTATCTTTATTCTTGGATTAATTGTATTAGTTCATGAATTTGGACATTTTATTTGGGCAAAACACTTTAAGGTTCATATTTATGAATTTTCTATCGGTATGGGTCCAGTTATTTATACCCATAAAGGAAAAGATAAAATAGATTACAATATTAGAGCGCTTCCTATTGGTGGATTTGTTTCCATGGCTGGGGAAGTATATGATGATGATAATAAAGTAAAAAAGAATAGTTTACTTTGTAATAAACCATGGTATGCAAGATTAATTATTTTGGTAGCAGGTGTTGTAAATAACTTTATTCTAGCAATACTACTATTATTTACATTTGCTATGATATGGGGAAGAACTCCAATTAAACCAACAATAACTGAAGTATTAAAAGACTATCCAGTAGAAAAAGCTGGTATCGTAGCTGGTGATACGATTGTTAAAATTAATAATCGTAAAGTAGGTTCATGGGACGCTGCTCAAATACTACTATATTATAAGAATAACAAAGATTATTATACTTTTGAGATAGAGCATAAAGATAAAACCAGAGATACTTACAAAATAACACCAGTAAAGGAAAAAGATGAAACTACAAAAGAAGAAAGAAGCGTATTTGGATTTACAATATCTAATGCAACTACAAAAAATAGCTTCTTTGGATGCCTTAAATATTCTTTCCAAAAGTTTGGAAGCGTAGTTGATTCTATGTTACTTACTCTAAAAGGCTTATTTACTGGGAAAATATCTCCTAATGCACTATCTGGTCCAGTAGGTATATATAAAGTGGTAGATGAAGGTAAAAAAGCTGGTATTGCATCACTTATATACATTACAGCATTTTTATCTATGAACGTAGGAGTAATAAACATCTTACCATTCCCAGCATTCGATGGTGGAAGAGTATTGTTCTTAGTAATTGAAAAAATAAAAGGAAGTCCAGTTAATTCGAAATTGGAAAATGCTTTCCATACTGTAGGATTCATCCTATTAATCTTATTAATGATTTATATAACGTATCGAGATATACTCAAATTTATTGTAAAATGATTTATTTATGATAATATTGTTATGGATGTCCTCATAGCTCAGTTGGATAGAGCAAATGCCTCCGACGCATTAGGTCAACAGTTCGATTCTGTTTGAGGACTCCATATTTAAAAAAACCTTAAAAAATAAGGTTTTTTTATTTTATATTTTATTGTACGGTGTTATAATAAATTCGTATGTATACAAAATATTATTAGGAGTAAAAAATGAAGAGAAGTAATAGCATTAAAACTGATAAATTATTAGTATTATTTTTATCATTATCATTATTATTTGTTTTTTATTTATTTAATAAATCTAATATAAAAAAATTATATTTAGGTAATTCAAATGTACCTAAAGTAATTAGAAGAAAAAACATAAAAGATGTTATATCCGATTATAAGCAAATGTATTCTTATGTTGAAGTTGATGAAATAAATAATAAATTAACATCTATTTTGGTAACTGAAGATGATGGTACTGCTAAAAGTTTTGTTTATGATGAAAAAGGTAATGAATATACTCTTAAGGATTTAATTAAGACTGATAAGTACGATGATTTTATAAAAAAAATATTTGAATTACTTTCTTTAAAGTATGCAAAGTTTATAGTAGATGGGATTAAGGAATTTCCTGGTGATATAACGTACCAATTTAAAAGTAATGAATTAATTATCTATTATCAAAACTTTATTTTTAGTCCTTCATATGATGATGAAGTTGTTATTCATGTTAATTACAATGAAATTGATGATTATTTAGCTTTTAAACATGTTCTTGATAAAGAGTACCAAAATGAAGATGGATTTAAATATGATCCAAATAAACCGACTATAGCTATATCTTTTGATGATGGTCCAAATAACAATAATACGATGGAAGTATTAAAAACGTTGGAAGATAATAAAATGTGTGCTACATTCTTTATGGTTGGTAATAAAATGTATAATCAAAAAGACATTTTAAAAAAGGTATTTGCATCACATAGCGAAATAGGGTCTCATACATATTCTCACATTAATATGAAAAGATCTAAACCTGATAAAATTAAAGATGAAATTGATAAAACAAGCAGAATTTTTAAAGATATCACAGGATTTGATATTAAATTAATTCGTCCGCCATACGGAGCTTATACCAATGATATTATTAAAGATTATAATTATTCATTTATTCTTTGGAATGCTGACACTGATGATTGGAAGAATAAAGATGTTGAAAGAATAGTAAACTATATTTTAAATAATGCTCAAGATGGCAATATCATATTAATGCATGATTCTTATGCTACATCTGTAGAAGCAGTAAAAATTGCTTTGCCACAGCTTTATGCCAGAGGCGTTCAAGTAGTTAGTGTATCCAAACTAGCTGAGTTAAAAGGAAAAACACTAGAAGTTGGAAAAGCCTATAGATCAATGAAATAAAAAAATCACGATTAACGTGATTTTTTATTATTCTTTGGTTGTAGTCTTTTTAATTTAATGCTTGTAATAATAAAAATAATTGAACAGATGAATAAAGAACAAGCAATAATTAACTCTAATTTAGAAATTTTTCCAATAAAATTATCTATAATTAGAAATATACTATATATAATTCCGATTATTCCAATTATTTTAAGTCTTTTTAATCTACTTTCTTGCATTATTATCACCAATTAAATTGTATCATAAAAATGTGATATTGTGTGATATAATTTTATAGAGGTTCTATTATGGAAGAAAAAGAAAAGTTTGAATTTAAAGAGTTGATATGGTTATTTGTTTTTGGCTGTTTTATTGGCTTTGTTTTAGAACAATCCTTTTATGTTATAAAATATCATGAATATGTAAGCAAACAAGGTTTGCTATACGGACCTTTTAAACCTATATATGGATTTGGAGCTATATTATTTACTTGGATTTATTACTTAATAAAAAAGAAGACTAAGATTAGATACTTTTTAGTAGGCATATTAATTGGATCAACATTCGAGTATTTATCTAGCTGGATAATTGAAAAAATATATCATTCCTATGTATGGGATTATAGCAGTTTTAAATATAATATAAATGGTCGTATTTATCTTCCGTATTGTATTGTATGGGGAATAATATCTTTACTTTGGGCATCATTTATATATCCTTTCTTTAAAAGAACATATAATAAATATAAAGAAAGACGCCATTTTAAAATAATAACAATAATTGTAACAATTCTTATGGTCTTAGATTGTCTTGTTACATGGACCGTACTTTTAAAAGAAACTAGTATAAGTAAAAATAGTAAGTTTTATAAAATAGTTGATAGAGTATACCCAACTAATAAAATTAAGAAAAAATTTCCTAAATTTAGGTCTTTAAAATAATTTTTTCTTTTCTTTTTGATTATTTTATGGTATAGTGAATAAGCAAGTGGCATGGACCGTTAGCTCAGCTGGTAGAGCAACTGACTCTTAATCAGTGGGTCTAGGGTTCGAATCCCTAACGGTCCACCATTTTTATTTTAAAAAAACACTTGCATTATATACTTAAATAAGTTAAAATTAAAGAGGTTTTCGATTTGGGATTGTAGCTCAGCTGGTTAGAGCGCACGCCTGATAAGCGTGAGGTCGGAGGTTCAAGTCCCCCCAGTCCCACCAGTTATGGCCCGTTGGTGAAGTGGTTGAACACACATGCCTTTCACGCATGCATTCATGGGTTCAAATCCCGTACGGGTCACCAATTTGATAATTAGATAGCATTAGCTATCTTTTTTATTTAATTAAATGCAAGCTCAACATCTAAATCGTTATCAATAAACGAAATATATAAAAATATTGCTCCGCTTATAGTAATAAGTAAAGATGCTAAAAATGCTAGAGTAACAAGCTTTTTCTTTTTATTTGAATCAGATTCTTTAAGATTTTTATAATCTTCATAAGAACCTTTTAAAAAATATATATAAACGATTAACAAAATAGTAAATATAATTTCATTTATATGGCGATATTTTTCTTTGCTTTTAAGATCGTTATAAACATAATATTTTCTTTCTAGAGAATTAGAATACCAACTAAAAAAGATAATACCAAGGTAAATAACCCAAATAAAATCTTCGGTGTTTAATTGTTTTAGCTTGTTCTCTAAATCACTTTTATTCATACTAAAATATATTTTAAATAATAAAAAAAACTACTTATAAAAGTAGGTTTTTTTAAAATGGCGGAGCAGGAGAGATTTGAACTCTCGCATCAGTTGCCCGATCTACACCCTTAGCAGGGGCGCCTCTTCAGCCTCTTGAGTACTGCTCCAAAAGCTACAAATTAAGTATACTATAATTATAAAAATATATCAAGCAATAAAAAACATCATTACTTTGCAACGATGTTTTTAATAGTTTCTATATAACTATTCATTAATGTAATATACGTTTCATTTTTTAATATATCTTCATTACTTAGCGAGAAGATTGGGTTTATATATTTTATTTTTGCTCCGCAATCATTTACTAAGCTTTCAACTAATTCTGAGTTTTCATATCCTTCGAACGCTATAATATTTTCATAATTTTTATTTTTAAAGTTTGCTTTTATTGTAGCTAGGTTAGTATCAGATATATTATCTTCTAAAGATATTACTTCAAAACCATAATCTTCTAAGTATTTAAAATCTCCGTTAGCAGAAATAATAGTAGGTTTTTTCTCATTTTTAGTAGCATCTTTAGCAACGCTTCTTAAATAAGCATCCATGTTAGATATATCTTGTTCAAGTGTTTTGAAATTAGCGTTAATAGTTTTGATTTCTTCTTGACTAGTACTAAGTTCAATTAAACGTTCTTTTATATTTCTTACTAGCATCATAAAGTTATTTGGACTAAACCATGTTTCTCTTATATTATATTCATACTTTATATTTTCGGATGCATCTATAATATTTAATTTAGAATTAGTATTAACAAATTTTTTAGCATATTCTTTTTCAGCAGATAATCCGTTATATATAAATATTTTTCCACTTGAATATTCTTTAATTAGTTTTTTAGTTAAGATGTATTTATCTGGATCTGTATCATTTGGGTAGATAGATTCAACATTTTCATCCGTTCCCAATAGATATGTAGTAATAAAAGTAATTGGATAACTTGTCGTATAGATTTTATTGTTATGTTTTTCGAACGCACAACCTGTTAATAATAATGTAATAACCAAAACTCCTAAAAATCTTGCAATTCTTTTCATTTTCTATCTCCTTTATTAAGTGGAACAGGATCGTAACCATATTTTCCAAAAGGGCGGCACTTTAATATCCTTTTTATGCCTAACCCTAATCCTTTAATAGCGCCATAATTATCAATCGATTCTAACATGTAACTAGAACAGGTAGGGTAAAATCTACACTTACTATGACTATGTAATGGTAAGTGCTGATACAACAAAATTATCTTTTTTAATAACCAGGCCATTATTTACCACCTTTAATAATTTTACTATAAAACATTTAAATTGTAAATTATCTTTATTATTGTTATAATATTCATAGTAAAACTTGAGAGTGGGATTGATACTATGGATTATTTGGAAAAATATGGTATTTATATTAAAAATAAAGAATTATTAGACACAGCACTTACTCATAGCTCTTATTCTAATGAACATGATGTTGAAAATTATGAAAGATTAGAGTTTTTAGGAGATGCTGTTCTTGAACTTGTAGTTAGTGATTATTTATTTAATAATTATCATGATAGTGAAGGCCAAATGAGTAAAATAAGAAGTAGTTTTGTTTGTGAAAGTGCAGCTTGTGAGTATGCTAAATTAATAGGAATAGATAAGCAAATTAGAGTAGGGCATGGACAAGAAGGAAACATTAACGAAACTATTATTGCGGATTGTTTTGAAAGTGTTTTGGGAGCTATATATTTAGATCAAGGTTTTGATGTAGTAAAGGAATTTATTAATAAGATTGTTATACCTTACATTAAGGATAATCATGAGTTTATGAAAGACTATAAATCTAAACTTCAAGAAATGGTTCAAACTGATAAAAAGTCTTTAGAATATATTGTTATTTCTGAAACTGGTCCAGCTCATTTGAAAGAGTTTGCAGTAGAAGTAAGAATAGATGGAATAGTATATGGGGTTGGAAAAGGAAGAAGCAAGAAAGAAGCAGAGCAAAAAGCTGCCTTAGATGCTTTTAATAAATGTGTTAAATAGGTGATTTTATGTACTTAAAAGCAATTAAAGCTTATGGATTTAAATCTTTTGCGGATAAATTAAATATTGAGTTTGATAAAAACGTTACTGCTGTAGTAGGCCCAAATGGTTCTGGAAAAAGTAATATTGTTGATGCTGTTAGATGGGTTTTAGGAGAGCAAAGTGTAAAATCTCTAAGAGCTACTGATAGTATGACTGATGTAATTTTTTCTGGAAGTAAATCAAGAGAACCTCTATCTAGAGCATCTGTAACATTAGTGTTCGATAATTCCGATAATTATTTAAACTCTGAGTTTAACGAAGTTGAAATAAAAAGAGTAGTATATAAAACTGGAGAAAATGAATATTATATAAACAATGCCAAAGTAAGACTAAAAGATATAACAAATTTATTTTTGGATACTGGTGCCGGTGCTGATTCATTTAATATTATTTCTCAAGGAAATGTTCAAGCCATAGTTGATTCTAAGCCAGAAGCTAGAAGAAGTATTTTTGAAGCTGCTGCTGGAGTTTTAAAATACAAAAAAAGAAAAGAAGAAAGTTTAAGAAAATTAGAAAAAACAAACGATAACATTAAAACTGTTAATCTTTTAATTGATGAGATAAACGAAACGATAACTCCTTTAGAAGCTCAAAGCAAGGTAGCTAAGGAGTATTTAGAAATCAAAGGAAAGCTAGAAAGTTTAGAGATTGCTCTTACAGCTAGTGAGATTACAAACTTAAATGCTACATTAGATGAAAACAAGATTAAGATAAAAAAGCTTGATGAAGAACTAATTGATTTAAAATCTAAGAGTAGCATTGATTCTGTTAAATTAGAAAGATTTAAAAAAGAATTACTTGATATAGAGGACGTAATTAGTGAAAAAAATAATAATCTTATTAAGATTTCAGACGATTTAGCTTCAAAATTAAATGAAAAGAAATTAATGTTAGAGCGTCAAAAGTATAGTTTGTCTGATAAAACAATTGATGAAGGTCTAGTTAAACTTAAAGATACTGAATCAAAACTAATCCAAAAGATTTCTTTAAAAGAAAGAGATTATAAAAAACTTTTTGAAGACAAAGATAATTTAAAGAAAGAATTAGATGAAATAGAAAATAAATACATAAATTCTAAAGTATCTAGAAGTAATTTACAAAATGAAATATTAGATTTAAATAAAAAGTTAATGCAAAACAAAAATGAAATAGCGTCTATAGAGTTTAACTTATCTAATGATGTAAAAGTACCTGTTGCTGTTAAAAGCGTCTTAAATAGAAAGATAGATGGCATTTTAGATAGAATAGGTAATATTTATGAAGTTGATGATAAGTATTTAACCGCAATTGATATTGCATTAGGAGCTAGTTCAAACTTTATTGTATGTGAAAATGATGCAGCTGCCAAAAAAGGAATCTTTTATTTAAAAAATGCAAATTTGGGAAGAGCTACATTTTTTCCGCTAGATATAATTAAATCAAGGTATATAGACTCCGATACTAACGACATTTTAATTGATGACAAAGACTTTATTGATACTGCATCTAATTTAATAAAATATGATAAGAAATATCAAAACATTATTGAAAATCAACTAGGTACTGTTCTTGTAGTTAATAATATAGATGCTATGACAAGACTAGGAAAGAAGATCAATTATAAATATCGTATTGTATCTTTAGATGGTGAGATATTACATAGTGGTGGTTCTATTACTGGAGGAAGCAATAAGTCCAAAGATTTAATAAGTTTTGATAAACAAAGGCTAAGCAATTTAAAAATATCAAAAGTCGAATTAGAAAACACTATTGTTGAAAAAGAATCTATGCTTGATAAATTAAACAATGATATAAACAAAATTGAAGATAGTTTATCGGAACTAAATCGTCAATTTATTTCTAAATCAGGTGAAGTAGATTTATTAAAGTCTAATCTAGATGAGCTATATAAAGAAAAAGATAATATTTTAAGTGAAAAGAGTGGCCTTAATAATTTAAAAAATAACACCCTAGAAAAAGAACTAGTTAAATTAGTTGATACATGTAATGAATTAGAAATTCAAAAAAGCATTTTAATAAGAGATTTAGATGAAGCTAAAGATAAGAGAAGTATTTTAAATGATGATATTAATAAAGAAGAACTTGCTGATAAGCAAAATAGGAGCATAATTAACGATAAGCAAAAAGATCGATATGAATTAGAAAATGAAAATGGCAAAATTGAGATTAAAATTGAAAATTATCTCCAAACTTTAACCGAAGATTACAACATTTCTTATGAAAGAGCCTCTTCAGAGTATGTTTTGGATATTGCATTATCTACTGCTAGAAAAGATCTTCTTAAATATAAAAAACAAATATATGAATTTGGAGATGTTAATACCGGCGCAGTAAAAGAATACGATAGGTTAAAAACAAGATATGACTTTTTAACTAATCAAAGAGATGATTTACAAACTTCATGTGATTCATTACTTGAAATGATAAAAGAAATGGATGAAATCATGGAACAAAAATTTAAAGAATCATTTGAGTTGGTTAATAAAGAATTTGCAAATACATTTAAAACATTATTTAAAGGTGGAAAAGGGTACTTAAAACTAACTAATCCTGATGATATATTAAATACAGGAGTAGATATTATAGCTGAACCTCCTGGAAAGAGTCTAAATTCTATAGCACTTTTAAGTGGTGGAGAAAAAACACTTACAGCAATAGCGTTATTATTTGCTATACTAAACGTAAAAACAGTTCCGTTCTGTATATTTGACGAGGTAGAAGCTGCTCTTGATGAGAGAAACGTAGATACATTCGGAGAATATTTAAGAAGTAAAAAAGACAAAAGTCAATTTGTCCTAATTACTCATAAAAAGAAAACTATGGAATATGCAGATACATTATATGGTATTACAATGCAAGAATCAGGTGTATCTAAGGTAGTTAGTGTAAAATTAGAAGACTAAATAAAAAGTTGTCATTTGACAACTTTTTATATTTCTCTCATATTTTCTGCACCCTTAAATGGGTTTTTAGGATCTATTTTATCAGGAAAAAGGATTCCATTTAAGTGATCTATTTCATGTTGAAAAGCCACAGCAAGTTCTTCTCTTACTCGTAATGTATACTCATTTCCTTCTTCATCAAAGGCATCAACTGTAATTCTAGCACATCTTGGTACAATTCCCTCAACATCACGATTAACGCTTAGACATCCTTCACCTTCGCCAACGTAGACCATTTCTTCACTTTGACTTTTTATTTTAGGGTTAATAACGACATATCTTTCAAATTTGCCGTCTTCAACTTCGTTAACGATAACAAATATTCTTTTCAAATAGCCAAGTTGAACAAAAGCAAGTCCCATACCCGGTCTTAAATTATATTTTTCAGAATATTCTTCAATTTGGCTCATTTCTAGATAGTCCATGGCATCTTTAATAAGTTTTTTGGTATCTTTATCTAAAGGAAAAGTAACTTCCTTACTTACTTGATGCAATATTTTTTCTTTTTCATCTAATATTTTAATATCTGGTACTTTCATATAACCACCAACCGAAGGTAGTATATCAAAAAATATAGAAAAAAGAAAGTATTACTTTCTTTTTAATTATTATTAAAGTTCCATCCTGCTCCGATAATTATTACTAATAAGATAAATAAAACGATCCATATTGCTGCACCAATTCCATAACCGGATGTGTAACCGGCAAAATTACCAGCACATGGAGCTTGATATGAACCATAGCCACCATAGTAGCCATTATTTCCATAATAATACATATTTTAACCTCCTTTATGTATCTACTATAATTTATTAATGATGTGCACTTTTTGACATTAAAAATGCCTAGTTAATATAAAATGTTTTTATTTAAATACCTTCTTATGCTAAAATTATTATAGGTGAGAATATGAGGAAACTATTTTCAAAGTGTGATAAACCTTTACTTGTATTGTCTGTTATCTATTGTGTTTTAGGACTCATAATGATTTTTAGTGCCTCAAATGTATCTACAGTTTTAAGATATCATGTATCTGTGTATCATTTTTTTATAAGGCAAGCAGTCTTTTTAATTCTAGGATTACTTGCAGGTATTATAGTGATTTTAAGGTTACCTACATCTAGATATCGTCATTTTGCTATTCCAATAGTAATAGTAGTTATGTCTGCGTTAGTTGGTTTATTTATGTATGGACAAATGACTAATAACGCTCAAAGTTGGTATGATTTTGGACCGGTAAGTTTACAGCCATCAGAGTTTGCTAAAACAGCAATAATTATATTTATGGCCTCTTTTTATGACGTTGTGGCTAGGAAAAAGAATGTTCCTATAACACTATATTTTATACCGCTTGCAGTAGCTGGTATATTTGCTGTTTTAGTAATTATGCAGCCGGACTTAGGTAGCGCACTTATTATATTATTAATTACTTTTGCAATATTTATAAGTGTTCCTGGAGTTAAGAGAAATATTGCTAAAATATCAAAATATCTATTAATAGGAGCAGGTATTTTTGCAATTGCTTTACTAGTAGGTGGAAAAGAAATATTAAATTCCCGTCAAATGAAAAGATTTGAGTTTAAAAATCCATGTAGTAGATATCGTGAAGAAACAGGATATCAAGTATGTAATGGATTTATTGCAATACACAATGGTGGCTTACTAGGAAAAGGATTAGGTAATAGTACTCAAAAGTATCTATATTTACCTGAAAGTCATACAGATTTTATCTTTCCTATAATAGTTGAGGAACTTGGGCTTATTGTAGGAATACTAATAGTTTTAGGTTATGCAATTATGTTATATAGAATCCTTGTAATAGCAAGAAAATCTTCAACATTAAACGGCGCTATATTAGCGTATGGGGCATTTATTTATATATTGACCCATATTCTAATTAATTTACTTGGAATTCTAGCAATAATACCACTTACTGGTGTTCCGCTTCCGCTTCTAAGCTATGGTGGTAGTTTTACGATTAATATAATGGTTATGTTATTCATCGTTCAAAGAGTTGCAATAGAAAATAATAATAACGAAATAAAACAAACAATTGCAAAAATTTCTAAATAAAAAAGGAAAACATCTTCTTTTAGGCAATATAACTTATGAAAGGAGATGTTTTTTAATGATTAAAAAAATAATATATAAGTATAGAATTTATTGTGCTATAGGTTTTGCAATAATCTTAGGGGGAGTATTATTTACTACTAATCACCATAATAAAAAAATACCTGTAGTAGATGCTCTAGAAATTCAAGAGGATGAGAAAGCCCCTATTAATGAGTTGGAGACTTATAACATAGACATTAAAGGAGCAGTAAAAGAACCAGGGGTTTATAAAATAGTAAAAGGAAGCATAATTGATGATGCTATTAATTTAGCGGGAGGTTTAAAAAAAGAAGCATATACAAAAAACATTAACCTAAGCAAAAAGGTTACTGATGAGATGGTTATATATATTTATACTAAATCTGAGTATAACAAGCTAAATACTAGAATATCAAATACTGTAATTACTAATGAATGTAATACCAGTAATAAAATAATAGAAATTGAAGACTGTATTAAAAAAGGATCAAGCATAATAACGCCATCTCCAAAAGTTTCTAGTGATTCATCTAATCAAACAAACACAGCAGAAGAGGAAACTAACCTAGTTAATATTAATACGGCCAGCAAAGAACAGCTAATGACATTAACTGGTATCGGTGAATCAAAAGCATTAAGTATTATAGAATATAGGGAGCAAAATAATGGCTTTAAAACTATTGAAGAAATAATGAATATTTCTGGTATAGGTGAATCTTCATTTGCTAAAATTAAAGATTTTATTACAGTATAAAGCTAATATATTAATTATATTTTTAATTATTATATATGTTATTTTTATGGCTTTTGTTTTTAAATATAAGTCGTTATATACTAACGAAACTTATATATCCGGTAAAATCATTGATTATAAAGTTAGAAAAGAAAAAGTAACTTTGGTAATTAAAGGAAAAGAAAAAGTAATAGCTAATTATTACTATAATAATTTTAAAGAAATTAAAAATATAAAATATGGAAATTATATTTATGCTAAGGGAAAATTAAATAGTCCAACTAATAACACTATTCCTAATACTTTTAATTATAAGAAATATTTATATAATCATAAGATATATCATACTTTTAATATTGAATCATATAAAATAAAAGAAAGTCATAATATACTATACAATATTAAAAACAATCTTTATGAAAGAGTAGACAAACTAAAATCAAAAAAATATATTAATGCTCTTGTTCTAGGCAACAAAAGTTATTTAGACGAAGATGAAATAACTAGTATTAAAACAAATGGTATTATGCATTTGTTTGCCATATCTGGAATGCACGTATCTTTACTAGTTAGTCTTGTGGGATTACTTTTAAAAAAAATTAATAACTATTTAAAAGATTTTATTATTCTATTAATTGTATTCTTTTACATTTTTTTGGTTGGATTTTTAGCAAGTATATTAAGAGTTGGAATAAGCCTTTTAATTTCTATGGTATTTAAAGTATTGAAAGTCAGTATATCCAATCTAAAAAACACTTTTATTAGCTTTATAATAATGCTATTAATAAACCCACTATATATCTTTGATTTGGGATTTATATATTCTTATACTTTAGTTTTTTTCCTTAATTTTTATAATCTTAAATCGCATCTAAAAACTTGTGTTTTAACATTCATAGTTAGTTTGCCAATAACTATATATAATTTCTATGAAATTAATGTATTATCCATTATTATAAACATGATAGCCATACCTATAATTAGCTATATTATTTTTCCTTTAAGTTTTATAGCAATTTTAATACCTCAAGTGGATAATCTTTTGTTTTTATTATTTGATATATTTATTAAAGCAAATATAATAATAAGCCATATAAATATGTTTAAAATAATAGTTGGAAAACCAAATATTATTTTAGTAATTATTTTATATTTATTATTTATACTATATAAACGCAATAAAGAGTATCTTAAAATAATATTATTTGTTGCTTTGGTTATCTTTTTATCTAAATACTTTTCATACTCTAATAAAGTTATTTTCTTTGATGTAAAACAAGGTGACAGCCTAGCAATAATAAGTCGCCATATCAAAGACGTAACACTTATAGATACAGGTGGAATTGTATCTTTCAATAAAAATAGTAATTATAAAGTAAGTAACAACATAATTGAATATTTAAAAAGCCTCGGGATATCTCGTATTACAACGCTTGTTTTGACTCACGGGGACTTCGATCACATGGGAGAAGCTATTAATTTAGTTAATAACTTTAAAGTAGAAAAAGTAATCTTTAATTGTGGGCCATATAACGATTTAGAACAAGAGTTAATAGAAGTTTTAGATAAAAAGAAAATACCATATTATTTATGTATTAAAGAATTAAATATTGATAATAACAAATTATATTTTCTACAAACCAAAGAATATGATAACGAAAATGATAATAGTAATGTAATTTATACTGAACTTAATGGATATAAATTTATGTTTATGGGAGATGCATCTATAGCCACAGAAAATGAAATAATGAGTAAATATAATTTGCTAGATATAGATGTATTAAAAGTAGGGCACCATGGTTCTAAAACAAGTTCAAGTGTTGAGTTTATAAATGAAATTAATCCTAAGTATTCCATTATCAGTGTTGGTAAGAATAATCGTTATGGTCATCCAAATAATGGAGTATTGGATAATCTAGAAAACTCAAAAATATATAGAACAGACGAGGATGGAAGTATTATGTTTAAAATTAAAAACAACAAATTAAAAATTGAGACTTGTAGTCCATAAATGCAAATAATACTTCTATTATAGGTAAGAAGTTTTTTAATTTGCTTAAATTGCCATACACATTTTTAAATCTTAATAATAATATATAATACATTACTTGTAGTGTTTATATATAGATTGGAAAAAGGCCTTTTCCTTTTTCTTTTTTTTTAATATAATTAATTTAAGGAGAAAATTATGAATTATTTAATCGTGTCAATTTATCATCGCCTAATTGATGATTTTATTAAAGAAAAGTGTTTTAAAGATATCGATGTTATTAAAATGGATTTAAGTACGACTACTTTATCTGAAATAATAGAAGAAGCCAAATATAATTCTTTATTTGATCCTTACAAGAATATTGTAATTTATAATGCAAGTTTTTTTGGTTCGCAAAAAGCGGATGAAAAAGATATAGATAATTTATTACAATATTTATCTAATCCAAATCCTAATACTTGTTTAATATTTGTATATGACGATAAGGTAGATTATCGAAAAAAAGTGACCAAGTATTTTAAGGACAATAAATGTATAGAAGATTTAGTTAAACTAGATTATCGCACTATGTGTGATTATGTTAATAAATATATTAAAGATAATAAGTGGAATATTAATTACGATGTAGTTAATTATGTAATAAAAGCGTCAAATAACAATTACGACATAGCTTGCAATGAATTGGACAAAATGATGCTTTGTTATAATCACGATCCTTCACTAGAGGAGGCATCTAAGATAGTATCAAATTCTATGTCCGATAGTATATATAAATTCGTTGATGCTGTTATTGATAAAGACTCCAAAAATGCAATTAAATTACTAAACGAACTAAAAATATACAAGGTTGAAGCTTCACTAATTTTACTTTCGTTAGTTAAATCATTTCGTCAAATGTTATTTTATAAGATAGCTATAAAAGAAAATGTTGATCCAAAATTTGCTTTAAAAGCAGATAATCTTCAAGATTGGCAAATAAAAAAAGTGTCTGAAAGTAGTAAAAAATATAGTATAGAAAAACTTATAAATACGATTCATTTACTAGCTGAATACGATTATAAATATAAATCAGGCAAATTAGATAAGGACGTTATTATTAATTCGTTTATATTAGAATTTATTGAATGAAAAAAAGCTTTATATATTTAAAGCTTTTTTAATTTTATCAGTATTTTTAAAGTTAAGTTTAGCAATGGATTCTAATTTTTTAAGTCCATATTTTTTTGCAATAGCTACTCCTGCTTCATCAACGATAGTTCCAGCGCCTTTTGGTATATCCATTTTAACTTCTGATTCTAATTCTTTCATTTTTAATAAGAACGTATACCTGCTTATTATAGACGAAGCCGCAACGCTAAGGCATTTATCTTCAGCTTTTGTTATAAAAGTAATTTTTGTTACTTTTTCTTTGGCATTATATATATGTTCAAAATACTTTTTAGGGTAAACAAATTGATCAATAACTATTTTACTATAATCATAATTATCTTTCTTTAGAAGTGATACAATAGCTTTATTATGTAATATAGCTTTTATTTTGTTCATATTTAGTTCCTCGGAATAGCTATTATTGTACTTTTCGTTGTCTAAAACTAGTGTCACATATGGTATTTTCTTTATTATTTCTGGAGCTATTTTCATTATTAAATCATCGGTAATTTTCTTGGAATCTTTAACCCCTAAGTCACTTAGAAAGCTAATATTGTCTTTTGAAACATAACTTGCTGTAACAACAATTGGGCCAAAGTAATCTCCCGTTCCAACTTCGTCAGAACCAACAGTAGATTCATTAAAGAAAACTTTAGGTTCATTGTTATCTTTTTTTGATTTATCCTTTTTATCTTTTGAATTAATATCAATAATTTTGTTGTTTAGCTTTTTTTCCATTTCTATCCATAAATTAGCATCAATATCTGCTGATATTCCTTGAAACATTACTTTGCCACTTTCATATAAAGTGATTATAGTATCGGCATCCATAGCTTGAAATACAGCATATGGAGGGGTTTTTTCTTTTCTTTTATCAGCATAATATTTAATCATCTTCTGTTGGATATTGGGACTAGCTTTAAATACTATATTCATATGTACACCTCAAATTAATTTTATCATAAACTTCTTTTATTTTCATCATAATTATAATATAATGAAAATAGGTGAGTAAAATGAAAATAGTAGACGCAGTCATAATATTATTTCTACTACTGGGAGCAGTAATAGGATTTAAAAAAGGGTTTATCAGAACAATGGTGTCTTTAATTGGAGTGTTCTTAACCATAATATTATCTTATTATTTAAAACAACCTGTTGTGAATCTAATGTATAAGTTTTTACCATTTTTTAACTACGGAGGCTTGACAGTTTTAAACATATTTGTTTATGAATCCCTAGCTTTCTTATTTATTTATATTATGTTATCAGCTATTTTAGGAATTATTATTAATATAAGTGGGATAGTTGAAAAAATATTAAAGCTTACAATTGTATTTGGATTAATCTCTAAAATACTTGGTGCTATAGCTGGTGTTCTAGAAATGTTATTGTTTATTTTTACTGCTTCATTTGTTCTAGTAAGACTTAATTTTTCAAAACCATATATAGTAGAAAGCAAAATGGCAATGACAATTTTAGGAAGGACTCCTGTTTTAGCTAATATAGCTGCTCCAACATATGTTGCATTTGATAAAATATATAATTTACAAAAAGATTTTGTTACAACTGAAGATAAAGCTAAATATAATATGGAATCACTAAAAATATTAGTTGAATATGGAGTAATATCTAAAGAGCAAGCTATGACTTTCATAAGAGAAGGGAAAATACAACTTCCTGCTGGGGATGTCCTAATATATCCTAATTAGAAAGAAATCATATGATAAAGCAACTCGATAAAAAGGAAAACTTAGACTCTATAATAAGTAATGGCAACTGGTTAATTGATTTTTATGCTTCTTGGTGTGGACCTTGTAATTTATTTTCCAAAGTAGCTGAAGAAATTGATTTTATAGATATATTAAAAATTGATGTAGATGAATTTCCAAATATAGCTAAAGAGTATGGAGTAATGAGTATTCCTACATTGTTTTACTATAAGGATGGAACGTTAATAGAAAAGAAAATAGGGCTTCAATCTTTAGAAGAAGTAAAAGAAATAGTGAAAACAAAGATGAACTAAAAAAAACTTCACAATTGTGAAGTTTTTTATTTATTATCTGTTGTAGAATTCTACGATTAATGATTCATTTATTTCTTGATTTAATTCTGAACGATCAGGGTATCTTAAGTAAGTACCGCATAGTTTCTTGTCATCAAAATCAACGAATGCTAAACGTGAAGTACAAGCTTCTAGAGCATCTTTAATAGCTGGATGTTCTAAAGAATTTTCTTTAACAGCAATAACATCATTTGGTTTACAAGTATAAGATGGAATATCAACTTTAATTCCGTTTACAGTTATATGTCCATGATTAACGATTTGTCTTGCAGCTCTTCTAGTTCTTGCAAGTCCCATACGATAAACAATGTTATCTAAACGACTTTCTAATAATCTTAGTAAGTTTTCACCAGCAACACCTTTCATAGAAGAAGCTTTTTCAAATGTTTTTCTGAATTGTTTTTCATTTAATCCATACATTAAACGTACTTTTTGTTTTTCTTGTAATTGGATTCCATATTCACTTAATTTCTTTCTTCTATCATTTCCGTGTTGTCCTGGAGCGTAAGGACGTTTTGCTAATTCCTTACCACTTTCAAGAGTAGAGAAGCTTAAACGACGAGATTTTTTATAAACTGGACCAGTATATCTTGCCATAGTATTCTCCTTTCCTTAATATTTGCTTACATAAGCTTTGTTATATAAATATATAGGGAGTTTATTTAATAATATTTCTTTAGGGCAGTCCTAAATACTTTATTCCAATCTGTAATAAACACATTATACATTTAAAATAACCCTGCCAAACGTAATTGCAAGTATCATTATACACTATATTTAGTATTTGTCAAATAAATAACTAGTACTGTCAATATATGACAAATTATGCATTTACCTGAAGATATAATGTTTTTGGTGATCAAAATGAAAAAGTTTTTAATAGTTATTATTTCAGCCATTATTATAGGAAGCATATTTTCAATATATATTTATAAAGGAATTGATACTTCTTTTGCAATTACAAAATTAGATAAAGATGTTACACTTTTTCAAGCAGGAGTATATAAAAACTTAGAAAATGCTGTACTATTATCAAAAAAATATGATAGTTCTGTAATTATCAATGATGATGATTTATTTAGAGTATATATAGGTATAGCACGTGACAAAGAAGTAATACAAGCTTATAAAAATTATTATGACTTAAATAATATTAATTATTATGAGAAAAAAGAAAAACTAAAAACAAAGTGTATAAACGAAATAGAAAAGTATGAAAGAATGATAAAAACTAGCTTTAACTCTGAAACATATAATAATATCAATAAGATATTATTAAATTACTACAAGGATGAATGCCATGATTAGAGATATGCCAAAACTGGATAAACCTAGAGAAAAAGCACAAACATACGGGGTAAAATACTTAACTGATGCTGAGTTGATAGCAATTCTATTAAGGACTGGTACTAGAAATCTTTCGTCTCTAGATATAGCACGTAAAATTATTAATGAATATGGTAACCTTAATAATATAGACAATTCATCACCAAAAAAACTAAGTAGTATTAAAGGAGTTGGGAGTACAAAAGCTATAACCATTTTAAGTGCCTTAGAACTTGGCAAACGTTTTTTAAAAGCAAAAGATGATACAACATTTAAAGCTAATAATTCCAAGTCTATATATGAGAATATGAAATATCATTTTTATAAGCAAAAG
>JAEEGL016739492.1_pt1 | contig 40078 bp, 23 predicted proteins | sample 9134231 | NCBI WGS metagenome assembly JAEEGL01 (sample SAMN16246548, study PRJNA631951) | gut metagenome | biome: gut microbiome; feature: rumen; material: fiber-attached | host: Bos | place: Iran: Karaj | collected 2018-10
ACTATCTCCGTATGGCTGTTCCTCTCCTGTCGTCTGATCCTTGCCGTTGGTGAGGCAGGTAACTTCCCTGCTGCCATCAAGGCTACGGCAGAGTATTTCCCCAAGAAAGACCGTGCTTTCTCCACCTCTATCTTCAATAGTGGTGCGTCTGTTGGTGCCCTTGCCGCACCTGCCACCATTCCCCTCTTGGCTCGTGCCTGGGGGTGGGAGATGGCCTTCATCATCATCGGTTGCTTAGGTTTCGTTTGGATGGGCCTGTGGACGTGGCTCTATGACAAACCTGCCAAGAACAAGCGTGTCAATCAGGCAGAGTTGAACTATATTGAGCAGGATAACGATCTCGCTGAGTCTCAGGATCGTGACAATATAAAGGAGGAGAAGACCATCCCGTTCCTGCAGTGTTTCACCTACAAGCAGACCTGGTCGTTCCTTGTGGGTAAGTTCATGACGGATGGTGTATGGTGGTTCTTCCTGTTCTGGGCTCCTGCTTACTTCTCAGACCAGTACGGCTATACCTCCGATTCTACCATGGGTATCTTGCTTATCTTTACCCTCTATGCTATTGTGACGATTCTGTCTATTGGTGGTGGTTACCTGCCTACCTATTTCGTCGACAAGAAGGGCATGAATCCTTATCTGGGTCGTATGCGTGCCATGTTCATCTTTGCCTGTTTCCCCGTGCTGGGACTTTTTGCGCAGCCCATGGGAGCCTACAGTGCTTGGTGGCCTGCCATCCTGATTGGTCTGCTAGGAGCCGGTCATCAGGCATGGTCAGCCAACCTGTTCTCCACTATTGGTGACATGTTCCCGAAGTCTACTATTGGTACTATCGTCGGTTTAGGTACGATGGCTGGTGGTATCGGTTCGATGAGTATCAATCTCGGTAGCGGCAAGTTCTTCGACTGGGCTGCCGATCAGGGTGATGCCTTTACGTTCTTCGGCTTTGAAGGTAAGCCTGCCGCCTACATGGTAGTGTTCTGTATTTGTGCCGTTGCCTACCTTATCGGCTGGTGTATCATGAAGGCACTCGTACCGAAGTACAAGCCTATTGTCTTAGATGATTAATCGAAGATGAAACGTATTATATTCTTAATAGTCATGATTGCATCCTGTGTTCCCACATTGTGGGCGCAGGATGCGATTAGTACTATCCGTAAGCATTATGCAGAGGCACAGGAGATGGTGGCACAGTATGCGGAATGGGAGAAGGAGGGCGAATGGTCGATGCCCTGTCCGATATACTATGAGGTGAACATCAAGCAGAACCTGCCTGGAACGGGTTATCACAAAGAGCGTATACGGTTGTACTTCTACGAGAAGGAAAACGAGGAGTGGGATGCCGACGAGCTGATGCTGTTCCGGAGTCTGCACTTCGTGACATGGAAATATAACTACGCGGCTCGTGAGTTCTACGAGGAGTATCTCTACGACCAGAAGGGCAACATCGAGTTTGCCTACCTCCGCAATGCCGACATGGACCATTTCAAGGGTGGTGAGATGCGTTGCTACTTTCAGGACGGCAAGTTGTTCAAGGTGCTGGTGAGCATCCGCAATGAAGAAACGGATAAGTACGAACAGAAATACTCAGGCACCACGGTGCCGAAGGAGTATGCGAGTGTGTACGAGGGTTGCCAGCATGAGATAGGACGTTTCAAGCAGCTGTTCAAGGAGATTGACGGCGAAACGTTTCACTAAACTCTCAACTCTACACTTTTGCCGGGAGGAATCCCTGCCGCTTGAGAGTCTGAATTAGTCCTTCTGACATTGCCTCGTTGTCTTTGCGGGTATAGCGGACGTCAGTGAATACCTGTGCGAGGGTCTCTTTATGGTTCTCCCTAACGAACTGCAGGTTTTCAAGCAACTGTTCCTTATTATTATAATAGGTGTCGATATCTGTGCCGAGATAGTCGGTATAAGTCTCCTCGTGTATGAAACTCTCCAAGGGTAGACGGTCTGAGAGGGGAGGATTCTCTGCAGGCCATCCCACCGTGAGGGTTGCCACGGGCATGACGAGTTTCGGCAACTCCAGGATATCGATGATCTGTTGGGGCTGGTAGACGGTAGTTCCGAGATAGCAATAGCCCAGTCCTTCCTCATCCATGAGGTTGCAGAGTGTCTGTGTGAAGAGTAGGGCATCGATACTGGCATTGATGAACGACAGGAAGTTGTCATAACCTGGTTCTGCCTTCCGACAGCGAGCCCACGTGGAGGTACGGTTGAAATCTGCGCAGATGGTGAGTACTACGGGAGCTCCTGTCACCATCGGCTGGTTGAAATGTGCAGGAGCCAGTTTCTGTTTCATTTCTGTTGAACGGGTGATGACCACACTATATAGTTGCAGGTTACCCATTGTCTGTGTACGACTTGCCTCCGTCATAAGATGGTTCAGCAGTTCCTGGCTCACTTCTTTGTCTGAATATTGGCGAATAGTTCGCCGTGTTGTCAAGTTTTTCATGCCCCAAAGGTACGAATAATTTCCCCAAACGGATAACTTTTGAGTGGTTTTCTTTGAAAAAGTTGCCAAAATGGAAAACTTTATGTACCTTTGTGCCATTAAAACAACCCAGTATGGAAGAAAATAGCAAAAAAGAATCATTACAGAATCAACGCCCCGAAGTGGTGGAGGTACGTCCTCAGGTCTTGGAGTGTGACGTAGTGCGTTTCCAGAACAACAAAGAGAAGTGGGTGGCTTTCGTCGGCTTGCTCGACGGTTATCCCTACGAGATATTTACGGGCTTGCAGGATGACGAGGAGGGTATTGTGTTGCCCAAAACAGTCACTCATGGTAAGATTATCAAGCAGGTCAACCCGGACGGTACTAAGCGTTACGACTTCCAGTTTGAGAACAAGCGCGGTTACAAGACCACGGTGGAGGGACTTTCTGAGAAATTCAACCCGGAATATTGGAATTATGCCAAGTTGATCAGTGGTGTGCTGCGCTATCGCATGCCTTTGGAACATGTCATCCGTCTAGTCGCCTCCCTGTCGTTGAAGGACGAGAGTATTAACACTTGGAAGGTGGGTGTAGAGCGTGCCTTGAAGAAATATTTGCCTGGTAATAACGACGACCAAGAGGAAACCCAAGAATAGGTGATGATGCGGATGAAGTCGGGATATATCTTTTTAAAGGAACTGCATTTCCATGCCTTCCACGGGGTGATGCCCCAAGAGCGCAAGGTGGGGGGTGACTTCCTCGTTTCCGTCCGTATCGGTTATGACTTCACGAAGGCGATGCAGACGGATGAGGTGGAGGATACCCTGAACTATGCGGAGGTCTATGCATTGATCGATGAAGAGATGAGACATCCTTCCGCCCTGTTGGAGCATGTGGCAGGCAGGATAGGCAAGACCCTCTTCGACTATAACTCGAAAATACAGACTATTGATCTCTGGCTGACGAAAGTCAATCCCCCCATGGGAGCCGATAGTACTGGTGCTGGCGTGGAATTACATTTAATAAATGATAAAACTCGCGGATAAGTAAGGGTTTCTGTTGGAAAATGAGTAATTTTGCAACTTTGAAGACGTATTTATGAAGAATAGAATATTAGTTCTCATATGGATAACAATAGGGTTTGCGGTGGTCTCACTTGCTGCAAACAAGAAATTTACGCTGGTTATTGATGCTGGTCATGGTGGGCATGATGCGGGGGCTTTGGGTGCTTTTTCCAAGGAGAAGAATATCAACCTGAATGTTGCCCTTGCCTTTGGACGTTATGTGCAGAATAACTGTCCTGACGTGAAAGTCATCTATACGCGTAAGACGGATGTGTTTATCCCCCTCCATACCCGTGCCGATATCGCTAACAAGAATAAAGCGGATTTGTTTGTTTCTATCCATACCAATGCCCTGCCTCGGGGTAGGATAGCCAGGGGGCTGGAGACCTATACACTGGGTATGCACCGTGCCGGCTCTAATCTGGAGGTGGCGAAGCGTGAGAACTCCGTCATCCTGATTGAGAAGGATTATAAACAGCATTATGAGGGCTTCGACCCCAATTCGAGCGAGAGTTATATCATGTTTGAGTTCATGCAGGACAAGAACATGGAACAGAGTGTGGAACTGGCACGGTTTGTACAGAAACGGGTTTGTGCTTCTGCCAACCGTCCTGACAAAGGTGTGAAGCAGGCAGGGTTCTTGGTATTAAGAGAGACCTCCATGCCCAGTTGCTTGATAGAGTTGGGCTTTATCACTACCTCTGACGAGGAGCAGATGCTGAACAGTTCAAATGGTATCGACCGCATGGGCCATGGTATCTATCAGGCTTTCCTGGACTATAAGCGGAAGTATGATACTAATATCACCGTACCCTATCCGGCAGAACAGAGACAGGATGTGGAAATCCCGTCTATCGTCCCTGAGGAAGAGAAGGCACAGCCTGCTCCAGCCGCTCCTGCCACGGTGCAGAAGGAACCTGTAGTACCTAATCAGAAGACAGAAGTGAAGAAGGAGGATAAAGAACTCAAAGAGTCCAAGGATGTTCAGGATGCCCCTCTAATTTTCAAGGTCCAGATATTGGCTAGTGCCTCCCGTCAGAAAATCAGCAAATCGAAGTTGAACGGACAAACTGCCTATTGTTATGAGGAAGATGGCTTCTATAAGTACACGGTAGGTGAGTCGGAAGACTATGAGGAGATAGTGAATATACGGGAGGGTCTTGTAACACATTTCCCCGAGGCTTTCGTCATTGCCTTCAAGGGAGGGAAGAAGATAGATACCCGTTCCGCCATTCGTGAGTTTAGAGCAAAAAAGAAATAAAACGATAACAGATATGAAATTCTTTACGAAAGAAGTACAGATAGCCTTAGTAGCCATCATCGCATTGGTCGTGCTATATTTTGGCATGAATTTTCTGAAGGGGCTGAGTGCGTTTTCCAACACTAACAACTATTGTGTCGCCTTTGACGATGTCAGTGGATTAGCAGCTTCGTCACCCGTCTATGCCAACGGCTATAAGGTCGGTGTGGTAGAAAGTATCAATTACGACTTCCGGCATCCTGACAAGATTATTGCCGTTGTGGGACTTAACAAGGAGATGCGTGTCCCTGTGGGCTCCCGTGCCGAGATATCCAGCGATTTGTTGGGGAATATTAAGATTAATCTAGTGTTGGTTGGTAATCCTTTGCAGTTCGTCGCCGTGGGTGATACGATTCCTGGTAATGTTGAGCAGAGTGTGATGACCAAGGTGGCAGCAATGGTACCAGCCATTGAGGCGATGATGCCCAAGTTGGATTCTATCATGACCAGTCTGAATGTTCTGCTGGCGGATCCTGCCCTTCAGAATACGTTGCATAACGTGGAAGGAATGACGGCCAACCTGCAACGTACCAGTGTACAGCTTAGTGCTTTGTCGGCCAGTCTGAACCATAATGTGCCTACGATGATGGTCAAGGCCGACAGTGTGTTGGGTAACACCCAGCGTCTGACGGCTAACCTGAGTACGATTGACGTAGCTTCGATGACTGCTAAGGTCAATCAAACCCTTGCCAATGTCGAGGAAATGACCCGTAAACTCAATAGTAACGAGGGAACGCTGGGTCTTCTGATGCGTGATGCTACCTTATATAATAATCTGGCGACCACAGTGGCTGATGCGGACTCTCTGGTAAGAGACTTGAAGGCACATCCAAAACGTTATGTACACTTCTCGGTTTTCGGTAAAAAAGACAAGTAAAAAAGTTGATAATTTTTAATTTGTCTAAATAGAATGGGGTTTTCAATTAGTTTCAACAGGAACGTTCGGAACTCCTTGATATTAATAACTTTCGGAGATGTTGAGAAAACTAAAACCGCACACCATATACCTGATGTGCGTTTTAGTTAAGTGACTGATAAACAGGATTATGTAAATTTGCAAGTACGAAAAGTCTTCCATTTTCCTTGTATTCTTCTAAATCCCGATAAAATAATAAGTTACGTATTTCTGTATAATTTTCGTAAACAAAGGTGGATTTGTATATTTCAAAAAAAAGTACGAACTTTGCAAACGAAAACGAAAACTATAATCTTTAACAGGGTTATTTTAGTTAACAATAAAAAAGTATAACGCCGCATGGGAAAAACTCCAAAGGCGCTTTGGGACGACTGCCTACATTTGATTAGGGAAAACGTCACGGAGCAGCAATACAAGACCTGGTTCGCGCCCATCGTATTCGAGAAATACGATGCGGAAAGCCAGACGCTTCTCATACAAGTACCGAGCAGGTATGTGTATGAGTACTTGGAGCAGTACTATGTGACCTTATTAAGTAAGGTGTTGTGTCGCTGCTTTGGTACGAGTGTTCAGTTGAACTACCGTATCGTGGTCGACAAGGCACATAAACTGACGGTAGAGGAAGAGGGTAGTGAACCAGTGAATATCGAGCGTCCCCAAGAAACGAAGCGTGCCAACAAGGCTCCCAATATCCTGGATGCTACTCCCAGCGACCTGAATCCGCAGTTGGATGTCCATAAGACGTTCCAGAGTTTTATCGAGGGCGACAGCAATAAACTGCCCCGTACCGTGGGACTCTCCATCGCAGAGCATCCAGGCAAGACAACATTCAATCCCTTCTTCGTCTTCGGACCTTCTGGTTGTGGTAAGACACACCTTATTAATGCCATCGGCGTGAAGTGCAAGGAGATGTATCCTCAGAAGCGTGTGCTCTATGTGTCGGCCCGTCTCTTCCAGGTGCAGTTTACGGATGCTACCCGTCAGAATACCGTCAACGACTTCATCCATTTCTATCAGTCTATTGACGTGCTGATAGTCGATGATATCCAGGAGTGGGCAACGGCCACGAAGACGCTGGACACCTTCTTCCATATCTTCGACCATCTGTTCCGTCTGGGCAAGCAGATTATCCTTGCCAGTGACCGTCCTCCTGTGGACCTGCAAGGTGTGAAGGATCGTCTGCTGACGCGCTTTGCCTGTGGCTTGATTGCGGAGTTGGAGAAGCCCAACGTGCAGTTGTGTATTGATATCCTGCATTCTAAGTGCAAGCGTGACGGTCTGAGGATTCCTGAGGACGTTATCCAGTTTATCGCTGAGACTGCCAATGGCTCCGTACGCGACTTGGAGGGTGTGGTCAACTCGCTGATGGCTTACTCCATTGTCTATAATGCCGCCATTGACATGCGTCTGGCAGAGCGTGTCATCAAGCGTGCTGTCAAGGTAGACAATCATCCATTGACGGTCGACGATATCCTCGAGAAGGTTTGCGGTCATTATAATGTCACTCAGCAGAACGTCTTCAGCAAGTCCCGCAAGCGTGACTACGTCATCGTCCGTCAAGTGTCGATGTATCTTGCACAGAAATACACGAAGATGCCAGCCTCCCGTATTGGTCAGTTGATTGGCGGCAGAGACCACTCGACGGTAATTCATAGTTGTTCCACCATTGAGCAGCGCCTAAAGGTCGATAAGTCGTTCTCCGCTGAACTCAGCAGTATTGAGAATTCTTTTAAATTAAAGCAATAAGTGATAAAGTGAAAACCGAAGGACAGCGTGATGCTGCCCTTTTTCTAATTATTAAATCTGTAAACTATATAATATGAAAGTAAAATTGTTATTACTGCTGCTCTGCTGTTCGTTGATGATGATGGCAGAGAACAGGAGAGTGGTTTCACCAGACGGTCGGCTGTTTGTTGACGTGAAGGTGGAGAACGGGAAGGCGACGTATGCCGTCCAGTATGACGGTGCCGAGATGTTACAGTCGTCACGACTGGGTCTGGAGACGAATATTGGTGACTTTACGGAGGAACTGACCTTCGTGGGAGCCACAGAGGGAGTGATGGAGAGTTCCTATGATCTCTCACGCTCGAAGGTTTCACATGTTGACTTCAAGGCCAATCGCCTCGATGTAACGCTGGCAAATGCGAAAGGACAGCGGATAGTGGTGACTTTCCTCGTATCCGATAATGATGTTGCCTTCCAGTATACATTGTTGAAGCAAGAAGGCAGTGAGACCAGAAGTGTGGTTGTCAAGGAAGAAGAGACCTCTTTCCGTCTGCCAGAGGGGACGACGGCATTTATCTCACCGCAGAGTGACCCTATGATCGGTTTCGCCCGTACGAAACCCAGTTATGAGGAATGGTATTCCGCTGACGCTCCCATGACGGAGAAGTCACAGTACGGACACGGCTATGTGTTCCCAGCCCTCTTCCATTTGGGAGACAAAGGATGGGTGCTGATCAGCGAGACAGGAGTCACCTCTGGCTATGTGGGCAGCCATCTGAGCGACTATTCGGCAGAGAAAGGCTATACCATTGCCTATCCTATGGAGGGGGAGAATAACGGACTGGGTTCAAAATATGCCGGTATCTCTCTGCCGGGCAGTACTCCTTGGCGTACCATCACGGTAGGAAAAGACCTCAAACCCATTGTCGAGACCACTATTCCCTTTGACCCCTTGGCTCCTTTATACCAACCCTCCCAAGACTACAAGCCAGGCCGCTATACCTGGAGTTGGCTTATCTGGCAGGATCAGAGTTGTAACTACGACGACCAGGTGACCTTCATCAATCTGGCATCGGCAATGGGTTACGAGTACTGTCTGGTAGATGCCTGGTGGGACACGAATATCGGACGTGACAGGATTGCGGAGCTGTCGAAGTATGCCCAGTCGAAGGGTGTGAGTCTCCTGCTGTGGTATAACTCCAACGGTTATGAGAACGATGCCCCCCAAGGTCCCTTCAACTGCATGGGTACCAGTATTGCCCGTGAACGGGAAATGGCATGGATGAAGAGTATAGGTGTGAAGGGTATCAAAGTCGACTTCTTCGGTGGTGACAAGCAACAGACCATGCAGCTCTATGAGGACATTCTCAGCGATGCCAACCGCTACGGTCTGCAATGTATCTTCCATGGTTGTACGTTGCCAAGAGGCTGGGAGAAGATGTATCCTAACTATGTCGCCAGCGAGGCCATCCTCGCCTCTGAGAACGTGTTCTTCAACGAGACAGCAGCCACGTGTCAGCCTTTCGACCTCACCCTGCATCCTTTCTGTCGTAATACGGTAGGCTCGATGGACTGGGGAGGTACGATCATGAACCGTTATATGAGTAAGGATAATAAAAGTCGTCATACCCGTAAGACGACGGATGTGTTTGAGATTGCCAGTGCCATCACTATCCAGACTTCCGTGCAGTGTATCGCCATCCAGCCCAATAACCTACAGGAACTGCCACAGGTGGAACTTGATCTGTTGAAGGCACTGCCCACCACATGGGATGAGACCCGTTATATCGATGGCTATCCTGGTAAGTTTGTTGTTCTGGCACGCCGTCACGGAACCCAATGGTATATCGCTGGACTGAATGCCGAGAAGGAGGCGAAGAAACTCACCCTCAATCTGCCGATGCTGGCAGAACAGGAAGTCAGCTACTATACCGACAATGCCGAAGGCTATGCAGAACTCAAGACCTTGAAGGTCGACAAGAAGGGACAGGCGAAGGTCACCATCAAACCCAATGGTGGCATCATCCTGAAATAAAAAAGAAAAACTTCCAACCGCAACAGGCTGGAAGTTTTTCTTATCTTACATCAGACATCTTAAAGCAGGTTGTTCTTTTCGATATCCTTGAAGTACTTGTAGGTAGCCACCTTCAACTCATCCGTAGCAGGCTCGTCAGCGACGATGATACCATGCTGGTGCATCTGCAAAGCGGAAATCGTCCACTCATGCGTCACAGCACCCTCGATGGCAGCCTTCAAGGCACGTGCTTTGTGGTGTCCGTTCACGAGAATCATCACCTCCTTGGCATCCATCACAGTACCTACACCAACGGTCAGGGCGAGTTTGGGCACCTTGTTCACGTCATTGTCGAAGAAACGAGAGTTGGCAATAATCGTATCAGTAGTCAGTGTCTTCACACGAGTACGACTGGTCAAAGAAGAATAAGGCTCGTTGAAAGCGATATGTCCGTCAGGACCGATACCTCCAATGAACAGGTCGATGCCGCCAGCCTCCTTGATCATCTCCTCGTAATGGGCACACTCGGCAGCGAGGTCTTTCGCATTGCCATTGAGGATATGGATATTCTCCTTGGGGCAGTCGATATGGTCGAAGAGGTTGCGAGCCATGAAAGAGTGGTAACTCTCAGGATGGTCCTCAGGCAGGTTCACATACTCGTCCATATTGAATGTCAGGACATTCTTAAAGGACACGCGACCCTCTTTGTTGGCTTTTACCAAACAAGCATACATACCCTCAGGGGATGAACCTGTAGGAAGACCTAAAACAAAGGGTTTCTCCTTGGTAGGCTGGAAGGCATTGATGCGCTCAATAACGTGCTCTGCAGCCCATTGTGACATTTTCTGATAGTCAGATTCAATAATTACTCTCATAAGTTTATAAATTAAGTTGTTTCTGTTTACGCTGCAAAGATAATAAAATAATCAAAAATAAATATGTAATATTCATTTTTTTTGTATCTTTGTACCCAATATATACATATCTATGAAAGAATTTGTGATTTCCGAAGTCAAGGCTGAGACTGCTGTGCTGGTGGGACTGATTACCCAGGAGCAGGACGAGGCGAAGACAAAGGAATATCTCGACGAGTTGGAATTCCTTGCAGACACGGCTGGTGCTGTCACTGTGAAGCGATTCACGCAGAAGGTACAGGGACCGAGTCAGGTGACCTATGTGGGTAAGGGAAAACTCGAAGAGATCAGACAATATATTAAACAGCAGGAAGATGTTGAGGAGCCTGTTGGCATGGTTATCTTCGACGATGAACTGTCTGCTAAACAGATACGTAATATTGAGGCAGAACTGAAGGTGAAGATCCTCGACCGCACCTCCCTCATTCTCGACATCTTTGCCATGCGTGCCCAGACAGCCGAGGCGAAGACACAAGTGGAGTTGGCGCAGTATCGTTATATGCTGCCTCGTCTGCAACGCCTGTGGACCCACTTGGAACGTCAGGGCGGCGGCTCTGGTAGTGGTGGCGGAAAGGGTAGTGTAGGTCTGCGTGGTCCTGGTGAGACACAGTTGGAGATGGACCAGCGTATCATCCGCCAGCGCATCTCGCTGTTAAAAGAACGTTTGTTGGAGATTGACAAACAGAAGACGACGCAGCGTAAGAATCGTGGCAGACTGATTCGTGTGGCACTGGTGGGCTATACCAATGTGGGTAAGTCGACGATGATGAACCTGCTTGCTAAGAGTGATGTCTTTGCCGAGAACAAACTCTTTGCCACCCTCGACACGACTGTCCGTAAGATGGTTATTGACAATCTGCCGTTCCTGTTGGCAGATACTGTCGGTTTCATCCGTAAACTGCCCTCTGACTTGGTGGAGTCGTTTAAGTCAACCCTCGATGAGGTGCGTGAGGCAGACCTGTTGGTGCATGTGGTGGATATCTCGCATCCTGACTTCGAGGAACAGATTACTGTCGTGGAGAAGACATTAGCCGATTTAGGCTGTGCCGACAAACCCTCGATGCTGGTGTTCAACAAGATTGATGCCTATACATGGACGCCTCAGGATGAGGACGATCTGACAGCGCCTACCAAGGAGAATATCTCATTGGAGGAGTTGAAGAAGACATGGATGGCGAAAGTCGGAGGTACGGGGGTACGGGGGTACGATGGTACGAGTACAGACTGCCTTTTTATCTCCGCCAAGCAGAAAGAGAATATCGATGAGTTGCGTGAGGTGCTTTATCAGAAAGTAAGGGAACTCCACGTACAGAAATATCCGTATAACGACTTCCTGTATCAAATAGAGGAATAGATAGAAGAAAATAGGAGAATTTATGAACCAAACACAATAGATATTTATGAGAGATTACAGATTTTTGACACAAGAGGAGATTGAGGTGCTTGAGCGTAACAGTTGTTGGGCAGAGGACTGGAATCGTGTGATGGTGGCTGAGACTTTCAAACCTTATGGTTTCCACCGTGTATTGTTCTATGGCGACATCCGTCTGGGTTCCTTCGACAAACAGGTGGAGGTGACCAAGGGCTTTACCAAGCATGCAGGAATCAATGATGCCACATTGCGTAATGTGACAGTTGGAAATGACTGCTTGATAGAGAAAATCGGAAACTTCATCAACAATTATACGATTGGTGACGACTGCTACATTTCCAATATCTGTACTTTGGAGACTACGGAGGGTGCCACCTATGGCGAGGGACACATGGTGTCTGTGCTGAACGAGATGGGTGACGGTAACGTGATGCTGTTTCATGACCTGAACTCGCAACTGGCTTCCTTCATGGTGAAGCATTTCCAGGACAAGGTACTGAAAGACAATATCACAAGACTGATTAATGAGGAGATCCGTTTCACGCTTCCTGAACGAGGTACAATCGGCAATGGCGTGAAGATTATTAATACCAAGGAGATTACCAATACCGTAGTGAAGGACGACTGTGAGATCAATGGTGCTGCCCGTCTGAGTGACTGTACCATCATGTCGTCAAATGATGCCTCTGTATATATTGGAACGGGAGTTATCTGTGAGAACTCTATTATCTCGAATGGCTGTTCTATCACTAACTCCGTGAAGATGCAAGACTGCTTCGTTGGGGAGGCCTGTCAGATTACTAACGGTTTTACGGCAGAGGCGAGTGTGTTCTTTGCCAATTCCTTTATGGCGAATGGTGAGGCCTGTGCTGCTTTCTGCGGACCGTTCTCAGCCTCCCACCATAAGTCCAGTCTGTTGATTGGTGGTGAGTTCTCGTTCTATAACGCTGGCTCCAACACCAACTTCTCCAACCATGCCTATAAGATGGGTCCGTTGCACTATGGTACTTTGGAGCGTGGTTCGAAGACGGCGAGTGGTGCCTATGTGCTGATGCCTGCGAAGATTGGTGCCTTCTCTGTCTGCTTCGGTAAACTGATGAACCATCCAGACATGCGCTGTCTGCCTTTCGCCTATCTGATGGCATACGGAGAGACCATGTATATCGTACCAGGACGTAACATCACGACGGTAGGACTCTATCGTGACATCAAGAAATGGCCTAAGCGCGACAAACGTGCTGCTAGCAGTCGGAAGAGTATCATCAATTTTGACTGGCTCAGTCCCTTCACGGTGGGTGAGATCGTGCAGGGTAAGAAAATCCTCGAGGCCTTGCGTCAGGCTGGTGGTGACAATGTGTCCTCATACAACTATCATGAGTATATTATCAATGCGTCCTCCCTGCGGAAAGGTATTAAGTACTATGACATCGCCCTGCGTATCTACATGGGTGCCGTCCTGAAACGTGCCATGAAGGGCGGTTTTCTGGGTAAGCCGACCTCGGACATTGGCTTAGGCGACTGGAACGACCTCTCGGGACTCTTGCTGCCTGCCTCTGAGGAGCAGCGACTGATCAATGATATCAAGAACGGGAATATTGAGAGTGTCCAGGATATCCTCAATCGTTTCAGAGATATCGACAAGCACTATCGGGAGTATCAGTGGACATGGACCTATCGTCTGATCCTTGACTACTATGGTCTTGACGAGTTGACGGAGCCTGTCATGCAGCGTATCCGTGAGGACTACGTCCGTGCCCGTCGTGCCTGGATTGCCGAGATTCGCAAGGATGCGGAAAAGGAGTTCTCCATGGGCGATGTTGAACAGGAGGTCTTCGACGACTTTATATCAAAATTAGACCACGAAATAGATTATGAAGATTAAACTATCTTTGCTTTTGGCTGTTTGCTTTTGGCTGTTTGCTGGTAGCTCACAGGCGAAGGATTACAAGTACAAGACTGTTGAGGGTGACTTGATGAAAACTCGTATTTATACCCTCGACAACGGACTGAAGGTATATCTCTCCGTTAATAAGGAGAAACCACGTATTCAGACCTATATTGCAGTACGTACGGGCTCAAAGAACGACCCTGCAGAGACGACAGGACTGGCGCACTATCTGGAGCACTTGATGTTCAAGGGTACGAAACAGTTTGGTACGAGTAATATGGCGGCGGAGGCTCCTCTGTTGGACGAGATAGAGCAGCGTTATGAAGTGTATCGTAAACTCACAGACCCAGCACAGCGCAAGCAGGCCTATCATGAGATTGACTCTGTATCTCAGTTGGCTGCCCAGTATTTTATCCCTAATGAGTATGATAAACTGATGGCTGCCATTGGTGCTGAGGGAACGAATGCCTATACCTCGAACGATGTAACCTGTTATACAGAGGATATCCCCTCCAATGAGATCGAGAACTGGGCGAAAATACAAAGTGACCGTTTCCAAAACATGGTGATTCGTGGCTTCCATACGGAATTGGAGGCAGTGTATGAGGAGTATAACATTGGTCTGTCAAATGACATGCGTAAACTCTTTGCCACAGGTAGTAAGATGCTCTGGCCGAATCATCCCTATGGACTCCAGACCACTATCGGAACACAGGAGCACCTGAAAAATCCGTCCATCACGAATATCAAGAACTACTTCAAAAAGTGGTATCGTCCCAATAATGTGGCTATCTGTATGGCTGGCGACCTTGACCCAGATAAGACTATTGCCATCATCGACCAATATTTCTCAGGTTGGCAACCTGGTGCTGATGTGACTCAGCCCACCTTCCCGGAACTACCACCATTGACATCTCCTAAGGATACGACTATTATTGGACAGGAGGCTGAGCAAATATGGATGGCTTGGCGCGCAGAGAAAGCCAACTCACAGCAGGCAGATACATTACAACTTCTTGAAGACGTGCTGAGCAATGGTCGTGCAGGTCTTTTCGACCTCGACTTGAACCAGACGATGAAGGTACAGCGAGCCAATGGCGGTGTAGAGTTGTTACACGACCATAGCGGTTTCCTGTTGATGGGAACACCCAAGCAAGGACAGAGCCTCGATGAGGTGAAGAGTCTGATGTTGGACGAGATAGATAAACTGAAGAAGGGCGATTTCCCTGATAATCTGCTGCCCAGTATCATCAACAATAAGAAACGTAGCTATTATGAGTTGATAGAGAGCAACCGAGGACGTGCCGACATGTTTGTGGATGCCTTTATCAATGAGGTAGACTGGAATCAGGAAGTAGGTAAGATCGATCGTATTTCTAAGATAACGAAACAGGAGATCGTAGACTTCGCCAACAAATTCTTTACTGATGGTTATATCGTGGTGTATAAGAAACAGGGTATTGACAGTCTGCAGAAGAAAATAGACAAGCCAGTCATCACGCCGATTCCTGCCAATCGTGATATGATGAGTCAGTTTGTGAAGGATATCCAGAACGCAAAAGTAGAGCCTATCCAGCCGAAGTTCGTGGACTTCAAGAAGGATATGACCATTGCGAAGACCAAGAAAGAGCTGCCTCTCTATTATGTGAAGAATGAAGAAAATGGACTCTTTCAATTGACTTTCCGCTATGAGTTCGGACAGAGTGCAGATAACCGTTATGATGTGGCTAGTCAGTACCTGAACTTCTTAGGCACAGATAAGATGAGTGCAGCCGAGTTGAAGCAGAAATTTTATGAGTTGGCATGTAACTTCTCGGCTTACGTAGGCGATAATACCATTACTGTTAGTCTCAGAGGTTTGAATGAGAATATGCAGCCGGCACTCGCTCTGTTGGATGATGCATTGAATCATATTCAGGTGGACAAAGAGGCTTACGAGGCCCTAGTTAAGAAAATCCTGAAAGGTCGTGAGGATGCCAAGAAAAACCAGCGTTGGTACTATAGTACGCTCTGCGACTATGGTATCTATGGTCCTCGTAATTCGGAACGTGATATCGTCAGTGAACAGCAATTCAAGGAAATTAATCCTCAGGTATTTGTGGACTTGGTGAAAAATCTTAGAAATTATGAGCATAGCGTGAACTATTACGGTCCACTGAGTGTGAGTGAACTGACGGCTATCATTGACAAGACACATCAGACTGCCACAAAGTTACAGCCTGTTCCACAGAATAACTACTACGTGAGACAGGAAGCCAGAGAGAATGAGGTATGGATAGCGCCTTTCGATGCTAAGAATATCTATATGCGTGGTTACCATAACGAGGGTCGCGACTGGAATATTGATGAGGCTGCTGTCCAGGCTCTGTTCAACGAGTATTTCGGTGGTGGCATGAATGGTATCGTCTTCCAGGAGATGCGTGAGGCTCGTGGTTTGGCATATAATGCCTCAGCTGGTTATAGTCGTCCCAACAGAAAGGGTGAGAAAGTGTGTTTCTTTACCCATATCATCACCCAGAACGACAAGATGATGGATTGTATCAACCACTTCAAGGAGATTACGGATGAGATGCCAGCCAGTGAGAATGCCTTTAAGATTGCGAAGGAAGGACTCACCAAGCAACTTGCCAGTTTGCGTACTACGAAGATGGGAATCATCAATCGTTGGCATGCGATGAAGCAGTTGGGGCTTGACTATGATTTGAACCAGAAAATCTACGAGGGTCTGGGCAAGGTGACACTTCAGGATATCGTGAACTTTGAAAAGGCTAATATGGCTAACAAACCACTCCGCTATATGATTTTAGGTGATGAGAAGGAACTTGATATGAAGGCATTAGAGAAAATAGGCCCGATTAAACGTCTTACTACAGAAGAAGTCTTTGGATATTAATAACTAAATAAATACGAAGAATATGGCACAACCAGTTGATTTTAAGTATGCCCCAATGTTTCAAGTGGGCGAGGACAAGACGGAATACCGTTTGTTGAGTAAGGAAGGCGTCACAACGTCAGAGTTTGAGGGTAAGGAAATCGTGAAGGTCTCGAAGGAGGCACTGACATTGTTGGCCCAGCAAGCTTTCCATGATGTGGAGTTCATGTTGCGTCGCGAACATAACGAGCAGGTCGCCAAGATTCTGACCGATCCGGAGGCTTCAGAGAACGACAAGTATGTAGCTTTGCAGTTTCTGCGTAATGCGGAGGTTGCTGCCAAGGGCATCCTGCCTTTCTGTCAGGATACGGGTACGGCGATTATCCACGGTGAGAAGGGACAACAGATATGGACGGGTTTCGAGGATGAAGAGGCACTGAGTCTGGGTGTGTTCAATACCTTCACCCAGGATAACCTGCGCTACTCGCAGAACGCACCGCTGAACATGTACGACGAGGTGAATACCCGTTGTAACCTCCCTGCCCAGATTGATATCGAGGCTACGGAGGGTGCAGAGTATAAGTTCGTGATGGTCGCTAAGGGCGGCGGCTCTGCCAACAATACCTATTTCTATCCGATGACCAAGGCAACGATCCAGAACGAGGGTACACTCATTCCGTTCCTTGTGGAGAAGATGAAATCATTGGGTACTGCTGCATGTCCGCCTTATCATATCGCCTTCGTGATTGGTGGTACTTCCGCTGAGAAGAACTTGCTGACCGTGAAGCTCGCCAGTATCAAGTTCTACGATAACCTGCCTACCACAGGTGATGAGACAGGTCGCGCCTTCCGTGATATAGACCTGGAGCAGAAGTTGATCGTTGAGGCTCAGAAGATTGGACTGGGTGCCCAGTTCGGTGGTAAGTATCTGGCTCATGACATCCGTGTTATCCGTCTGCCACGCCATGGTGCCTCTTGTCCTATCGGTATGGGTGTCAGTTGTTCTGCCGACCGTAACATCAAGGCGAAGATCAACCGTGATGGTATCTGGCTGGAGAAGATGGATGCAAATCCGACGGAGTTGATTCCTGAAGAACTTCGTAAACCTGGTGAGGGCGGTAAGGGTATCGAAATCGACCTTAACGAGGGTATCGATGCCGTTCGCAAGGAACTTTCTAAATATCCTGTTTCCACGAGGGTCAACCTGCGTGGTACAATCATAGTAGCTCGTGATATTGCCCACGCTAAACTGAAGGCTCGTCTGGATGCTGGTGAGGGTATGCCTGAGTACTTTAAGAAATATCCAGTGCTCTATGCAGGACCTGCCAAGACCCCACAAGGTTATCCCTGTGGCTCGATGGGACCGACTACCGCCAATCGTATGGATCCCTATGTGGATGAGTTCCAGGACAATGGTGCTTCGCTCGTGATGATTGCTAAGGGTAACCGCTCCGACGTGGTGACAGAGGCTTGTAAGAAACATGGTGGTTTCTACCTCGGAACTATCGGAGGTGTGGCTGCCGTCCTCTCTCAGAGTTCAATTAAGAGTATCGAGTGTGTGGAATATCCTGAACTCGGTATGGAGGCTATCTGGAAGATTGAGGTGGAGGATTTCCCCGCCTTTATCCTCGTGGATGACAAGGGTAACGACTTCTTCAAGCAGTTGAAGCCGTGGTGCCCGAATGCAAAATGAAATATATGAAGAAAGTTCTATTATACGGACTGTTACTGATACTCCTGCCCTTGCGCTCTATGGCACAGGGGGAGGAGTTGACGATTGTCAAAGGTGACTGTACTCCCGGACTCTCCGTGGATACGGGTAATCCCCGTCGAGCCTCCCGTCGTTTGCCAGCACCCAGTACGTCGTGGGACAAAGACAGGACATACCATCAGTTGGTTATCTTATTCTATTTCTCCGATACGGAGTTCAAAGCTGAACATTCGAAAGAGTATTATGAGAAGGTTTTCAACGAGGCAGGTTATAATGAAGGAAACGGGCCAGGCTGTATGGTGGACTATTACCGTGTACAGTCAAATGGGCTGTTCAACCTCCAGTTTGATATCTATGGTCCCTATCAGGTGAGTAGTAAGGCCTGTCCTTATGATAGTCCTGATGAAAATACCAAGAACTATGGTAAAGATGTCATACATGAGGCTACTAAAAAGTTTGTCGCAGACCATCGCGAAATTGATTTCTCGCAGTATGACTGGAACGGTAACGGTTATGTGAACCAGGTCGTCTATATTAATGCGGGAATATCAGGGAATATTAACAATACGTCTGCCTATGGACATATCTGGCCTAACACTTCCTCTTTCTATCCGATTATTAAGACTTCTGACGGAAAGAAAATCAGCAACTATACCATCAGTGCGGAATACTTTAATGAGACCAGACCGTGTGGTATCGGCACCATCTGCCATGAATTTTCACACAGCCTGGGTCTGCCTGATATCTATCCGACAGCCAAGGGTCAGGGCTACTCTGCCTGTGATGAGTGGGACTTGATGGATGGTGGCAATTTCACTAACTTTGGATGGTGTCCTCCCAACTTTACTGCTTTGGAGAAATACCTGTTGGGCTGGATAGAGTTTACGGAACTAGATGATGCTGCTTCCATTACCGACCTGAAACCCACATCGGAGGGTGGGGAAGTCTATCGTATCAAACACTCCGATTCGGAGTGGCTGTTGTTGGAGAACCGTCAACAGAGAGGTTGGGATGCAGGTGCTCCAGGCAAGGGACTGGTCATCTACCATGTGAACTACGACGGTTCTGTATGGAGTGGTAACTCCGTGAATAATGATAAGACGAAACGTCGCTTCCACCTCGTTCATGCCGACAATATGGATTATGATGCTTGGAAGAACTATATCTCTGTCAATCAATTGAGCACTTATGTAAACAGTCCCAGGATGAACAGTCGTTATCTCAGCACCTCTCCTTATCCTTATATCGTGGAGGATGTAGTACAGAATAATGAACTGACGGATGATTCTACGCCGCCAGCCACGATGTTCTATCCTAATCTGGATGGCAACAAGCAACTAAGGAAGCCCATCACGAATATTCAGATGACCGATGAAGGCCTGATTTCTTTTGATTTCATGGGTGGTACGACAGATATCAAGATGCCGGTACGACAGCTTATGTATGGCGAACGGAAGATATATGACTTGTCAGGTCGTATGGTGAAAACACCACAATCTGGAAAGGTCTATATCTTAAGAACTCTGGACGGAACAACTCATAAACAAGTGCAACATCATGCGAAGTAAATATAGTTTGTTGTTCCTGTTCTTGTTGTCGTTCTACATACCGACTATGGCCCAAGACGAAGTCCGTCTGAGAGGCTGTCGACGTGGTATACCGCGACCACAAACGGAGTCCAGATGTATATCGCGAGTTGCCAGCTTGTCGGGAAAAGACTACTATAAGGGCAATCGTCATCAGTTACTGGTTTTGGTAGCCTTCGCCGACAGGTCGTTCAAGGATGATGAGACGACAACGATGGCTGTGTGGGATAAGATTTTCAATACAGAGAATCTTACGGAGGCACCTTATAAGGGTTCTGTACGTGACTATTTCTTTGCCCAAAGTTATTCCCAGCTCAATTTGACTTTTGATTTGCAGTTTGTACAACTCAGCGAGAATTGTGAGAAATATCGCAGTTGGGACAAGGGCTATGGGGATGCTGAGGATGATGACGAGAACTCCCAGTATCTGGTACAGGATATCATGGAAGTGCTCAAGACGCGTGATATTGACTGGAGCCTGTATGACTGGAATGGTGACGGCTATGTCAACCAGTTGGTCATCGTCTATGCAGGAAAGGGAATGAACGACGGTGGTGGGAAAAACAGTATCTGGCCACACCAGTGGTGGCTTAGCGAACATCTGAAAGACCACCAGCCAGACGTATATTGTGACCCTGTGAAGGTCAACTATAGTGACAAAGACTATCTGGTTGATTGTTACTGTGCGATAGAGGAGTTAGGTGTCACTTACGCCTCCTTCGGTACTATCTGTCATGAGTATAGTCATTGTTTCGGACTCCCGGACTTCTATTATGGTTCCACCAAAAATGTTGGATCTTGGGACTTGATGGACTATGGTAATTACAACGGTGGCGGCTATTGTCCTTCAGGTTATTCCGCTCATGAGCGTATGTTGATGGGTTGGCTCGACATAACGGAGCTATCAGAGCCTTCCGTTATTAATGACCTCGGTAGTCTTGAAGAGCAGTCACGGGCTTATCTGATACGTAATGACGGCTATGCCAACGAGTACTATATTGTGGAGAATCGTCAACAGACAGGATGGGATCAGTCTTTGCCTAGTAGTGGCATCGTCATCTTCCATATTGACTATGATGAGGATGTATGGAAGAACGGATTACCGAATACACCCTATCAAAAGAGGTATACGATTTTTCCTGCTAATAATAAGACAAGTATTTCTTATGAATCGTACTGGGCTTATCCCTACAATGGGAATAATGCTTTGACAAACGAGAGTGCTCCTGCTTCAACGTTGTTACATGAAAATGTGGATGCCACGCTATTCATGTCGAAGCCACTGACCAATATGAGTATTACAAACGGACTTGCCTCGTTTGACTTCATGGGAGGCTCCACTGGTATATTTGAAAAGAAAGTATGGGGACAGCCGAGAATTCTCTATGACTTTGGTCCTATATATATTATAAGGAACGCGCAAGGAGAAATAAAAAAAGTGATAAAGCATTGACGCTTTATCACTTTTTTTATTGTTAGTTCCTGAATATCAATCCCTCCCCGAACTCATCGATGATAATCGGTTTTGAACGGTCTACCTCATCGGCAAGAATCTTACGCGACAGGTCGTTGAGTACCAGATGCTGGATGGCGCGCTTGACGGGACGGGCACCGAAGTCGGGATCGTAACCTTCTTTGGCAAGGAATTTGACAGCAGCATCCGTAATCTGCAACAGGATTCCTTGAGGCTCTAGCATGTCCGTCACTTTCTTCATCTGCAAGCGTACCACATCGGCTATCTGCTCCTGTGTTAGTTGCTGGAAGGTGATAATCTCGTCAATACGGTTGAGGAACTCCGGGCGCATCGTCATCTTCAACTGCTCACGCGTGGCGTTTGAAGTCATGATGATAATCGTGTTCTTGAAGTTCGCAGTCCTTCCTTTGTTATCTGTCAGACGTCCGTCATCCAGTACTTGCAGCAGGATGTTAAATACGTCGGGGTGTGCTTTCTCGATCTCGTCGAAAAGAACGACGGAATACGGCTTGCGACGTACTGCCTCCGTCAGTTGACCACCCTCGTCATAGCCTACGTAGCCTGGAGGCGCACCTACCAATCGGCTGACGGTATGTTTTTCCTGATACTCTGACATGTCGATACGGGTCATCATAGTCTCGTCGTTGAAAAGGTATTCAGCGAGAGCCTTGGCCAGTTCTGTCTTACCGACACCTGTGGTGCCGAGGAAGATAAACGAAGCGATAGGACGTTTCGGATCTTGCAGTCCTGCACGGCTGCGGCGCACGGCATCACTGACGGCAACGATAGCTTCGTCTTGTCCGATGACACGTCTGTGCAGTTCTTCCTCTAGATGCAGCAGTTTCTCACGTTCGCTCTGCATCATACGGGTGACAGGAATGCCCGTCCAGCGTGATACGACTTCTGCTATATCATCAGCGGTAACCTCTTCGCGCACCATGGCATTACCGTCTTGTGCAGAGGCAAGTTGATGTTGAATGTTCTTGATATCATCCTCTAAAGCCTTGAGCTTGGAGTAGCGTATCTCGGCCACCTTGCCGTAATCACCCTCACGTTCGGCACGTTCAGCCTCGTATTTCAGGTTTTCCATCTCCTGTTTGTCCTGTTGAATCTTGTTCACCAACTGGCGTTCGCCTTCCCACTTGGCGCGGTACTGCTGTTCCTGCTCACGCAGCTCAGCGATGTCTTTGTCGAGTTGGGCGATCTTCGGCTCATCGCCTTCCCTTTTGATGGCTTCACGCTCTATCTCGAGTTGGGCGAGTCTACGCATGACTTCGTCGAGTTCCTCAGGTACACTGTCACGCTCCATGCGTAACTTAGCAGCCGCCTCATCCATCAGGTCGATCGCCTTGTCAGGAAGGAAACGCTCGGAGATATAACGCTCGGAGAGTTGTACGGCAGCGATACAGGCATCATCCTGGATACGTACCTTATGGTGGTTCTCGTAACGCTCCTTCAGACCACGCAGGATGGAGATGGCACTCAACTCATCCGGCTCATCTACCATCACCGTCTGGAAACGACGCTCCAGCGCTTTGTCTTTCTCGAAGTATTTCTGATATTCGTTGAGGGTGGTGGCACCAATGGAACGCAGCTCACCACGTGCCAGTGCCGGCTTCAGGATATTGGCGGCATCCATCGCACCCTCCCCACCACCGGCACCTACCAGTGTGTGGATCTCATCGATGAAGAGGATGATACGTCCCTCACTCTTCGTCACCTCGTTGATGACGGATTTCAGTCGCTCCTCGAACTCCCCTTTATATTTCGCCCCAGCAACCAGAGCTCCCATGTCAAGGGAGTAGAGCTGTTTGTCTTTCAGGTTCTCCGGTACGTCACCACGGACAATACGCTGGGCGAGTCCCTCGACGATAGCCGTCTTACCCGTACCTGGCTCACCTATTAATATAGGGTTGTTCTTCGTACGACGGGAGAGAATCTGTAGTACACGGCGGATCTCATCATCTCGTCCGATGACAGGGTCAAGCTTACCCTGACGGGCAAGGTCTACGAGGTTCTTGGCATATTTCTCCAACGACTGGTAGTTGTCGTCAGCCGACTGTGACTGTATCTTTTGTCCCTGTCGTAACTCGTTGATGGCGGCACGGAGGTCTTTCTCCGTGATACCAGCATCCTTCAGGATGCGTCCTGCCGTAGCACCGTCTGTGAGCAGAGCCAATACGATTGGTTCACACGAAACGAACTCGTCACCCATCTTTTGCGCATAGTCTTGTGCTTTCAGCAATACCTTGTTGGCATCACTCGACAGATAGGGTTCTCCACCTTGTACACGGGGCAGGTGTTGCAGCTCCTGCTGAATGAGCATCTCTATTTGCTGACCATTGATGCCGAGTTTCTGAAACAGAAAGTTCACAACATCCTTCGCTTTCGCCATCACACCGGCCAGCAGGTGTGTCGGCTCTATGGTCTGTTGACCATTACGCTGCGCAGTATTCACAGCCTCTTGTACTGCTTCCTGCGCCTTGATAGTGAATTTGTCAAATGTCATAGTTTTGTCCTCCTTATATATTATTTTTAATTTTTCACCTTTTCACTTTTTTACCTTCAATTCCTGTGCCTAATACCAAAAAGCAGACAAAACGTCAGTTCCTAATGTCAATTTGGCAAATTGATTAGTATGAAAAGAGAATACTAATTCGATATAATGGTGAGAATCGTAGGTTATGTAAAATAAAAGGCGTATATTTGCAGCAGAAAACTATATGGTAGATGTCTAAACGTATTGTCTTGACCATGCTATGGATGATGGTGGCGGTATCCCTCTATGCTCAGCGTACAGAAGATTATCGCAAGGTGTCATCATGGCTTCGTGAGCGAATGGAGACTCACCGGAGTACGCTCAGGAGGGCTGACGAGGCAGAGAAGCTGACGGTTGTCTTCGTGCAGTTTAAAGGGGAGGTGACTGATGAGTTGCTGGCAACCTATCAGTGTCGCCGTTATGCACAACTCGACGATATAGCCATCGTCATGCTACCGCTCAGTCAGGTTGACAATCTCTCCCACCTTTCTACCGTTCTTCGTATTGAGGCGAATGAACAGGCACATGCTACCTCGGATACGATTCCGAAGATTGTCAACACACTTCCTATGTACGAGGCGACAGTACAGCATCCAGCCTTTACAGGAGAGGGTGTCGTGATAGGTGTCATGGATGTCGGCTTCGACCTGACCCATCCCAACTTCTATACCGATAACCAGTATCGGATCAGTGCCTATTGGGACCAGTTGGCAACTTCTGTCGATGACACTCGACTTCCTGTCGGCCGTGAGTTTGTCACCCCTTCTGACATCCTTGCCCAAGGCTGTTCGACAGATGGCAGAAAGCAGAATCATGGTACACATACTTTGGGTATTGCGGCAGGAAGCGGTCATGACACCAAGTATCGTGGTGTAGCCTTTCAAAGCGACCTCTGCCTTGTCAGCAATGCTGTCACCGATGATACCATCTTTATCGAGAAGTCAGACTATGACAAATATACCTCTGCCACTGATGCGTTGGGGTTTAAGTACCTTTTTGACTATGCGGAACAGCAGAACAAGCCCTGTGTGGTGTCGTTCAGTGAGGGTTATACTCCATATATCGACAGGGAGGATAGCCTGTTTGCTGCCTTCCTAGGAAAACTGACAGGTCCCGGTCGTATCCTGGTATCGTCGGCTGGCAACGAGTGTACGTCCTTGACCTATGCTGAGAAGCCAAGGGACATGGAGATGGCAGGTGCTTTCGTCCGGAGCTACCGTAAAAACGCGTCTTACCGGATAAAGACAGACGGTCTCATCACCATCTGCTTGTATATATATGATAAGGTGACGCATGAGTTGCTTCAAGTCAAGGAACTGACAATGACAGGAGAGGAACCGGATGGTGTGTTGGAGGAGGTTATCACTGTCAACGCGAAGGAGTGTAAGGTACGTCTCAGTTGTCATACTTCCAGTGCTCAACCCGATAAGCGTATCTATGTACTGAAGATGACTGCCGGTATCGAATTGAACACATTTGCCGATATTGCCATTGTCCCCAAAGGCGAGGGGGTGTATGCCGAATTGTTCGGGTCGTCGTCAAATGCTTTGCGCAATCTCGCGGTAGACAACCGTTGGAATGCGGCCAGGGAGGGTTATAATATCCTGGCACCCGGATGTTTTGCTGCTCCCATCTGTGTGGGTGCCACCGTTCACCGACTGGGATATACCAATGCGGCAGGTGAATATATGAAAACGGATGATGCCAAAGGCTTGTTGGCTTTCTATTCTTCTACCGGTCCGGCTGTCAATGGACTGGACAAACCCGATGTCACTGCCCCAGGCACCAATGTCATGTCCTCCTATAGCAGTTATTACTATGAGGAGAATCCCGCCATCACGGCAAGCAATGTTGCCTATAGTGAGGTTAACGGCCGTCAATATCCGTGGGGTGCCAATACCGGTACGTCGATGTCTACCCCTGTCGTAGCAGGTATTATTGCCCTTTGGCTACAGGCGAATCCTCATCTGACCCGTGAGGATATCATGGGTGTCTTCAACCGTACTTGTCGTCATCCGGATGAAAATCTGACCTATCCCAATAACCGGTATGGCTATGGAGAGATTGACGGTTACCGTGGATTATTGGATATTCTGGGACTGACAGGTATTAAGACGATCAGTCAGCATCAGCCGCAGCATGTTTCGCTTTCTGTCAAGGGAGATCATCTGTACCTCCAGTTCACGGAGATACCCCATAGTCCCGTCCATGTCAGTATCTATTCCGTATCAGGTACCCTGCTCTGGCAGCAACAGTTCCAACCTGTTCAGTTAGAAACAACAATACCGCTGACCATGTTGACCAGCGGTATCTATGTTGTCCAACTGACAAGTGTGGAACAGGGGGTAACTGGTTCACAACTTGTCAGGAAATAGATTTATCACATTACGACATCAACGGTATGTTTACCGGCGGAATAGGGGATGATGGTGCCATCAATGGGTTTTCCGTCTACTACGACCTGCTTGACACCGCTCTCTTTGCCGTCAGGATTCTTGACCGTGATGGTATACTCTGCCTCGCGGAACTTACGTTGAATAGTGTACTCCTTTGCTGTTGTCGGCAGACAGGGGGCTATCTGCAAGCCGTCATACTGAGGCTTCACACCAAGAATATACTGTGAGACGGTCAGCCACATCCAAGCCGCCGTACCTGTCAGCCAAGAGTTCTTGCCTTCACCGGGCTTGGCGGCATCCTTACCAGCCACCATCTGACAGTTGACATACGGCTCTACCTTATGCAGTGTCTGGTATTTCTCCTCGACATAAGAGGGGAGTATCTTGGCATAGTGGCTCCAGGCATCGTTGCCGCGTCCTGCTATTGCCTCACCGATGATGACCCACGGATTATTGTGGCAGAAGATACCGGCATTCTCCTTATAGCCCTCGGGGTAGGATGATATCTCACCATACTCGTAGATATACTTTGTGAAGGCAGGGTTGTTGAGCACCATACCATGTTCGCACTCCAAGTATTTCTTGCAGGAGTCGAGACTCTTGGCTACCATGCCGTCCTCGGCACCGATCTGCGCCATTGTACACCAGCCCTGTGACTCAATAAAGATTTTCGCTTCCTCACACTCATGAGAGCCGATCTTGTTGCCGAAGAAGTCGTAGGCACGGAGGTACCATTCACCGTCCCAGCCGTCCTTCTTCACAGCAGCAACCATCGCGTCGACAGCCTGTTGCATACGAGCAGCTTCGTCGTCCTTACCAATCTTCTTGCAAAGAGCCACATACTCCTTTGCCGTTACCACAAAGAGACCTGCAATCATCAAGCTTTCGGCCTTGGTACCCTCGCTTACATTTTCTGTGGTCTGGAAACTCTCATTGGGATCCCACGAGAAACAGTTCAGGTTCAGACAGTCGTTCCAGTCAGCACGACCGATGAGCGGCAGGTTGTGGGGACCGAGGTTCTTGATAACGTGGTCCATCGACACTTTCAGATGCTCGAAGAGTGTCACCTCCGTACCAGGCTGGTTGTCGAAGGGAACCATCTCATCGAGGATGGAGAAGTCACCCGTCTCCTTGATATATGCCACGGTACCGAAGATGAGCCAGCAGGGGTCGTCGTTAAAGCCGCCGCCAATATCGTTGTTGCCGCGCTTGGTGAGGGGTTGGTACTGGTGATAGCAGCCTCCGTCGGGGAACTGCGTCGAGGCGATATCGATGATACGCTGACGGGCACGTGGTGGTATCTGGTGGACGAAGCCCACGAGGTCTTGATTGGAGTCGCGGAAGCCCATGCCGCGTCCTACACCGCTCTCGAAGAAAGAAGCACTTCGTGAGAAGTTAAATGTTACCATACACTGGTACTGGTTCCAGATGTTCACCATGCGGTCGAGCTTGTCGTTGCCTGTCTTCACCTTATATATATTAAGGAGGGCATCCCAGTACTCGCAGAGTTCGGCAAAAGCCTTGTCCACCTTCGCTGTGGTGTCGAGTTTGTTGATGATGGCGTGCGCCTTCTCCTTGTTAATAACCTGCAGCGCAGCAAACTTCTTGTCCTGCTCGTTTTCCACATAGCCCAGCAGGAAGACGAAGTCCTTCGACTCACCTGGTTTCAGCTCCACTTCGATATAGTGAGAGGCGATGGGACTCCAACCGTGTGCATGACTGTTACGGGGTTTCCCTTCCATGACGGCATCGGGGTTGGCAAACTCGTTATATAGTCCCACGAAGGTCTCGCGGTCGGTATCGAAACCCTGTATCTCCGTGTTCACATGGTAGAACGCATAGTGGTTGCGGCGCTCACGGTATTCTGTCTTATGGTAGATGGTGCTTCCTTCAATCTCCACCTCACCTGTCGAGAAGTTACGTTGGAAGTTCTCCATGTCCGTAGCAGCATTCCACAGACACCACTCCTCGAAGCTGAACAGTTTCAGTTTCTTTGTCTCGTTGCTCTGGTTCGTGAGTGTCAGTTTCTGTACCTCTGCCCACGTCTTCAGTGGTACGAAGAACAGAACGCTAGCCTCCACGCCGTTCTTGCGACCGGTGATACGTGTGTAGCTCATGCCGTGACGGCATTCATAGAAATCGAGCGGTGTCTTGCACGGTTTCCATCCTGGATTCCAGACGGTGCCGCCGTCATTGATATAGAAATACCTTCCCCCATTGTCCATCGGCACGTTATTATAGCGATAGCGAGTGATGCGACGGAACTTCGCATCCTTGTAGAAGGAATAGCCGCCTGCGGTGTTCGAAATCAGTGAGAAGAAATCTTCGTTACCCAGATAGTTGATCCAGGGCCAAGGAGTCTGCGGGTCTGTGATGACATACTCACGGTGTTGGTCGTCAAAATGACCATAACGTTTTTGTTGTTCCATATTATTAAATATTTAATGTTTATTGTTTAATCTTTCTTTATGAGTATTCGGGCGTCTACTGCCACTACCTCATTTGCATCTGCCAGGAGTGGATTGATGTCCATCTCCTTAATCTCTGTAGCGAAGCGGAGGAGGGTAGAGAGGCGCACGATGATCTCAGCGTATTTCTGTTCGTTGATGCCAGCCTGTCCTCGCGTTCCTTTTAATATCTTATAGCCGCGTAGTGAATGGATCATCGAATAAGCCTCTGCATAACTGAGAGGTGCAAGACCGCTCTGCACGTCCTTCAGTACCTCGATGAAGATACCGCCTAAGCCACAGAGGACGACATGTCCGAAACGCTCCTCGTACTTCGCACCGATGAAAAGCTCGGTGCCTTTCAGCATCTTCTGTACCATGATACCCTTCGCATCCTCAATCTTCATCATCCGTTCGTACTCCAACGCAAGATGCTCCGGGGTACGGATGTTAAGGGCGACACCACCCACGTCACTTTTATGGACAGGTCCTACTACCTTTGCCACGACGGGATACCCCACTTTCTGGGCAAAGGCAATGAGTTCGTCCTTGTCAGCGCTGACCTGCTCGGGTACCATGGGAATACCGGCACATGAGAGAATCTCACGAACGGTATCGGGGGGCAGATAGCCGTTGTTGTCGATACCAAGGATAATTTTGTTCAGGCGTGGAATGTCAATACCATAGAGTTGTACCTCAGGTGGAGCCGGCGGTGGTGTCTGCATGATCTGCGACAAAGCCGTGGCAAGTGTCACCTCGTCCGAGAAGTTGACATGTCCTTTCTCCAGGAATTCCGCTACCTCCGGACCTGCTGTATGAAGACTGGGCAGGATGGGGAAGATCGGTTTTTTGCATTCCTGAATCTTCTGGTGCAATACATCGTATGCCTGATAGAGGGTGGTTAGTCCTGGGGTACCGTAGATGACGGCGATGGCATCGATATTCTCAAAATGTTTCTCACAATAGTCGATAGTCAATCCTAACTGCTCTGGTGTTCCAGTAGCCAGGATATCGATAGGATTTGCCACGCTGGAGCCAGGGAATAATCGTGTCTTGAGTTCTTCTGCAGCATCCCCCTCCAACTTAGGTACCTCCAGTCCACCTTTCGACAACGCATCCGTCAGCATCACGCCAGGCCCACCGGCATGGGTGACGATCGCAAAGCGTTTTCCTGTCAATGGCGGTAAGGTAAAGATACACCCCACCGTCGTCAGTTCTTCTCTGGAATGACAGCGTACAATGCCCGCCTTACGGAACAGCGCCTCTACGGCAGAGTCGCTGGAGGCGATGGCACCTGTATGGCTTGATGCCGCACGACTGCCGCTCTCACTGCTTCCTGCCTTGATGGCAGCGATGCGGCAACCCTTCTTGATGAGGGAACTGGCATGGAACAGCAGTTTGTCGGGGTTGGAGATATTCTCGATATAAAGTAGTTTGACGTGCGAGTCTGTTTCTGGATTGAAGTGCTCGTCCATATATTGCAGCACATCCTCGATGCCGATCTGTTTGCCGTTGCCAATAGACCATACCGAGTTAAACTGTAATCCCTTGATGACGGCACTCTCCAGGATGAAGACAGCAGTGGCTCCTGAGCCGCTGATGAAGTCGACACCCTTGGCATTGAGTGATGGTACCGGTTTGGTGAACACACTATGGTGTTTGCGGGTCAACAGTCCGATACAGTTTGGACCAATCAGTGCCGCCCCGTATTGCTCACAGGTATCAAGGATACGCTGTTCCATCTCTGCACCCGCCTTCGTCTCTTCTCCGAAACCAGCAGAGATAATGATGAATGCCTTGGTCTGCTTCTCCCGTGCCAACAGCTCTACCGTATCAGGACAGAACCTGGCAGGGATGACAAGGACGGCCAGTTCCGTGGGAGGCAGTTCCTGAATATCATGAAAAACCTTAATACCCTGTACCTCATCCTCTTTGGGGTTAACGATACGCAGCGTACCTTGGTAGTCGCCTTGCAGGATGTTGCGTACAATAGCGCCACCAGGCTTGTGGATGTTATTCGAGCCACCGATAATGGCGATAGACTTAGGGCCTAACAGTTCTCGATTGATCATACAATGACAATGGATTTGACAGGATAGGTCACAATGGTAGACTCTGGGAAGAAATAGCCAAGTTTCAATACATGCTTGATGGGAGTACCGTCGGCGATATCGGCTCCGTCCTCCTCCTGATCCAGTTCTTTGTCGAACTTGCCGCCAATAGGGCCGTGTACAAAACTCTCGTAGCCGTCACCTTCGCTGATGATGCTCACACAGGTATTGATGAACGGCAATTGCTTGATGACAAACTGACGGATGTCATGGCAGAGCAGGTCAACCTCCTCAATGCCTGTCAGCAAGTCCTCGTCAACGGGTTTGCCAGTGGCTAGCATCTTAATAAGCGGCTGTAACTCCTTCTGGTAATGGCGAAGCTCATAGAGACGGCTGTTGAGCGTAATGAATTTTCTCACAGCTTCATTGTATACTGCCATCTGCTCGGGAGTTAGCTTGAGGGTTGTCGTCTCTTTTGCCTTCTTCTTTTCTGCGGCAATCCTACGTTTCTGCCTTTCCTTTTGGATTTTCATAAAGGCAGTGGTACCAGCGGCTATTGCCGTGACTCCTAAGGTGGCGAGTGTAGCCCAAGTAGACTTTTTGTTTTTCAGTTCCATAGGTCCTTCATTTATATTCTGCCACAAAGATAATGATTTTTCTGGAAAAAACATTAACTTTGCAAAAGAAAATGAATCCAAAAGACCATCAAATACTACGAATCGCCCTTCCGGCTATCGTGACAAACCTTACCGTTCCCCTGTTGGGACTGGTCGATACGGCCATTGTGGGACACATGGGTGATGCCGCCTATATCGGAGCTATCGCTGTGGGCTCGATGATCTTCAGCCTGGTCTACTGGGTGTTTGGATTCTTGCGGATGGGTACCAGTGGGATGACGGCACAGGCACGGGGTAAGCGTGACATGGAGGAGGTCATGCGGTTGCTGGTGCGCTCGTTATTGGGATCAATGGTTATCGCCCTGACGATTATCGTTTCCCAATATCCCCTGCGTGAGATGATGCTATGGTTGATAGCACCGACAGCGGATGTACGTTCCTTGTCTGTCACCTATTTCAATATCGTGGTGTGGGGAGCTCCTGCTGTCTTAGGCCTCTATTCCCTTAGTGGCTGGTTTATCGGGATGCAAAACTCCAGAACACCGATGCTTATCTCCATCATGCAGAATGTGGTGAATATCCTTGCCTCTTTGTCGTTGGTCTATGGCTTGGGAATGAAGGTTGAAGGTGTTGCCCTGGGAACCGTCATAGCCCAGTATGCTGGATTGTTTGCTGCTGTTGGGTTGTGGTGGCGGTATTATCGCCGTCTGTCACATGGAAAGGTGTTACTGATGAAGGAGAAATTCGTTGACTGGCTGGTCTTCTTTCGTGTTAATCGTGACATCTTCCTACGCACCCTTTTCCTGGTTGCAGTCAACCTCTACTTTACTTCGGCAGGAGCACGGCAGGGAGCTGTTATCCTTGCGGTGAATACCTTGTTGATGCAACTTTATCTCTTCTTCTCCTATTTCATGGATGGTTTTGCCTATGCCGGTGAAGCTTGGGGTGGCCGATACTGGGGAACTCAAGACATGGTGGCTTTCCGAGAGGTCGTCAGACGGCTGTTTGTCTGGGGAACTGCAATGGTATTGTTGTTTACGCTTGTCTATGTGGCAGGCGGTATGCCTTTTTTGCGACTATTGACAGATGAGCCGAATGTGGTGGAAGCCTCCCGTGACTATGTATGGTGGGCTTATCTGATTCCTATCGTAGGTGTTGCTCCTTTTATCTGGGACGGTATCTTCATAGGTATCACTGCCACTCGTGAAATGCTGGTGTCATCATGCATTGCGGCAATGGTGTTCTTTATCGGTGTAACAGGATTGATGGGACAAATGGGGAATCATAGGTTGTGGTTTTCAATGATACTTTATCTTGCTACTCGTGGTATCGTTCAGACATATCTGTATCACGAACAGATTCTACGAAAACCTAAATCTCGTTAAAGGACTTGGTTGTTCTATATATTTCTGTTATCTTTGCGTAGTAAAACTAAAAACAGATGCGATATGAACAAGAAAATTCTGACCATTATTGCAATAATCATGTTGGTGCCTATGTGGATATTCGGACAAGACTATCGTTCTTTGTGGAAACAAGTGAAGGATGCTGAGGATAAAGACCTTCCCCAGACTGCGATTACCCATTTGACAACCATAGAAAAGAAAGCCCGGAAAGAGGGCGTGTACGGACAGTTGTTAAAAGCCTCGCTATACCGTGCCCAGATGCAGGCGGAGGTGGCTCCTGATTCCTTGAAACCTTCCGTAGAACGATTGGTTCAGGAGGCTAAGAAGGAGAAGAATGTGGCGTTGCGTGCAGTCTATGCCACAGTCCTCTATCGGGTATATAAGGAAAATCAGTCACTTGTTGACGATGCTGATGCCAAGGAAAGGATTTGTGAGGAGTATCGCACCATCGCCCTCTCGTCTCCAGAGGTGTTGGGAAAGGTGAAGAATGCCCTTTACGAACCTTTTGTGGAGAAAGAGAAAGACAGCTATATTTATAATGACGACCTGCTTCATCTCATCGGAATGGAGTTCGGTGCCTGGCAGTGGATGCATGATTATTACGAGAAGGTTGGCAATCGTCGTGCTGCCTGTCTGACCGCTCTTGCCGTTCTGGAAGAGGGGAAGGGTGATCATTTGGAGAAACTCCGTGAGAGTAACTATATCCGTCAGTTGGACTCCCTCATCAATAAATACGGTGATCTGGATGAGGCTGGTGAGATAGCTTTGGAGCGTTATGCCTATATGCGTGACAATACGACTGCCACTGCCGCAGAGGAAGTGGCTTGGCTGGACCAGGCGATAGCCAGGTGGGGCAACTGGAAGAGAATCAGTCAGTTGAAAAATAATCGCAAGAACCTGATAACCTCCAAGTTCTATGCGAGCATTCCTCACCGTGTCCAGATGACAAACAGGGAACAGATGATCAAACTGAGTGGGCTGCGCCATCTGTCGTCACTCACCATGCGTGTCTATCGTACGAAACTACAGGGCGACCACAAGATGAGTGTTGGCAACAAGAAAGACTTGGATAAGATAATGGCGGATGCCGTAGAGGTGAAAGAGGCTTTCCAGAAACGTACCTTCTCTCCTTATGAGGAGTATGAGGTGTTTGAGGACTCTATCCCGCTGGTGGGACTGCCCAACGGCATCTATTTGTTGGAGTTCTCCACAGAGCCGAAGACTGCCGTTTCCCGTGTCCTGTACAATGTGACCAACCTGCGTGTTCTTGCCACAGGCAGACAAAAGGCGGATATGCGCTATGTGGTCGTCGATGCCATCACGGGTCAGCCTGTGAATGGTGCGAAGGTACAGGTAGATATTTCCCGTTATAACAAGGATGAACGGAAGATGCTGACGACGAATGCCGCTGGTGAGGCGAATCATGTTTTTACCACGGGAACGTGGCATAGTATCTATGTCTATACAGACGATGACAAGGCTTGTCCTTCCGTCAATTCCGGTGATAACTTCAATTTCAATGATGATAATGACAGGCGGGAGTATACGAAGATCTATACCGACCGTGCCATCTATCGTCCGGGACAGCAGGTACACATGGCAGCCATCATTTTTGCGAGGGAGAACTATATCGAGCATTCCGTCGTAGCCGACAAGAAAGTGACGGCACAGTTGCGTGATGCCAATTATAAAGTGGTGGCAGAGGAAAAGCTGACCACCGACGAGTTTGGTAAGTGCTCGACGACATTCACGTTGCCGACAGGATTGCGGAACGGGAATTTCAGTATCCGTCTGAATGGTGAGTCAGAATCTTTCCGGGTGGAAGAATACAAACGTCCTACCTTCGAACTGTCTTTCTCGGAGTATAAGGAGTCCTATAAGGCAGGAGATACCGTTACCGTTCAAGGCAAGGCGGTGACTTATGCCGGTGTTCCCGTCCAGGAGGCCAAGGTGAAGTATACCGTCCGTCGCCGTGTTGCCTACTGGTGGCTGAGCTATTCCTGGTATTGGGGAGCAGGCTATTATGGTCGTGGTACTCAGACGGAGGATGTCTATGAAGATGAGACGATGACCAAGGATGATGGTACTTTCGAGGTGAAGATGCCGATGGTACTGCCGGATGACGGTGGTCGTACCCCGATGTTCTATAATTTCGAGGTTGAGGCTAACGTGACCGATCAGGCAGGAGAGACACATACCGGTACAAAGAGTCTGCCATTAGGTACGAAGCTGACATCACTCTCCTGTAATTTATCCCAGCGCATCCGTATTGACCAGATGAAACCTGTCACGTTCTATCGTCGTAATGCCGCAGGCAGTGAGATAGCCGGTACGGTTCGCTATCGTATTGATGGAGGTGCATGGAAAGAGTGTGCTGCGAATTCTCAAGTCTCAATTCCCAATTCTCAATTAAAGTCAGGGGAGCATCGTCTGGAGGCTGTTTGTGAAGACGACTCTATTGATATGAAGTTCGTGCTGTTCAGTCTGGATGACAAGAAACCGGCTATAGAGACCAAGGACTGGTTCTATATTAGTGACAGCCAGTTCAAGGATGACAAACAGCCAGTTACCGTACAGGTAGGCTCTTCTGATCCTGATCTGTATATTGCCTATGAGATCATCTCTGGTACGAAGGTACTGGAAGAGGGCTTCATCCGTGAGAACCGCTCTTTGTGGAACAGGAAGTTCACTTATAAGGAGGAGTATGGCAACGGTATACTCTTGGCCTTTGCCTGGGTGAAGGACGGTATTGCCTATAAGCATACTGCCACCATTACCCGTCCTGTTCCTGACAAGCACCTGAAGGTACAGTGGGAGACCTTCCGTGACCGTCTGAAGCCTGGTCAGCAGGAGGAGTGGAAACTGAGCATCAAGGATAAGAACGGAAAACCGGCTCAGTCACAATTGTTGGCAGTCCTCTATGACAAGAGCCTTGACCAGCTGGCCTCCCATTACTGGGGACTCTATCCCAGTATGTGGATACCATTGCCTTCTACCTCATGGACTACAATGAGTTTTGGCGGTACATCGGCAAGCGGTCAGCAGTATGCCAGCATGCTCACTGTTCCTGATCTGGAGTACAGCCATTTCGACCATAGCGTCTATCCAATCCGATATATTGCCTATGGAATGGGAATGTATGCAGGAGGACGACGGCTGATGCGGGCGAGTGCCAGGGGAGATGAAATGGTGTTGGAGGAGGCTCCGATGATGATGGAGGTTGCTGCTCCCATGGAGAAGTCTGCCAATATGAAGGAGGTAGAAGTAGCCGATAATAGTAAGAAGGATACAGAAGAGGAAACAGAGAAGGATAATCAGAAAGATGAGGAAACCGTACAGTTGCGTGAGAACCTGCAGGAGACAGCTTTCTTCTATCCAGCTCTGATGGCGGATAAGGACGGTAACGTGATATTGAAGTTCACCCTGCCGGAGAGTCTGACGACCTGGAAGTTTATGGGTATTGCCCACACGAAAGAACTGTTGTATGGCTCTTTGACTGGTGAGACGGTAGCACAGAAAGACATGATGATCCAGCCGAACATGCCTCGCTTCGTCCGGATGGGTGATAAGGCACAGTTCTCCGCTCGTCTCTTTAATATCAGCGAACAGCCCCAACAGGGTACGGCGCGTTTCGAACTCCTTGACCCTGAGACGGAGAAGGTGGTTTATACCGACGAGAAGTCTTTCTCTGTAGAGGCAGGAAAGACGGGACATGTCAACTTCGACTATCAGCCGGGTGACGATTACTCCCTGTTGATATGCAGGATGACGGCAAAGGGGAATGACTTCTCTGACGGAGAACAGCATTATCTGCCTATCCTGCCTGATAAGGAGCGTGTGACGAAGTCCGTTCCATTTACACAGCACGAGCCGGGGGTGAAGGCGATAGACCTCACAAGTCTGTTCCCGACAGGAACGTCACAGCAGAAACTGACGATAGAATATACGAACAATCCCGCATGGCTGATGGTACAGTCACTGGCCACTTTGGGACAGCCGTATGAGACCAGTGCCATCGACCAGGCAGCGTCTTACTATTCCAACCTGTTGGCTGCCACCATCCTCAAACAGACACCGACTGCAAAGCATGTCTTTGAGCAGTGGAAGAGAGAGTCGGGTAGTGAGACCTCGCTGCAAAGCAGTCTGGAAAAGAATCAGGAACTGAAGGATATCATCCTCGCTGAGACACCTTGGGTGAATGATGCCGACCGTGAGGCAGAGCAGAAACAGCGCCTTGCCGACTTCTTCGATGAGAATAAGATCAACAATCGTCTGGAGACAGCATTAGAGAAACTCGAGAAACTGCAACAGGGTGACGGCGGCTTCACTTGGTATCCTGGCATGCCGACCAGTCCGTATATCACCATGAGTGTTGCTGAGATGCTGGCCCGCCTGTATGTCATGACAGGAACCTATGATGATGCGGAGAATATCCAGAGAAGGGCGATGAACTATATGGACCGTGAGATCATTGAACTGGTCAACGAGATGAAGAAATGGGAGAAGAAGGGGTCTAAGCCGTCCTTCCCGTCGTTCATGGCACTACGCTGGCTCTATGTCAATGCCATTGCCAAACGGGAACTGTCATCGAAGGCTGCAGAGGCGAAGGCCTACTTGATGCCGTTGCTGAAGAAGGATATCAAGCGTCAGTCCATCTACGAGAAGGCGATGACGACTATCATCCTCCAGCAGAACGGAGATGTCCAGAAGGCCAGGGAGTATGTGCAGAGCCTGAAGGAATATACCGTCTTTACCGAGGAGATGGGACGTTACTACGACACCCCTCGTGCAGGCTATTCCTGGTATAGCTATAAGATACCGACAGAGGTGGCTGCCATTGAGGCTATCAAATATACGGCTCCTGACGATACCAAGACCATTGACGAGATGCGCCGCTGGCTGTTGCAGGAGAAACGTACCCAGATGTGGGACACACCAGTCAGCAGTGTGAATGCCATCTATGCCTTCCTCTTCGACCATGCCGACTTGCTTGCCAAACAGGAACCGACCGTTCTTGCCATCGACCAGCAGCCTATAGAGTCGTCGAAGGAAACGGCAGGCATTGGTTATGTGAAGACTGCCATCCAGAATCCGAAAGGTAAGGAGTTTACGGCAACGAAGACCTCTACGGGTACTTCCTGGGGTGCCGTCTATGCCCAGTTTATGCAGAAGACTGCTGAGGTGGAGGATGCCCAAAGCGGTGTCACCGTGAAGCGTGAACTGCTGACATCTAACGGCAAACAGCTAACAGGCCTGAAGGTCGGTGACCGTATCAAGGTACGCATCACCATCGAGGTGGCCCGTGACCTCGACTTCGTACAGGTATTCGACCGTCGTGCCGCCTGTATGGAGCCTGTCCGTCAGTTGTCAGGCTACCACTATGGTGCCTATATCTCGCCCAAGGACTTCTCGACCAATTATTTCTATCATGGTCTTGCCAAGGGTAAGCATGTGGTGGAGACGGAATACTATATCGACCGTGCCGGTACTTACGAGACAGGAACGTGTACCGTGCAGTGCGCCTACTCACCAGAGTATCGTGCTACGGCAAAGTCGCAGACGTTGGTAGTAACAGAATGATTATGAACAAGAAAAAGATATTAATGATGATGATGCTGATGCTGGCGGTGCTGTCGGCATCAGCACAGAAACTGATTGCGGAGAAAACCGTGATTGATGTGGGTAAGACGGGCTTCCAACAGCCTGTCACCGCTGTGTTTGAATTCCAGAACAAGGGTGTTCACCGCTTGAAGATAGAGTCGGTACAACCTGACTGTAACTGTACAGCCGTCGAGTATCCGAAGACCGTAATCGGCAAGGGTGAGAAGTTTCAGGTCAAGATGATCTATGATGCCAGAATGCTGGGACATTTCGACAAGCAGGCTGCCATCATGACGAATGCCACCAAGACCCCTGTATATATCCGAATGAAGGGTGTCGTGTCTGCCGACTATCAGGATTACTCAGGTGACTATCCGATAGAGATGGGAAATATGCGTGTCGACAAGAACGAACTGGAGTTTGACAATGTCAATAAGGGAGAGCAACCCATCGAACAGATCCATGTCTATAACAATGGTAGTAGTTTGATGCGCCCCTACATCATGCACCTGCCGTCGTGGCTCTCCGCCACGGTGGCTCCTGAGGAGATACGTCCCGGACGTACTGCCACGATTAGTGTAACGCTTAATTCCCAGAATGTCAGTGACTACGGACTGACACAGTCGTCTATCTATCTGGCAGCCAATCCTGGCGACAAGGCAACGAAGGAGAATCTCATCGGTGTGTCTGCCGTCCTGTTGCCTTCCTTCCAGCAGATGTCGTCCCAACAGAAGCAGTATGCCCCCAAGATGTATTTGTCGAAGGAACAGGTGGATATAGTCTTTGACGGGAAGGCAAAGCGAAAGGCGGAGATACAGATTTCCAATATCGGACGTACGCCATTGAACATATCCTCGCTCCAAATGTTTACGACGGGTCTAGAGATATCTTTGGGCAAGAGGACCCTTCAGACTGGTGAGTCGACTAAGTTGAAGATTACGGCAGAGCGTGACGAACTGAAGAAGGCACGTACCAAACCCCGTATCCTGATGATTACCAACGACCCCGATAAGTCGAAGGTTGTTATAACGATTAATGCAAAACAATGAATAATGGACCATCCCGAGAATAGTGCAGAATATGCAGGACTGCAAGTCAACAGCGGTGTAGAACAGCCGTCGATCATCAATCCTTATCTGAAGCGCAACCGTTTCAAGCGTCGTGAACTGACGGCGGCAGAGATGGTGGAGGGCATCGTCAAGGGTGATGTCACCATCCTCTCGCAGGCAGTCACCTTGGTGGAGAGTGTCAATCCCGACCATCAGGCGAAGGCGCAGGAGGTGATTAACAAGTGCTTGCCGTATAGTGGCAACTCTATCCGCGTGGGTATCAGTGGCGTACCTGGTGCCGGTAAGTCGACCTCCATCGACGAGTTCGGCATCCATGTGCTAAAAGAGAAAGGCGGTCGCCTTGCCGTCCTTGCTATCGACCCTAGCTCGGAGCGTTCGAAGGGTAGTATCTTAGGTGATAAGACGCGTATGGAGAAACTCTCCACGCATCCTGATTCCTTCATCCGTCCTAGTCCGACAGCTGGTTCTTTGGGTGGTGTAGCCCGTAAGACGCGTGAGACGATTATCCTCTGTGAGGCGGCTGGCTTCGATAAGATCTTCGTGGAGACGGTGGGAGTTGGGCAGAGTGAGACGGCTTGTCATTCGATGGTCGATTTCTTCCTGCTCATCCAACTCGCTGGTACTGGCGACGATCTGCAGGGTATCAAGCGCGGCATCATGGAGATCTGCGATGCCATTGTC
>JAEEGL015162287.1_pt1 | contig 40075 bp, 29 predicted proteins | sample 9134231 | NCBI WGS metagenome assembly JAEEGL01 (sample SAMN16246548, study PRJNA631951) | gut metagenome | biome: gut microbiome; feature: rumen; material: fiber-attached | host: Bos | place: Iran: Karaj | collected 2018-10
ATATGTCTCCCACATGTGTCCCGTCTCTCGAGTCCACACCTCATGCCTGATACAGCAATTCTCCAATCCGGAAAGCAGTTCTTCGCGACTGATATGCTCGCCCTTTTCCTCAACTCTCGCCTTCATCAGAGCAATGTCCTGCCAGTTCAGATATCTGAGTTCAGCTGTTAGTCTTTCTTCCTCTCCAGGTGCCCATTCGTATTCAATCCAAATAGGGTCGCAGTCCATCTCAAGTGAATTGTCGAGAACGCACTTGATTTCAGCTTTTATACGCTCAGAAAAAAGCATTGAGCTCGATGTCCTCTCAGCACCGAACATCATCATCCTAACCGCCTCCAGTTCTCTCTCTGTTAGCATTGCCGTATAAATCTGCTCTCCGGCATATATAGGATCTTTAGGGTGCGAAAGTCCAATTCCCGACTCATAAGGATTTGTCAAGTAACGAATGTGTAGTTTTAAAGGATATGTCCTCAATGGGGTCATTAAGTAATCCACTACCGTCTTCCAGTCTGGAAACTTCTCCGAGCCGAACTGAATCCATTCACCCTTGAACTCGCTGGTGCCGTTCTTGCCTCGATCGTCAATCAGATAGTCACCCTCAACAAGGTCTTTCCGATGGGTGATGATCATTCGCTTATGGAATACGTCATCGAGGTATTTGGTTACCCACGTCACTTTGTCAGACCATGCCGATGGATTTCTCCAGGGTGCAGTTGAGAGGATAAATACGTCATACTCCTCTGCCAATGTACGAACGGCCTCAATAGCTCCTGGCATAGGATCCATTTTTCCGAATAAACCAGGAATCTCATCCAACCGATCCTTGTCGCCAGACCACCTTGCCCTGTACTGATGCTTGGTTTCTTCATCAATCTTGTCAAGTCCTGACTGGAAATCTACCAGCACATTGTCCATGTCAAAAAACAGTCGTTTCTTTTTATCCATAACTACAAATTTCTTTAATTCAACAATCCCAAGGCTCACGTCGTTCCAAATATTCTTCGTATTCTACTTCTGCTTCTCCCAAAAGCCTTGCAGCCTCTCTGTTTACATATCCTTCTGGAAACAAATCTGTTTCAGGTATTGGTGATTGAACATATCTATAAAAGCCATCCCGTAAAGGACCAGAATGAGTACGACGGTATTCAAAGTCAAGTATCGCTAATTTGTGAGATTTTACGTTGACATGAAGGACGGTTTTTGCATCTGCCATACATACTTCATAAGCATCCTTATCATTATACTGCCTTTCTAAAATGGTGCGCCCCTCAATTGAATTTGCAAAATGAATCCACTCTTCTAATGTAGGCACTCTATATCCCCTTTTTGAGATTTCATACCCTTTTTCATTATATAAATCTGAGAAACCAGATACGGTCTTTTCTATATTTTTATAATTTACCACAACCTTAGAAACTCGAAGGGGATATTTGAAATCATTTATATCTATTGTGTCGCCAGCAACATAATTTGCCAATTCCTCTTGTTTTTTCTTTCGGAACCACGTACTCAATTCGTGTTTTCCCTTCATTCTTCCTTTGAACAAACTATTCTTTATCCATAAAAGGACTTCAAACAGTTCCTCTTTTCTTTTTATCACTAACGCTAACGTTGCTAAGTGGTCGTCTTTTTTATAACGTATCGTTAGAGAGCAATCTTCTACTTGATTAATCATATCAAAATGAATCATTGAAGAAAAGTATTCCTTAAGAACTGATGATTCTTCTGTATAATCATTTTGTTTCCCAGATTGCGTAAGATATCGAATATGCCAGACAACTTCAAGAATAGTTTCTGGTATTATTTCATTGCCCTGAAATGCTTTGTTCAGAATTGATGGAATATCATTCATAAGACTATAACCCTTCATCTGTGTCGGGTGCAACCTCTAAATGTTTTTATTGTTCTTTCACGACATGGCCAGTTTTATCTATTACCAAGTTATTCTCCTGGTCATCCGTTACGAAGGCCAGGCCCCTATAGAAGGAGCTAGCACTTTTCCAACGACATGGAATCACTAATTTGCCAGTTCTGTCGATATAGCCATACTTTTCGCTAGAATCCTTCACTGCAGCCATACCCTCGGAAAATGGATTAGCATCATACCACTGACACGAAATCGCCACTTTGCCTGTCTTGTCGATATAACCATAATTGCCATTAGGACCTATCACATATGCCAAACCTTCACTAAAGGAATCTGCACTCCCCCATACACATGGGATTACTAATTTGCCTGTCTTGTCGATATAACCAGACATCCATTCATCACCCTCGACAACTTTCTCTACCTTTGCCAAACCCTCTGAAAACGAATCTGCGCTTGCCCACTGACACGGTATCACAACTTTGCCTGTCTTGTCGACATAACCACATCTCCAATTGCCATCCTCAGAGACCTTCTCTACCTTTGCTAAACCCTCAGAGAACCAATCTGCACTATCCCACTCACAAGCAATTACCGTTTTGCCCGTTTTATCGATAAACCCCCATTCCCCATTGAAATCTTCCACCGCTGCCAGACCTTCAGAAAAAGTCATAGCATCCTTCCATTGACACGAAATCACCACTTTACCAGTCTTATCGATATAACCATATCTCCCCATTCCATCATTCACACGAGCCAAACCCTCAGAGAAGCAATAAGTATCTGCCCACTGATACGCAATTACAATTCTTCCTGTTTTATCGATATATCCCCACTTCTCATTGAAATCTTCCACTGCAGCCAAACCCTCGAAGAAGTTACATACATGCTTCCACTGGCACGGTATTACCAATGTTCCATAATCATCAATAAAGCCCCATTTCCCGTCAACTTTATAGGGATAGAGCTCTTTTTCGTCAGACATTTCCCGTATGTTACTCCCCTTCTCCATCTCATGAGACGTTACATTCTCACAGCCCAACCAGCGATTCAAGTCGTTTATCAGTTTCTCCATTTGTTCTTTAGAGCGAATATCAATGAAATCAACATTGCCGAAATGGAATTTAAACCAACCACGTAACCCCTCACCATCCACCACTACAGGGACGATACGCTTTCCCTCATCTTCAGCATAAATAACCTCTCGCTTAGTCCACTTGGAATGTAACGAACTATCAGACAACATAAAAAGAACCACCTGGCACTCATCAATGGCGTTGATAATAACGTCCTCAAACTCTACACCACTCTCTATTCCTTTCAGATCTATCCAACAATTCTTTCCTACAGCCTCGCCTATCTGCTTGACATATGGAAGAACCAAAGCCTTGTCATTACGGCTATAACTAACAAATATCTCATGTCCCATATTGTATCAATATTAATTTGTCCAAAACTTTTTTACTGCGCAAAGATGTTCATAAGTATTTTCTAGCCTCTTCGTATCCTTGTTTCACGGCTTTTCGGAAACACACTCTTGCTTTGTCAAGGCTTTGAGGAACACCATATCCATTATGGTGACAAAGCCCCAAATAATATTCTGCGGCCGCATGATTTTTTTCTGTAGCTTTTTCAAACCAATAAAGCGCTTTACGGTAGTCTTTTTTTACCCCCAATCCATAATAATAACAGTATCCTAAATGATATTGAGATCCAGGTGTACCAGCTATAGCTGCCTTCTCGTACCATTGAACAGCCTTTTGGAAATCCTTTGGTACGCCCTCACCATTCATGTAGCAATAGGCTATCGATGATTGGCCTTTAACATATCCCTCTTTAGCAGTTTCTTCAAACCACTTGGCGGCTTCTTTGAGGTCAATTTCAATCCCACGACCATAATAATAGCACTTCCCAATATTGTATTTTGCGTCCAAACTTCCATTTTCAGCAGCCTTACGGTACCAATTCAAGGCTTCAACACTATTCTGAGCTACGCCCAAGCCCTGTTTATAAAGTAGTCCAATGCATTTCTGTGCTTCGGCATGATTCTGCTGTGAAGCTTTCTGAAACCATTCCATGGCTTTAACATAATCTGTGGGTACTCCTAGACCATTGTTGTAACTTAATCCAATATAATACATTGCTTCTGCATATCTGAACTTAGCAGCCTTCATAAACCAATCAAAAGCCACATCGTAATTCTGTTTCAGATAGTAATGCATACCTGTTTCAAAAAAATCAATCGGTCCTTCGTCATTATCTGTTAATCCTAGCCAACCACGAACGTTGTCAAAGAACTTTGATTTCTGCATAGGGTCTTGTATATCAACATAATCTACTACACCAAATTCGAAGAGAAACCATCCGCTTAGTTTGCTGCCATCAAGCACAATTGGCACTACCTTCTTCCCCACGTTACGTGCGTACATTACTTCTTTCTTTGTATATTCTGATTGCATTGAGGCCTGAGACATCATGAACAACACCACCTTTGCCTCATCAATTGCCTTGATGATAACGTTAATAAATTGTTCCCCACTCTCGATACCTTTTAAGTCAATCCAAGAATCGGCTCCGACTTGTTCTTTCAGCTCATCACGTATAGCAATAACCTGCTGAAGATTTCTTCGGCTGTAACTGATAAAAATGTCATGTGTCATAACTATCTTCCTTTCTCAACTATTAGTGCAGCTAATGTATCAGCAGTCTGCAATAGAGGTACAAGTGGCGACTGACTACCAGCCTCAACGAAACTCTTCTGAGCCTCATAGCTATGTAATGATAAATCCCATGCCCCCATGTGCCAGCGAATGGCCATTATCTCGTCATCATGCAGTTTCAGCCCCATACGCAGTAGCATTATAGCAGATTTCTCGCCGTGTCCCACAGGCATCACCGAATAATCTGATTCATACTCTTTCTTCTCAACATTCCAACGATAGCGAGTGGCTTTACAGACATCATGAAGCAAGGCAACAATCTTCAGACTGTTTTCATTAATCACCACATCTGGCCGAAGACTACGCATATCCTCAGCCAACCGTAATGCCACACGATACACAGTCAGAGAATGCTCAACCAGTCCACCTTCAAAGGCCAGATGTTTCTTGGCAGCAGCAGGAGCCTTAAAGAATCCAATTTTCTCCAACTCTGTCAGCGCATACTCTATGCCTGCACGCTCAGTAGAATGCAGCAAATCGATAAACTCTTGTTTAATATTATCCATTGTTTATGTATTTAGGGGAATAGGATTGTGCGGATGAAACTCTTTATTGGGATGACGAGCATTCCAAATTTCACATATTTCTTCTATCTTCTCCTCCCTGACATAACACTTCGCAGCATCTTCCAATACGAACGCCATCGCCATGCCAATGGCCAGGCAGTCTGGTGATTTTATTCCCATATTCAGATTATCAAGGAAATCTTCGAGGTCACATTCCAAATCACAAAAATCCACGCCTACCTCCTCGCAACGCATCTTCAGATCGTCCTTATAGGAGTCAAATGACTTATCTTCCAAGATGATTTTTTCAACCATCGACTCAACAAAACATCGAAAATCATATAGCGGACTATCAGGCTTTAATTCACGAAGCCTTTCTCTGTTAGGATCCATACTCATCTGTATTACCCTTTATCCGTGTCGGGCACAACCTCTTCTATTTGACACTGTTAATACCCAATGGTCATGCTATTAACACCTGTTCCACAGAACAGCCCTTTCCCTTTTAGGTCTGCATGATACCACACATCGTCACCTCCTTCCTTCTTCATTCCGAAAGCCTGCAACTTTAGCATCATCCACCACCATGTACCATGTTCACCTACTGCTACGCTTATAGAACGGTGATTCTTGCCATCGTCAGTTTTACGTGTGCGCATAGTTACTGTCATTGCATAAGGTTCGTCAAGGTAATAGTATTGTTTATGGTATCCTCTTTTACCATGACTATTAGGCAACTCGCCATACTGAAGCCCGCAAATTCTGAAGAAATCTGTAAAAATTGAATCGTTCAGAGTTCCAGCCTTCTTTTCTTTGACCAGTAACTCAGCTAACTTTTGAGTGTCAAGGTCACGACACTGAGCTTTCACCGTATGTACCGCCATTGCCATTACACATAGCATTATCGCAAAACGAACCTTCTGTACCATCGTTTGAGACCCTTTCTTCGTGTCGGGCGCAACTTCTAATTGTTATTCTTTGAAATCATTTTGCTTACTAATCTTAACCTCGTCAGGTTTCTTGCGGAGGTCATCGAGAGACTTGGCTCCCTTCCAGAAAGCGCGGCGGTAAGTGCTGTCTGGCATCAGGTCAATCTGTTCTATACCGTCAAGAGTCCTGTGGTTGCTGACGGTACGCTTGTAATTGCGAAGATCTTTATTCAGCCACCATGCGCCATCATCATCAGTGAGTTCAAACTCCTTGCCGTTGAACTGAAGAACCTCAAAACGTCCTGTATATCGCGAACAACTCGTATTGGCAAATTCCGATCCAGGGTCATGAGCCTCCAGAATAGGGTAATACAAGCGTTTGGCGACCCAATCATAATGGAGGCCGAAGCGATCCTCGTCAAACTCATCATACGGAAAACCGTCACTGGCCTCCAATGGCTGGTCGTACCACATGCATGTAACAACGCTATCCTTTTTACCCTCGATAGAAAAGAGAGACACAGGTTGCAGATGACTATTTTCATCAAGCGTACACGTCATGGCCTCATCCAGATACAAAAGATGTCCGAAGGAATAGGTCAACAGATATATTGGAGTGCCAATGGTATAAACCAGTTTCGGATAAACCTCCAGTGCAGGATCATAATGCAACAACGTATCCCGGATTTCTCCTCCTGCTACACTCACACATCCAATCAAGGCATAGTTAACTGTATCTACTTCTAAATTCACCTCTGGATTCTTGTGAGAAAGATAAGCAGGGAGCATTGGCACGTTCTCCTCATGCAGTTCCACCAAAGCCTGCGCCTCTGGGGAGAGATAGGAGAATATCTGGCCGTAAGGGAAACATGGAAGTAAGTAGTGATTACCACACCCCTGTATAGCAAGTGAGAAATGGTCATTTAACAATCCATATGCGTATTTGTCGAATTCGTCCTCTGGGAAGAACTTCCATCCTGCCCTTCCGAACCACGGGTCATCATCTATTGATGTGTATTCAGGATAATCCTTGAAGAATTTCACGAGGTTCTCATGACTGATGATATCTGTCACCTGATGCCCATCGCGTTTGTCAAAAGTATAGAAGTACTTCTCCGAGCCACAACTGGCACCACAATGGAAGAACTCCAGACCATACGTGACATACTTGTCAGTCTGCGCCTCCATCTTTAACTCCAGTCCGTAAGAACTCCACAGACTATCCTGAAGCACGGGTTTATATTTCTCCATAAACCGACTGAACAATTGTGTGCCGTCATGAGAATACACTTCACTCTTTTTGAACGTCACCAAGCTGTCTTCGAAATGGGAACCAATCTCACAGGCATGATACAATTCCCGGTTGACGAACACCCTCACCGAATCGACAAGCGCCTTAGGGCCATCAACAGGCACATCGACCGTAAATGCAGCCCATTCGTAATTATTCCACTCCTGAGTACCATAAATAGTATCAGTATGCTCCACAACCACCAAATCACGAGAGCGCCCAGCCTTCACACTCCCGCAACCTTGCAAGCCAATTACAATGCTTGTAAACATAATGAACAACACCTTTTTCTTCATATCCTTGTCATATCAAGTAAACTGAAATATTTTGTTTACCAGTTTATGACTATAGTGAGTATAAAGTAACCCATAACATTTCAAACAAAATCAAAAATCCTCATAAATATTGTCGCTTATTGGTCTATATATTTCTTAAATGAATCATAATTCCCACGAAACAAGTTAATATCTATAATCCCTTTATGTCCATTCAGCTGACCATGCTCTGTTTTCTGCCATATCTGCCAATCACTTCCGCCTATTCTGTAATTTGCTCCACTAGCAATTGCCCCCATTTCGTATTATTGGGCATCAACAATTCTTAATTTAAGAAGAATTTCCGTCTGGCCGCCTCAGATAGTTTCATTCCTGATGTAGCTTTCCTGCATAAGGATATCAATTCCTCAAATGAAAAAAATTCTTCATATTCATCCAAAATGTCTCCATCTGGGCTATACTTCATTTTATCAAAGAATACATGGCCAGTTTGGGTATCAATAACTACACTTTCTGTCTGATCAACTAATGTCCCCGATAATAAATCTATGACATCAATCCCTACAAATGATCCTCTGAAGCCATACTTCGCTAATAGCATATATCTATTGTCATTGATAAAACCATATAGCCCATATCCAATTTTGGGGTCTTTAATAGACCAAGCATTTACCTCTCCTTTCAAATCACTGAATTCTACGCAATTCTCTAAAAATTCCACTTTATATCTTCCATCTACTATCGTATCCGTAAAGTGACTATACTCTGTGTAACTACTGCCAAAGGGTTCCAGATTTTCTTTTATGATATTGGTCTTATTCGCTTTGGCATAATAATAAACAAAACTACTTGCGTAGTCTTTAATTAAACACATACTGCCATCAGAACACATATCTATATTTACAAAATAATTGAAGGACTTGTCATGGTCGACAATAGAATCTATGGGTTCTAAGTTCTTGCAGTTGTATCTCTTTACAGCTTCCTCAAACATACTCGAATGAAGTAGATCATTATTTCGTCCAAAGGTCAGCCAGTTAGAATAGTGACAACAGTCTATGTTACCACAATCAAACCCTCTTTCGGAAAAATCCGATAGATCTACGACAATTCCTTTTCCGTTACCAAAAGCCATTGCCAAGTATTTCGAATCAGAAGAGAAAGAGGCCGTGTTGATAGTGTTATAATCATCCATACTATAAAAACGCCCTTGGTTGTCGAATCTCTTAATCACACTTAAAGACTCATAATCATATAGTACATACGAAATGCGATCAGAAGAATCTGCCTGATCTTCATCATGTTGTTCATATAGTATCAGATGTGCAACTGGTGAATGTGCATGGATCGCTTCATGCTCGGAAAGACCAATTATTCTCATTATTTCTTCTTTCCAAAACCAACTATAGTTTACCTCGTTGAAATTATTTATATTATAAGTCATACAGCGCTTAAGGAGTTCTGTTGTCCATGGTTTCATTCCAACCATCTTACCCGTAGTGATATCATAACATATCACTCCATTTTTATCTGATGTAACAAAAATAGTATCACTATCATTGGAAGGGAATATGCATGATGGCCAATCCCATTCCCATTTTTCACTTCCAGGTGAAATAATCTGAGATACAAGTTGTAGTGACCTTGAATTGTAGATATCGACTACATCCTGATCCGAACCTCGAGCTAAACAAATAATGTATTCCTCGTTATCTGAAAAATAGGTTTGGTCATAATTACTGCCAATTAATCTGTAATTCCATTTATTTGAAAGTAGTGTGCTATATGCAAATCTCAATGCTTGTTCCGTTTCGATGACAAAAGGTCTTTCGTCACCTTCTGGAATAATCTCTAATAAAGCGAGGATGGCATCATATGCATTGCCTGTACTTACTTCTGTCTTTGATTTCTCCGCTATCATACGAGCCTGATTCTCCATCATCTTCCAATTAGCCCTTTGTGTTTCATTCTTTTGTATATACATCCAAAAGGCGACACCCATGAGAAATAAGATAAAACATGTTACCGAAGCAATAACGATAGCCTTTCTGCGTTTCTGTTCACGTTCATGCCTGTGCCATAGTTCATCAAAGCGAATATCGAACATTCTCGCCACCACTTTCACGGCAGCAGAATCACGTCCCATCTCATTAATATTAGCACCAAGTATTTCTTGTTCCCGGGGTAATGACAGGATTGCTTGGGGGAAGCACTCTTCTGCATGATCCGATGAATATGGTCTGCCGTCAATGATAAAGGGTATGATATTCCCCGTCTTACCCATCGACTTAAATGTCTCAACTTCTTTGTTCACCCACTCCGATTGTGCCGAGCGAGGCGAACAGATAACTATGAGATACTTAGACTGTTCAAGAGCCTCATTAATCTGCTCTGGCAAATTTCCTGGTGTCAGTTCTGAAGTATCTTTGAATACAGGTCGAATTTCCTTAGGCAAATCCGTCCTTCCATTCAGATTGGACGGTAACCTATAGTGCTCCAGCTTATGCTGAAGCCACTTTGCCCAGCGTTCATCTTCTCGCTTATAGCTGATGAATGCAAAATATTTATATCTGCTATCAATCAATTTGTTCATTCACAACTTTCTTTAAAATCATCATGTTACCATGACACCTTTAATTTACTTAATTCCTCGATAGCCAGCGAACATCCCTTGCGTGCAGATTCTTGAAACAGAATAATTGCCTGACTCATATTATGAGCAACGGCAATTCCGTCAAAATGCATTTTCCCAAGTTTAAATGTTGCCAAAGAACTACCACCCAACGAAGCCATTTTGTATAAGGTCGCTGCTAAATTTCGATCCAGTTTAACTCCTGTTCCGTAATAATAGAGAGTTGCCAGATTGCACTGAGCGACTGCATTCCCTTGATCTGCAGCTTTTCTATAGAGCGACGCAGCGAATGAATAATCACGTGGGACTCCGTCCCCTTTACGATATTTATCGGCAAGCAAAAGGATTTGCTTATTCACATCAAGGTGACGTTCTTCGGTATCCTTCTTTCCAAAAATACTTTCAAGACTTGAAAAGAGCTTTTCTTTTTCTTTAGAGACTTTTGGAGAAACAGAAAAATCTACGTAGTCAAAATTCCCCAAATCAAAATCTATAGAATCATTATATGCTGCACCATCTAATTTTATAGGAATGATACGCTTTTTATGTCTATCAGCATAGCCAATTTCCTTTTCTGTCCATTCTGACTTATTTGAATGCAATGAAGAAAAGAACAACATCATCTTAGAGTTTTGCAACCCATCAACAATAGCCCTTTTGAATTGTTCACCAGAAGAAATACCTTCCTCGTCCATCCAAATTCTGTACCCTTTTTCCCTCAATTCACGAACGGTTCGTAAAACCCTTTCTTTATCTCGTGTAGAATAGCTTATAAAAATATCGTACTTCATGTTCATATATTAAAGATTATATCATAGTTCACTCATTTTCTTCCCCTGTCACAATATATGGGATGTTATTGATGATCACTGTATCCTTGTCAATTTCATCGGCCAATTCTTCGAAGGGTGCAATGTCCAGATGAACAAACTTTTTATTCTTCAGTTCTTTAAAAATAGATCGATCTTTTCTTTGATCTATAGTTGCTGCTCTATAACCCATAAGGAGTACGCTAACCATCCATCTACGGTGTTCCGTTTCAGAAAGACTTTCCACATTCTCTTCGGAAAGATTCTGTATGCATTCAACTGTGGGTTTGATATTGAAACAACGAAGTTTCAATGGAATAGAATTGGCACTAGCAATACTTGAAACCTTATGTGCATACGGTAAATGGCTCCACGCTTCATCCTCGTTTTTTGCAGGAGGATTCCCATACTCTAAATCGTAGGCCCTGTTTACTCTTTTCCCCATAACAGTACGATGTTGGAATAGGGGATCACCTCCTGAGTCTGAATTACCAAATTGGTAAATACAACCAAACATATTAGTAGAGGCGGCTTCATCCATTAATTCTCTATACTTGTCTTGGCGAACTGCTATGTGTATTCCTTTGTCATATACTATATGAGGGAGATGTAAAGCCATATGTGCATTGGTTTCATCATCTTCAAAGCACATGGCAACAACCATTTTGTCTGTTGGTGTTTCCACCCATGAGTTCATCATGTTTCTAACTAATGGGGATGACAGTTGGCCGTCTATAAACTCCCATTCTATATCCATAAAATCTCCATACTCAGCTTTTGGCGCATAAGATTCTACATCCCCATTTGAAATATATCTATAATGGCACAAATCAAACAATGGACTAAAATTACAAACAAAATCATTAAAATCGTTAAGACTATAACCTATTAGCGAAATTACTGTCTTTGTATTGCCACCTTTGAAATTTGGATAATGACATATTTGTGCAGCTATTGTTGCAAAAGAAATTGAAGTCTTGGAATTGCCAACTATTACTATACGCAGTCGGCTACCTAAATCCTTTTCAGTTAAGACAGGTAAAAAATCAGTACAAGTGAGAAGTCTTTCAACAGCATAATCCGATTCATTTATCACTTCCACATTCAATCTTGACGATTTTGTATGCTTGATGTAGTTAAAAACACTAAGTGTCGTATGCATTTCCATAACCAAATAACAAGGGATAATAGGGCCGTTGTTATTACATAGTTCTCTTAAAAGATTAAGACATCGCATATTCAATGAGTCATGTCCGTTCTCTCCGTCTTCTCCAATAATATAAATTGCACATGCCCTATCAGCACAAGCTTCTTTCAAATATTGCATAGTGTGCCGTTCTCTATGGAAAAAAGATACTCTTTTATAAAACGAAGAATCGCCAATTTTTATCTTTATCTTTTCACGAAGATTCTCAACATTCGATGCTGTCATAACCAAAATATCTTTTTTTTCAAAAGTATGATTGTCACGAATAGCAAAAAGCATATTTTTCAAAGAATGCGAGGCACCTATAATTAAGATATGGTCAGAAAAAGAATACTTTGAATCACCTTTTTTGTACGATTCGGATATATTCTCAAAGATATTTGTTAAAACAGAAATAAGCAAGGCAGAAAAAAGTACTGCCCCTAACAGTGCAATGATTATTCTAAATAAATCATTACTTCCAGGAAGAGCGAAATTTCCCGGATCCATAAATAGTGCTAAAGTATCCTGCCACCTCATTCCTCCAAAAGTTCCCCCTATGAGTTGCAAAATCAGGAGCACTAATATTATAATCATAAAGAGCCAGAGAAATTGTCTTCCCTGACCCTCAAAAAGCATTTTGTCTATGTCTCGCCTTAAATGCATAAGATTTCTATGTTAAATATTCTGTTTCTTGCTTTCACTTTATTGAATGCTAAAATATTTCTTGCATATCTACTTTAAACTCATTAAGCCATGCTCTGTTTTCTGCAATATCTGCCAATCAAAGTTGTCTGGCTAACTTCTTGTTTATACCAATGAATAATTTGTTTCTCAATTATCCGCTATATATTCTCCATTTACATCTGTACGAACCCTAGGAAGCAACAACCTCCATTCGCCATTTATAACATATCCTATTTTAAATCTCCAACGAATTATTTTCCCTGAACTTTTTAATATAATAGTTCCATCATAAACGCCTCCGCCAATCTCTGGTACATCTTTACTTTTCCCAGTGTTTATTTCTACATCCAAGACCTTAACGTCATTCCAATTTATCTTTTGAGCCTTAATTCCATATTCATGCAGTACCCTTAATTGCTGAGGCAATCTTTTTTCTAACTCAGCAACAATTTTAAGAAACTCTTCATCTTTCCCTGCTATATTATTCAATTTCTTGGCTTCTTCAAGATAAAGCCAATTAAACTGGTTAATTTTCTTTGCTGCAATATCATTTAGAATAGCTTGGGCTGCGGACACCACAGTTTTATTTTGCGCATTCACTACCAAACATGGCATTGACAATGCCATCACCAAAACAAAAAAAGATAATTTTTTCATACGTAAATAATCTATTTTAACTTCATTAATTCATTCCAAATCCTATTACCTTCTTTTTCACCAATCAGGATCATCTCCTTTAGCTTCGTTCCATCAAAGTCTTTAATTGAATAATCTCTTAAATTTGGTTTGATGTATATATCTGTATTCATTAAACTCTTAATATTCTCATCTCGTTTCGTAATATCAGGACGAGAAACAAGCCAATTTGCAATTCCCCCAATTCCCAATGTCCCTTTTAATGAAAAACTTCTTGGTGATGGCGCTTTCTGCTCTAAATCAACCACAATAACAATATCTGCCCCCATCATTCTAACAATATCTACTGGTAGATTGTTGAGGACTCCACCGTCTATGAGTTTCTTTCCATCTTGTTGGACTGGCAAGAAACCCGGATAAGACATTGAAGCAAGTATGGCTCTAGCTAAAACGCCCTCACTTAGTCTTTCCTCTTTAAACTTTTCTAAATCAACTGCAACACAATTAAACGGAATCAATGTATTGGAGAAGAAACGTCGGTTTACAGTTGTGAAGATTGAATCTAACTTTGCTTGAATAACATCACCTCTAATTAGGCCCGTAGGGGCTCTCCAACCTCTTTTGGAAATATAACCTACTGCATCTCCAGAGAATATGGTCAACCATTTTTCCGTAAGAAATAATCTCTCTATTTCATTTGGGCTAAAGCCTGCTGCATATAAACCGCCAACTACGGCTCCCATACTCGTTCCAGCTATATAGTCAATATGCAGTCCTTCTTTCCTGGCTTTATCAATAACCTTAAGGACGCCTATTTCTGCGGCTCCTTTAGCACCTCCGCCTCCTAAAACCAATCCAATTTTAGGGCGATTAGCATAAGAACCAAGCACCCATGCAAGAAATAATAATAAGAGACAAGTCTTTTTCATTCTTTATACACAAATGTCCTACTAGAACTTTCCCAAAACTTTCTTTGAGTTATGGGTTTGACACCTTCTTTTTCAAATATAATATAATATGTATCCGGCTCATTGGCCATTTCTCTTATGTTTGCTTTAAACTGATAACCGTCATACCTCTTTCCAAAACGTCCTTCATAAGAATGTGTTCCAGTAATATCAACGATACCTGCAGCAACATTCTTACATTCATCAATATGAATACTAGTAAAAATGTAAGATCTGCCTTCAAACATATCATGATAGTTTACTTTGCAGAACTCTTCTAGCAAACCTTTATAAAACGACATAGGTTTCGTTTTACTTACTACCACCTCTGTATTCTCAGAAGAAGAATCCCCATCATTATGCGCACTACCATTAGAATTACCGCACGAAATAAAGGAAAAAGATAAAACAAACAATAAAATCCTAAATTTTCTCATATTCTTTACTATTATACATTTTTTAATATACAAACCATCCTTCAGTTTCATCTTCGTATGCCCCATTCTTTTTCCTATTGTAGATGATTATTTTTTTGATAAAATAAACAATATAGAAAAAAAAGAACAGCATTGCTCCTAATGTGAGTGCCATCGGGAGTAAATACACAAAAAACGAGAGGGTATCATTGCAGAAAATTTCATCTGGGTCATCACTAATTCTTTTAGTATTATATACGATATATATGCCTATTGGGATTAACCACGGCATAGTATATACACACATGTAAGATATTACTTTGCTTATAAACCTAAAGAATCCATTCTTAAAGCAAAAAATAGGCAAGACCTTGGGATGATGATTTTCTGGCTTATTGAGAGGAATCAAGAGGTAGTGAATGAATGCTACAAATATTACAATTAAAGAAGGAACTGTCATGAACATAACTATTCCGGCATCATCATTCTCTGTCCAAATACCTGCTTCTTTAGAAATATACCATGCATAATCATCGCTTACCTCACGAACATAATTAATTGCCCCATTGATTGGCAATGTTAAACAGAATGCCATTGAAATAAGTGTATATACCAGCAATAACTTATATTTGCGCTCTTCCATTCTGACATTTGATGATTATGGACATTCTGGTTCAAACTCCCAGGCAGATCCGTTCTCTGTAGAAATTCCAACGACAGTTATAACAGGGCCAGAGAATGGAACGGAATCAATAGTATCATTTTCTACTGTCTTGGGACCATGAGTTTCCCAAATAGGTGTATTATTGGCTATATCTGCCTCTGGACAATTGTATATTTTTATCTCGTCAGGAATAGAGTAGGTCTTATATCTAAATCTAAGAGTTCCACTCCTTTTATTCAAATTGAATGTCATTATTTGAGTACCAGCTTGTCCCGTGTTATGTTTCATCAAACTCACGTTACACGGTGGCAAATTAATGATCATAGGAATATCCCTTGCTCTTTGTTGAGCGTTTAGGAGATAGTTTACAACAAGATTTTTTATCTTGGTATCATTAGTGTAATAGTCCTTTTTGGATGAAATGATACTAATACTTTCACCTCGATACAAACCTGCCACTACAAATTCTCCAGTACCGCTATTAACAGGAATACTGACCCCAGATTTTGACGTGATAATTTGTAGGTCGCAATTTGGAACCAACTCACCAGTCTCATCATCTATAGTACGGAATGTCATAGAGACGGTATCGGGCATCATCCGAATTATTTCCACGGTGTCAAATTTAGCGATATGTGTTTCTTTTGTAATATAGTCTGGCTCCAGTTTTGAGATAATATCAATCTTATATCCTTCTTTTGCCTTTACTGGGAAAATACCATTTCTGTTACTTATTTCTGGGTAACTTACTGGTTTGCCGTCAAAGTCCGTTACAGTTATTTCATTTGTTACGCCAGCAATAGGCTCATCAGTAATAGAATCTCTATTTTGGAATTCTTGGACATATGGCTCTGGTTCTAGGTATATAACCCTCATACTATCTGGAAGCGCAGCAAATTGCTCAACGTTATAATTTCCATCCAACTTACCATTCTTATATCTTGGCTTGGAAGCTTCAATGTCCAATTTTGCCAGGATGAAAGCATTATCATAAACACCTTTACCTACGCCATCGACGTTTGTGGTTGATGATCCTCTGGTGATGTTAGCCTTGCCATCGGTCAATGTTACCACACATCGTGCTCCAGGAATTGGCTGGCCCGATTCTTTGTTTTTAACGTAATACGTAAAGCTCTGTTTGATCGGTCTAAGGAGGAAAGTTGCAGAATCTGCGTACTCTCTTATCGTTGAGACAGAACGGTTAGTTGCTAAGGTGTCAACATATCCATAGCAAGAAACTTTTATTAAACTAAACGAGCCACAACTCATGAAGTTCTTAATTACTGCCTCTCCGTTAGCATTTGATTTGATTGTGTCAGTCCTCTGGGATCCGCCTTCGATATATCTATACTCAATTTTTGCATCAGCCAACGGGTATTCTGTTTCCTTATCTTTGACTTTAAGTTTCACATCTTCCCTTTTAGCTTTCATGTTGAGTTTTACATTCCTTGTGAAATGGTACAACTCAGTATCTGGATCTGGATCGATTTCATAGCACTCATTATAGATGGAGAAGTTTGCTTTAGACAAGCAATAGAAAATATACGAGAACACATCACACTTTATGCCTTTGAATGTTGTAATTCCTGAGGAATCAGTTGACTGCATCATTATAACATCCTTTCGTGGGAGGAAGTGTCCATTCTCAAATAGCAGATGCGGCCTATATGACATGGTTACCGGTACGTCTGTGATGGGTGTCTCGGTTGCCTCGTCAATTGTATGTACCGTTATGTCGTGATCACATCGTATGAAAAGAAGCAAAGGCAGAAGGAATAAAAGAAGCCACCAATAGTTACGCTTCTTTCTCAATTGAAAGGTATATTCATCTTGTTCTTTGCTGAACTTAAACTTCTTTTTGAACTGTATATCCTTAATCTTTTTTTCCATTTTTCTTAGTGTTTAATGGGTGAGACTTCTGATATTCCTTACTTATAATAAAATGAACTTTGGGCTTTTCACCATCAGCAAAATTAGATGAGAGGAAAGTCACATATCCGTCATGGTCTGTTTTACTTGAGAGTTTTTTACCACTTTTTGTATCAACGTTCACAGTCAAATCAGGTAAAGGCATTCCATCATAGCCTAAAATCCTTATCCTTGTAACAGGTTCGGGTTTCGGATCTTCTTTTTCTTCTATCCTATAAATGAAATCATTTTTATCGCGCTCTACAGACAATTCATATTCTTGCATGTTTGATTTGTCAGGCAAGCAAACACTCAATTTACTTCCAGGAACGAATAATATTTCTTCTGACTTTATGCTGCCTTCTGCATCCGTTGTTAATTCCGTGCCATTTACCAGGAGAGGGAAATACGGCTTAAGACCATCATTTTGGTTCATAACCTTTATGGTATAAGCAGTAATGGGATCATCAATTCTATAAACAAAATCGTTATCTTTTGGATCCCGGTTTATCTTGAAGTTACACTTTGGTGCTTCCGCAGCCCCCACCTCTATTGACATTTCAGGAGTTAACAGAATGTTTTCTTCAGTTACAATGCCCTCATCATTGGTCGTATATGACTTGCCATTGATATTTATCGTAAAATTCTTCTTCGGCTCATCTTCTTGATTCAAGACCTTGACCGTGTAACTAGTCCTAACATCAAAAGTTGCAGTATAGCGCTGAACATCCTTTTCAACAACAAACTCCCGTTTTTCGCCGTTAGCATCTGTTATACTGAAAGTTTTTCCTGCATAAAGATTGCCTACATAGAAATCTCCATCATCATTAGTGGTGATTTCTTTCGTATTGTTCAGCAATGATAATTGGAAAGAAGATTTTGAGGCTGGCAGTCCATCAGAATAGTCAACGTGTAGTGTTACATCTACCTGTGTTAATGGTCGAGGCTGCACAAGAATAAAATCTATAACGTTTACATCTTTTATCTTATGTTTTAAAACGAACCCCCATTGAGCTAAAATGACATGGACACGATTGTCAATGCCACGATACCAGAATAATTCTTTTTCTGATGGTACTTGGAATAACTTTGGTAAATAGTTCATTTCTGAAGACAATTTACCAAGTATGATATTCTTCTTTTCCTCAATAAAGATTGCTATTTCTTCCTTTTCAGAAGGATCTGCCTCTGAATAACTCTTTAGTGGAATGTTATCGGCAACCAACCATTTTGCTCCATTGTTCTCCATCTGAATGGTAGCAAACATTTCACTTTCTTCTGGAGATAGTTTCTGACGTAGTCTGCCATGTATATTAACATAGCTGTTCCCTTGAAGAACAAGAGGAACCACATTCGTGAATGACTCTGTTGAAATGACTTTCATATTGATCTATTTTACTATTATGCAAATGTTAGTATAAGAAATAGAGCACAAAGTAAAAGAAAACCAGAAGTATAAATCCATAAACTATAAGACCTCTTCATATAGGTAATCTTACATTCCAGATTCCCGACCCATTCTACATTAAAGAGGTTTTTCTGGTTGCTCTCTTCAAAATTTTCGTTTGCCAAATACCTGTGCCAAGGAAACATAATAACACATTTCTCAGCACCATTTTTGTCATACAAGGAAAACTCTGTATTTTTTGTTTTAACAGGTATCCACCAACCACTATGAGGCAGGGCAGAAACCTTCATATATTTCTTTTCACCTGATTTGTTGAACATTCGAACATAAAATCCATTGCAATTATAAAGCTTGACGCTTTTTTCAGAATCAAATGCGACAGAAGCGTCATCAAGACCATTCAATATGGATTTTTGTTGATCAAACTTATTGTCAGACATTTATTATAGTTTGTTTTTCAATGAGTTGATATATCTTTTAAGCCCCTCTTCGGTTTTTGTTGTATTCAAAGAAAGAGTCGGTGAGTTTTTAGACACATCGCTTATTAGTTGATTCAAGACTTCTTGAAATTTAGTATAATATTTGCTAAATTTCAAAGAAGAATTATCCTTCTTAAGTTCCTTCTCAATGTCGTTCTTAACATCGGCACGCATATCTTCGTCACTGATGACTCCATTGTTGTTAACAATAGAATCTAAGAAGCTAATCAATGCGGTATAGGATTTTTCTTGTTCCCTAAGAGAGCCCACCACCTCATTACATTCTTTTTTCTGAACGTCAGAAAGTTCTCCCATTTGTGACATAAGACCGCTGATGGAAACAATTATTTCCTGATTCTGTTTAGCACTAAACGAGCTTCCCATCTGGACAATGCCTTTTTGTAAAGCATCTGATAGGGATATATAGCGGTTTATGTAATCTGCACGTTCTGAAGCTTTTCTCTCAGTATCTTCGCTGATATTCTGCATAAGACGTCTTTTCTCTCGGAAAGACTGGACAGCGCCCAAAGCTTTTTTCTTCACATTTGCATCGAGTAGGCTGGCATCTTCGCACAAATCTTTAATCTCTTTCAGTTCTTTTTCGATTTTTCTAACATCTTCGCGTTTAGACTCCATCGTTCCTTCAGCCTTTTCTATTTTCTTGAGTTGTGGCTCTATTTTTCTTGCTTCTTCATCAAGTTGAGCAATCAGGCCGTCAATACTGTCAATATCGTGTTTCAGTTTTACGGCTTCTGAACGTTTTTGATTTATCTGATCTAACTTTTGACTAAATTTCTTATTCTCCTTGGCTTGCGCTTGTAGATTTTTGATGCTTGTGGTCAACTCCGTCTTATTCTCTTTGAGTTGCTTTATGGTCAACTCAACCCTGTCCAAAGAGTCCGCAGTTATAGAGGACTTACAATCTGTGGTAGTCCAATACTCGTGAAATGCTGCCTTGATGGCATCCACATAAATGTCTTGCTTAACCTGATCCTTTTTGGCTCTGCTTTGGGCAGCTTTTTTAGAGAGCAGGGCAACCACATCATCGTTTTGTATATACAACTCTTCTTGCGCCATTAGTTGACAAGGCAAGAAAGTAAACAGGCCAATTATCAACCCAAACTTTTTCATTCTCGTCATAGTTTACCTTTTACTTCATTAAGATATGCCTCTAGCTTATCTTTTTTCTTAATAGTAGGAATTTTTTTCCTGAGATTGTCTAATTCTTTATTGAATACCTTATAATAATGATTATAATATGTCCTCCCATCAGTAGTTTCAACCAGCTCTTTATCCAATAATGAATGCATGAATTCTATAGACTCAGAAACATTAATATTGGGGAAATCTTCAGAAGAGTTTACATCCTCTAAAATTGAATTCAGATTATTGTATGCACTTTTTTGATGTTCGAGCGCATAAACGATAGCATTACATTCGTCTTGTTGACTTTTTGACAGACTAACCCTACAACTTTTGATTTCTGCTTTCAGTTTTTCATTATTCTTCTCATCATAACGTTTGCAGCCCATCTGTTCTACAGCTTTGCTTAGTGCGTCACATAGGGGTAGATACTTTTTGGCTACCGCAACATATTTTACCATCGTTTCATATTGATCTGCCTCCACCAACTCCTTGATGTCAGCCTGATTCTCTTCAAAATCGGCTACCGCCTGCTTCATCAGAAAAATGTCTGCTTCGGATAGTTTTTCGGAGGAACACTGTCTATAACTCTCAACAAGTTGTTCGTTCACACTTTCTGCTAAAGCCTGCAGTTTGTTGCCTGACTTTTGGAACTGCTCCAGTAAAGTCTGCTTTTCTCCCAGAGCCTTCTGTCTTGATGCTAATTCTGCTTTTTTCTCTTTCAGTAGGTCACTTGACGCTAAAACCTCATCCTGCACATCTTTTATCTGTTGCTCTATTTGCTCTGCATTTACTTGATCTGTAGCACTCTTCAACTTGTTCACAGAATCTTGTAACGTAACAATCTCTGTTTGAAGAGCTACTCGCTCGGCTTGTTTGGTTTCCAGAAGTGAGAGTTTCAATTTCGATCTGCAATTTTTGTTTATCCAGTAGTTCTCAAAACATTCGAGAATAGCCTCACGAAATGATGCTTCTGGCATAGAATCATTGGCATGCATCTTTGCAATCTTATTCGCGATTTGTTCCACGATGTCTGTTTTCTTCTGATATAAACGAACATCATCCTGTGCATGAGCACATAGGCTAAAGAAACATAATGTCAAAACAACTATTCTACCCACGGGCACTTGGTTTAAATTCATAGATTTCATTTACTTCTATAACTCTTCTAAAAAAGAAGAGATGATTATCTTTATTCGTTAGAGTACTTTTGCTTGAAGTCCTGCATTTTCAACTCCCAGCTATTATCCTTTAACTTCAAATTCTCTAACTTTGTTTTTATCATATTATAATCTCGGCGATTGTAACTGGTCTGCTGGCAATATAAATCTACCACTTTATTCGCAAAATCTTTTCTGCGTGCACTAAAGGCTGCATCAGTGTTGTTCAGCCCATTCTTTATTGTGACACATGATATTTCCCTTTTCAGATAATTACCCGCCTTGTTTTTAATATCTATTTCGAATGATTTATTATACAGGTCATTATACGAATTTACTTTCTGCTTGGCATACATGCTATTAATCAAGCTAAGCATTTCTTGATGCTCATTATAACGTTTTTCCAAATCTTCTCGATTCTCTGCCTTAGGAAAGTTCTTCAGTTCTGTCATCACTTGAGAAAGTGCTTTATGATTGGAACCACAATTATTTGACATCAGAAAATTACCTTCTTTAACAAGAACCTTACCATAAACATAGTCCAATTTATCACGTAAGGCGGTCTTTGCATTCTGAGTTCCCTTAAAAGTCGCAATCTGGTTGTCGCGAATTTCTACATATTTTTGTTTGTTCCAACGCTCCTGTCCCAAGTCATTGATATTTTTGTCTATTAGTTCTTTCGATTTACTCTTGGAACTACCACTTCGGAACGAATCATCCGTTCCTTCACAACTATTGCAGCTTGTATATAACAATGCAGTAGCAAAACATAATACAATAATAATATTCTTCTTCATATTCATATTTTTTTTATCTTTCAATCAAATCACTTTTGATTAGATCTTTTGCCTTTCTGAAATCCATTCCAACTCGTTTTTTAAACTCCATGAAATGTCTTGAACTTTTCAAGTAGGTCACAAGACAAGTTCTACGCTGTGCGCCAGAAAAATATGGTACTGATTTCTGGACATCCTCTAACGATGTGGCATTAAAGAACCACAAATAGGCATTAGCCCTCTGAATCAACTTTGAGTCGTTAAGTTCCTTAGCACGTTCCAAAATACTTTCTGCATCCTTTTTAGTGACATTAAGACTATTTAGCCTATCGTTGAGAATCTTAATCTGATTAATTATCTCTGCTTCTTTCTGCGTTTTTCTGACAAGATCCTCTGCAGCATCATCTGGTATAATTGAGTCTGGCTCAACAAAATCCTCAGACACAGTATCAACAGGTAGAACTTCTTCTTGAGCATCCTCTTCTTGTAGCTCAATCTCTTGTTTTTGGAAAAGTCCTTCTATATAATATTTATCAGGGGAAGTTGAATTACTATAGAAGTAATACGCTGTGCCAAACAATATGACAGAAATAAGGGTAACAGCCAAACCTATTATTATCTTCTTAAAAGGCTTATTATCTCGCAATACTTCCTGATCTTTATTTTCTGCAGAGTCAATGTCTACTATTGGCGGCATAATATCATCTTCTTCTGGTTCTTCAAAAGATTTTTCTGTCTTTTCCTCCATTTTTTCCTGCTCCGCAAGTTGTGGACGTGACTTGACCTTATCACCGACAGCCTGAACGTGAAGTTCTAAGATGTCTTTGTCATCCACAATACTCTTACTTAAGTAATAAATCTTCTGCCAATGAGTAAAGTCACAACTAAATGCTTCCACAAGATAAGAATCCAACTTTTCATCGCTGTCGTAAACTATATATTTCGGCTCTCCAGGGATGATGTCGGCCACGGAAGACAATGGAACTACTTCATATTTATCGACGATTTGCTGAAACCATTTGATGTCGACATTTTTACTTGCTACAGGTTCCCAAGTCAGCGGGTTCATGTAATTCTTAAAGAAACAGTCCAATAATTCCTTCAACAGGTTCCTAATATTAACGATACTATAAGAACTATCAACGAACACTGATACCGCAATGTACCCATCGCGACCCAAGTCTCTGGAAGAACGATAGCCTGTAAAAATACGATAATTGCTTATGTGCTCTACAGAATAGAAGTCAACAAAAGTCTTGTGTACAAATACATGCTTTCGGCTATCTGTCAAAACTTTGCTAATAGAGGAATCGTCGAGATTGACGACATTGTTGTCGGCAATCACTCCAAAATCCCTTCTACAGCCCGTGATGACTATACCTATATTACCTGGCATAAGCGTTATTTTTTTAGCAATTCTTTTGCTTTACTGAAATTCATACCATAACGTTTCTTAAACCCATCAAACGATTTACTATCTTTTGCGTAAGATTGTCCACATATATTCTTTTGTTCACTAGAAAATGCCCACATACTTTTTTTCACATCATCAATAGATTTTGCATTAAAAAATCTAATATACGCATTTGCTCTATCCTTAAGATTTTTGCTATCCAATATACCTGCTTGACGTAATGCTACTTCAGCTTGATTCTTTGTTACATTTATATTTGAAAGAATGTTCATTTGAATCTGTATTTGCGTATTTCTTTCTCTTTCCTTTTCTTTCTTAGCAGTTTCTTCCTTTTCCCTTGCGTCTAATTCACTAAGTTTACTGTTTACATCGTCGTAATAAGATTGATTTTTGAAATCTGGAATACTTTCAGACAGTTGTTTGTATTTTTCCAATTTTGCTTTTTGACTATCACTCTTTCCCTCCTCTATATCATGTAGAATCGATTGATAAGCCAACTCACTGAAATCCTTACTTTTCCCAGGATAAGTTATAGCGGCTTCTGCACATTTATCGATATCAATTTCTGATGTGTCATCTTTAAGTTTTTCGTATAAGACCTGAGAGGGAAGTTCTACCATAATCTCTGCTTCTCCCTTCCGTTTATCGTTCTCGCTGTCAAAGAACTCTTTAAAAGCTTTATACTTTCCTTCTCCCATAGCATTTCTAAGAGAGATGGTGGTATTTCCATCACTTTTTGAATCGAGTGACAATTGAGGGTCTTGGAGAAGTTGTCGTTTTACTTTTTCTATTTTATCAGAAGGAACGTTAAAACACACATCCCATTTGTTTTTATTATTATCAACAGACTTAGAAGTCACAAAATCATTATTGCATTTAATTGTATCTATAACTCCTTCTGCTTTTACAACGATTGTATATTCATAGTCGCGAGAGAATAGTTTAGTTACCATTGGATATGCAACGTATGCAATACCGAATAAAATGACAAAAGCGCCTAGACCAAACAACCAATTCTTATATTTAGTAATCTTATCAATAAACGACTCTTTGTGATATTCTACATCACAAGAATAATCATTTCTCCAATTTACAGTGAAACTATTTTTTCCCTTTCCCTGACTGCAATTCTCATTTACGCCTGGTTTGATAAGGCAGGCAACTCTATCACCCTTATATAGAATTACGTAATCAGCTTTTGTTGTTTGTTGCTCTATTTGTTTTCTGATCACATATTCTTTTTTATTGGTTCTGATACAGAATCCTTGACAATTAATATATACTATAACACGTTCGATTCTATTAGTATTGTCGGGGTTAAGAGACCCTTTAACATCTCCACTTTTCTCCTCTACATCTGATATATGAGCAATTTCTATTGGTACAACCTTTTTTACGTCTATATTATCACTCGAATTAACATCTAATATGCGAGCAACGTTTTCATATACTGAGATTTGACGATTCCTCGGACAAAGAAGGAAGTTGTTACTTCCCATTTGTAGAGTATTACTAATCCCGTCTTTATTTATAGTAACATGAACTGGTGTATTGCTTGAACATGTTACTATCACAGCACGCATTGAGATATTGTCGAAGTCCTTATTAAGACTGTATTCAAGTTCTTCGTCCCCATAATAGAGATGTCCCTTGTCAACGCCATTCTTCATAGTAAGCCAATGGTCATAAAACAATTTGAAACATACACCTCTTGACCTGACTATCATACTGTCATAAGAGGCTCCTGATATCTCAAACTGGAGCTTTAAGTTATTATAAATTCTATCTTCTATTATATCCTTATTTATAGATACATAAATGAACGCAGGAACAAAAGAAACATTTTCTCCATCAAAATTGGCTTTGCAATCCTCTGCCGAGAAGTCTAATTTCAAAAGAGATTGTTTCGCTGCAGGTAAAAACAATGATAATTTATTACTTGACGTGGCAAGTTTCAGATTGAAATCATCTATGTTGATGGATACATGATACCTATCTGGATTTTTTGAAGTCTTATTGACAACTTTCTCAATAATATTAGTATAAATTCCCTTCTGGAAAACTTCTTTAGGGCTTACATTTTGCTGAATAACCATAAAATATGGTCTGTCAGATGATGTATTTACAGGTATTAGGCATAAAGAAAAAACACTATTGACCTCTTCCCCAGAAAGTTCAAAGAAACAACCACGTTCTTGTTTCTTTAATTCTATTCTTCTATAATTGTCAAACAAGATTATTCTGCCGCACAATCTATCAGTTTCAACACCAGTATTAATTAATGGCAGATAATATTTCCTAGGAACCCATCTTGTTGGCTGCACAAATTCAAAGTCTCTCCGATTTCTTCTCCTTAACCATCCATTATCAACAGCTTCTTTAACTGTCAACGCTTTTCCTGGGACAAGAGACTGGGCTACAAATTTTTCACAGAACTCGTTTTTTTCAATGGAGAAAGATATTATGTCAGAATCCGTAAGAGAACAATTTCCATTTGTATGAAGCATATCTTCACCGTTGATAGTAAGGCTAGACAATCTTACTCCAACAAGATTGTTAATAAGTTTGCTTTCTGCTTCTGGTTCGCTTATCTTTTCTATCACTACTGGCTTTATAACAAATTCTACTTCATAATTGGAAGGATTGTCATAAATATCACGGCTAAGAAGCATCACCTCCTGACAGTTGAAAAATTCTGGTCTATAAGGACTATCGAAATATTCGTCAACTATAGAGAGGTCTTCATATATGAGAAGTTGGGGCTTGTCATCCTGTTTTGAAGGCTGTCGATAATATGGTCTATCGGGCTTTACCTCATATCTTTCTAAGATAGGAAGGAACTTGTTAATGTCATCATACTTGCCTGTGAGAGGTGTATTAGATAATGGATTCATGTATTCACGAAAATATCCATCCATCATCTCTTTAAACATGGCACGCATGTTTACCACTTTTAAATTATGAGGAACATAGATGGTAAAAGCGATAAATGCTCCAGTTCCAGAGTCATTCGATGAACGATAATTCGTAAAAACCTTATACTTGGATGTAAACTCTATCGCAAAAAAATCGTGTCCTGTTCTATGTATACGAATAAAAGAACGTATATCTTTAATGGTCTGAGCTATGACTTCATCACCTGTGTTTACAACATTGTTACTGCAGAAAGCCCTGTAGCCTCCTTTGCACCCCCAGATAACAAGTCCAATTTGTTCTCTCATATCAAATTAGATTTGGAAATTAAAAACCCAAAAAGTTCGTCCTGTCGTTTTTAACACTCTTGGTAACGTCCGAGATGAACTTTATAATTTCATCAGAATCTTGATCGTTGAAAACAACGGTGTTCCCAACATAGAAGTTTCCTAAACTGAAAGTTAATATGTATGGCATGCAATTATTAGCTCTGTTAATGCCAAATTTATTGCAGGCCGCAGCCAAATCATTAGCAAATGCAGCAAAGTTTTCTTCAATATATCTCTCAGCTTCATCTAATCGGCCGCTTCTGTCAGTAACACCCTCCATCAAGTCGCATTTTGTCATGATAATTGCCACAGTGTCAACTTTACTCATGGTGCAACCAACATGTGGTTTTTTAGAGTCAGGCCCGTCATAACAAAAAACTTTCAAAGCATCACCCAGCATCATTGCTTGTTCAATGTTGGTACAATAAGCACCATCAAGTTCTCGTACCACACTATAGTCTATAACAAAGAACAAACATTTTCTGTTAGGTACACTGATACATTGTGTAGCCCCAAGTTTTTTCCATCTGTCTTTCGAATCTTGTGATTCTTGTCCAGCAGAAATCCCCTTAAATGCTTCTCCAGACATCTCGACTATTGTCACCTCATTCCTGCGGTTTCCGTTTCGTATATTAAGTTTCATGAAACTAATAGAGTCTGTCGGTGTTCCTACTGGTGGTTTTTTTGAGGCCATCGCCTTAATAAGTCCTTTGTAATAACTGGCACATGGATCGACTCCATTAACGAAATGAGGCTCATATGCGGCTTGTCCCTTTGAATATAACTTGTACATTATTCCAGAGAGGACAGAAGATTTTCCTGAACGAGGAACACCGAGGAAATAGACATCAGTTCTGTCAGTTGGGAACGTTCCTAATTCTTGGACTGACTTCTGGGGCATCCTGTAATCAGGTGCACAAATATCCTTTTGAGATACATTCTTAGGAATTATATTGTTATCAAGAAGATCCTGATATTGGAGACGCATTCCTGACAAGATGAAATTACGGATTACGGAATCAATTTCATTGTTTTCTCGAATCATCGCCATTTGGTCTGCACCAACACCATTAAAGAGAATAGACATAATTTCTGCTGTATATTTCCAAGGTGCAACATCCATATCATTAAGCAAGTCTTGCTTGTATCGGATTGTTTCTTCCTCCAAGATAGCTTTCGCCACTTTAGCTTGTGCAACATAATCGGCGGCAATATTGCCAAAATTATCAGTAAAATTCTTATCTTCATACTTCCTAATAAAGATAGTATAGGAAGGAATCGTATTTATACTACTTGTTGCTCTAAACTCTGTAGCAATTTCTGTTTTTTTTATCTCTAAGTTTTCAAAATATTGTTTAACTTGAGCCTGCATTTGCCAATTTAAACCAAGACTCTGCAACTTTGGAAAGTCAACCACACCATTATTGATAAATTCTTTCAGTTGTTCAAAGGTGTAGCCATTTACATTTCTAGGATCGAACTCCATATCTGTATTTCTTTATTGTTAATTTATTATTTACTCATCGTCATCAAGATTGATAACGAAACCAGGATTGTTTTGATCATTACCAACATTTTTATGTCTATTCGAATTTGAAGAGGATGCCCCTGGCTTCTTTTTTGCTCCATAAGACCTTACGAAGTCTGAGTTCTTATATCTGATAGGGTCTCTTCCGGTATTTGGACGGTCTGACAAATAGGTTAGCAATATCATAATCTGCAACACGATTATTAAAACAATTGCTGATATTGAGAAATCACTACCTGATATTCTTGTCAAGGGACTAACAGTGTCTGAGTAATTTTCTGTTGAGTTACACTTGTAAGGTTCGTTCTTAGCATAATCTGACTTCAAAGCGCACTCTTCTACAGATTCCTCCCAGATAGATTTGTTTACTTCCAACAAGGATATCTTCTCACTAACAGTAAGCCAAACCCAATTTTTTACAGAATAGTTACATTCGCCCAAGAATTTGCGAACATTATCACGAAGGCTACTGAAACCAGATTTTTCAACAAGTTCATCTTCCAATTCTGCAACCTTGACGACAATTGTTGTAGAATCCATTCCGTCTCCCTGAAGCTTGATTTTATAATTTTCACATTCATCTAACACCCATGACATGTAACTGCCAGAAACTGGTGTGTCTGAATCATCAAAAATGCGGTCTAGTTCTTGTAGTTCTTTTGTAACCCGATCTTGTATGGCTGTTTTGTCATTCATGCTGACTGAGACGAAATGACCGATATAAACAGCAGTACATAAAGAAACAATAATGTAAATAACAAGTGCGGCTTTTTCGGTATTCTTAGCTACACGATAGTTATCAGCTCCTCTTGGGTCGCAGAATCTCTTCATCAGATAAATCATTCCACCCATTAATACTAATACAAATAATGAGACAGGAATGCTTACCATCAATGCACCGCTTTGGGTGTAATTAAACCCAAAGAAAAATCCGACGGCCCAAAGAATCAATCCAAGACCGCACAAAATGAGAAAAAATGTTTTTTTATTCATACCTTATTTTTATTTAATTTTGACTAATTTGAAATTGATTTTATTTGCAGCGTTCGTTTTATTCACGCCCTTACCATCTGCATGTCTCATTTGGTCAGGTATGCATATGAATGAATAAGGATTATAATTTCTTATTCCGTTTGTCGCAGGTGCATCTTGATCAATATAAATGTTATCATTCTTAATGGCAATCGATGTTGTTGCTGAGAATCTTGAATTGTCTGGTTCTACGAGATAGATGTTACCTTTGGCTGTACCATTAAATTCAAAGTAGATGACTACTTGTTCTTCTTGTTCGTTATAAAGGCGCGTAGTGCTCATCCATAAACCATACAAATCTTCCAATTTCGCTCCTACAGGAATTGAAAGGGTGTCTGGTTCTTGAATACAATCTGGATGACTACGTTTCAAATCCTCCAATTCTCTTATGAGTTCTTGGTATTTCGCAATAACATCATCGCATGCAGTTTCATTACCTCCTGTCCGTTTTCCATTAAGAGCGTTCGCAAAATTCACAATTGGACCGACATCTGACAAAGGTGAGAGTCCTGTGGCTTCTAAAATGTCAGCAATTTGTTTGGTTGTATAATTACGATTTTTACTCTTTAGAAGTGCAACACCGCCAGCGACAATAGGAGAAGCCATACTCGTGCCTTGCAAAAAGGCATATCCATTCCTCGGTGTAGCATTATAAATATCCACGCCAGGGGCTGATAGTGTTGAATAGTCGCCATAATTACTAAAATCCGCCTTATATCTGTCAGGTTGGACAGCTGAGACTCGAATCGCTTTTGGACTTCTCTTCATGGGGTCAATGCCTATCAGAACATTATCATTTCCTCCTGCCAAAACAAAAGTTACATTTCGTTCTTCGGCCATTTGAAATATTCGTTCCCATACTCTTTGCTCATCAAGAAAATTGTTAGCAATAATATTTCGTTGGATGTGAATTGGCAGGAATTGGGCAAAAGGGCCTAATTGCATTCCCAATGAAACGTTCACTACATCTGCTTTTTGGGCTATTGCATACAAAACGCCGTCCAGAACTGCAGATGTTGATATCAAACCATTTCTATCACCAACCTGAATCGGCATAAGTTTACACTTTGGGGCAATTCCTGCAGTACCACTTTGGTTATTTGCCTCACCAACGGCAGTTGCAGCAACATGCGTTCCGTGTTCATCTGTATAAAATATGTTCGCGTTATGTTCTACGGCATTATAAGGTTTAACTATTTTTCCGCTTATTTCCGGATGAGACAAATCGAATCCGTCATCAACAACAGCTACAATAACATTTTCATCACCCATGGTCTTATCCCAAGCATCATAAACGCTACACATGTCGAAATACCATCTTTTATGGGAATCTGACATTGCAGGGTCATTTGACATTAATGATGTCTTGTACATTGTCTCAGGAATTACTTCTAACTCAAATTGAGGAAATTTTGTACGCAACCCGTCAATAAATTCCTTCTTTTCTTCTTGCGGAAGTGTCAGGACTATACGAGGAATGATTGTATCAGGATTCTCTAATACATACTTCTCTTTATCAGGATACTGTTCCCTAAATGCTTTAACAAAATCAGGTACGCCACCACCTTTTACAATTAACAAAATTACTCTATTTTTAACTTCATAGGTAAGGCTGTCATCACTGAGTCCTATTTTTGTTGTATCAATTGGTGATGTCTCTTGAGAGATGCCTGACATGGGGCTTCTGCAAGAATTAAAGAATAAGAAACCTAATAACAAAAGGAGCAGAAGAAGCAAAAGCCACCAAAGCCATTTCCATCCTCCCTTCTTGTTGTTACCTCCATTATTATCTGTCGGCGGGTTGTCATTACCAAAAGTTTCTTTTTCTCCGACAGGAGGATTATCTTTATGCCCGCCATCAGAATTATTGTTAGGAATAGAATCATCAGGCTTGTTGTTATCGGCGGCATCGCTTAACTTATTTCCACCTTTAGACTCTTTTGGCTCTGGATTCCCGGACTTATGGTCTGTATTTTGTGGCTTGTCAATATTCTGAATATCTTCAGGAACAGATTTGCCTTTTTCTTTGTCTTCATAAAGAGGCTTGTCATCAAATGCCTCTTTGAGAGAGTCCTCAGACACTTCAGGTTGATTCAGATCTGATGTACTGGGAATATCATCTACAGAGGGAGTATTGTTTTTATCCTCACTTTCTATTGAATCGTCTTTTGCCTCTGTATGACGAGAATTATTATCAGGCTCATCCATAGGCGGTCTATCTGGCGATGGAGTATAGTCCATTCCAAGAAGGATGTTTTCTCGTTGATTCCCTTTGGGACGCATTCCCCATTCCACAATAACTATATTGTCGTCTGCACAATATATAGTATCTTCAGAATGACATGTTAAGGCCGCCTCAATAAGTTCTTTTGTCTTCGCAGGAGCTGATAACATGGCAGACTTATACTCTTCCATTATATTAACAAGTATAGACTTGTAATGTTCATACTCTCCTCCTAACAGTGAACTCAACATAACTGGCTCACTATGTAATACATTTGTGGACCAAGTTATAACCTCGGACGCCCCAGCCCCAGAAAAGACAGGAGTAGCTAATATCTTTCTATGCTGAGAAGCTACTGAAGCCAGCTTTGCTTCAATCAAAGCATGGATTCTTGGGTTCCTTACTATTTGCTCACCATCAACAAGATTGTGAACAAACTCACTTAACTCTGTCCTATGTAGTATCATACTGTTGAATGAGAATTATATATTACTATTCAAACTCTGCATTTCTGTCAATCCCAAATTACTCGGAATAACACCTTTCAGACAGTCTATATTAACGATATTGTTCAATAGAATAAGTCTCAATTCATTATTCATCTGCACATCATACTTAGGAATGCCACATGTTGCAAGATAAGCGATCTTCATTAATTCTGTCCACTCTCTATAAGCATGATAGTTTGAGAAGTAAGACAACTTTCCCGTATCTACAGGTACTTGATTGAGAATTGTATCTACGTTATCAAACACATTAAACACTTCATTCAAATTCTTACGAGTGCTCTCCTCGTCGAATTTCTGAGAAGAATAGTCAATTGCATCAATGTTAATATTGAATCCGTTGTGCTCGACAGTTGCTTTAACATCCTGCCATAGCTCGTCATAGAAATATGCCGTTCCTACAGTATTAACAAAGCGATTTATCATTTCTGCACAAATATCAGCTAACATCTCTGCCATATCATCAAGTTTGTCAGGTGCTGTGACATAAGGATGTATATGCTCGGCGATAAGTGCTGACATGTGCAGCTTCTCAGAATAGAGAACACGTAAATTGGCAAGTAATGTTTCTATTGTTTTCTCGGGCATACCTCTGTCAACAAACTCTTGGAATCTTTCAAGAGTAAGATATTCATTCATCCAAACCTCTTCAGTTGCATCTACGATAATGCGTGCGAAGTTCTTCACCATCGGTGGGTTAATTACATCATGCATTGTAAACCCAACCGATTGCAGATAATCATCGACTTCCTTATTTGAGGACATGTGGTAGGCTTCGCGCATAAGGCGATAGTTCTCTTCTTCATCAAGTTCAGGATTAATATGCGCACGATCTCTAATGGCAAACAGAACGGAAAGATCGGTCTTGTCAAGCATTCTTGCCGAATGGCTGGCATCAAGAATAACATCATACAAACGATCCTCTCTTACAAGCATTGAACTGATAAATTCTGAGAAGAAATACTTATCTTTTCCAAACAGCATGTCAAGCATGAAATCCAAATCACCTGCCGACTCCAAAGCACGCTTTAGTTCCAAATCCGAATTATCATCGTGATAGTATGATTTAAGCTTCTTACACAATCGCTCCATTAACTGCATTATCATTTCGTCGAATTGTGTAGTACGAGAATCAAATGCGTGCATACTGGATATGGTTAGATTTGAAATAATCCAGTCAGAACCATCATGCTTTACTGTAGCCGCCTCATTCCATGACTTTTCTGGGTCTTTGAAATGCTTTTTAACGAAATCGAACTTTTCAAATGATTCTTTCAGAACGGGCAAAAATTTCTTGTAATTGTCATTAACTTCTTTCTCACCAAGAATCTTTCCGCTTTCATCAACTCTTAAATCCCACTTTCCTGTGGCAGGGTCTTGTATCTCATATCCGTCAAAAAGACCTCTTTCACATGAGTAATTATATGCTCTTAACAGATATAGATTATCAAATGGCTTCCCTGGAGTCCATTCGTCAAACCATTTTGTTTGCTGACCTATTAATTTAGAAAGATTTGAGAAGCGCGTATCCCATCTACCATCTATAGAGTCCATACTTCCATTCTCAAAATACGTATTGTCTATAGGCTTCTTTTCTAAGTCAACATTGAACTTTGTGCCAATGATAAACAAGGGGGCAATTTCTGCCTTACGCATAAAATCTGCTCTGGCTTCTGGCGAACTGCCTACCATCCCATTTATCCATCCCTCTAAGAGTCCTGACAATGTCTTAACTTCACTTTTGTCCTTATGATGACAGAAGAGAAGATTGCTTATTAAGTATTGCTGAGAATACTTATTAAAAAGGTAAGCAACTTTCCCTCGAATTAAGAGATTACAAGCAATGTCATCTGTAATCTTTTCTGGGTCAAGCATTTCTCTACTACGAGCACCAGGGAAATCTAATATGTCAAGTTTGCTAAGGAAAGGCTTTTCTTCTTCTAAGTCATCTGCAATCTTTAATACCAATTCTGCCGCAAGAGCACAGAAAGCACTCTTTGTCACAGATACAGAACCCTCACCAGTCCAAACATCCATATTTGGTACACGTGCTTTCTGCACTTTATCACCATTAGCAAATTCGGTGATGCCAAAAAGCTCGAAGAGTCTATCCACTTGGAGAATCGTACCATCTTCTCTAAGAATAGCGTCCATCTTAATGTACACCGTATTCTTGAAACCTAACGACTGATATGCATCAATGAGACGTCTAAATACACTATTCAAAACAGAATTGTTGTTCCATAAATAACTAAAAACATCAATCCATTCATTAACACTTACAGATTTTATTATAAGAGCTAAATTTTCAAAGAAACGCAAATCCTTTAAGGTGGTAATGAAATTCTCTCCATTATTCAACACCCCAAGACCAAAGTATTCTTTCATCTCAAAGATTTCATCCTCCGTAATATAATCTTGAACAGAGGGCTTATCCAAATAGCGTACATTTAACTCTTCTATCTTAGCTTTTATTTCATCTCGTGTTGGGAAGGACTCAATTGGAGTCTTAACATCATTAAAGAATGAATCGCAAATAGTAAGAACTACATCGATGGGTGAAAGAAGCATTGCTTTGATAGGATAATCATCATTGACCCACTGTTTTTTTGTTGTAAAACGAGAAACCAAGCTTGTCGATTCTTTGCCATCGCCTATAGGATTGATCTTGTCAATAAATCCGAATGCCTGTCCATAGCCATCATATATCATCAAAGGCCCTTTCGAACTCGCCAACAGATTATCGACCAAATATGATTTTCCTACTTGACTTTCACCAAACACTGCTGCAGCAGGATTCATACTGGAAGCATATCTTATACGCTTTAGTTTAATCCTGTTAGATATAAGTTCCTCACGAAGCTCTCTTAAATCGGTTCCTTTCAGAAAAGCCTTTCCCCAACCCAAGCCAGCTTTATTTGCATAAATCTGAGCCTCTATTATCTTATCTTGATTTTCCATAAATTCTTCTAAATGTTAGGTTTGTTAACTAATATGCATAATATATTTACCTGTATCAAGCCAGTTGGATTCATCTTCTATCCAACTTTGAAGTGAGACAGTAAACATTTTTGCCGATATTTCATCACGAGCATTATTAACTACGCTGTCTATCTTAATCTTTTCTTTATCCTCATTATATTCACGTTCAAACTGGAATGTCAAAGGGACATTCTGTTTGAGTCTGAACTTGATAGTCTCAATCTCATTTACAATATAATCAGGAGAGATTCCATCCTCTGATGTATCTGAAGGAAGCCCCATTTGTTTCTTCAAATTTTCAATAGCGCGTCCTCTGATGACATTTTCATCAAAATCCAACACATATAATTGTTGAGAAGGATAACCAGAAACATCAACCTGTTTGCTTCCAATACTTTGTGGGAATGCAGATATGTCAATAGGAGCAAAATTTACTTCTGGTGTGAGAATGTTCGACAATGTTCCTGTATGTGGGTTTAGCAACCCTATGTATTCGGTAGTGGGGAGAATCTTGGTCTTAAGATTATCCGTCGTCAATTTGAACATGGAAAGTTTCCCATTCTCAGCAAGGTAAGCAATTAATGCTCCTACTGCAACAAGGGATTTTCGGTCGCCAAATTCACCAATGTCAGAGGAACCAAGATACCAAGAACCTACCCGGTATTCGTTCATTGAAACCAAATGATTAGGAGTGACTGGATAGAGACGAAGTAACATACTATAAATCTGCTGCAAAGAACATGGACGACCACCAAGCAAAACAATGTCGCACTTGTATGAGTAGAAAATTGCTGCCCATTTACGCAAAGATGGTTCAAAAACTCGACGAACAATCTCGTTCATGAATTCTTTGCTATATTTAATTGTCAAATCCTCAAACCTGAACCCAAATTGTTTCTCGAAGAAATTCATTAAACTCTCAGCTGGACGATTGCCTTTGCCAAAGATGTCATCATAATTGAGGACTTTATCATCTTCGTTACGTTGTAGCAAGTCCAGAAGATAATTCGCTATCGGGAATAACACCTGTATGCTGAATTCTTTTCGCATTCGTTTCTCTATAACGCCCATCTTATGACCGTCACCAAAGAAATGGTGCTTGGTGTTTGCAATATCTGGATGATGCATGCTCTGCAACTTATCTGTGATAATTCCTGATGCCCCCTTGTACTTCTCTAATGGTGACTCAATGATAACATCAATAATGATTCGCTTAATCAATTCATCACCTGCAGTATGGAAACTCTCCCAGAAGAGGGGGGTCGGTGTAATACTTTCACCCTCCTCCTTATAGTTACAAATCATAATATCTGATGTACCTGCACCTATGTCTAGTGATGCGACAGTAAGAGAAGGGGTTGGTTCATTGTTGCGTCTTTTACCATACAAACCAAAGAATTCCCGAGCGTTTCCAAGGTATCTGCGTAATTCAGAATACATATACACCATCTGACAACACGTTGCCTCATCGTAGTTCCAATTACGTTTATTGTCAATGGTCGAAACGGTACGAGTCAAGTCTTTAACAGAAGGTACAATTTCTACTTTCTCCTGATTCTGTTCTGGGTCGTATGGGACATTATATGTCTTGGAATAATAACGGTGCAAAACGATAGAGGCTTCTTCCATACACTTGCGCAGAGTTATTTGTTCCTCCCTAGACATCGCGGTTGGACATGTGAGAATTACACGCGAGATTTCGCGCTTTGTTGATTCGTTTCCGTTCTTTTTCCTGAAGCCTGTACTGTTAATCTGCATTCGCGCCTGTAACAAGATCTCTATAAAACAGAAAGTCATCAAAGAACTTCGTGAATACGAACTAAACTCTCCCATTTTAGTTGGATCTGGTGTAAACGTACCATCGTCAAGGAATTGTTGCTGTAGTCCATCAATGAAAGCTGTCGGAGCCGGTCCGGCAATTCGGTCTTTTTCAGAAACGAACTTCCATTGGCCTGAGAATGCTTTTTTGTCCCACAAATAACGCTTTGGACTAGAATGGCTTGTGTCAAAAACTTCACCACTCAACAAGTCTTGCTCTCCATCATATATATTCCGCAAAGCTTCCTTTCCAAGTCTTACAATACTCGGCCATTTAAATTGACCTCCTCCAGTTGAAAATCCAAATCGTTCTTCTTTAAAACATAAACGCATGTCAAACGGATCTGAATACACTTCACCAGTTTCCAAATCATGCAACTCTATAACTGAAGATTTTGAAAAAGATATATTTAAAGGATCTTCTGCTACAAGACCAAATGTTCTTGAGTTTCCAATGTCAAGAACAAGATTAGTATGAATAGAAGCTTGTCCACAGTCATTATAAAGCTTAACCTCTGGAATAATATTCAGATTATGGAGATACGATATCAAATAAGCATAAAATGCTAAATATTTCATCCGCTGGCCTTGCTCAAAACGTTTCAAATCCATACTATTTAGCATTTCCTGCAAATACGAATTAAGCCATGGCTGTTTGTTGTGGTCACAGAACTCATATGCCTTAAGAGGAACTAAAATACTTTTAATCGTTCTTTGTTCTCTCTCAGAAAGAGTTGACATGCTTGAAGCTGGAATACCACAAAGAGAATAGGTCTTAATTGGTTGACCATTGAAATGCGGAGAACTATTCTCTTCTACAAGATTTTCATTAGTATCAAGAGCTACTATAAGATGATAAACGCGCTTTTGGGGAGTACATTTTTCTTCTATTGGCTTTAACTTTATACGACACCAATCATTAGGAGAGGTTGATGCCCCAGAAACATCACTCTCATAAAATGGGAGTGGTAGCCATCGATTTTCAACTTGCTCAAGACCAGATTTTTTCTTCTCTCCAATTGTAATGTTTAGTCGGTTAATTGATAACAACTGCGTATCTTCTAACCAGTTCATATTGGGATTAATAACCTCTTCTGGTGCTATCTCATTTGTTATTGGATCAAGATAGCCACCTGTAATTAAGTCACTCCGACGAAGATACTTATCTTTCATCGGGAAGTAATAAACTGGGTCGAGATAGATTTTGTCATTGAACTCTAGTTCGAAGAAACGTAAAGCCTTCATAACGTTTTGGTTCAAATCAATAGTAATCTCTTCCTCTAATTGATAATACTGTATACCAGTATTCAAAATAACAGAAAAGTTCTCCATATTTGTATATTTATATTTTATGTCTTAATGTAACTACTTCTCAATTAGTAACCATTCATTCCAGAATTTCTAAAAATGCTGTTGGAATGTAAGCTGTCGAGATTAACCCAATTTTGGATAACGAAACTACAACCCTTTGTTGGCCAGCTATTCTTGCAACTCTACCTTCTACACCCTTAAATGGACCTTCTATAACCTTTACCAATTCACCACTTTTGAAGTGACATTGTTCTGGTTTCACAAACAATAAATGTTTATTCTTGTTACATGTTGCTTTAACAAATTTACCCATCTCATTACAGGAAACTGTAAGAGGTGGATTCTTCTTTTCATCATCTAACTCAAAATGGTTATAGTAATAGGTTAAGTATGATAAATCAGGAGTGTTATTAACATATTCTTCAGCCTTTGCTTCCGTTGTATACGCAAACAACAGATTGGGTATTAATGTTTGAAGGTATCTTTTACGTTTGCCACGAATATACCTTTCTACTATTTTTTTTGCTATATAAGTATATGTACCGTCATCTACCAGATAATCAGACGCCTTATCCTCACGTCCATAGGATGCGCGGAACACATACCAACTCTTGTCTGGGGTCTCAATATATCTTACCGACACCCCTGTTTTTGAGCTTTTTGCTTCGGGGAACGCATCAGGGGCAAACCTGATGCCCGGAGGTTCTGCCTCGCCTCGTCGAGTTTTCACATTAGACAATGTGCTCATATCGGACCTTTTTATGTATGTCTTGTCGGTTCGACACGGTACACAAAAAAGCGTGGAATCGTTCTGTTGTCCATTCCCCGTATCGAGGCTCTTGATTTGCGAGATTTCGATACGTCTCGAACAAAGCGCTTCGTAAACGCCTTTCTATGTAATAATCCTCTTTCCCACCTCATACGGTTTAGCCAGATAGTTACTTTATAGTCCCTATTAGGGTTACCCGTTGTTGCCCGCTTCGTTAGTTTTTCCATTTCTGGCTACCCTTTCTTAGCTCGGCGTAGGCTGTCATTCACGCTGTGGGCGATAACGGACACGTCCGTCTTAAACCCAAGAACTCCTGACTTCGAGAATTGGCCGTAAAGATACAAAAAAATTATGGTACAGCGATAAAAAATTATAAAAAAGTAACATTTTGGACAAAAAAAAGTTATTTGGGGTGTATTATTGATGGCAGAAACAATAAAATATGCAAATTAATGTCACCTCTAATAGTCTCTACAAGGATGTGTCGAAATTATGCTCATTTTCTTTGAGTACCTTTTCAACATCAGACTCCCGATAAAGAATATTGGTTATTTCGCCTTCGAACACACTGCACCTTTCCGTCCGTAGCCATTACTTTTCAGCGATGCAAAGGTAAATCGCAGCTGTCGAACGACCTCGGTATTCGGTACGGATTAAGCAAAATCTTCCTTTCCCTTCAGGCAAGAGTATTTGGCTGAATCCGTGCCACAGCTTCCAACTGTCTATCGTCATCGGCAACCTTTTGCTGGCATCGTGAAAAGTAAAGTCCCGAACGGCAAGGAGCAAAAAGCTCCAAACCAAGAGGGAAAA